>Ga0209061_1002586_pt1 | contig 22280 bp, 9 predicted proteins | sample Coa_R1_10_FD_187157 | JGI IMG/M metagenome (GOLD analysis project Ga0209061, IMG submission 187157) | Surface soil microbial communities from Centralia Pennsylvania, which are recovering from an underground coalmine fire - Coalmine... | ecosystem: Environmental > Terrestrial > Soil > Unclassified...
CGTGCGATCTCCGGCGTATCCGGCGCGCCCGCGCACAGCACTACCTGCGCGGCCGCGTCGATCTCCGGAATAGCGCGCACCAGGTGGATGATCCCCTTCTGGCGCGCAATGCGCCCTACGAACAGCACGTAGGGCCGGCTGGGGTCGATGCCGTACCGCACCAGCGCGTCCGTCTCGGCCACCGGGCGGTACAGCCGCAGGTCGATGCCATTGTGGATCACGTGCACCCGCTCCGGGCGCACGCGGAACAGCCGCAGCACGTCGGCGCGGGTACCCTGCGACACGGCGATGATGGCGTCGGCCATCTCCAGCGCCGTGCGCTCGACCCACGAGGAGACCTCGTAGCCGCCCTGCAGCTGCTCGCGCTTCCAGGGGCGCAGCGGCTCCAACGAATGGATGGTGACCACCAGCGGGAGGCCGTACGCCAGCCGCACTAGGATGCCGCCCAGGTGGCTGTACCACGTGTGGCAGTGCACGATGTCGGCGTCGACCGGTGGGTGGGCCGCAAACGCCACCCCACGCCCCATGGCGTCGAAGGCGGGGCGCAGGTAGCGCGATGCCGCCTGTGCATCGGGGTTGGGCGGGTAGCCGCGCACGCGCAGGTGCGGCTCGGCGATGTCCTGGTCCCCAAAGCAGCGCACCTCGACGTCCATCAGCTGGGCCAGCTCGCGGCTGAGGAACTCGACGTGCACGCCCGCGCCGCCATAGGTATGCGGCGGGTACTCGTTGGTCAGCAGCAGCGTCTTCATACGGTGTCCGGCCGGCGAGCTGCCTGCGCGGCGTTGTTGACCGCCGCGGCGGCGCGCCGCATTATACACACGAGTGGCGCGTGTACCGCGCGCCGCGCGGGGCGCCTGGACTCCCCCTCCCTTCTCCCTCAAGCCACGGCGCGCAGGGGGCAATGCCCGTGAGGAGCGACGTGATCGAAACAGACGGGCGACAGCGCGTGGTGATCGAGGGCGTCTGGCCCGAGATCGACGCCGGCCGCTTCCCCATCAAGCGCGTGGTGGGCGAGCCGGTCGTCGTCGAGGCCGACGTCTACGGCGACGGCCACGACCGCGTGGCCGGGGTCCTGCGCTGGCGCCACCACGCGGAGTCCGCCTGGCGTGAGACGCGGCTGGAGTACGTGGACAACGACCGCTGGCGCGCCAGCTTCACGCCCGACGCCCTGGGCCGCTGGTGCTACACGCTGGTCGCCTGGGTCGATCGCTTCCAGTCGTGGGCCCACGACCTGGCCAAGCGCGTGGCCGCCGGCCAGGACGTGCGGGTCGATCTGCTCATCGGCGCCGAGCTGGTGGCCGCCGCGGCCGCGCGCGCCACGGGCGCCGACGCCGAGCGCCTGCGCGCCATGGCCACTGTCCTGCGCGAGGGCGGCGACGCCGCGGTGGCGCTGGCGCTGGGCGACGAGCTGGCCCAGCTCATGTGGCGCCACGCCGACCGCCGCTTCGCCACCGCCTACGACCGCGAGCTGTGCGTGGTGGTCGATCCCGAGCGCGCCCGCTTCTCGGCCTGGTACGAGCTGTTCCCGCGCTCCACGGCCCGCGAGCCCGGCCGCCACGGCACCTTCGCGGATGTGATGGCGCGCCTGCCCTACGTGCGCGACCTGGGCTTCGACGTGCTGTACCTGCCGCCCATCCACCCCATCGGCCGCAGCTTCCGCAAGGGCCGCAACAACAGCCCCACCGCCGCCCCGGGCGACCCGGGCAGCCCGTGGGCCATCGGCGGCCCAGAGGGCGGGCACACGGCCATCCACCCCGAGCTGGGCACGCTCGACGACTTCCGCCGGCTCGTGGCGCGCGCGCGCGACCTCGGCATCGCCGTCGCGCTGGACCTCGCCTTCCAGTGCTCGCCCGACCACCCCTACGTCCGCGAGCACCCGGAGTGGTTCCGCTGGCGGCCGGACGGGACGATCCAGTACGCCGAGAACCCGCCCAAGAAGTATCAGGACATCTACCCGTTCGACTTCGAGAGCGACGCCTGGCGCCCGCTGTGGGAGGAGCTCAACCGCGTCGTGCGCTTCTGGATCGCGCAGGGTGTCCAGATCTTCCGCGTCGATAACCCGCACACCAAGCCGTTCGCCTTCTGGGAGTGGCTGATCGCCGACATCAAGCGCGACCACCCCGAGATCATTTTCCTCTCCGAGGCGTTCACGCGCCCCAAGGTGATGTACCGGCTGGCCAAGCTCGGCTTCACCCAGTCGTACACCTACTTCGCCTGGCGCCAGACGAAGCAGGAGCTGACCGAGTACCTGACCGAGCTGACCCAGACGCCGGTGCGCGAGTTCTTCCGGCCCAACTTCTGGCCCAACACGCCCGATATCCTCACCGAGCAGCTCCAGCGCGGCGGCCGGCCAGCGTTCGTAACGCGGCTGGTGTTGGCAGCGACCCTGTCCAGCAACTACGGTATCTATGGCCCGGCGTTCGAGCTGCTGGAGCACCGGCCGCTGGAGCCCGGGCGCGAGGAGTACCTCGACTCGGAGAAGTACGAGATCAAGTGCTGGGACTGGGACAGCCCCACGAGCTTGCGCGAGCTGATCGCGCGGGTCAACACTATCCGCCGCCAGCACCCCGCGCTGCACAGCAACGAGCGGCTGCGCTTCCACCCCGTGGACAACGACCAGCTGATCGCCTACAGCAAGCAGAGCGCCGACGGCGCGGACCTGCTCTTGGTCGTGGTCAACCTCGACCCGCAGTGGCGCCAGTCGGGCTGGCTCACCCTGCCGCTCGCCGAGCTGGGGCTGCCGGCCGACGCGCCGTTCACCGTCCACGACCTGCTCGACAACGCGCGCTACCGCTGGCAGGGGCCCACGAACTACGTCGAGCTGCACCCGCACGAGCGGCCGGCGCACATCTTCCTGGTCCAGTCGTGATCCCGCGGCGCCATCCCACCACCGCGCAGGAGCAGCAGAGCGCATGTCCGCACCGCAACCGAGCCCGGGGCTGACCAGCGACCCGCTGTGGTACAAGGACGCGATCATCTACGAGCTGCACGTCCGCGCCTTCTACGACAGCGACGGCGACGGCATCGGCGACTTCCGCGGGCTGACGCAGAAGCTCGACTACTTGCAGGACCTGGGCGTCACGGCGCTGTGGCTGCTGCCGTTCTACCCCTCGCCGCTCAAGGACGACGGCTACGACATCGCCGACTATACCAATGTGCACCCGGCCTACGGCACCCTGCGCGACGTGCGCCAGTTCGTGCGCGAGGCGCACCGCCGCGGCCTGCGCGTGATCACCGAGCTGGTCTGCAACCACACCTCCGACCAGCACGCTTGGTTCCAGCGCGCCCGGCGCGCGCCGCGCGGCAGTGCCGCCCGCAACTGGTACGTCTGGAGCGACACCACCGAGCGGTACAAAGAGGCGCGCATCATCTTCAAGGACTTCGAGCACTCCAACTGGGCCTGGGACCCGGTGGCCCAGCAGTACTACTGGCACCGCTTCTACTCGCACCAGCCGGACCTCAATTTCGACAACCCCCAGGTCCAGCGCGCCATCTTCAAGGTCATCGATTTCTGGCTGGAGATGGGCATCGATGGGCTACGCCTCGACGCCGTGCCCTACCTCTACGAGCGCGAGGGCACCAATTGCGAGAACCTGCCCGAGACCCACGCCTATCTCAAGGCGCTGCGCCGCCACGTGGACAGCCGTTTCGCCGACCGCATGCTGCTGGCCGAGGCCAACCAGTGGCCCGAGGACGCCGTTGCCTATTTCGGCGACGGCGACGAGTGCCACATGGCCTTCCACTTCCCGCTCATGCCGCGCATGTTCATGGCCGTGCGCATGGAGGACCGCTACCCGATCGTCGACATTCTCAACCAGACGCCGCCCATCCCGCCCAATGCCCAGTGGGCGTTGTTCCTGCGCAACCACGACGAGCTGACCCTGGAGATGGTCACCGACGAAGAGCGCGACTACATGTACCGCATGTACGCGCGCGACCCGCAGATGCGCATCAACTTGGGCATCCGCCGGCGCCTGGCGCCGCTGCTGGGCAACCATCGCCGCCGCATCGAGCTGCTCAACGGCCTGCTGTTCTCGCTGCCCGGCACGCCGGTCATCTACTACGGCGACGAGATCGGCATGGGCGACAACATCTACCTCGGCGACCGCGACGGCGTGCGCACGCCGATGCAGTGGAGCGCCGACCGCAACGCCGGCTTCTCCACCGCCGACCGCCAGCGCCTGTACAAACCGGTCATTGTCGATCTGGAGTACCACTACGAAGCGGTCAACGTGCAGGCCCAGCAGGCCAACCCCCACTCGCTGCTATGGTGGATGAAGCGCCTGATCGCCCTGCGCAAGCGCCACCGCGCCTTCGGCCGCGGCAGCCTCGAGTTCCTGCACCCGGCCAACCGCAAGGTGCTCGCGTTCGTGCGCGAGTACCAGGACGAGCGCATCCTCGTCGTGGCCAACCTGTCGCGCTTCGCCCAGCCGGTCGAGCTCGACCTGCGCCCGTGGCAGGACCTGGTGCCCGTGGAGATGTTCGGCCGCACGCCGTTCCCGCCCATCCGCGACGCACCGTACTTCCTCACCCTGGGCCCGCACAGCTTCTACTGGTTCCTCTTGGAGCCCGAGCGGGTCGCGCTCGGCACGTCGTCGCCCGCGCGGGTGGGCTGGGAAGCCGAGGTGCGCCCGGCCCCGGAGCTGGCGCCCACGCTCACCCTCACCGACGGCTGGGAAGAGCTGGTGGTCGGCCGCGCGCGGCCCACGCTGGCCAGCCTCCTGCCGAACTACCTGCGCGCGCGGCGCTGGTTCGGCGGCAAGGCGCGCACCATCCAGGGCGCGCGGGTGCTGGACGCCATCCCGCTGCCCACCGACAACGGCAGCTGCTACCTCACGCTCGTCCAGGTGGAGTACACCGAGGGCGACCCGGAGACCTACTGCCTCCCGCTGGCCTGCACCGACGGCGACGACGCCGAGACGCTGCTGCGCGATCATCCCGAGATGGTCGTGGCCCGCGTGCAGGGTGAGCGCGCGCGCCGCTCCTGTGTGGTATACGACGCGCTGGCCAAGCCGGCGTTCGGCACGGCGCTGGTCGAGGCGCTGCTGGCGCGCCGCCGGCTGCGCGGCCTCGACGGCGAGCTGCAGGCGCTGCCCACCACCGCTCTGCGCCGGCTGGTCAGCGGCCGCGCCCTGCCGCCGCCCACGCTGCTGCGCGCCGAGCAGAGCAACACCACGCTGGTGTTCGGCGACCGCCTGCTGCTGAAGGTGTTCCGCCGCCTGGAGCCGGGCATCAACCCCGACGCCGAGGTGGGCGCCTACCTCACCGAGATCGGCTTCCCGCACACCCCGCCGTTCGGCGGCACGCTGGAGTACCACGCCGGCCGCGAGCTGGTGATGACCGTCGGTACGCTGCACGGCTACGTAGCCAACCAGGGCGATGCCTGGCAGTACACCCTCGACGCGCTCGACGACTACCTCGAGCGCGCCAGCACCGCCCCGCCCGAGCAGCAGCAGGCCATCGCCGCCGCGCCGCCCCCGGCCACCGCTACGCTGCTCGAACTAGCGGCCGACGAGCCGCCCCCGCTGGCCCACGAGACGATCGGCGCCTACCTTGGCTCCGCGGCCCTGCTGGGCCAGCGCACCGCCGAGCTGCACTGCGCCCTGGCCGCGCCGACCACCAACCCCGAGTTCGCGCCCGAGCCGTTCACGCCGTTCTACCAGCGCTCGCTGTTCCAGTCGATGCGCGCGCTGGTCGGGCCGACGTTCGAGGCGCTGCGCCAGCGGCTCGATCGGCTGCCGGCCGCGGCCCAGGCCGAGGCGCGCGCGCTGTTGGGCCAGGAGAGCGTCATTCTGGCGCGGCTCCGCGCCGTCACCACGCAGCCCCTGCCCGCCGCGCGCATCCGCATCCACGGCGACTACCACCTCGGCCAGGTGCTGTACACCGGCGGCGACTTCGTGATCCTCGACTTCGAGGGCGAGCCAGTGCGGCCCCTCAGCGAGCGGCGCCTCAAGCGCAGCCCGCTGCGCGATGTGGCCGGCCTGCTGCGCTCGTTCCACTACGCCACGGCCGCGGCGCTGATCGACCGGCAGAACGCGGGCCTGCTCAGCGAGGAGGCGCTGCCGCAGCTCACGCGCTGGGCGGCGTGGTGGCAGCTGTGGGTCAGCGCCCAGTTCCTGCGAGCGTATCTCACCACGCTGGCTCGCGAGGCGCCCGAGGGCCCGCCGCTGCTCCCCGCCCGCCGCGACCAGGTCCAGGTCTTGCTCGATGCCTTCCTGCTGGAGAAGGCGGTGTACGAGATCGGCTACGAGCTGAGCATGCGCCCGAGCTGGGTGGCCATCCCGCTGCGCGGCCTGCGCGCGCTGCTGGGGGTGTGAGCCCGTGAGCCGTGATCCCGCGCGGAGGGTGCCCCCCGCCCCTGGCCCCTCCCCCACTAGTGGGGGGAGGGGTAGAGGGTGGGGGGAATCTCCCGCGCCCGCTCGCGGGCAGACGGGCGCGGGGGGGGGAGAGCCAGCCGCCCTGCGCGAGCTGGCCGCGCTGTACGGCGTGCAAACGCGGTTCACGGGCCTGCAGGGCCGTCAGGTAGCGCGCCCCGAGGTGTTGCTGGCCGTGTTGCAGGCGCTGGGCGCGCCCGTGGCCCGCGTGGCCGACGCGCCGGCCGCCCTGCGCGCCGCCCGCCAGGCGCGCTGGCAGCAGGGCGTGGAGCCCGTGCAGCCCGTTTGGCAGGGCGCACCGGCCGCCGTGACGCTGCGCCTGCCCGCGGCGCTGGCCGACGCACCGCTCGCCGGCACGCTCACCCTGGAGCAGGGCGAGCGGTGGCGCTGGCGCGCGGCAGAGGCGCCGGCCGCCGGCGCGGCCACCGTGGAGGGCGCCGCTTACGTCGTCCGGCGGGTACCGCTGCCGCCGGGCTTGCCCATCGGCTACCACCGCCTGACGCTGCGCGCGCGCGGGCGCCGGTGGCGGACAACGCTGTTCGTGGCGCCGCCGCGCGCCTACCCCGCCCTGCCCCCCCTCCCCTCCCCCTCCCGCACTAGTGGGGGGAGGGGCCAGGGGCGGGGGGACCTCCCCGCGCCCTCCCCTGGACTAGAGGGGCCCACCTGGGGCCTGTTCCTACCCCTCTACGCCCTCCGCACCGCGCGCGACTGGGGCTGTGGCGACTTCACCGACCTGCGCGCGCTGCTCGACTGGATGGCCGACCTGGGCGGCCGGCTGCTCGGCTCGCTGCCGCTGCTCGCCGCGTTCCTCGACGACGTCCCGTTCGAGTACAGCCCCTATGCGCCCGTGAGCCGCCTGGCCTGGAACGAGCTGTACGTCGACCCCACCGCGCTGCCCGAGTTCGCCGCCTGCCCCGCCGCCCGCGAGCACGTCGCCGCGCCCGCGTTCCAGGCCGAGCAGGCGCGGCTGCGTGCCCTGCCGGAGGTCGACTACCGCGCCGTCGCCGCGCTCAAGCGGCCGGTGCTGGCGGCTTTGGCCGACGTGCTGCACGCGACCGGGGGGCCGCGGCGCGCCGCCTTCGAGGCGTACCTGGCCGCCCACCCCGAGGTCGCCGACTACGCGCGCTTCCGCGCGGCCACCGAGCAGCGGCGGGCGCCGTGGCCGCAGTGGCCCGAGCCGCAGCGCGGGGGCCGGCTCGACGCCGCCGACTACGACCCGGCCGCCTGGCGCTACCACGCCTACGCCCAATGGGTCGCGCACGAGCAGCTCGCCGCCCTGCGCGCCGCGGCCGCCCAACGGGGCGCGCGCCTGTACCTCGACTTGCCGCTCGGCGTGCATCCCGACGGCTACGACGTGTGGCGCGAGCGCACGGCGTTTGCCCAGGGCGTCTCGGGCGGGGCGCCGCCGGACATGTTCTTCACCGGCGGCCAGGTATGGGGCTTCCCGCCGCTGCATCCCGAGGGCATTCGCCGCCAGGGGTACCGCTACTTCATCGCCGCCGTGCGCCACCACCTGCGCGTGGCCGGGCTGCTGCGCATCGACCACGTGATGGCGTTCCACCGCCTGTACTGGGTGCCGGCCGGCTGCAGCGCCCGCGACGGGGTGTACGTCCGTTACCGGCCCGCCGAGTTCTACGCCGTGCTGGGCATCGAGTCGCACCGCCACCGGGCGGCCATTGTCGGCGAGGACCTGGGCATCGTGCCGGCCGCCGTGCGCCAGCAGATGGCGCGCCGCGGCCTGCTGCGGATGTACACCGCGCTGTACGAGGCGCGGCCCGACGACCACCGCGCCCTGAGCCCCGTGCCGGCGCAGGCGCTCGCCTGCGTGGCCACCCACGACATGCCCACCTGGGCCGGCTACTGGGAGGAGCACGATATCGCCCAGCGCGCCGCGCTCGGCCTGCTCGACGCCGCCGGCGCGGTCGCCGCCCGCCAGGAGCGGGCCCGCCTGCGCGCGGCGCTGACCCGCTTCCTGGGTGCGCGCGGCCTGCTGCCGTACCCTCTGCCGGCCGAGGAGGTGCGCTGGGAGGGCGACTACTTGTGGCTCACCGGCCAAGGCGATCGTCGCGCCGCCCAGAGCGTGCTCTCGGGCCTGCTCGGCTGGCTCGCCACCAGCCCCGCGCCGCTAGTGCTCATCAACCTGGAGGACCTCTGGTTCGAGACGCGCCCGCAGAACGTGCCGGGCACCTGGCGCGAGGAGCCGAACTGGCGGCGCAAGACGCGCTACCCGCTGGAGGCGTTCGCGCGCCTGCCCGAGCTGCTCGCCATGCTCGGCGGTGTGGCCCGCCAGCGTGCGGTGGCCCCGCTCCCTCCCCCCATGAGCGGGGGCGGGGTGTTCCCCCCACTAGTGGGGAAGGGGTAGGGAGTAGAGAGCCAAGCGCGCCGCATCAGGAGTAACGCACCGTGACCGACCGTTCGCCCGTCCCCCCGGTCCGCGCGGCCGACGGCCTGCTCAGCGCGGATGACCTGTACCTATTCAACGAGGGCACCCACCTGCGGCTCTACGAACGGCTGGGCGCGCACCCGCGCGTCGTGGACGGCGAGGCGGGCACCAGCTTCGCCGTCTGGGCGCCCAACGCCGAGCGCGTGGCTGTCATCGGCGACTTCAACGGCTGGGACCCCGACCGCCACCCGCTCCAGCCGCAGGGCGCCTCGGGCATCTGGGCCGGGTTCATCCCCGGGGTCGGCCCGGGTGCGGTGTACAAGTACCGCATCCACTCGCGCTACCACGGCTACCGCGTGGACAAGGCCGACCCGTTCGCCTTCTACAGCGAGCGGCCGCCGCGTACCGCCTCGATCGTCTGGGACCTCGACTACCAGTGGCACGACGCCGCCTGGCTGCGCGCGCGCCACCAGCGCAACGCGCTCGACGCGCCGATCAGCGTCTACGAGGTGCACCTCGGCTCGTGGCGCCGCGTGCCCGAGGAGGGCAACCGGCCGCTGACCTACCGCGAGCTCGCCCCCCTGCTGGCCGACCACGTGCGGCGGCTCGGCTTCACGCACGTCGAGTTCCTGCCGGTCATGGAGCACCCGTTCTACGGCTCGTGGGGCTACCAGATCACCGGCTACTTCGCGCCGACCAGCCGCTACGGCACGCCGCAGGACTTCATGTACCTCATCGACTACCTGCACCAGCACGGTATCGGCGTGATCCTCGACTGGGTGCCGTCGCACTTCCCCACCGACGAGCACGGGCTGGTGTACTTCGACGGCACGCACCTATACGAGCACGCTGACCCGCGGCTCGGCTTCCACCCCGACTGGAACAGCGCGATCTTCAACTACGGGCGCCACGAGGTGCGCAGCTTCCTGCTCAGCAGCGCGCACTTCTGGCTCGACCGCTACCACATCGACGGACTGCGCGTCGACGCCGTGGCCTCGATGCTGTACCGCGACTACTCGCGCCGCGAGGGCGAGTGGCTGCCCAACGAGTACGGCGGCCGCGAGAACCTGGAGGCAATCGCCTTCCTGCGCCAGCTGAACACCACCGTGTACCAGCACCATCCCGACGTCCAGACCATCGCCGAGGAATCGACCGCCTGGCCGATGGTGTCGCGCCCCACCTATGTCGGCGGCCTCGGCTTCGGCCTCAAGTGGGACATGGGCTGGATGCACGACACGCTGCTGTACTTCAGCAAGGACCCGATCTACCGCAAGTATCACCATGGCACGCTGACATTTCGCATGATCTACGCCTTCAACGAGAACTTTATGCTCCCGCTGTCGCACGACGAGGTGGTCCACGGCAAAGGCGCGCTGCTCGCCAAGATGCCCGGCGACGACTGGCAAAAGTGCGCCAACCTGCGCCTGCTGTACGCCTACATGTACGCGCAGCCGGGCAAGAAGCTGCTGTTCATGGGCGCCGAGATCGCCCAATGGGCCGAGTGGCACCACGAGACGAGCCTCGACTGGCACCTGCTGCAATGGGACCGCCACCAGGGCATCGCGCGCTGGCTCGCCGACCTCAACCACCTGTACCGGCGCCTGCCCGCCCTGCACCAGCTCGACTGCGAGCCGGCCGGCTTCGAGTGGGTCGACTGCAACGACTGGGAGCAGAGCACCCTGGCGTTCCTGCGGCGCGGCCGCGATCCCGCCGACCTGGTGCTGGTGGTGCTGAACTTCACGCCGGTGCCGCGCGAGCAGCATCGGGTCGGCCTACCCGTGGGCGGCGTGTGGCGCGAGCTGCTCAACAGCGACGCTACCCTCTACGGCGGCAGCGGGCTGGGCAACGCCGGCCAGATCGTCGCCGAGCCGACGCCGTGGCACGGCCGCCCCTACTCCGCGCGGCTCGTCCTGCCGCCGCTCGGCGCGCTGTTCTTCCAGCCCGAGTCGTCGCGCTAGCCTCGCCGCGGGGGCCCTCTCCCACTGGTGGAGAGAGTGGGGCATTGGCCCCTGCACACCGCGCCGCCGCCTGCCGATAGTTCCCAGGGGACCCGGGCCGCCACTGGGAGAGAGAACAATGCCCCTCGACGATCTCGAGGCGCTGGCCCAACGCAGCCAGCACGAGCTGCAGGCGCTCGCCGCGCTCCTCCGCGAGGCCGAGGCGACCACTCGCGCCGCGATCGACGCGCTGGAGGGCGGCGCCGGGCGCCTCTACCGCGCGCGGTCCGCTCGAGGCCGCGGGCGCGCCGTGGCCGACATGGTCGCGGCCATCGAGCGCAGCGTCAACCAGTTCACCGCGGCGGCCGCCCTGGCGCACCAGCTCGCGCGCGAGGCCCGCGCGGCCCTGGATGCCCTGGTGACCCGCCCGCCCCCCGAGCGGCCCGGCCCGCCCCTGGCCGACGCGATCCGCGCGGTCGAGGCCGAGGCCCGCCGGCTGGCCCGCGAGGCGGAGGCGTTGGTCGCCCAGGTGGCCCACCTGCACGCCAGCGGCCAGCTTCAGCTGGCGGGCAGCTTGTAGCCCCCGAAGATCGCGCTGGCGCCCTCTTTCCAGAAACAGTCCACCGCGCCGAACCCCGCGGCGCGCAGCCAGGCGAGCTGGGCCTCGAGCGGCGCGATGCCGGCGCTATGCGCGTCCGGCGCGGGCGGGGCGGGCAGTTGGGACGGCACCGGCTCGCCCCGGGCCACCGCTGCGTACACCGCGTCGAGGTACGGGTGCGGCGGCCGCACGGGGTCCCAGATCACGAACGCCCCACCGGGCACTAGCCGCTCGTACACCTGGCAGTACAGCGCCGCCTTGCGAGCGTCCGGGAGGTGGTGCAGCGCCTGCGCCGACACGACGGCGCAGAACGGCCCTACCGCCTCCGGCGGCCAGCCCGGCTGGTTCAAGTCCCACTCCACGTAGCGGTAGCGGCCGGCGAACGGCGCCAGCCGCCGCGCGCCCTCGGCCATCATCGGCGGCGAGAAGTCCACCAGCGTGGCGGTCGCGTCCGGCCAGCGCGCCAGCACCGCCGCGGCCACCGCCCCGTACCCCGCTCCGAGGTCGAGGAGCTGGAGCACGCCCGCCGCCGGCCGGGGCAACAGCGCCACTAGGAACGCCAGCCGCTCCCGCCGATCCTCCTCGGGCTGGTCCATGCGTTGCACCCACCAGGCCACGTGGCCGGGATCGCGCCAGTGATAACCGCCGGGCTCCGGCTCGCGGCGCCGCGGGAGAGCGTGCTGCACGGTGCTTCCTCCTGGCAGAGGCTGATGCGCCGCGCGCGCCGCCTCCCCGGAATCGCGCCGGGGCGGTGCCCGCGCGGCCCACTCCAACCATACGCGGTCGCGCGCGGGCGCGGGTAGCCGGCCGCGCCGGCCCGGCGGCGCCCCCGGCGGAACCGAGGGCTGGCAGAGACAGCCGCGAGGGCCGCCGACCGGGGAGGCCGCGCGGCCCTCGCGCGTGGATGAGCAAGTGAAGGGGAGTTGGGGGGCGGGCGGCCCCGCCCCCCACCACGCTAGTTGATGAACCCGGACGAGTTGGCGATGTTCCAGCCGGCGGCGCGCCCGGCCGGCGGCTGGCCCGGCACCGCGCTCGGGCGGGCGTAGTCGATCACCGTCGCCACGCCGAACACCCGCGGGTTGGTGGCGGTGATGATCGCCGACCCGTCGAAGCCGGTGGGCAGCGACGCCGTGTTCCCCAGGAACGTGGTGTGCGCCATCCACGGGCTGGAGATCACGAACGCCTCGCGCGCGATCGTCCACTCGAACCCGCTCGGGTCGAAGTAGCGGATCGTCAGCCAGCTCGGGATCGGGTTCAGGTCGTCGCCGTTCAGCACGCGGATGCCGCTGGTCCAGCCGAGCCGCACGCGCCCGGTGTCTGGATCGATGCTGACGTCCTTGCGGACCGACGGCACGTACAGACACTGGGCCACCGGGAGCTGGAGCGGCTGGCCGCTGATGAACGTCGCCGGCTGGTTGATGCCCACACAGGTCTCATTGCCGAGGGCCGGGGTCACGTCCTGGCCACCGGTCGCCACGTTGATCACCGAGGTGTTCAACGAGTTGAACCCGTTGTAGGCGATCGCCATGCCGCGCGCGTAGTTCACCATCTGGACCGCCACCTGGAATGGCGCGGCGCCGTCCGTCGCGCGGATGCGCACCGAGCCGACCTTGTAGTCCGGCGCGTTGCGCGCGGCCGTGAAGTACGTCACGCCCGCCAGCGCGCCGACGCGGTCCTGGATGGTCTCCACCTGCTGGCCGTTCTCGTTGAAGAACTCCAGCGAGTAGCTCGTCGCGCCGCCCACGCCGGGGTTGCTGACCTGGATGCCGGTCGACCAGCCGTCGAAGCCGTTGTACACCAGCGGCAGCACCACGATCTGGCCGATGGCCTGGTAGCCCGCGGCGAACGGCGTGCCCGCCGGCGTCTGCGTCGAGGCGCCGGTGTTCACCTGGTTGAAGTACAGCGACGAGTTGTAGATGCCCGGCAGCGCCGTGGCCAGCTGCGCGCGGTTGGTGTAGTTGATCGCCGCCGAGGCGATGCCGCCCGGGACGAACAGCGCCCCGCGCGCACCGCCCGGAATGATGTACTGCAGCGGCGAGTTGGCCGTGTTGGGGATGGTGACCTGGATCGGCGCGTTGCCCGTGATGAAGCTGGAGATCGTCCCCTGCACGCCCGCCGTCGACGGCACCTGGCTGCCTGGCAGCTGGGCGATCGGCGGGATGCCGCCCGACGACGCCACGTAGACGGAGCCCATCCAGCGCGGCGCGATGTCCGGCACCGTCCGCAGGTCGAGGATCGCCACGCCGAACGCCGGCGCCGTGCGCACCACCTGCACCGGACCGCCCGGCACGCCGCGGGTCGGCATGAGCGTGAACACGATCGGCTGCGGCGTGTTGGTGATGTTCATCGCCGAGACGACGGTGTTCCACTCGGTGGCCGGGTTCCAGTTCTTGAATGCCATGCCGATGGCGCTGGCGTTGCCCGGGGTCGCGAACGCCTGGGCCAGCTCCTCGGCCGGGATGCCGGGCATCACCGTGAACGACTGGTGGTCGCCCACGAGGTACTCGGCGATCCCCTCCAGATTGGCCAGGCTGAACGCGCCGGGCGGCGCCTGGCCGGGCGCCGGGCCGATCGGCGGCGCCGAGGTGAACACCAGGGCGGCGCCGAAGAAGCCCGCCGGGGGCGCGATCGCCACGGAGGCCGCGGGGTTCAGGTCGATCGAGTCGCCCGCGCCGCAGTCGGCCGTGCCCACGCCGCCGATGGCGAACGTGCTCGAGCACCAGAAGATGCTCGCCAGCGTGCGCACGCTACCCGTGTTCTGGATCTTGATGCGCGTGGTCTCGATCGGCACGCCGTAGATATCGGCGTTGCCGCCACGCGACACCAGCGGGAACACCAGCTCGAGCCGGCCGCCCGCCGGGCCGCCCGGCAGCCCGATCAGGCCCGTGTTGATCAGCGCGAAGTCCGCGCCGCTCTTCCACTGGCCCGCCACGATAGTGATCGTCTTCTGCACGCGCGGCACCGAGACACCGCCCGTGACGGTCACCACGTACGCCGTGCCGGGCTGCAGGCCGGGGATCTCGTAGCGGCCGCTGAAGCTGGTCAGGGCCGACAGCGCCGGCGAGCCCGCCACGCCCGGTAGCACCTGCGGCGCCAGGATCAGCTGCTGGGTGACCTGGATCGCGCCGCTGAGCACCTCCGGGCCGAGCGTGGTCACGGCGCGCACCTGCACCGTGGCGCCCTGCGCCGGCTGGCCCAGCACGCCGTCCCAGACGTAGCCGAAGATCCCGCCGCCCGTGGTCGCGCTGGCCGCCAGGGCCACCGGGGTCGGCGGCAGGATGCCCACGCCGCCCGGGGTGGCCAGCGTGTCCGCGCTCGGCGCCGGCTTCGGCGGCATCACGATGTCGGGCACCACCGTCACCGCGTCCGGCTGCGCCAGGATGCCCGGCTGGCCGGCCGGCGGCTGCGAGGCGGGGATATGGCCGCAGCCACCCGTCTGCGCGGGCCGCGAGATGCCACCCGGGATCGTGAGCTGGATCGCCGGGGCCGTGCCCGCGGGCGCACACAACACGTCGGCGGTGTCCAGCGCGGTGATGCGGTAGGTCCCGGGCGGCACGCCCGCCAGCACCCAGTTGCCGCCCGCGTCGGTCTGCGTCACCGGCGCGGCCTCGACGAAGCCCGTGAACGGGTTGGCGAACGAGCCGATCAGCGCGCCGTCGATGCGCACGGCGACGATCGTCACGCCGCCCAGCGGCGTCGGGGCGCCGGCCGTGAGCTGGATCGGGTCGACCACGCGGCCCGCCAGCACCGCCGCGCCGGGGATCGGCGTCAGCACGCCGAGCGACTGCACGCACAGGTTCGGGTCCATCCAGGTGCCGGGGTCGCTGGGCGAGTTGGTGCCCGCCACCGGCGCCGGCGGCGTCACCTCGGTGACCTGGCAGCTGTCGACGATGCGGAAGCCCGCCGGCACGGCCGTCACGCGGAAGGTGTACGGCACGCCGCGGGTGAGCCCGCCCATGGCGAAGTAGCCCGGGGCACCCGCGTCGCCGCCTGCGCCGCCCGAGTTGGGGTTGTTAGAGGTCACCGCGGTGATGTTGTTGGCGCAGTTGCCCGCGGTGCACGTGGCCGTCACCGTCACCCCGTTCACCGGGTTGCCGGTGGTGATGTCGATGACGTAGCCGAAGGCACCGATGTCGTTCTGCTGCGAGCCCGGCTGGTTCACCGTGGGCGGCACGAAGCCCGCTGGGTTCGACGGCGGCGCCGTCTTCAGCGGCATGGCCAGCGGCGAGCCGAGCGTCACGGTCGTGCCCGGGCCCACGGCGCCGGTCGTCTGCGCCGCCGAGGGCCGGTGGCCGCACACCTGGCCGTTCACGCAGAACGGGCCGGTGCTCTGCTGGTTGGGCCCGTTGTTGTTCCCGCCCGGATCAATGGCGATCACGCGCCAGGTGCCAGCCACGCCGGCCGCCGGCACGGTGAGCGAGAAGCTGCCGTCCGGGTTGGCCGTGCCCACGACCACGATGCCTGGCGCGGGGCCCGTGATCTGGGTGGCGACGACCAGCGTGCCCTGCAGCGACTCCAGCTTGCCCGACGCGGGCGGCACGAAGCCCGGCACCGGCAGCAGCGGCAGCTGGAACTCGCCCTGCGCGTTGGTGACCATCGTCGCCTGCGCGGGCGCGAGCCCCGCCGGGGCGGTGAACGTCGCGAACGTCACCGTGCCGCGGATGGTGCCGGCGGTGGCGCCGGGGATCCCGCCCGCGCCCGTGACGGTCAGCGACAGGGCGTAGTCGCGCTGGACGATCTGCCCGTTGATAGCCGAGAACTGGCCCGACAGCGGCTGGTAGTTATTCGCGAACGCGTAGTGGTTGTAGATGTTGCCGGGCGGCGCCGCGGCCGCGGGGATAGTGAAGCCCCAGCGGCCCTGCTGGTCGGTCACCGACGTGCAGCGCAGCACGCCCGAGGTGACCAGCGCGCCCACCGGTACGTTGAACACGTTGGCCAGCGAGTTCTGGATCGCCGTGGGGAGCTGGGTCGGGTCCTGCACCGGGTTCACCGGCACGATGCCCACCGGGCAGCCGACGACCGCCGCGGGGGTGACCCCGACGATCACGTTCACCGCCCCCACCAGGGGCTCGCGCGTGTTGGCGTCCACCGCGACGCCCTGCACCCCCGTGGGGCCGATGGGCAGCTGCGCCTGCGCCGTGGGCACCAGCGAGGCTAGCAGCATGAGCGTCGCCAGGACGCCGAGGCCGTACCGCAAGAGCCTTCGCTTACTCATCCACTAGTTCCCCCTTCGCTCGAGGGTTTCGCCGGGACGCGGGCAGGCCTGCGCCGGACCTGCCAGGATTGCCAAAAGCGCCTCCGAACCGCGCTGTTGCCGCCGCCGTGTCGTTCGCCGGCACCTCCTCTCCCTCCAGACTGGCGCCTGCGCCAGCGTTGCGGCGCCAGCGGGCGCGGAACAGGCTTGCGTGGTGAGCAGCCACCACCCCCGCCCGGTGCGTGGCGCACCCGAGCCGCGGGGGAGATGGCCTGCCTTCGCTGTCTCATTAAACGCGCGGGCGGCCCAAACGTTACATGCAGCGAGGGGTGTGTAGCGCCGTTCGTGGCCGGCGCGGCCCGCCCCGCGCCCGATGCCCGACGGGGACCGGGCGGGCTAGCCGCCCGCGGTGGGGGTCGCGCGCTGGATGATGGCCTCCAGGCGGGCGCGTTCGGCGGCGCTCAGGCCCTTCACGCCGCGGGTGACGGGCGCCGTGGCCAGCGCCTGCTGCGCCGCCTCGCGCGCCCGCGCCGGCTCGCCCCGCGCCTCGTAGGCGCGCGCCAGGATGGCGTAGGGGTACCAGTAGCTCGGCAGCAGGGCGCGCGCGCGCTCGGCCCGCGCGATCGCGGCGGGCGGGTCGCCCAGCAGCAGTAGCGTGTCGGCCAGCCCGGCCTCGGCCTCCACATCGTTCGGCTTCAGCGCCGCCGCCCGCTCGAACAGCGTCCGCGCCCGCTCCAGCCGCGCCGCGTCGCCGCTCAGCTCGCCCCAGTAGCGGTACAGCTCGCCCAGCGTCCACTGGTAGCGAAACTCGGGCGGCTCGATCCGGATCGCCTCCTCCACGCACAGCCGGCCCAGCTCGAACAGCTGGTCGCGATCCAGCAGCGGCGCCAGGCGCGTCGCGCGCGCCTCGGCGAGCGAGGGCTGGAAACCCGGCCGCGGCGCGGCGCGCACCCCGCCGCCGAACGCCGCGTAGTACTGCCCGAGCACCGACCAGTACTCGGCCTGGTCCGGCGCCAGGCGCACCGCCTCCTGCCCGGCCAGGATGGCGCGCGGAAAGTCGCGCAGCCCCTGGGCCTCCTCGGCCTGCTTGAAGGCCGCATCGGCGGCCAACAGCCGCACCTGGTGGCTGCCCAAGAGCAGCGCCAGCGCGATCCCCGCCAGCCCCGCGCCCACCACCAGGCCGCGCGCCCGCGCGCCGGGCGCGCCCAGGGCCAGCGCCGCCACTCCCAGCGCCGCCAGCGCGCCGGCCGCCGAGAGCACCGCGGCGGGCAGCACCGGCAGCGGCCCGGGCAGCGCCAGCAGCAACACGCCCCCCACCGCGACCAGGGCCGCGTAGCCGGCCAGCGGCAGCACGCCGCCCCCCGGGTGCGGGGCGCCAACCGGCTCCGCCGCTGCTGGCGCGGCCCACGGCGCGCGCGCCGCCGCGCCGGCCAGCAGCCAGAACACCGCCACGCCGGGCAGGACGAGCATGCTGGTCTGTGTCTCCAGCAGGTGGCCCGCCAGCGCGATCAGCAGGGCGGTGCACGCCCCGTAGCGCCGCTGCCCCAGCTCGACTGCCGCGCCGCGCGCCGCCCGCAGCACCACGGCGCCCACCAGCAGCAGGTAGGTGGCGAGCCCCAAGATGCCCGTCGTCAGCAGGAGATCGAGCAGCGCGTTGTGCGTGCGGTCCCAGAAGCCACCGAGCACGAACTCCAGCGCCGCGGGCGGCGGTAGCACGCGGTTGACCTGGTAGCCGATCGTGTCAGGCCCGTAACCGATCAGCTGCCGCCAGGGGCCCAGCGGGTCCGGCCCCTCGCCCAGCGGGCGCGGGTGCAGCACGAGCTCGGCGCTGGCGCGCCAGATGGTCAGCCGCAGCCCGGCCCCCGTCTGCTCCAGGTTGCCCAGCCGACGCAGCAGCAGCACGCGCTCCTGCAGCGGCGCCAGCGGCGTGTTCGGCAGGTTGAGCACGGCGACGAAGGCGGCGGCGAGCCCCGCCGCGCCGGCCAGCGCGCCGAGCAGCCGCCAGCGCCGCCGCCGCGCGGCGTAGAGGGCCACCGCCAGCCCCGCGGCCCCCAGCAGCCCCAGCAGCGGGCCGATGGACGCCGTGAGCACGAGCGTCCAGCCCTGCAGGACCAGCAGCGCGCCATAGGCCAGCCGCCGCGCGCGCCGTGCCTCTGCCGGGAGCGGCGGCGCCATGGCCACAGCCAGCGCGAAGGCGCCCGCCAGCGGGGGCAGCGCCCACCAGGTGTCGGCCCGCCGCGCGCCGGCCCCCAGCACGACCGCCAGCGCGACCACGCCCGCCGCCAGCACGGCCGGCGCGCCCCAGGCGCTCGCCGGCGCGCCCTCCTCCCTCCGCGTGGGGGCAGGGCCGGGAGGGGGGGCCACCGGCTCCACCAACCGCCAGGCCGTCAGCGGTAGCAGCAGGATCAGGTACGCGGCCAAGAAGATAGCGTTGCCGGCGGTCGAGCGCACGCGGCCGCCCGGGCCGATCTCCTGCCAGGCCAACGGGTCGAGCCCCAGCGCCTGCGCGACGCCGTACAGACACACCGGCAGGCTCGCGGCCAGCAGCACCGTGACCAGCCGCTCCCACTGCGCGCGGGTGCGCAGGCAGTCGGCCACGATCAGGAACAGCACCAGGTACGCCAGCGTGGCCGCCGCGCCCTCGCCGCGCACATACCCGCCCCAAAACGCCATGGCCGGCACCGGCGACAGCACGGTGGCCAGCAGCACCGCCGCCGCGTGCGCCGCCGCCAGCACCACCAGCAGGCGCCCCCCTCCCCTGGCCCCTCCCCCACTAGTGGGGGGAGGGGAAGGGGTGGGGGGCAACCCTGACATGGGGGAAGGGGTGGGGGGCACGGCCGGGAAGGGGAGCGTGCCCAGCCGCCACACTAGTGCCCGCCGCCCCAGCCACACCAGCGCCATCAGCAGCACCACGAGCTGGAGGATCTGGCCCTTCGGCAGGGCCGGCTGCGCGTGCAGCGTGTCGAGCGCCAGCGGGGTAAACGCGGCCAACACCAGCCAGCCGCCCTCCAGCGCCGCGTCGGCCGCGCGCAACAGCTCGGCGCTCACCGGCGGGGGGCTCACACGGGGCGCGCCGCTACGGCGCGGCGCGGTCATAGCGGGCTTGGGCATGGTCGATGATCCGACGTAGGGCCTCCTCCAGCGGTACGCGCGGCACGAAGCCCGTGAGACGCTGGAGCTTGCTGATATCCGGTACGCGGCGGCGCATATCCTCGAACCCCGCGCCGTAGGCTTGCTCGTAGGGCACGTGGACGATCGGCGAGGCGCTGCCGGCCAGGTCGCGGATCAGCCGCGCCAGCTGCTCGATGGTGACCTCGCGCGGCTGGCCCACGTTGACCACCTCGCCCCGCGCCGCCGGGGTAGCCAACAGCGCCTCGATGGCCGCCACCACATCGTCCACGTAGGTGAAGCAGCGCGTCTGCTGGCCGTCGCCGTACACGGTCAGCGGCTCGCCGCGCAGCGCCTGGCCCACCAGCCGCGGCACCACCATCCCGTAGGCGCCCGTCTGCCGGGGACCGATCGTGTTGAACAGCCGCACCACCACCACGGGCAGCCCGTACTCGCGCGCGTAGGCGAGCGCTAGGCACTCATCGGCCGCCTTGGTGATGGCATATAGCCAGCGCGTGGTGCGCGTGGGGCCCATGATCGCGTCGTCGTCCTCGCGCAGTGGCCCGCGATCGTTCTTGCCGTACACCTCGGAGGTGGAGGTCACCAGCACCGGGCAGCCGCGCCGCGCGGCAGCCGCCAGCACGTGCTCGGTGCCGCGCAGGTTGATCTCGATCGCGCGGCGCGCCTCGGCCAGGATGCGGCGCACGCCCACCGCCGCCGCCAGGTGGTACACCGCGTCGCACTGGGCGACCAGCTCCTCGACCAGCGCGCGGTCGAGCACGCTGCCCTCGACGAGCCGGAACCGCGGCGAGGTGGCGTGGTGGGCGACATTGGCGCGCGCGCCGGTGGACAGGTCGTCCAGCGCCCACACGGTCGCGCCCCGGGCCAGCAGATGGTCGGTCAGGTGCGAGCCGATGAAGCCCGCCCCGCCAGTGATCAGCGCCCTCATGCCCGCGGCGCCAGCGGCGTGCTGTCGGGCCACTGCTCGCGCAGGAACGTGGCCGCGTCGCGGTACACCAGGCCGAGCTCCTGGCACAGCCGCACGAAGCGGTCCCGCTCGGGCCCCGGCGGCAGCGGCGTGGCGATCACCACCTCGTGGGCGCCCGTGGCCAAGGTGACGGCCAGCAAGTCGCGCGGCGTGCCCAGGATCGGCAGCCCGCGCAGCCGCCGGCGCCGCTTCTCCGGCGCCGGGTCCAGGAAGCCCACCGCCTGGTAGCTCGGGGTGCGGCCCAGCGCGCGCAGCACCAGGTCGCCGTGGTCGTCGGCCCCGAGGATCAGCACGCGTGTGCTCTCGGCCCGCGGCACGCGGGCGAACCGCTCGGCCAGCCAGGCGTAGAACATGCGCGTGCCGACGAGCAGCATGGTGCACAGCAGCCAGTCGATCACGAACACCGAGCGCGAGTAGCCTACCCACTGCGTGACCGCCCACACGGCGGCGAACATGATCGCCGAGCCGCCGAAGCCGGCCAGCGCCAGGTGGAAGGCGTCGGCCATGGTGAAGTAGCGCCACAGGGCGCGGTAGGCGCCGCTGGCCAGCAGCACTACCAGCTTCACGAACAGCAGGTACGGCAGCGACGCCTGGAACTGCACCAGGAACGGGCCCTCGAGGTTACCCTCGAACTTGAGCAGGTACGCCAGCAAGTAGGCCACCATGATCAGCACCGCGTCCAGCGCCAGCACGCCCAGCTCGGGGTGCGCCCAGCGGCGCATCCAGCCGCGCGGCCGCGGCTCCTCGGCGTACACCCGCACCTGCCCCAGATACACGCCGAACACCACGATGCCCACCACGCCCAGGGCGGCCAGGGCCAGGGTGACCCAGTGGCCCAGCGCGCGGGCCGCCAGGCCCAGCAGCCCGAAGGCAGCGCACAGCCCATACAACACCAGCACGGCCCCGCGCTCGCTCAGCCCCAGCGCCACCAGCCGGTGCGAGAGGTGGTCGCGCCCGCCGTGCACGATCGGCCGCCCGTGCAGCCGCCGCGCGATGGTTACCAGCGCGGTGTCGAAGATCGGCAGGCCGAGGATCGTCAGCGGCACCAGCAGGGCGAAGAACAGGTCCGACGCCAGCCCGCGGCTGCCCATCAGCGCCAGCCCGGCCAGCACGAAGCCGAGCGTCAGCGCGCCGCTATCGCCCATGAACACGCGCGCGGGGTAGAAGTTGTGCACCAGGAACCCGGCCGCGCCCCCCCCCACCACCAGGGCCAGCGCTGCCGTGGCGTCATCGCCGCGCCCGATGCTCGCCAGCGCTAGCATGGTGGCGGCGATGCTGGCGATGCCAGCCGACAGGCCGTCCATATTGTCCAGCAGGTTGAAGGCGTTGGTCAGGCCCACCACCCAGACGGTGGTCAGCGCCAGCTCCACCGCAGCCAGTAGCGGCAGGCTACCCACGTCGACCCGCACCCCCGCCAACAGCAGCACGCTGGCCGCGGCAAATTGGCCCACCAGCTTGGCCGCGGGCGTCAGCCCCCGCGCGTCGTCGACGAGCCCGAGCAGGAACACGATCGTCGTCCCGGCCAGCAGGCCCAGCAGGCGCGCGTCCCACGGCGCGAACACCGCCAGGCCCAGCAGCAGGGCACTGTAGAGGGCCACGCCGCCCAGCAAGGGCGTGGGCTGGCGGTGCCAGCGGTCGGCGCGCGGCTGCGCCACCACCCCGAGCCGGCGGGCCAGGCGCGCGCACAGGGGCGTGAGC
>Ga0209061_1002588_pt1 | contig 22269 bp, 15 predicted proteins | sample Coa_R1_10_FD_187157 | JGI IMG/M metagenome (GOLD analysis project Ga0209061, IMG submission 187157) | Surface soil microbial communities from Centralia Pennsylvania, which are recovering from an underground coalmine fire - Coalmine... | ecosystem: Environmental > Terrestrial > Soil >...
TCAAACGCCATCCAGGCAAGGGCAGCATGAGGACCAAGCGTTATCAAGCGGCCCTGGATGTCAGCTTTTTGGAGGAAGTCCTCAAGCAAGAGTCGCAATGTGGATAAGATTAAATGCGTTTGCCCTGGGGGAGCAACCTACCTCATCCGCCGCGATCATATCGAGATCACCACGGTGGCGGCGGTACGCACAGAGTTAGGCATTCCGAAAGATCGCCCCTTGCTGTCTCTCGTTGGCGATTCCCTGACAAACGACCCCATTGCAAAAGGCTTAGGACATCTCGCGCAGCAGTCAGGGTTCAACATCGTCATCGATCCTCGCATCGCCGACAAACTCCAGACCCAAGCAACCGTCGAATTTGACAACGTGCCGGTCGATACCGCCGTGCGGCTGCTGGCGAACATGGCGGGCATGAGCATGGTACGGCTGGACAACGTGCTTTACGTGACCACGGCGGACAACGCCAAACATCTGCGTGAAGAGCAGGCACAAATCAACGCGGAGAAAGCCGTGACGAACACGGAACCGCCGAAAAAGCCGGCATCTGAGAAACCTATGAAGTGAACACTCACCGACAAGCCCGGAGCGCCAGCGACGGGTTTGACCCGTCGCTGGCGCTCCGGGCTTGTCAAGCGAGTACACTCTGCAATCGCCCTTTCGATACATCGGCCACTTCCTGATGCAGCGATTGGCCATGCGCGTCCATCGTCACCACGGCGGGAAAGTCCTTGACGCGCAGCACCCATACTGCCTCCGGGCTGCCGAATTTCTCCTTCAAATATACCCCCTCGACCTGTTCGACGCAGCGAGCATAAATCTGGGCCGCCCCTCCGATGGCGTGCAGGTAGACACAGCCGTGATCCTTGCACGCTTGCAGGGTCTTGGCGCCCATGCCGCCCTTGCCGATCACGGCTTTGATGCCGTAGCGCTGGATGATGTCGGCCTGATACGGCTCCTCGCGGATCGAGGTCGTCGGTCCCGCTGCGATGACGCGATAGCTCCCCTTGTCTTCGAGCACCACCGGACCGCAGTGGTAGATGATGCCGTCCTTGAGGATTGGCAGATCGCCACCTTTGCACAGATACTTGTGGACCTCATCGCGTCCGGTGAAGACGGTGCCGCTGAGCAACACGATGTCGCCGGCCTTGAGCTTGCGCACGTCGGCCTCGTGCAGCGGCGTGTGCAGCGAAATCGCCTTCTGACCGCTCGTGCCAAGATCGATTCGTTCAGCCTCGTGACTGTAATCGCGCTCGAATTCGCCGGGGGCTTGATACAACCATTCGACCACGTCGCCCTCGGCATTGAGAACGACGCCGCGGCGGCGGAAGGCCCAGCACATGTAGGCGATGGTAACGAAAAATGACGCCGGCAGACGATTACGCGCTCCGATCTTGCAGCTGCCGACTGTCAACTTGCCGCCGAAGCCCATCGGGCCGATGTCGAGTTTGTTGGCCTCGTCGAGAATGCGCGCCTCCAGGGCCGCCAGCTCCGGCACGGGATTGGTGTCGTCCAATTCGCGGAGAAGCTGCTCCTTGGCGAATGCGTAGCCGGTGGCGCGATCGCCGCCGATGCAGACGCCGAGGAAGCCGGGGCCGCAACCCTTTCCCTGAGCGTTCCACACCGCATCGAGAATGCAGGCGCGCACGCCGTCGAGGTCGCGGTCGCAACGTTTGCCGCCCAGCGTGGCCGGCAGCGAATACTGGGCGCTCATGTTCTCGCAGCCGCCACCCTTGAGGATAAGGCGGATGTCAATTGTATCTTTACGGTGCTGATGCCAGTGAAAGACAGGACTGCCGGGGCCGAGGTTGTTGCCGCTGTTTTTGCCGCAGATGCTGTCCACGGAATTTTGCCGCAGATAGCCCTTGGCCGTGGCCTCGGCGACAGCCTCGCAACACAGCTCCTCCAGCTCCAACTGATCGAAGCCGATCGGTGTCTGGACATAGAACGTAATGGTGCCGGTGTCTTGGCAGATGGGGGCACTGAGGCGCTTGGCCAGGCCGATATTCTGCGCCACCAGATCGAGGGCGAGGCTAGCCTTGGAGCCGGCTTGTTCGAGAGCGCGGTGCATTTCAATCACCTGCGTCACGTCCGGCGGCAGGAATGCAGAAGTACGACGGATCAGTTCGAGAACGTGTGCGTGGAATTTCCTGGCGCTCATGGGGGATGGCCTCCGAGTAGCTGGGCGGATAACATCATCATATAATCGCCGCTGCCAACCCGCAGCGCCGGCAAGGGCATAAGCAATCCCTGTGGACGCTGTGGACTGGTTAAAAGAGAAAGGAGTACCTCATGTCCCCTTCCCTGCCTGCCGCCACGGTTGTCTCGTTATGGCGTTATCCCGTCAAATCGATGCAGGGCGAAGAATTGAATGCCAGCCTCATCAGCGAGCGCGGCCTGCTCGGCGATCGTGCCTATGCCCTCGTCGATGCCAGCGACGGCAAAGTTGCCAGTGCCAAAAATCCGCGGAAATGGCCGAACCTGTTCGCCTTCCGGGCCAGCTATTCCGAAGTCCCGCGGCCTGGCGCCGGCCCTGCTCCGGTGCAGATCACGCTGCCCGACGGCACGCTTGCCGCCGGCAATCAGGCCAACCTCACCTCGCTGTTGAAACCGATCCTTGGCCGCGAAGTCGCACTCAAAGCGGCCGCGCCGGACAAGCCGGTGCTGGAAGAATACTGGCCGGACATCGAGGGACTCGATCACCGCGATAAGGTGACGGATGAAGCGATGCCAGCCGGCATGTTCTTCGATTTGGCGCCCATCCACCTTCTGACAACGGCAACAATCGACCGGTTGCGCGAGCTTTATCCCCAAGGGCGATTCGAGGTGCGCCGCTTCCGTCCCAACATTGTAATAGCGGTGGACGGTCAGCCGCACGCCTTCGTCGAAAACGATTGGGTAGGCCGAACGCTGCTTCTGGGTTCGGAAGTACGTTTGCAGATTATCAAACCATGCGGGCGCTGCGTAATGACAACGCTGCCGCAGTCGGACTTGCCACACGATCCCGGCATCTTGCGGACAGCAGTGCAGCACAACAAAGGTGCCGTCGGTGTCTATGCCACCGTTCTGCGTGGCGGCACTGTTCGCCGCGGCGACAGTGTGCGGCTGGAAGGATAGGTTCGTAATTACGCCCGGCAGGATTTGAACCTGCGACCTGCGGTTTCAATCCACGACGGGTTTCCCCGCCGCCCTGGAGCGTTCGTGGTCTGGACTGTATCTTCACCCTGCCCTCCTGGTTTAGGTGGCGACCGTACAGTCTCTGCACAAAAACGGTCTAAAAAATGCAGGAAATACCAGGGTCCCCCACTCTTCCAAACCGTTCTTGCTCAGGATTGCCATGACTGCACATCCTTTGTGCAATTTTAGGTTTTCCTGATCAGGCCGCATTCATCGCGTGGTTTCCCGTCGCGATGCCCAATTACCATAGGAAACCGCCGCTCTCTCCACTGAGCTACGGGCGCAAAAGGGCGAACAAGCAGCAGAGATTCATCCTACCACGGTCCCGGCGAACGGCAAGGACAGACTCCAGGTGCCGCGGTTAGACCGGGCAGCTTTCCGGCTGCGGCGCCGAGGCCAACAGCGCAATCAGCGTCTGGGGATCGGCTGGCTTGACGAGATGATGATCGAAGCCGGCCTCTTGGGAACGGCGCTGGTCGTCGTACTGACCGTAGCCGGTCAGGGCCACCAACATCGGCCGCGGCGATAAGTTCAGGGCACGGAGACGGCGCGCTACTTCCAAACCATCCAGACCCGGTAAGCCGATGTCCAGCAATACCACCTCTGGCAGAAACTTCTGGGCTTCTGCCAGAGCCGATAAACCGTCGTAACAAAGACGCGCCTCATGTCCGCCAATCTCCATCAGCATCGCCAAACTGTGGGCAGCGTCGGTGTTGTCGTCCACAATCAACACGCGGCGGCGCACAACCGGCGAGACGCCGGTCCCACCAACAGCGACCGGCATCTTGCCGGTCCCACTAACCGTGGCCGGTGTCTCGCCGGTCCCACGGGCCATCTCCTCGGCGTGCGCAATCGGCAAATAGACGACGAATTCGCTGCCCTGGTTAGGACCACCACTGAAAGCCTCGACGCGGCCGCCGTGCATGCCAATCAATTTATGCACCAGTGTCAGGCCGATTCCCAGTCCGCCCTGCGAGCGATCCAGCGACCGGTTCACCTGTTTGAACAGCTCGAAAATCGACGACAGCATGTCTGGCGGGATACCTATGCCGTTGTCGCGGACCCGGAAAGTCACCATGTCGCCGCAGCGTTCCACACTCAGCCAGATGCATCCGCCTTCCTCGGTGTACTTGGCGGCGTTGTTGAGCAAATTGCCAATCGATTGGGCCAAGCGTATCGGATCACCGCGCACGTATAGCGGCTCGGGCGGCAGGACGATGGTCAGCTCATGCTTACGAGAATCGATAAGCGGGCGGGTCATCTCCACGGCACGAGCAACAATGTCAGCGGCCGTCACGCTCTCTATCTGCAAATGAATCTTGCCACGGGTGATGCGCGACAGATCGAGCAAATCATCCACCAGACGAGTCAGGTGCCGTACTTGGCGATCGATCATCTCCCGAAGGTCGACGATTTCCGGCTCAGCCAGGCTGCGCTGACGAAGGATCTGAATGGCGTTACGGATCGGCGCCAGCGGATTGCGCAGCTCATGGGCAAGCATAGAGAGAAACTCGTTTTTGTGGCGATCGGCTTCTTGAATGTTGCGATAGAGACGGGCATTGTCCAGGGCGATGGCGGCGCGTCCGGCGAGATCCTCGGCCAAGGCGCGTTCGACGGAAGAAAAGCGGCGGCCGGATGGACCCTGCCCCAATATCAGAGCGCCCAAGGTCCGCCCGCGCGCCTGCAACGGCAGCAAGATGGCCAAACGAGCTATGCCCGCGTGGTCCGCCGTCTCTTCTCCCTCGAGCGCAGGATAGGGTACGGCCGCTTCCTCAAGTACCTCAGCCGGGCCACCGGCAAGAACGCGCTCTAGCGCCGAGCGTGCTTCTGGAGGACCGGCCAAGGAACTGAAATGAACTTGCTGGTCCGCCGCAGAGAACCAGGCCAATTCGCTTTGCCATTCCAAGCCGGATTCTGTCAGCAAAACCACGCCTGCCATGTCGGCAAGATAGGGCACTACCAGACGCAATAAGCCGCGCCGCGTCGCCTCGGCATCGAGCGAGCTAGACAACACTTTGCTGGCCTCGGCGAGGAAAGTAGAACGGCGCATAGCTTCCTCGGCGGCGGCCCGGGCTGCCTGCTCCCGCGCCAACGCCACGCGCTCATCGGCTTGCCGCTTGACCTGCTGCGTCATGCGATACAGATCGACGAACACCTTGACCTTGGTGCGCAAAATTTCGGGCACAACTGGCGAGAGAATGTAGTCCACCGCTCCCATCGAATAGCCCTGGGCGGTATGCATTTCATCAGCGAAGGCCGTGATGAAGATGATCGGTGTGTGTGCCGATTTGCGACGCTGGCGGATGAGTCCAGCCGTTTCGAAGCCGCTCATCCCTGGCATATAAACATCCAGAAGGATGACGGCGAAATCCTGCTCCAGCACCAGGCGCAGCGCCTCCATTCCGGAGTTCGCTTTGATGATGTTCTCGCCCAATTCTTCCAGGATGGATTCAAGAACGAGCAGTTTATCCGGCAGATCATCCACGATCAGAATGTTGACTTTGTCGTCGGCGTCCATGATCTCTTTAGCTTAGCAGCCGCACCCCTCTGTTGCATCCTGAAATTGCGAGCAGGGCGTTGGCACGCCACGCTCGCCGTCAAGCACGCTCGTAAGTTTCCGTCAGTTCGGCGAGCCGATCGAGCAAAGTCTCGGTGAGCATGTCGGCGCGAAAGCGCCAGCGCCAGTTGCCCCAGGGCTGCCCGGGGCGATTCATCCGCGCATCGCTGCCCAGGCTGAGCACGTCTTGCAAAGGTGTAATGGCGTAATCGGCCACAGACATCCAGGCCAAGCGGATCAGGTCCCACGCAATGTCGTTATCCGTGCTGGGGGCATAGCGGCGCAAGAAGCGCCGTTCGTCGGCCGTCAGCTTTTCATACCAGCCGCACGTGGTGTCGTTATCGTGTGTGCCGGTATAGACCATGGTGTTGCGTTCGTGACGGTGCGGCAGGAAGCGGCGCTCAATGGCGCCGCCGAAAGCGAATTGCAAAATGCGCATGCCCGGCAAATCAAATTGCTGCCGCAGCTGCCGAACTTCCGGCGTGATGACGCCGAGATCTTCAGCGATGATGGGCAGAGCGCCGAGCTTGTCTTGCAGCACGCGGAAGAAATCGGCTCCTGGCCCCTTGACCCAGCGGCCTTTCTCCGCTGTCGACTGTCCAGCCGGTACTTCCCAATATGCCTCGAAGCCGCGGAAGTGGTCCAAACGAATACGGTCCACTTGCTCCAAGGCTGTACGCAGACGGACCGTCCACCAGGCATAGCCGCTGCGCTGATGGACCTCCCAGTTATACAGCGGATTACCCCAAAGTTGCCCCGTATTGGAGAAATAATCCGGCGGTACTCCCGACACCACAATCGGCCGCCGCCGTGAATCGAGCAAGAATAGTTCGGGATTGGTCCAGACATCGGCCGAATCGTCAGCCACGAAGATGGATACGTCGCCGATCAAGCGAACGTTCCGCTGCCGCGCATATTGCCGGAGTGCCTGCCACTGACGATAGAAAAGAAATTGCCGGAAGCGATGCAACTCCATCTGCTCGGCTAATTCCTGGCGCGCCTGCTGGAGCGCGGCCGGCTTGCGCAGGACGAGATCTTCCGGCCAATCGTGCCAACTGGCCCCCCCGTGCGCTTCCTTAAGAGCCATGAAGAGGGCGAAATCCTCTAACCAACTGGCCTCTTGGGTGCAGAACTCCTCGAAGGCGGAGCGCAGCGTTTTGCCGCGGCCGGCCCGAAAGTTCTCCCACGCTTGCGCCGTCAGTCCCGCCTTGTAGGCGATGATTGGTCCATATTCGACGTAATCTGCAGGCCACTGATCGGCAGCGAAATCGGCAGCACTCAGCAAACCATCGCGGACCAACAATTCCGGGCTGATAAGGTTAGGATTGCCGGCGAAGGCAGAAAAAGTGGCATAGGGAGAATCGCCGTAGCCGGTCGGTCCCAGCGGCAGGACTTGCCACCAACTCTGCCGCGCCCGGACCAGTGCATCGATCCAGGCGTAGGCAGCCGGACCCAAATCGCCGATGCCGCACGCGGACGGTAGCGACGTGGGATGCAACAGAATCCCGGCGGAACGCTCCGGCGGCCGTTCGATTTCCGAGGTGTCCACGACTTAGCTTAATCCTTCCAGAAACTCTGCCATTTCTTCAGCGGCGTGCCGGTCGCCTTGTTGCTGTGCAGCGGCAATGCCAGATTGAAAGACCGCTCGCGCCTCCTCGATGCGATTCAGGCGAGTCAGTGCACGCCCTGCTTGCATGTAGCCCGGTACATAATTTGGCGCCATGCGCAACAATTCCTCAAAGCAGCGAACCGCCTCCTCATCTTGCCCCGCGCTGACGTATTCCATCGCCAAGCCATAGCGCAGGAACGGATCGTCCGGGTCTTCGGTGAGCATCTCTTCGATCTGTTGTTTGCGCGATTTGCCGGTCATCATCGCCACCTCTTTTGCCGTGAATCCGGACTTATTTGTTCTAGTCCGCTATATCCAAGGGACAACTTCGCTTTCTCCGTTACATTTATTGCAATCGCTACAGGTGCTACAAATCGCGTCCTCCCTCTTATCTGTCCTTGGAGCGCCAACCGTCTTAGGCCTGCCGCAGTCCGTCTTCCGCTCGCGGCGGCGAATAGCCGATAGCGGAGAGCGGAGCATCCACAGCCCCCGAGGCGCGAGACGACATGAGAATGCAACGGCTTCATCCTTCGTCTTACATCTTTCTTCCTTTGGCCCTGGTGCTGGGCGGCAGAGTGGTTCATGCCGAACCGGGCCTCCCCCAGATCGAGCCGCCGAGAGTCGGTAGCCTGCGCAGCTGGAACCCGCGACAGACGCCGATCGTCGAGGTGGTCAAGCGCGTCCGCGACGCCATCGTCAACATCCACAGCGAACGCACCGTCCGCGCCGCTGCCAGCGATGAACTGTTCTCCAACAACGGCTCGTCTAACCGGGTTAACGGTATGGGCACCGGCATCCTCATCGATCCGCGCGGCTTCATCGTCACCAACCAGCACGTCGTTGAGGATGTCGCCCTCATTCGCGTTCGTCTCGCCGACGGCACAACAGCTAATGCCCGCTTGGTGGCCCGCGATTCGGAATGCGACCTGGCCTTGCTCAAGATCGACGTGGACCGCCCCTTGGCGACGATAGCGTTGGGCACCACGCGCGATCTGATGGTCGGCGAAACGGTGGTGGCGATCGGCAACGCCTACGGCTACGAACATACCGTTACCGTCGGCGTCGTCAGCGCCGTCAGCCGTGATGTCAGTCTCAACAAAGAGGTATCGTATAAATCGCTGATCCAGACCGATGCCAGCATCAATCCCGGCAATTCCGGAGGTCCCTTGCTGAACGTTTACGGCGAGTTGATCGGCGTCAACGTGGCCATCCGCGCCGGCGCTCAAGGCATCGGCTTCGCCATCCCCGTGGACACGATGATCCGGGTGGCCAGCCGCATGTTGGCCTCGCGGGCGCCGCAGGGCAGCGCCCGCAGCCGTTTGGGACTAATCGTCAAAGATGAGGTCCGCCTGGCGCCGCCGGGCAGCCCCCCTGCTGAGACGGTCGGCTTACGTTCCGTAGTTGTGGAATATTTCGATCCGGGAAGTGCAGCAGCCCGCGCCGGCCTGGAACGCGGTGATATCTTACTCGCCGCCGCTGATACGCCCATTACCGCCAGTCTCGATCTCGAACGCGCTCTCTTCGATCGCTCCACCGGCGAACGCATCACCCTGCGCTATCGCCGCCACGGCCAAGAGAAGACTACAGAAATCGTGTTAGAGTCTCCCGGCGATCCGATCTGGCAAAAGCTCGGCCTGCGCCTGCGTCCGGTCGGCTCCGATGCCGTCCGCATTCGTCCCGTTGCCGGAACGTCGCCGCAATTTCGCGGCGGCTTGGTCATCGTGGAAGTCCGTCCCGACAGTCCCGCCCAGCGTTCCGGCGTGCAACCCGGCGATATTCTTGTCGGCTTGGATAAGTTCGAGATGCTCAGCAACGACAACGTCCAATATGTCCTCAACCAGAACGAAGCTTCCGGCCCGCAACCGCTCAAGTTCTACGTCCTGCGCAACAATCAGCTGCAAGACGGCAAATTCCCGATCGGCGAGTGATTCTCGGTTCGCTCTGGTGTTTTTTTCCGATACGCTAATTCAGGAGACCGAAGACTTTCTTCGGTCTCCTTGGCTTTTTTCCTGTTCTCTTCCTTCTCAACGCAAGTGGATGCTCCCACTGGCTCGTCGCTTAGCATAGAGGACAAAACCCCTCTCTCTTGTGGGGAAAGGCTGAGGGGGAGAAGTGCAAGTGTACCACGGAGTTCCGCTCCCACCCGAACCCTCCCCCACAAGGGGAGAAGGAAATGTCTACGCGTCCTTAATTACAACAGCGATTTCACCGCCTTGACGATGTGCCCCGCGTCGATGCCCGCCGCGGCCAGTAGTTCGGCTGGTGTGCCAGAGCCGGGCATCTCACGCACCCCCAGCTTGACCACGCGCGGCCATGTTCCCGCTGCTGCGTATGCTTCCAGGACCGCATCGCCCAGGCCGCCTTCGATCCAGTGATCCTCGACGACCACGATCTTGCCGCCCGTGTCTCTGGCTGCGTGTAAGAGCGCGGCATGATCGATCGGCTTGATCGAATAGGCATCGAGGACGCGGACGGTGATACCTTCGCCTTTGAGTGTTTCGTAAGCCTTGAGCGCCTCATGCACCGTGATGCCGGCGGCGATGACGGCGACTTTATCTTGCCCCGATTGCTTGACAGCTTTACTGCCGCCGATAGGGAATTTTTCACCAGACGGATAGATAATGGGCGTCTTCTCGCGCGTGGTCCGCAGCCAGGAGATGCCGTTGCAATCTACCATTTGGCCAACCAGTTGGGCCGTCTGGTTGGCGTCACATGGATAGAGCACGGTGCTGCCGCACACGGCCCGCATCATGGCCAGGTCTTCCAGACCCATCTGCGAGGGGCCATCTTCGCCGATGCTGACACCGGCATGAGAGCCGCACAGGTGCAAGGTCGCATTGGAGATTGCTGCCATGCGGATCTGATCGTAGGCCCGCGTGAAGAAGCAAGCAAACGAAGAAGCGAAGGGACGTTTGCCCAGGACGCTCAGCCCGACCGCGGCGGCCACCATCTGCTGCTCGGCGATGAACATCTCGAAAAAGCGATCGGGATAGGCTTTTTTGAACTCATCGGCATAGGTGGAATTGGACACTTCGCCGTCCAGGGCCACGACATCGCTGCGGGCGGCGCCCAGGGCGACGAGGGCATCGCCGTAGGCTTTGCGCGTTGCTTCTTTTTTACCGATCTCATAAGTAGGTAATTTCAACGGCTGCGGCGGCGGCAGCGGCGTCGGTTGCTTGTTTTCGGGTTGCGGTGTGGAGACGGTGAGATGGCGCACGCCGCCCAGCTCGGCAAGGGCAGCCTTCTCCATGTCCGGCGGCAGCGCTTTGCCGTGCCAGCCGTCTTTGTTGACGACCTGCGAAAACCCGTGTCCTTTCTCCGTTTTGGCAATGATGCAGGTGGGCTGCTCTTTCTGATGGAGCGCCTCGGCATAGGCGCGGTCGATGGCGTCGAAATCGTGGCCGTTGATTTCGATGGCGTGCCAGCCGAAGGCACGGGCGCGGGCAGCATATGCAGCGCTGTTCCAGCCCAGGGCCGTCTCGCCACGCTGGCCGAGGCGATTCATGTCGAGAATGCCGATCAGGTTGTTCAGCTTGTAATACGATGCCTTGTCGAACGCTTCCCAGATGGAGCCTTCGGCCATCTCGCTGTCGCCGAGCACAACCCAGATGCGATAGGGCAGCTTATCGAGATATTTGCCGCACAGGGCCATGCCAACGCCGATGGGCAGGCCCTGGCCGAGCGAACCGGTGGCGACATCGATATACGGCAGCACGCGCGGATTGGGATGTCCTTGCAGGCGGCTGCCGAACTTGCGTAGTGACAAGAGTTCCTTATCATCGATGGCTCCGGCAGCCTTGAACATGGCGTACAGCAGCGGGCAAGCATGGCCTTTGCTGAAAATCAGGCGATCGTTCTGCGGCTTGTGGGGATTGGCCCAGTCGTAGCGGAGATACTTGGTCATCAGCACGGCCATCAGGTCGGCGGCGGACATGCCGGAGGTGGGATGTCCGGAGCCGGCCGCCGTTGTGCAGCGGATGCTATCCACGCGCAGTTGAGCAGCCAGTTCACGCAGATCGGTCATGAGGTTCCTCCATTCTTCGGTGGTTGGGTGGTTCGGCGGTTGGGGGGTGGGTGATTGATTGTTTACGGTAGCCACCCAACCCCCTAACCACCTGGTTCCGGGGCAAACCAGTGACGGCCATCGCGGGCCAGTAATTCGTCGGCTTCTTCGGGGCCCCAGCTGCCAGCGGCGTAGTTGGGGAAATCCAGCGGCGGATGCGCACTCCACTCTTCGAGAATCGGCTGCACCACTGCCCAGGCTGCCTCGACCTGATCGCCGCGCATGAATAGCGTGGCGTCGCCGCGAATCACATCTAAGAGCAGGGTCTCATAGGCTTCCGGCGGCGGCGTTTGGAACGATTCTTTGTATGAAAACCGCATCTGCACCGGCCGCAGGTGCAAGGCCGGGCCGGGCTGCTTGGCCTGGAAGCGCAATTGGATCGCCTCTTCCGGCTGAATACGGATGGCCATGCGGTTGGGCATCCACGCAGCGTAGGCACTGGCCGGGAACGAGCGATGTGGCACCGGCTGAAACTGCACAAACACTTCTGAGACGCGCAACGGCAGACGCTTGCCGGTGCGCAGGTAGAACGGCACGTCCTGCCAGCGCCAGTTATCGATGTATAATTTAAGGGCCGCGTACGTCTCCGTCGTAGAATCACCAGGCACGTCCGGTTCCTGCCGATAAGCCGGCACCGCCTGGCCTTCAAGAACCCCTTGACCATATTGGCCGCGGACAACAAACTGAGACATCTGCTCTCTCGGAAATGGACGAACCGCCTTGAGTACGTCGGTTTTCTTACTGCGCACTTCGTTGGCCTCGAAGGAGACAGGAGGCTCCATCGCGATGCAGCATAGCACTTGCAGCAAGTGGTTCTGGATCATGTCGCGCAAGGCGCCGGCGCGATCGTAGTAGCCGCCACGATGTTCGACGCCGACTTGTTCGGCAACGGTGATCTGTACCTGATGAATGTAGCGCCGGTTCCAGATCGGCTCCAGAAAGCTATTGGCGAAGCGTAGGGCGAGGATGTTTTGCACCGTCTCTTTGCCGAGATAATGATCGATGCGATAGATCTGGTCTTCACTCATCAGGCCGAGGAGCTGGCGATTGAGCGTGCGGGCCGAATCGAGATCGTGGCCAAACGGTTTCTCGACGACCAGGCGCGAATGCTCCTTCCGGGCCAGGAGCTGAGCTTGATGAAGCTGGCGGGCAATGACTTCGATCATACTCGGCGGCGTGGCGAGGTAGAAGATGTGGTGGACCGAGGTCTGCCGGTCCTTCTCGTATTGGCCGAGGTATTCGCTGAGCTTTTTGTAAGTGCCAGCGTCCGTGAAATCGGCGCTCCAATAGTGGATATGCGGAGCGAAGTGGTCCCAGTCCGCGTCCTTGGTCTTGCCACGGCGGGAGAAGTGATCGACGCCCTCGCGGAGACGTTGGCGATAGGCCTCGTCGTTGAAGTCTTGCTGGCTGATACCGATAACAGCAAACTCCTGCGGCAGCCAGCGGTCGAGAAAAAGATTGTAAAGCGCCGGCGCGAGCTTCCGCTGCGTCAAGTCGCCGCCACCGCCGAAGATGACTACAACCGTCGGTTCCAAATGCCCGTGCGGATCCATGGAAGCTCCTGTCTTGCTTGCGCCGTCGCCGAGCGGAGCGCGGCAGCTGTTATCTTTCATATATAGGGCCAGGGGAGGATAGATTCCATTTGAGCCAGAAAAAAGGCGGCCCGCGGGGGAGCGGGCCGCCTCTGCACGGGGGCCAAGGGCCGGAACACGGAGGGGATCAGACGGCAACCGGGGGAGGCCGCCGTCCCAAGGGCGGCTGAGCTGTTTGCCGTTCTTGCATTCGAGGGGACGAACCCAAGGACGGCAAGGCCGAGCGCAGGCCGCGTCCAGACGCCGCATTCGGTAGCCCTGGGGCGGCCCTCGCGGGGGGAGCGAAGGCCGCCCGGCTGCCCAGCGCCGTGCGTCCGGAAAACAATGGAGAAAAAGCAACAAGCGTGCCGGAAATTCGTCGTCGCCTTACCGGGTTCCTCAACTGCCCTGGTAGAAAGAAGTTAAGTCATCGTGCCTTTAACCGTGGCGCGGAGGAGCCTGGGGCGTTTTGTAAAATATCTCTGGTATCTTGTAAAAAATACCAAATAATCGAGAAGATGATGGAAGAAGAGATCCACCTGGGACGCGATGAAATCAGCGAAGCGTTTAAGCGGTTCCTGTCGCAATTCGATGCTCCGGCCTACATTCGCCGTGCCCGCGGCGTCGAGGCAGCGCTGGAGCAACTGCTGGAGCAGTGCCGCCGTCGCCGGGCGGAATGGCTGGAAATCGTGCGCCTGCGCATCGGTATGCTCCATGCTCTGGCCGGCACTTGGGACAACTTGCGCCCTTTCCTGACGGATGAAGAACAGCTGGACATCCTGCGTTACTCCCTGGCGGCACTGGCCGCTCCGCTGCGCGCTCCGGTCGAGCCAACCACCTCCGCCCGCGCGCTGCGGCACGCGCTGCACGAACTGCATGAGAGCCTGGAACGTTTCAACCAACGCTGGCAGGCATTCCTGACGAGTCTGGATCTCACGGCCATCAACGAGCTGCGTGAGGGCTACAACCGTTACTATGTGTTAGAAAAGGAGTGCGCCGTCCGTTCGCCCCGGGTCGCCCGGCAAGGCTTCGTTCCTCTACCGCCGCTGACACATGAAGACCTCGCCACTCAATTCCCACTCTTGCCTGTGCCGCAGTTGCGTTGAGTAACGAGTGACGAACTAGAAGTGCAAGCGACGAACCTTCCGTCGCTCCTGCTTCCGGTTCGCTACTCCAGAATGCTGGAGTTCCCTCTGTGTCGAGGGCTTGACAACTTCGACCGCCGCAAGTTCTTCACGCCGTTGGTGCAACAGCACGTGGCCTTCGTGTCATGCCTGGTGGGGGGTAGATGCAAGAGAGCGATGCATTTCTATTTGCAATTGTTCCCTTACGGCAGTGGCTCAGGATCGTCCCGCAATAATAGTGGCAACAATACGGAATGCTTCGCCTGGCTGCCAATCAAAAAGGATGAGATCGGCCGCTGCACCGACCTGCAGCGGCTGCGGCTCCAGGCCAAGCAGTTGCCGCGGCCGCGCTCCCGCCATGTCCAGTGCGTCGGCCAGGGAAACTTCGCCGAGTGAAAGAAGATGAGCAATGCACGCATCGGTGAAGACGCTCGAGCCGGCCAGGAATGAGGTGCCGGGAACAAGGATGCGGCCCGTCGGCAGCACTTCCAGTTCCTGATCCCATTCGCGATAACGGCCGGGCGGCAGACCAGCGAGGCTGCTAGCGTCACAAGTGAGGACCGTCCGTGCCGGTGTCTTCACACGCAAGATGCAACGCAACAGAGCAGGCGGCAAATGGTGGCCGTCGCTGATGATGCTGGCCCATAATTCATCGGTGGCGAGTTGTTCCCAGAAGTAGTTGTCGTGTCGAGGCAGGAGGGCATGCATACCATTGCCCAGGTGCGTTGAAAGGCGCGCGCCAGCAGCGATAGCGGCGCGGATGCACGCGCTTGGCGCCGCGGTGTGGCCAAGGGCAACGACAACGCCGGAGGCGGTAAGTTTTTCGATGAATGGCAGAGCACCGTCAAGTTCCGGAGCGAGTGTGACCAGGCGAATGCGTCCGCCGGCCGCATCCTGAAAACGGCGAAATTCGTCCCAATCTGGCGGGCGGACGTGACCAGGCGGATGGGCGCCGCGTGGCCCCTCCTCAGCACTGATGTATGGTCCTTCCAGATGCAGCCCCGGTACAGCGCGGGCAAGATCGGCGTCCGCTGTGCAGGCGCGATGGATCGTAGCAAAGCTGTGTAGCAATGCTTCGCGCGAATGGGTGATAAGTGTAGGATAAAAAGCCGCAATACCATGGCGGCGGCAGACAGCGACGACGCGGCGAATGTCGTCCACGCTGAGGTGCGGTGCATTGAAGCTGATGCCGGCGCAGCCGTTGATTTGCAAATCGAACAGGGCCGGTGCAACCCAGCCTGCTTCGATATCCACGCTGCTCTCCCCGGCCGAATCCAGGCGAACAATGCGGCCCTGCTCGCAGACAAGATCCACTCGTTGGCCGGTTGCGTAGTGTCGGGCACGGAGCCGCAGAAGATTCGTGTCCATATTCCTTAGGATTATCTCACTCGTGATGCTTGAAAGCGAGCAAAGCGCCGAGGAAGGTAACGATGGCGCCCAACAGCGCCCCGATGCCGAATATCAGCACATCGCGGCGGTCCAGATACAGTCCCCAGACGGGTTTAGTTGCGACGGCACGGAGATCCAACGAAACCAGTTCCACGTCTACTTGCTCGACCGGTTCGGAGGCCGCCTGCGGTATGCTCGCTCCGCGAATACGTTCCGAATCACGGGGCGGCTGGGCTGCTGGTTGCGGGAGGTGTTTCTTCTTGGTCTGCTTGCCAGAACGTTTCTGTCCCTCAGATGGGGCTCGCGCTTTGGCAGATGGCTGGGACGGCTTAACGACTGGTAGATTGCCGGAAGGCGGTTTGACAGCCGGCAGGTTACCAGAAGGCGGTTTGGGTGGTTTGACAGCCGGCAGGTTACCAGAAGGCGGTTTGGGCGGTTTGACAGCCGGCAGGTTGCCAGAAGGCGGTTTGGGTACGGGAATGGTCTGTGCCTGGGGCGCCCCAGGCTGTTGGCCGCTACTCACTTCTAACCAGGTCAGGTACGACCGCATGCGTGGATCCGTTTCTGGGGTAACCAGCTGTTCGTTGCCGGAGGTGAGAAAAACATGCAAGGCTTGGGCAGCGCGCTCGGGCGTGAGATAGCGCTGGGCAGCCTCCTTGGCCATCATCCGATTGACGATCTGCTGCAAACCGTCGGGCACCGCCGGATTGAATGTCTTCAGCGGCCTGGGCGTCTCGGTGGCGTGGCGGATCATCTGGCTAATGATGTTGGTGTCCGGGAAAGGTGGCTGTCCGGTCAGCAAATGATAAAGGACGCAGCCCAGGCTGTAGATGTCGGCGCGAATGTCGATGATGCGCGGGTCCCGGGCCTGTTCTGGAGACATGTAGTCCGGCGTGCCTAACAGGACGCCCTCGCTGGTCAGGTTCTCTTCGCCCACCGTCTCATCGAACAGAGTACGGCCCAGGCCGATGTCGAGAAGTTTTAAGGTGGCGTGAAGTGTGCTGTCCGAGGTAGCGCCAACCAGCATCATGTTAGCCGGCTTTAAATCGCGGTGGACCAGTCCTTGCTCATGGATGTGCTGCAATCCCTGAAGCGCCTGGTAAACGAGGCGGACGGCCTCGTTGGGGGGCAGCTTACCACGACGTACGAGCACCTCTTCGAGCGTCTCGCCCTCCAGATACTCCATGACAATGTAATGCAATCCATCAGCAGTCCCGGTTTGGAAGGTGCGGACGATATTAGGATGTTTGAGGCGCAGAGCCAGGCGCGCTTCGCGCTGGAAGCGTCCGAGCAAGTTAGGTTCTTGGGCTTTGGAAGGCGGCAGCACCTTGATGGCAACGACTTGGCCGAGTTGATGTTGGGCCTTGTAGACGCCAGCCATGCGGCCTTTGCCCAATCGCTCGAGGATCTTGTATTCGTTGAGGAAGAAGCCTTCGGCATGGCCACGCACCAACAGCTGCGCTTGATATTCGGTGAGATATTTATTCGCCACCATCCACGAGGCGAAATGGCTCAAATTGCTAGCATCGCTTTGGGCCTCCTGTTGCCAGCGAGCAAACATGGCCTTGGCTTCGTCGATTGACAGCAGCTTGCTGCGCAGCAGCAAGCCGTAGATATTTTGGACCGTTAATTCCATGTCGCTCTCCGCGGACCGCTATCTGAGCCGCGACCGCAAGGGAGCGGTCTCGTCTCCGTTTCTTCCCGGCCGCAGCTCAGGCACTCCCTATAATATCAGCGTCGGCGGAAAGGTGGAATTGACAGCAATCTTATCGTTTCGACCGTTTTGTCGGCGCCTGTTCCTCAGTCAACGGGGAGAACACATCGCGCAGCAGCAGACTCTGTCCCGACAGCATGTCGCTGCCATCAAGGCTTTGATCTTCGGTGAGCAGATGGAATGGATCTGGTGCGCTGCAGATGGTTCGTTTGCGCGGATCGCCCCTCACGCCAACCACAGCACTTCCCAAGAGATCAAATCATTTCGGCAAGTTTCGCAGCAGGTTCACCATTTCGATGGCGGTCAGCGCGGCGTCAAACCCCTTATTGCCGGACTTGGCGCCAGCGCGATTGATGGCTTGCTCCAGCGTATCGCAAGTCAAAATGCCGAAGATGACCGGCACGTTCGTGGCCAATGCCGCACGCGCCACGCCACTGGCGGCCTCGCCGGCCACATAGTCATAGTGTCCGGTTTCGCCCCGGATAACGGCACCCAGACAGATCACCGCCACGTATTGGCCGCTGCCGGCCAACCGCTGGGCCACCAACGGAATCTCAAACGAGCCAGGCACACGCACAATGTCGATAGCATCGTCGGTGACACCGTGACGTTTCAGCGCATCGAGGGCGCCGGCGACCAGCTGATCGACAATGGCGGAATTGAAACGCGCCGCAATCAGGGCGAATCGCCCCGATGGCGGCGCCAGTGAGCCTTCGTAAATGGTTGGCATAAGCAGGACTTGATTAGCCGTGCCGCGGAGCGGCGCGAGCTCCGCGGCACGGCTAATCCCCTCAACTCAAATTCATGCTCATCAGAAACTCCGCATTGCCCTTGGTACGAGCCATGCGATTGGTAAGCAATTCCATCGCTTCGACCGGGTTCATATCGCTAAGGACTTTGCGCAAAATGTACATGCGGCGTAGCTCCTCCGGATCCATGAGCAAGTCTTCTTTGCGCGTGCCGGAACGGTTCACATCGATGGCGGGCCAGACACGCTTATCGACGAGGCGGCGGTCGAGGTGCAATTCCATGTTGCCGGTGCCTTTGAACTCTTCAAAGATCACCTCATCCATGCGTGAGCCGGTATCGATCAATGCCGTGGCCAAAATCGTCAACGAGCCGCCCTCCTCGATGTTGCGGGCCGCACCGAAGAAACGCTTGGGTTTGTGCAGAGCGTTGGCATCGACGCCGCCAGAGAGGATCTTGCCGGAGTGCGGCACTTCCGTGTTGTAGGCACGAGCCAGGCGCGTGATGGAATCGAGCAAGATCACCACATCGGTACCGTATTCAACCATGCGTTTGGCCTTCTCGATAATCATTTCGCTAACCTGCACGTGCCGCGACGCTGGCTCATCGAATGTTGAGCTAACGACCTCAGCCCGATCGCTCTTGACCGTGCGCTCCATCTCCGTCACTTCTTCCGGCCGCTCGTCGATGAGCAAGACGATAACGTAGCATTCCGGATGATTGCGCAGGATGCTGTTAGCAATTTTCTGCAACAGGATCGTTTTGCCGGTGCGCGGCGGAGCGACGATCAAGCCGCGCTGCCCTTTGCCGATCGGCGTCACCAGGTCCATGACACGCATGTTGATTTCGCTCGGGTCGGTCTCCAGGCGTAGCCGTTTGTCTGGGTGCAGCGGCGTGAGGTCATCAAAGACGACTTTTTGCGTTAAGATCTCCGGATCTTGGTAATTGATGGCTTCGACGCGCAGCAAGGCGAAATAGCGCTCGTTCTCCTTGGGGGGGCGGATCTGCCCGGCCACGACGGCGCCGGTGCGCAGGCCGAAGCGGCGGATTTGCGATGGCGATATATAAATATCGTCAGGGCAAGGGAGATAATTGTAATCAGGGCTACGCAAAAAGCCGAAGCCGTCGGGCAACACTTCCAGCGTGCCCTCGCCGAACATCAGGCCGTTCTGTTTGACACGCTCCTTGAGGATCTTGAAGATTAAATCTTGCTTTTTCAGACCCGTATAGTCGCTAAGGCCCTCTTCCTTGGCGACGCGGAGGAGCTGCGGCATGGTCATCTGCTGCAATTCGCTGATATGTGTGCTGCCACGTTTGATTTCCTCGTAGCGGTTGTTGATCTCCTCATCAAAGATGGGATAGTCATCGTCGCGCGTGTGAGCCGGGAGCGGCCGTCCTGCTCGCGGAGCGATGCCATCCGTGCTGGGCGTATCGAGATCGTTTGGCGTTTCCAGCGCGTCCCCATCGAGCGGCGCAGCATCGGTCAACAAGGACATGCGCTCCTCCGGCGTCAGATCGTCGCCGTTGGCGGGCAAATCCGTCTTGCTCCGCGTACGGGAGCGAGAAGTAAATTCACGTCGGCTCTTGGCTTCAGCCATGTCATCTTCTCCTTTTGAGATAGCTGGGGCAGGGATCGTGCCTTTATGCCGGCCGGACGCGGAGATGTTGTCGTGTCGCGTTCGGCCTGGCGAAGCCCCAGCGGCGGGCTTCATTACAGGGTTTAGGGTTTCCTCACCAAAAAATACAGCTAAACAGACCGCGGCCGGTGAGACGTCGGTCCCACCCGTCCTTAGTCATCGAATCACGGTTCCGGTTCGCTCCGGGAGCAAGCGTGGGCCAATCCCCAGAGGTGCAAGAGGTCATTCACTTGGCGGTTCAGATGCTCAAGGGAGGCCGAGTTATCCAGCACATGATCAGCCCGAATGGCCTTTTCAGTCAAGGGCAATTGCGCCTGTTCGCGTGCCTCCACCTCTGTTTCACTCCAACCGCGCTGCCGGGCCACGCGCTCCAGGCGCACGGCCCGCGGCGCCTTGATAAACACCAGACGATCACAAACCTCATCCCACCCCGCCTCCACCATGACCGCCGCATCCAGGACGATCAGTGGAACATGGGGATCATTGCGTGCTTCCTCTACCTCGGCGTGGATCCGTTGGCGAATCCACGGATGCGTGATCGCCTCCAGCGCTTTGCGCTCCTCCGGGTCGGCGAAGACGATGGCGGCCAGGCGGCGTCGATCGATCGCGCCGTTTTCATCCACGATGCGCTCGCCCCAACGGGAGACGACACGGGCCCGGATGTCGGGGTCGCGCAGGGCGGCTTGTCCCAGTTGATCGCCCGCGATGACGCGTGCTCCGTGACGCGCGAAAGCCGCCGCCACCTGGCTCTTGCCGCTGCCGATGCCGCCGAGCAGGCCGACCACCAACTTCGAGTTCGGCGTTCGGCGTTCGGAGTTCGGAGTAATCATCGTCGATTGACCCTGCTCATGTCCTGGAATCGGCCCCCTATTCCCCTGGCTCGTTGACTCAGAACTCAGAACTCCGAAACGTCAAGCCAGTTCGGGCCACATGCCAGATCGACGTGGAGCGGCACTTGCAGATCCAGCGTTTTTTCCACCGGCGTTGTCATTTCCTGACGCACCAATTCGGCCAGCGCGTCCCGCTCCTCCGGCGGCGTCTCGAAAACCAGTTCATCATGGATCTGCAATAGCAATCGAGCTTGGTGTCTTTCGCGCTGAAGTCGGCGCTGAACGTTGAGCATCGCCAACTTGATGACATCAGCGGCGGAGCCTTGCACCTCCATGTTGATCGCTTCACGCTCGGCACTGTTGCGCTGCTGATACGTCGAATTGGCGCGGATGGCATCGCGGTCGAATTGCCGCCGTCGGCCCAGGATCGTGGACACGTAGCCCTTGGCCCGGCAATTTTGCAGTAGCCGATCTTGATATTCTTGCACTTTGGGATAACGAGCGAAATACGCATCAATGAATTTTGCTGCTTCGTCACGCGTCATCGCCAAACGCTGGGCCAAGCCACCGGGACTGATACCGTAGATCACACCGAAATTGACGGTCTTGGCCATGCGCCGCTGTTCGGCATTCACCTGCGTCTCTGGCACGCCGAAAATTTGTGCTGCCACGGCGGCGTGAATGTCGCGCTCTTGGGCAAAGGCCCGGCGCAGCTCCTCATCACCGCAGAAATGAGCCAGTAAGCGCAACTCGATCTGCGAATAGTCCGCCGTCAACAGCAGCCAGCCTTCGGCTGGCAGAAACGCTTGCCGGATCTGCTGGCCCTCCTCGCGACGCACCGGAATATTCTGCAAATTGGGATCGCTGGAACTCAATCGCCCCGTTGCCGCTACCGTTTGATTGAACGCTGTGTGGATTCGCCCCGTTTTTGGATTGACCATTTCCGGCAAGGCATCGACATAGGTGCCCTTGAGCTTGGCGATGCGGCGATGGTGGAGGATTTTGCGCGGCAGGGCGGCGCCCGGATGATCGAGGGCGGCCAGTTTTTCCAGTGTCTCCTGATCGGTGCTGGCCGCGCCGGTGATCCCGGTTCGCCCCTGTACGGGCAATTTCAGCTCTTCAAAGAGGACTTTACGCAATTGCACGAGCGAACCGATATTGAACGGATGTCCGGCCAGGTCGTAAATCTCCTTTTCGATAGCGGCCAGCTGCTGCCCCATTTCGGCGCTGAGGCGACGCAGCAGCGGGATGTCCAGACGGATACCGTTATATTCTAGCTCCGCCAGTACTTCAATAAGCGGAATTTCCACGTCGTCGTACAGCTGCCGCAAGGGCGAGTGGGAGGGGTTAACCCCCTGGTAACTTCCATCGGCGGATCGACACTCTCCGCTCGCCAGCTGCTCTTCCAGCAGTTCGCATAGGCGCCAGGCGACATCGGCATCCTCGCCAGCATAAACGGCGACACGCTCGGTCGGCACTTGATCCATGCTCAATTGCGGCGTCTTGCGACTTTTTTTACCGATCAAGTCCGTAATAGGGATGACTTGATGGTTCAGATAGCGGCGCGACAGCTCTTCCAGGCTGTGGCTGCGTTCGCCAGCGTGCAAGAGATAGTCGGCCACCATCGGATCGCCGGCCACACCGCGCGGGCAGATGCCGTGGCTGCGCAGCACCAGCAGATCGTACTTGATATTCTGGTTGACCTTGGCCACGCGGGCATCTTCGAGGATGGGCCGCAGCCGCGCCAGCGTCGCCGCGGCATCGAGCCTGGCCGAGCCTTCCGGGCCGCGCAAGGGCAGATACCACGCCTCGCCAGCACGCCAGCAGAACGCCAAACCGACAATCTCGCCTTGC
>Ga0209061_1002589_pt1 | contig 22262 bp, 24 predicted proteins | sample Coa_R1_10_FD_187157 | JGI IMG/M metagenome (GOLD analysis project Ga0209061, IMG submission 187157) | Surface soil microbial communities from Centralia Pennsylvania, which are recovering from an underground coalmine fire - Coalmine... | ecosystem: Environmental > Terrestrial > Soil >...
CCAAGCCGAAGCCGCCAAATGGGGCGGCTGACTCCGCTCGGTTAGTGCCCGCTGGCCTTGAAGCGCTCGATTGAGCGCTGCACCTCGGCCTCGGCCTCCGCACGGCCGACCCAGTTGGCCGTCTTGACGAACTTGCCCGGCTCCAGGGCCTTGTACTGCGAGAAGAAGTGCTTGATGACGTCCAGCTCGAACGCCGGAACGTCCTCGATGTCCTTGATGTGATCCCATCTGTGGTCGCCGGCCGGGACGCATAGCACCTTGTCGTCGCCGCCGGCTTCGTCGGTCATCTGGAACATTCCGACCGGCCGCGCCTCCACCTGCACACCGGGGAACAGCGGCTCGGGCAGCAGCACCATCGCGTCCAGCGGGTCGCCGTCTTCGCCCAACGTGTCGTCGATGAAGCCGTAGTCGGTGGGATACGCCATCGACGTGTAGAGGTAGCGGTCCAGACGAACCCGACCCGTCTCGTGGTCGACTTCGTATTTGTTCCGCTGCCCCTTCGGGATTTCGATGGTCACGTCGAATTGCACCGTCTCGGCTCCTTCGTAAACTCACTGCTCATCCGCTGGCGTCGGAGGTCAACCCTAGTAGAGCCACGTGGTTCGGCAGAATGGGACCAGACAGTCAGGAGTGTCATGCGTCCCTCTCAGTGGCGGCGGTCAACCCACCTGATCGTGGGGGCGGCCGTGCTGGCGGTCGTCGCCATTTTGGTGGCGGCGGCTGCGTTTTTCACCGCGAACGGCCGCGGCGTCGGCAATGCCCACATCATGCCGCCGCCGCCCGCAGTGACCGCGGAGCCCGGCGTCGTGCCGGTGGCCGACACCGCGCCGATGCCGACGCCGGGCGGGCTGGCGGCTGCGCTGGCAGCTGTCGTGGCGGACCCGAATCTCGGCCAACTCGGCGGCCGGGTCACCGACGCGATGACCGCCAAAGAGCTCTGGCAGCAGCAGGAAAACGTGCCGATGCTGCCGGCGTCGACCAACAAGACCCTGACCGCCGCCGCCGCGCTGCTAGCGCTGGACCGCGAGGCCCGGGTCACCACCAAGGTCGTCGCGGCCGACCAGCCGGGCACGGTGATCCTGGTGGGCGGCGGCGATCCCACGCTGTCAGGGGCCCCACGTGGCGGCGCGACCTGGTATCACAACGCGGCGCGCCTCAGCGATCTGGCCGACCAGGTCCGCGGCAGCGGCGTGACACCCACCGCCGTGCAGGTCGACATCTCGGCATTCACCGGACCCAAAGTGGCCCCGGGTTGGGATCCGGGCGACATCGACGGCGGCGACGTCGCCCCGATCGAGTCCGTGATGCTCGACGGCGGGCGCGTCCAGCCGGCAACGGACGAGTCCACCCGCTCGCACACCCCGGCGCTGGACGCCGGTCGCGCGCTGGCCCAAGCGCTCGGCGTCGACCCGGCGAAGGTGTCGATCGCGGCCCAACCCGCGCCATCGGGTGCGCGGCAGTTGGCCGCGGTGCAGTCGGCGCCGCTGATCCAGAGGCTGCACGAGATGATGAACGCCTCCGACAACGTGATGGCCGAATGCATCGGCCGCGAGGTCGCCGCGGCCATGCACCGGCCGCGCAGCTTCGCCGGCGCCGTCGACGCGGTGACCAACCGGCTGAGCACCGCGCATATCGACATCACCGGTGCGGCACTTCAGGATTCGAGCGGGCTGTCCGTCGACGACCGGCTGACCGCCAAGGCGCTGGACGACGTCGTGCAGGCCGCGGCCGGGCCGGATCAGCCGGCGCTGCGCCCGCTGCTGGACCTGCTGCCGATCGCCGGCGGCAGCGGGACGCTGGGCGACCGGTTCCTGAACCCCGCCACCAACAACGGGCCGATCGGCTGGTTGCGGGCCAAAACCGGGTCGCTGACCGCCATCAACGCGCTGGCCGGAGTGGTCACCGACGTCGACGGCCGGGTGCTGACTTTTGCGCTGATCTCCAACGACGCGGGCCCAACTGGCCGTATTGCGATCGACAACGTCGCCGCCGCCCTATGGTCGTGTGGATGCCTGAAGTAACTGCACCACCTGAGCTGACCGTTGGGCGCGCTGTCGACTGGCAGTTCGCGGCCACCGTCGGCGAATGGCTGGCCCGGCCCGGCCCGCCGTCGACCGACTACACCCGTCGCCAGGTGATCGACGACTTGGCCAGCGCTGCCAAGGCGGCCGAGCCGCCGGTGCGCGACGTGACCGGTCTGGACACCAGTGATGCGGTGCCCGACGCGCGCATCGTCGACCGGCCGGCGTGGATCCGGGCGGCGGCCGAGTCGATGCGGGTGATGACGGGCGGCACCGACAAGCCGCGCGGCTTCATCACCGGACGGGTCACCGGCGCACAGACCGGCGCGGTGCTGGCGTTCGTTGCGTCCGGCATCCTCGGCCAGTACGACCCGTTCGCTGCCGGCGACTCGGGCTGCCTGTTGCTGGTGTATCCCAACGTGCTTGCAGTCGAGCGCCAATTACGCGTGGAGCCAGCTGATTTCAGGTTGTGGGTTTGTCTGCACGAGGTCACCCACCGCGTGCAATTCACCGCCAACCCGTGGCTGTCGGGCTACATGTCGGAGGCGCTGGGCGTGCTGACCCAGGAAAGCGGCGAGGACGTCGCCCAGGTGATCGGCCGGCTGGCCGACTTCGTCCGCGGCCGCGGCGGTCCCTCCGACGCCCACTCGTCGGGTGTGCTGGGCTTGGTGCGCGCCGTGCAGTCAGAGCCGCAGCGCCAGGCGCTGGATCGGCTGCTGGTGCTCGGCACCTTGCTGGAGGGCCACGCCGACCACGTGATGGATGCTGTGGGGCCCGTCGTCGTCCCCACGGTGGCGACCATCCGTCGCCGGTTCGACGACCGCCGTCAGCGCAAACAGCCTCCGCTGCAACGACTTCTGCGCGCGCTACTGGGCATCGACGCTAAGCTCAGCCAGTACACCCGCGGCAAGGCGTTCGTCGACCACGTGGTGGCGCGGGTCGGGATGGAGCGGTTCAACGCCGTCTGGTCGTCTCCGGAGACGCTGCCGCTGCCGGCAGAGATTGAAGACCCGCAACGATGGATCGACAGGGTTCTGTAGGACAGCTCTACGCGGCTGTCGCAGCGTTCGCCAAGGAGTACCTTCCGACCGCCGAGCAATGGTGTGTCGCGCTGTCCGGCGGCGCGGATTCGTTGGCGCTCACCGCCGTTGCCGCCGCCATGCTGCCGACCACCGCGCTGATCGTCGACCACGGTTTGCAGAGCGGCTCTGCCGAAGTCGCCGTGACCGCCCGGACCCAAGCGCTCGGCTTGGGATGCGTTGCCGCCCAAGTCCTTTCGGTGCAGGTGAGCGGTGACGGCGGTCCGGAGGCGGCGGCGCGCACGGCACGCTATGTCGCGTTGCAAGCGGCCCGTGCAGATCGTCCGGTTCTGCTGGGCCACACGCTGGACGATCAAGCCGAGACCGTGTTGCTCGGACTGGGCCGCGGTTCGGGTGCGCGCTCGATCGCCGGGATGCGCCCGTACGATCCGCCGTGGTGTCGGCCGCTTTTGGGCGTGCGGCGCAGCGTCACGCACGCCGCCTGCGACGAGCTGGGGCTGGTCGCCTGGCAGGACCCGCACAACACCGACCGCCGGTTCACCCGCAACCGGCTGCGCCACGAGGTGCTGCCGCTGCTGGAGGACGTGCTCGGTGGCGGCGTCGCCGAAGCGCTGGCCCGCACCGCGACGGCGTTACGGGAGGACACCGGGCTGATCGACACGTTGATCGCGCAAGCGCTGTCCACGTCGGCCACTGACGGTGGGCTCGACGCTTGCGCGTTGCGGGCGCTGCCCGACCCGGTGCGCCGCGGTGTCATCCGCAGCTGGCTGCTGGCCGGTGGGGCGACCGGGCTGACCGACAAGCAGATCCGCGGCGTCAACACGCTGATCATCGACTGGCGCGGGCAGGGCGGGGTCGCCGTGGGGTCGAAGCTGCACGGGCAACGGTTGGTGGCCGGCCGTCGGGGCGGTGTTTTGACGCTGCAAGCCGAGCCGATCTAGAGCTCTGCCCGTCGACATGGCACGCTGTGGTCGTGACAGCTGATTCGGGCGAGCTGTACCCGGGGGACATCAAATCGGTGCTGCTCACCCAGGAGCAGATCCAGACCCGCACCGCGGAACTCGGTGCGCAGATCGGTGAGGACTACCGCGACCTGGCCACCGGTGAGGCGCGGGACCTGCTGCTGATCACCGTGCTCAAGGGCGCAGTCCTGTTCTGCACCGACCTGGCCCGCGCGATTCCGCTGCCCACCCAGTTCGAGTTCATGGCCGTCGCGTCTTACGGGTCGTCGACGTCGTCGTCGGGCGTGGTGCGCATCCTCAAAGACCTCGACCGCGACATCAACGACCGCGACGTGCTGATCGTCGAGGACGTCGTCGACTCCGGGCTGACGTTGTCGTGGCTGCTGCGCAACCTGGCCACCCGCCGCCCGCGGTCGCTGCGGGTGTGCACGCTGCTGCGCAAGCCGGATGCCGTGCGCGCCAACGTCGACATCGCCTACGTGGGCTTCGACATCCCCAACGAATTCGTAGTCGGCTACGGCCTCGACTACGACGAGCGCTACCGCGACCTGCCCTACATCGGGACCCTGGACCCGCGGGTGTACCAGGACTGACTCTTACCGCAGTTCCCAGGCGACGGTCACCGAGAAGTTGACCGTCTGCTGACCGGGCTGCAGCGGAACCTCGGTGGCCATCGGTGCGCCGCGCATTGGCGTCGGCGTGGGCGGCGTGGCACCCGATGCCTCGGAGATCGAAATCACCTTGCCCAGGCTGAGCCCGGACAGCTGCGCGTACTGCTGAGCACGGTGCTTGGCGTCCTGGAATGCCCGGGCGCGTGCATCCTTGACCAGCTTCGAGTCGTCCTCGATCGAGTAGCTCACAGAGTTGACCCGGGTGGCGTCGCCGCCGGTGTCGACGATGACCGCCAACAGATGCGACGCCGCGTCGGTCTTACGGATCTTTACCCGGATCGAGTTGGCGGCGCGATAGCCGGTGATGGTGTTGGTGCTGCCGCCGTATTGCGGTTGCAGGGTGACGTCGGTGGTGCTGATGTCCTTGCTGTCGACGCCGGCGCCGGTCAGCGCGTCGATGACGGCCTGCTGGCGGCCGTTGGTCTGGTCCATCGCCGAGGTGACGTCGGGCGCGACGAATTCGATCGCGACGTCGGCCGTCAGCGTGTCCGGGACGCCCTGGACCTGCCCGGCGCCGACGACGGTCACCTGCCGTGGATTGTCCCTGACCGGACCGGGATCGCCGTCGCACGCGGACAGCGCGGCGGCGACGAGGCCCATCAGGAGTACGAGACGAAACGGCATGACTGGCACCCTATGCGCGAATTCGCCGGTTTCTCCACCACAACCCGCACAGTCGGCGAGATTTGAGTCATGGCTGTCTCCCCGGCGAGAGCCCTCGCCCTAGCGATCGAGCCCTTCGCGGGGCAGGTGTACTTCGCGCCCGAATGCCACAGCAGCTATGAGGCACTCGGGTTCGGGTCCAGCCCCGGAAAGACGCGAAACGTCGCGATGCCCGACGGCCCGGCCTACTTCTGCAGCCGCGGCTCGGTGATGGGACAGGTGCCCGGCCAAGTGGTCGCCGCAGCCTTCGCGGTGTTCAACCCGGCGGTCGTTGTGCCTGCGGTCGCCAAGGGGTGGACGCTGACCGACGCGGAGACGATCTGTGCGGCACGAACCGACGGCGCGGCGCGGCAGCTGCACCGGATTCTCGGCGCTGCGCCAGACGGCCTCGGCCGTGCGTTGGGGCTGCTTGGGCGCGCCACTGAATCGTTGCCGTTGGCGGGCAAGCCGCTCTTCGCAGGTCTCGTTGCCCAAGGTCTGCCGGGCGAACCGCTGGCCGACGCGTGGCGCCTCGCCGACGAGTTGCGCGAATACCGCGGCGACGTGCACGTGAACGTCTGGACCACCGCCGATTTCGATGCCGTGGAGATCGGCTTGCTCACCGAGCTCTACTGGGGGCTGCGACTGCGCACCTACATACGGACCAGAGCCTGGACCGAAGACGACCTCGCCGCGGCCCAAGAACGCTTGGAATCACGCGGATTGGTTCGCGACGGCGCGTTCACCGACACCGGCCGGGCCGCCCGCGAGACGATCGAAGTGGCCACCGACACCGGTTGCGCCGCGATCACTGCCGCGCTGGGTGACGACCTCGGCGAGCTGGTAGGCATCATCGGCGGGTGGTCACGACAGATTCAGTCAGCGGGCGGTTACCCAGCCGCAGGGCCACAAGATCTCGCTGCGCTGGCCAACCACTGATCCGTAGCTCAGAACGGCGGATCGTCGGGCAAGCAGCACCGCACCGATACCCCGGCCCCGGCCGTTACCCGCCTGCTGGTGTGGTGGTGGTCGTCGTCGGCGTGCTGCTCGCGGTTGTGGGCGTGCTGCTCGAGCCCGGCGCGTTGTTGCATGCCGAGCGGAGGACTGTGCTGCCCGGACTTTGGTTCTGGGCGTTCTGCTCCGCCTCCTGCTCCGTGGCGCCGCTATCCCCGAAATACTGGTCCCCGTTCTTCACGACCGCGCCGCAGTCGGGGTACTTGAACGTAATCAACACGTTGCAGGCAGCGTTGTCTTGGTGGCAATCGGCGGTCGCATGCGTGTTGGCCTGATACTCGTTCGGCATATTCGTCGCTACGCCCACCGACTTCCCGTCCGGCGAGACGGCAATCGCGCCCCAGGATTCATCGTCGGCGTGCGCAGCGGGAACCACGGCAACGGCAAACGCGGCGACCACTGCGCCACCTGCCGCTGAGACGGCGATGCGCGTACGAGAACTGGCTCCTATCATGGTGTTCCTTTCGCTCGTGCAGGCGGGTCTTGCGTCTTGCGTTCTGTGCTGAAATTTGGCTTGGGCTCGACGTCGGATGACGACCGCTCCGCGAGCCGCGCAACACCCCCTCCCGGTTGAAGGGTCAGGACGCAGGCTAACTCCGGCAGGATCGCGCTCGAGCCCTTTTTTCGAAAAGCGCCTGTGCCGCTGCGAGGACGGCGAGATATCGAGGCTGCCTCAACCGCAAGGTCAACGCTGAAAAACTTCCGTCGGGTGAGCCCCCACGGACCAGGTAAATTCGGTGTGTTGGCCAGCGCGCGATCGGAGGCTGTGATGGGTGGCGAGGAGCTGAGAGTCGATCCTGGCGTGCTGCGCAGCGCTGCGGGCGGTTTTCGTGGCGCCGCGGCCGACATCGCCGGTTTAGGCGTCGACGGTCCCCTGGGTGACGCGGCTGCCGGCATGCCCTCGCTGGCAACGGGAACTGTCTGCCGCTCAGCGCAAACCAACCTGGCCGACCAGATGAAAGCGGCCGCCGGCGACAGCCGCGAGTTCGCCGAGAGCCTGGACAAGGCCGCCACTGGCTACGAGACCACCGACCGGGCCGCCGAAAACACCATCCGGAGCAACCCGCTGGCCAATTAGCGCTACGGCGTGACGAGAATCTTGCAGTGCCGCTCGGGATCGGCCAGGTCGTCGAACGCCTGACTCACCCCGTCCAAGCCGACTTCGCCGGTGATCAAAGGAGAAACGTCGATGTCACCCTCGGCAATCGCCCGCAGTGATTCGGCGAACTCGGTCGGGTCGTAAGCAAAAACGAACTGCACGCTGATCTCTTTGGCAATACCGAAGAATGGATGCACGGTGTCGGGTTCCATGCACACCCCGGCCACCACAATGCGACTGCCCGCCGGCGTTCGGCGCATCGCGTCGTCGATGATTCCCGGCACCCCGACCGCCTCGAACACCACCTTCGGTGCGACAGTGTCGAACGGCGACCCCTGAGCGGGATCGATCGCTTGATGCGCGCCCATGGTCGTTGCCAGCTCGCGTCGCTTGGGTGAAAAGTCTGACGCCACAATCGTTTCGACGCCACGCACCAGCAGCGCAGCAATGATCGCGATGCCGATCGGCCCGCAGCCGAGCACCAACGCTGTCTCGTCGCGCTGGATCGCGGACTTGTTGACCGCATGCAGACCGACGGCCATCGGCTCGGTCAACGCGGCGTGCCGGTGATCCAGCCCGTTGGGGACCGGCAGCAGCAGCGGCGCCGAGAGCAGCATCCGTTCGGCGTAGGCGCCGGCCGCTCGGTCGGTGAAGCCGATCGGTACCACCGCGTTGTCGGACAACACCACCGGCATCGACGTGACAAGAGTGCCCGACGGGTGCGTATCGGTGTCGGGCCCGGCTTCGAGTACCTCCGCGCTGAATTCGTGGCCCATGATGATGTCGCGCCCCAAGTCAGCGCCCGGCCCGGCGCCCATTTGTTCGGTCAACGCCAGCAATTCGTCGCCGTGGGCGGCGAAATGCAGGTCCGAGCCGCAGATTCCGCACGAGCGTACACCGACCAGGACCTGGCCCGGGCCGGGCACCGGATCGGGAACGTCGTCGCGGAATACCATGCGGCCGTTGTGCAGCACCGCGGCGCGCATCAGTCCTTCTCGCTTTCCATCTTGAGTTCGTCGGTGTGCTCGCTGATCGCCTTGACCACCGCCTCGCCGGCGCGGCCCAGCAGCTGTTCTCGCATGCCGCGCGCCCATTCGTGGGATGCCCGTGGTGCCTCCAGTTGCCCCTTGAAATGTGGAATCACCTTGCGCGCGAACAATTCATACGAGTGATACGTTGCGGCAGGCGAGGCCCAGTCGTGTCCGAGCAACAGAAATGTGCCGAAACCGCCGGAGCGGTCCACCAGGTCCTCGATGTAGGCGATGCAGTCGTCAGCGGTGCCGATGCAGCAATTGCCTTTGGAGGCATAGTCTTCGACGAATTCGTGCGGTGATTGTGCGCCGTCTACCAGGTTGGCCAGCGGCACGAATCCGGCCGCGCCAAAGTATTTGGCGAAGTCCTGCAGCCCGTAGGTGCAGTCGTCGATCGCCCGGTCGCGGCTGTCTGCCAGATGCACGATGCCCAGCACCCGCCAGCCGGCCCGGTCAGGTTCGTCGCGGCCGGTCTTGCGGGCCTGATCGCGCACCACCTCCCAAGTGTTCTCCAGCGCGGCGTAGCCGCCGGGCACCGACATCGACAGCGACAGCAGCGACGTGCCCAGCGCACCTGCGAGCCGCGGGCCAGACGGCGAAATCATTGCTGCCGTGGAGATTTCCGGATACGGCCAGGTGTAGGGGCGGATGTGCAGCTGCGCGTCACGCAACGTGAACCAGTCGGAGTGACGGTTGATCCGTTCCCCGGGTTCGGCGCGGAACAGCGCCAGGATTGCCTCCAAAGACTCCTGCATCATTCGGCGTTGCTCGACCGGGTCGATGCCCATCATGTAGGCATCCGACGGCAGCGCGCCCGGCCCGGTGCCGAACATGACCCGGCCGCGGGTCAGATGGTCCAGCAGAACCCAGCGATCGGCGACCATCAGCGGATGGTGATAGGGCAGCGAGACCACGCCGGTGCCCAGCCGGATGTGCTTGGTGCGCTCGGCCGCCGCTGCGATGAACACCTCCGGGCAGGCGATCAGCTCGTAGCCGCCGGAGTGGTGTTCGCCGAACCAGGCTTCGTCGAATCCGAGGCGATCCAGCGCCACCACCCGGTCCATGTCGTATTCCAGTGCGGCAGTGGGGGATTGGCCGGTGGGATGAAATGGCGTAATGAACACCCCGAAGTTCAGCGGGCGGTTCATGACAGCTCCAAACCGGTGAGGAAGTCCAGCAGCACCTCGTTGACCCGGTCGGGTTGTTCCTGCTGAAGCCAGTGCCCGGGGCCTTCGATGATCACTTCCCGATACGGGCCGGTCACCACCTCCGAGGCACGCTCACGGCGCGTGAAGGTCAGCACAGGGTCGTCGGCGCCCGCCACGAACAACGCCGGCACCGCGATGGTCGGGCTGACCGGCGCCGCCAGGATCTCCCAGTTGCGGTCGAGGTTGCGATACCAGTTCAGGCCGCCGGTGAAGCCGGTGCGGCTGAACTCGGCGATGTAGTGGTCGAGCTCGTCGGCGCTGATCCAGCTCGGCAGGCCGTCGGCTTCGGGTAGCCGCTCGACGAAGCCCGCGGGTCCCGGTTGGAGCATGCGCGCCGCGGCCTCGTGGTCGCCGGGCGGTCGCAAACCCGCCATCATCCGCCGAATCGTTTTTGCGGGGTCGGCGCCCAATTCGGCGTCGGCGACGCCGGGATCCTGGAAATAGAGCATGTAGAAGAAGTTGTCGCCGAAGAGCTTGCGGAAGGCCTGCGTCGGCGGCACCTGGGCGCGCGGTACCGCCGGGACGCTCATCCCCACCACCGCGGTCACCCGGTCCGGGTGGAGTTGCGCCGAGCTCCACGCGACCGGGGCACCCCAGTCGTGGCCGACGAACACGGCCCGGTCGGCGCCGACGTCGTCAAGCAGGCCGATCAGATCGGCGGACAGTTCGGCGATGTTGTAGGCCGAGATCTCGTCGGGCCGGCTGGAGCGGCCGTAGCCGCGCTGATCCGGGGCCAGCACGTGATATCCGGCAGCCGCGAGCACCGGAATTTGGTGTCGCCAGGAATAGGCCAGCTCGGGAAAACCGTGCGCCAGCACCACGACTGGCGCCCCGCGCTCGCCCGCTTCAACGGTGTGCAACTTGACGCCGTTGGTTTCGATAATGCGCTCGGTCGACGGGACGGTATCAGGCACGTGTCTCACCAAAGCACACGCCGCATCCGTCGGGAAGGCGTTCGGGAACCTTCGTTCGTTGATCTAAGCAGTACGGGTGCCCGTGGGGCGCGCCGACCAATCCCATGGGCGGTAGCCTGGGATATTCCAGCTGCGTGTATCGGGGAAGGACCTGGCCGGCCACGGCCGATGATTGATGAACCGGAAAAACGTGATCCGCACACTCACGGCGATCGCCGTCGTGTTGCTGCTCGGCTGGTCGTTCTTCTATTTCAGTGACGACACCCGCGGATACAAGCCCGTCGACACCTCGGTGGCGGTGGCCCAGATCAAGGCCGACAACGTCAAGAGCGCCCAGATCGACGACCGCGAACAGCAGCTGCGGCTGACCCTGAAAAGCCCGAACGGCGACACCGACGGGTCCGACAAGGTCATCACCAAGTACCCCAGCGGCTACGCCGTACCGTTGTTTGACGCGCTGAGCAGCAAAAACAGCCAGATCAGCACGGTGGTCAACCAGGGCAACATCCTGGGGTCGCTGCTGATCTACGTGCTGCCGCTGCTACTGCTAATTGGGCTCTTCGTGATGTTTTCCCGCATGCAGGGCGGCGCCCGGATGGGCTTCGGCTTCGGCAAATCGCGGGCCAAGCAGCTCTCCAAGGACATGCCCAAGACCACGTTCGCCGACGTCGCCGGCGTCGACGAGGCGGTCGAGGAGCTCTACGAGATCAAGGACTTCCTGCAGAACCCGGCGCGGTATCAGGCGCTGGGCGCCAAGATCCCCAAGGGCGTGCTGCTCTACGGCCCGCCCGGCACCGGCAAGACGCTGCTGGCCCGCGCCGTCGCAGGCGAGGCCGGTGTGCCGTTCTTCACAATCTCGGGTTCGGACTTCGTCGAGATGTTCGTCGGTGTGGGCGCCTCCCGCGTGCGTGACCTGTTCGAGCAGGCCAAGCAGAACAGCCCGTGCATCATCTTCGTCGACGAGATCGACGCTGTCGGCCGCCAGCGCGGCGCCGGCCTTGGCGGCGGCCACGACGAGCGCGAGCAGACGCTGAACCAGTTGCTGGTCGAGATGGACGGCTTCGGCGAGCGCGCCGGCGTCATCCTCATCGCGGCCACCAACCGGCCCGACATCCTCGACCCGGCGCTGCTGCGGCCGGGCCGCTTCGACCGCCAGATCCCGGTGTCCAACCCCGACCTGGCCGGCCGTCGGGCCGTCTTGCGGGTGCACTCCAAGGGCAAGCCGATCGGCCCCGACGCCGACCTCGACGGGCTGGCCAAGCGGACCGTCGGCATGACCGGCGCCGACCTGGCCAACGTCATCAACGAGGCCGCCCTGCTGACCGCCCGCGAGAACGGCACCGTCATCACCGCCGCCGCGCTGGAGGAGGCGGTCGACCGGGTGATCGGCGGTCCCCGCCGCAAGGGCCGGATCATCAGCGAGCAGGAGAAGAAGATCACCGCCTACCACGAGGGCGGGCACACGCTGGCGGCCTGGGCGATGCCCGACATCGAACCGATCTACAAGGTGACTATCCTGGCCCGCGGACGCACCGGCGGGCACGCGGTCGCGGTGCCTGAGGAGGACAAGGGCCTGCGCACCCGTTCGGAGATGATCGCCCAGTTGGTGTTCGCGATGGGCGGTCGCGCCGCCGAGGAACTGGTGTTCCGCGAGCCGACGACGGGCGCGGTGTCCGACATCGAGAAGGCCACCCAGGTGGCCCGCGCGATGGTCACCGAGTTCGGGATGAGCTCACGGCTGGGCGCGGTCAAATACGGCACCGAACACGGGGACCCGTTCCTCGGCCGCACGATGGGCACCCAGCCGGACTACTCGCACGAGGTGGCCCGCGAAATCGACGAGGAGATCCGCAAACTCATCGAGGCCGCGCACACCGAGGCATGGGAGATCCTCACCGAATACCGCGACGTGCTCGACACCCTGGCCGGTGAGCTGCTGGAGAAGGAAACGCTGCACCGCGCCGAGCTGGAGGCCATCTTCGCCGACGTCGAGAAGCGCCCTCGGCTAACGATGTTCGACGACTTCGGCGGCCGGATCCCGTCGGACAAGCCGCCGATCAAGACGCCCGGCGAGTTGGCCAAGGAGCGTGGCGAGCCGTGGCCCCCGCCGGTGCCCGAGCCCGCGTTCAAAGCCGCGATCGCCAAGGCCACGGCCGAGGCCGCCCAAGCGGAGTCGGAGCGGGCTACCAACGGCGCCAACGGTTCTCACACAGAGCCGGCTGCGGCGCAGCAGCCGACCCAGCCCGATTATGGAGCGCCGGCCGGATGGCGCGCGCCCGGCTGGCCGCCGCAGCAGCCGCCGGGCTACTGGTACCCGCCCCCGCAGTCGGCGCCGCCGCCGGGCCACTGGCCGCAGCCGCCTGCGCACTACCCGGCCCAGCCGTATCCCCCGTATCCGCCGTACGAGCCCCATCAGTCGCCTGGTAAACCAGCATCGGAGACCGGCTCGTCCCCCGATCAACAGAGCGGGGACCCGAGCAGGTCCAATCCGCCGGCCCGCGGCTGAGGAAAACGGAGGCTTCAGTGGCTTCAACAGCGCAGCCGAGTTCCCGTATCACGAACCTGCGCAAACCGGTGTTCGACCAGGCACGCGCCGAGGCGGCGATCCGCGAGTTGCTGTACGCCATCGGGGAGGACCCCGACCGCCACGGCCTGGAGGACACCCCGGCGCGGGTCGCGCGCACCTACCGCGAGATGTTCGCCGGGCTTTACACCGACCCCGACAGCGTGCTGAACACCACGTTCGACGAGCAGCACGACGAACTGGTGCTGATCAAAGACATTCCGCTGTACTCCACCTGCGAGCATCACCTGGTGGCATTTCACGGGGTGGCGCACGTGGGCTACATCCCCGGCGACGACGGCCGCGTGACCGGCCTGTCGAAGATCGCTCGGCTGGTCGATTTATACGCCAAGCGTCCGCAGGTGCAGGAGCGGCTCACCGCGCAGATCGCCGACGCGTTGATGCGCAAACTCGATCCGCGCGGGGTGATCGTCGTGATCGAGGCCGAACACCTGTGCATGTCGATGCGCGGTGTCCGCAAGCCCGGCGCGGTCACCACGACGTCGGCCGTGCGCGGACAATTCAAGAGCAACCAGGCATCTCGGGCCGAGGCGCTCGAACTCATCCTGCGCAAGTGAGCACCACACGCATCCAGGTCATGGGAGTGGTGAACGTCACCGACGACTCATTCTCGGATGGCGGGCGCTACCTCAACGCCGACCGCGCCGTCGAGCACGGGGTGGCGCTGGTCGCTGAGGGCGCGACGATCATCGACGTCGGCGGGGAGTCGACCCGCCCCGGGGCGGCACGGATCGACCCGCATGTCGAGACCGCCCGCGTGGTGCCGGTTGTCAAAAGCCTTGCTGCAGAAGGTATTACGGTCAGCATCGACACCATGCACGCGGGCGTGGCGCGGGCCGCACTGGAGAACGGCGCGCAGATCGTCAACGACGTGTCCGGCGGGCGGGCCGATCCGGAGATGGCCCCGCTGCTGGCCGAGGCCGGGGTGCCGTGGGTGCTGATGCACTGGCGATCGGTGTCGCACCAGGTGCCGCAATACGACGACGTGGTGGCCGACGTCCGCGCCGAGCTGCTGGCCAGTGTCGATGTGGCCGTCAGCTCCGGCGTCGACCCGTCGAAGCTGATCATCGATCCCGGTCTCGGATTCGCCAAGACGGGACAACACAATTGGGCCCTGCTGCATGCGCTGCCCCGGCTGGTCGACACCGGTGTGCCCGTGCTGGTCGGGGCGTCGCGCAAACGGTTCCTCGGTACGCTGCTGGCCGGCCCCGACGGCGTGCCGAGGCCGCCCGACGGGCGCGAGACCGCGACCGCGGTGGTGTCGGTTCTTGCTGCGCTGCACGGCGCCTGGGGGGTGCGCGTGCACGACGTGCGGGCCACCGTCGACGCACTCAAGGTACTGGAGGCCTGGGCCAGTGGCTGATCGAATCGAGTTGCGCGGCTTGACCGTTCGCGGTCGGCACGGAGTCTTCGACCACGAGCGAACCGACGGCCAGGACTTCGTCGTCGACATCACCGTGTGGATCGACCTGATCGACGCCGCCGCCAGCGACGACCTGTCCGACACCTATGACTACGGGGTACTGGCCCAGCGGGCGGCCGACATCGTCGCCGGGGCGGCCCGCAACCTGATCGAAACCGTCGCAGGCGAGATCGCCGAGGATGTGATGGCCGACAAGCGAGTTCACGCCGTCGAGGTGACCGTGCACAAACCGCACGCCCCGATCCAGCAGACCTTTGCCGACGTGGCCGTCGTGGCGCGGCGGTCGCGGCGGGGCGGCCGCGGCTCGATGATTCCTGCGGGAGGCGCCGTATGAGTCGCGTCGTCTTGTCGATCGGCTCGAATCTCGGTGACCGGCTGGCCCGGCTGCAGTCGGTGCTCGATCACCTCGGCGAGGCGGTGCAAGCGGTGTCCCCGGTCTACGAGACGGCGGCCTGGGGCGGCGTGGAGCAGGGACCGTTTCTCAACGCGGTGCTGATCGCCGAGGATTCGGCGCTCGACGGGCAGGGCTGGTTGCGCCGCGCGCAGGAGATGGAGGAGGCGGCCGACCGGGTGCGGGGTCAGCGCTGGGGGCCGCGCACCCTCGACGTCGACCTGGTCGCCTGCTATGACGACGGCACCGAGTTGTTCTCCCGCGCGGACGGTTTGACGTTGCCGCACCCGCTGGCTCATCTGCGGGCCTTCGTGCTGGTGCCCTGGCTGGCGGTCGATCCCGGCGCGGAGCTGACGGTGGCCGGCCGTCGGCGGCCCGTCGCCAAGCTGCTGGACGAGCTGGATCCGGCCGATCGCGCCGGTGTGCGGATGACCACGTTGGCGCTTCACCCGCGAGACGTCTGATGGGACCCACCCGCAAACGTGACCTGACGGCCGCGGTGATCGGCGCTGCGGTGGTCGGCTATTTGGTCGTGGTGCTGACCTACCGGTGGTTTCCGCCGATCACGGTGTGGACCGGGCTGTCGCTGCTCGCCGTTGCGGTGGCGGAGGCGGGATGGGCGCGCTACGTGCGGGCCAAGATCAGCGACGGCGAGATCGGCGACGGGCCCGGCTGGCTGCACCCGCTGGCGGTGGCCCGCAGCCTGATGATCGCCAAGGCGTCGGCGTGGGTGGGCGCGCTGGTGCTGGGGTGGTGGATCGGGGTGCTGGCATACCTGCTGCCACGACGGTCGTGGCTGCGGGTGGCGGGGGAGGACACCGCCGGCACGGCGGTCGCGGCCGTCAGCGCGCTGGCTCTGGTGGTTGCCGCGCTGTGGCTCCAACATTGCTGCCGCTCGCCGCAAGACCCGGGCGAACGCGGCGAGGGCGCCGAGAGCTAACGCGCCCGAGAATCGCCGGAGTGCGGCGACACGCGCAATGACCTCGGCCCGGTACAGTCGGGCCATGACCGTTCTGTCCCGCGGCGCCCGGGTCCGGCGCGGCGGCCGCAGGCCGGGTTGGCTGCTGTTGACGGCGTTGCTGGTGCTCGCCATCGGGGCCAGTTCCGCGTTGGTTTTCACCAACCGGGTGGAGCTTCTCAAACTCGCGGTGATCCTGGCGCTGTGGGCCGCCGTCGTCGCCGCATTCGTGTCGGTGATCTACCGCCGGCAAAGCGATGTGGATCAGGCGCGGGTACGGGACCTCAAGCTCGTCTACGACCTGCAGTTGGACCGAGAGATCTCGGCGCGCCGCGAATACGAGCTGACAGTGGAGTCCCAGCTGCGCCGCGAGCTGGCGTCCGAACTGCGCGCCCAGGCCGCCGACGAGGTGGCGGCGCTGCGTGCCGAGCTGTCCGCGCTGCGCACCAACCTCGAGATCCTCTTCGACACCGACCTGAACCACCGCCCGGCGCTGGAGACCGAGCGCACGACAGTGCGCGGCTTCAGCGAGTGGGACCGGGAGAGCGAGAGCCCCGTCAATCGGGTCGCGTCGGTCCGCGCGGAAGAGCCCTCTGCCGGCAGCGACGACAGCGCGATCATCGACGTGCCGGAGGAACCGCTGGTGCCGCCGCCGAGCTACCAGGGAGCCGAGGCGTACCGTCCCGCCGAGCGGTTTGACCATGCCGAGCCGTATCGGGCCTCGCCGTGGCAGCAGCCCGAGCGAGCAGGTCGGCCAGCGCCAGATCAGCAGCCGTCGCCCGGCCGCTGGGCGCCGCCGGAGCGGCAGACGCAGAGCAGCGGCTGGGCGCCGCAAGAGCGATACGAGCCCCCGCCGCAACCACGCGCCCGTCGTTATTACGAGCCGCCGCCACCCGCTCCCGAACCACCGCCCCCGGCTCCCCCGCCGGAGCCGCAGCCCGCTCAGCCGCCATCGGCCACCGACTGGCAGCCCGTCGCCTCCGAGCGGCAATGGTCGCCGCCCAGCACGCCCAGCACGCCCGGCAGCCATTGGGCCGGCGCACGCCCGGACGGCAATGCCGCAACCGAGGACACCGTTGTCCGCGAGCCCACGCTGGCCACACCGCCGCCCGCCGAGCGGCGAGGCCGGCACTCCAGCTCGTCCGAGCCCGGGCCAAGTCAGCCCAAAGAAACCGAACCCGGTTGGCGGTACGGCGATTCGGGTCGCCGCGCGCGGGCCCGGCACTCCGCGGACAGCAACCCGGAGCCGGCATCGGAGCCGTCGCACGCGGCGCCGGTGATGTCGTCGCCGCCGCAGCCCGCGGCCCGGCACCGCAGCGCCGAAGCGGCGGACGTCGACGGCCCGCAAACCGGTGGCCAATCGGTCGCCGAGCTGCTGGCGCGGCTGCAGGCCACCCCGACCGGAGGCGGCCGGCGCCGGCGCCGCGAAGAGTGAGCGTGGCGAACGCCACGTCGCGGCGAAGATCGTCCACCAGGTAAAGTCTTCGTGACCGTCCGGTACCCGCCACGCGGGACTGGAACGAACCAAGGAACTTGCGAGGGTCGTCTGCGATGGTGCAGTTCGACGGATTGCGCCCGGCCCGGCTCAAGGTGGGAATCATCTCCGCGGGCCGGGTGGGCACCGCGTTAGGCGTCGCGCTGGAGCGCGTCGACCATGTCGTGGTGGCGTGCAGCGCCATCTCCCGGGCATCGCGGGAGCGGGCGGAGCGGCGGCTGCCTGACACCCCGATCTTCCCCGTCCCCGACGTGGCCGGCAGCGCCGAACTGCTGCTATTGGCGGTGCCCGACACCGAATTACCCGGGCTGGTGTCCGGTTTGGCCGCCACTTCGGCGGTGCGGCCCGGCACGATCGTCGCCCACACATCCGGCGCCAACGGCGTCGGTGTGCTGGCGCCCCTGACCGACTGCGCCCCGCTCGCAATTCACCCGGCGATGACGTTCACCGGATCCGACGAGGACATCGCCCGGCTGTCCGACGCCTGCTTCGGGATCACCGCGGCCGACGAGGTCGGCTACGCGATCGCCGAGTCGCTGGTTTTGGAGATCGGCGGCGAGCCGTTCCGGGTCCGCGAAGAGGCCCGCCCGCTGTATCACGCCGCGCTGGCCCACGCCGCCAACCATGTCGTCACGGTGCTCGGCGACGCGCTGGACGCGCTTCGGGCCGCGCTGCCCGGCGAACTCGGCCTCGACGACCCCGACGGCGTCGCCGAACGCGTTCTTGGGCCGCTGGCCCGGGCGGCGCTGGAGAACACCCTGCAGCGTGGTCAGGCCGCGCTCACCGGGCCGGTCGCGCGCGGTGACGCCGACGCGCTGGTCGCCCACCTGGACGCGCTGGCCGCGGTCGACCCGCAGCTCGCCCAGGCGTATCGGGTCAACGCCCTGCGTACCGCCGAGCGGGCGCACGCCCCCGCCGACGTATTCGAGGTGCTGGCGCAATGAAGACGACACCGAAATTCAGCGCAGGCGAGCTCAACGTCTATGCCGCACCCGATGACGTGGCCGCGGTCAGCCGTGCGCTGCGCCACACCGGCCGGCGGGTGATGCTGGTGCCCACGATGGGCGCGTTGCACGACGGCCACCTGGCGCTGGTCCGGGCGGCCAAACGGGTGCCCGGCGCGGTGGTCGTGGTGTCGATCTTCGTCAACCCACTGCAGTTCGGCGCCGGCGAAGACCTCGACGCCTACCCGCGCGTCCTCGACGACGACCTGGCGCTGCTGCGCGGCGAAGGGGTCGAGGTGGCCTTCACCCCGACCGTCGCTGCGATGTATCCCGACGGGCCGCGTACCGCAGTGCAGCCCGGTCCGCTGGGCGCCGAGCTCGAAGGTGCCGCGCGCCCAACGCATTTCGCCGGGATGTTGACCGTAGTACTGAAACTGCTGCAGATCGTGCACCCCGACCGGATCTTCTTCGGCGAGAAGGACTATCAGCAACTCGTGCTGGTCCGGCAGATGGTCGCCGACCTGAATATCGATGTGCGGGTAGTAGGTGTACCGATCGTGCGCGAAAACGACGGGCTGGCAATGTCTTCCCGCAACCGCTACCTCGACCCGGCGCAGCGGGAACTCGCAAGCACGCTCTCAGCGGCGCTGTTGGCCGGCATGCATGCCGCGCCGGCCGGGGCCGAGGCCGCGCTGGCGGCGGCTCGTGCGGTGCTGTCTGCGGTGCCCAGCATCGACGTCGACTATCTGCAACTGCGTGATCCGGCGCTCGGGCCCACACCGGCCCACGGGCCGGCCAGGCTGCTGGTCGCCGCCCGGCTGGGCCCAACCAGACTTCTCGACAACATCGCCATAGAAATAGGAAGCACAGTCGGCGCCGACGGTCGACTCGAAACATGCTGGAGGAACTGATGTTACGGACAATGCTCAAGTCGAAGATCCACCGGGCTACCGTCACGCAAGCCGACCTGCACTACGTCGGCTCGGTGACCATCGACGCCGACTTGATGGACGCCGCAGACCTGCTCGAGGGCGAGCAGGTGACCATCGTCGACATCGACAACGGCGCCCGGCTGGTCACCTACGCCATCACCGGGGAGCGCGGCAGCGGTGTGATCGGAATCAACGGCGCCGCAGCGCATCTCGTGCATCCCGGCGACCTGGTGATCCTGATCGCCTACGCCACGATGGATGACGCCGAGGCCCGCACCTACCAGCCGCGGATCGTGTTCGTCGACGCCGCCAATCGCCAGGTTGACCTGGGGCACGACCCGGCGTTCGTGCCCGACGACGCATCCGACCTGCTCTCCCCGCGGTAGTCGTGCTCCTCGCAATCGACGTCCGCAATACGCACACCGTCGTCGGGCTGCTCTCCGGATCCAAAGAGCACGCGAAGGTGGTGCAGCAGTGGCGCATCCGCACCGAGGCCGAAGCGACGGCCGATGAGCTGGCGCTGACCATCGACGGCCTGATCGGCGACGATTCGGAGCGGCTCACCGGCGCCGCCGCGCTGTCCACGGTCCCGTCGGTGCTGCACGAGGTACGGGTCATGCTCGGCCAGTACTGGCCGTCGGTGCCCAACGTGCTGATCGAGCCCGGAGTGCGCACCGGCATCCCGCTGCTGGTCGACAACCCCAAAGAAGTCGGCGCCGACCGGATTGTGAACTGCCTGGCGGCATTTCAGAAATACGGGTCGGCGGCAATCGTGATCGACTTCGGTTCGTCGATCTGTGTGGACGTGGTGTCGGCCAAAGGTGAATTCCTCGGCGGGGCGATCGCGCCGGGCGTGCAGGTGTCGTCCGACGCCGCTGCGGCCCGCTCGGCGGCGTTGCGGCGGGTCGAGCTGTCCCGTCCGCGTTCGGTGGTCGGCAAGAACACCGTCGAGTGCATGCAGGCCGGCGCGGTGTTCGGCTTCGCCGGGCTGGTCGACGGTCTGGTCGGCCGCATCCGCGACGACGTGGAGGGTTTCGCCGGCGGCCCAGGAAACCAGGTCACGGTTGTAGCAACCGGGCACACCGCGCCGCTGCTGCTGCCCGAGTTGCACTGTGTCGACGACTACGACCAGCACCTCACCCTGCACGGGCTGCGGTTGGTGTTCGAACGCAACCGCGACAGCCAGCGCGGACGGCTCAAGACCGCCCGCTAACGGGCTGTTTTAAGCTGGCACGTCGTGAACTCCGCCGATCCGGATATTCCCGAGCAGTATCGAGTCCGCCGCGACAAGCGTGCTCGGCTGCTGGCGGAGGGCCACGACCCCTACCCGGTGGTCGTGGAACGCACCCACACGCTGGCCCAGATCCGGGCCGCCTACCCCGACCTGCCGGCCGATTCGACCACCGGTGACATTGTCGGCGTAGCCGGACGAGTGATCTTTGTCCGGAATTCGGGCAAATTGTGCTTTGCGACGCTCCAGGAGGGCGACGGCACCCAACTGCAGGTGATGATCAGCCTCGCGGGCGTCGGCGCGGAAGCGCTCGACGCGTGGAAGACCGACGTCGACATCGGCGACATCGTCTTTGTGCACGGTGAAGTGATCAGCTCACGGCGCGGTGAGTTATCGGTGCTCGGCGATTCCTGGCACATGGCGTCCAAGGCGTTGCGACCGCTGCCGGTTGCGCACAAAGAAATGAACGAAGAGTCGCGGGTGCGGCAACGCTACGTCGACCTGATCGTCCGCCCGCAGGCCCGCACCGTGGCACGCCAGCGAATTGCCGTCGTCCGCGCGATACGCACCGCACTCGAACAACGCGGCTTTCTCGAGGTCGAGACGCCGATGTTGCAGACATTGGCCGGCGGCGCGGCGGCTCGGCCGTTCGTCACACACTCCAATGCGCTCGACATCGATCTCTACCTGCGGATCGCGCCGGAACTCTTCCTCAAGCGTTGTGTCGTCGGCGGGTTTGACAAGGTGTTCGAACTTAATCGCGTGTTCCGAAACGAAGGAGCCGATTCCACACATTCGCCGGAATTCTCCATGTTGGAGACCTACCAGGCGTATGGAACCTATGACGATTCGGCAGTTGTGACCCGCGAGCTTATTCAACAGGTGGCTGACGAGGCGATCGGCACCCGACAACTTCCGTTGCCCGATGGCAGTATCTATGACATCGACGGAGAATGGGCCTCGATACAAATGTATCCGTCCCTATCCAACGCGCTCGGTGAAGAGATCACGCCGCAGACCACTGTCGAGCACTTGCTCAGCATTGCCGACCGGCTCGGCGTCGAGATACCCGCCGACCGCGGTTATGGACACGGCAAGCTGGTCGAGGAACTGTGGGAGCACACCGTCGGCGCCGGCCTTACGGCCCCCACCTTTGTCCGGGATTTCCCGGTGGAGACAACGCCTTTGACCCGTCAGCACCGCAGCATCCCGGGTGTAACCGAAAAATGGGACTTATACCTGCGCGGTGTCGAACTGGCCACCGGATACTCCGAATTGATCGACCCGGTGGTGCAGCGTGAGCGGTTCGCGGCGCAGGCGCGCGCGGCCGCTGCCGGTGATGACGAGGCGATGGCGCTAGACGAGGATTTCTTGGCCGCCCTCGAGTACGCGATGCCGCCGTGTACCGGAACGGGAATGGGTATCGATCGGTTGTTGATGGCTTTGACTGGCCTGTCAATTAGAGAGACAGTTTTGTTCCCGATTGTTCGTCCGCACACCAACTGAACTACTCGGCGGCTATGGTCGTGGTATTGAATACCATGCACCGTTATGGCAGATTAGTGCCACGGGGCGGACAATGTGACGTGCACAGTAAGTGCACAGGAAGAAGTTGAGGGAGCTAATGGCGAAGAAAGTGACCGTCACCTTGGTCGATGATTTCGACGGTGAGGGCGCCGCCGACGAAACCGTCGAATTCGGG
>Ga0209061_1002590_pt1 | contig 22247 bp, 22 predicted proteins | sample Coa_R1_10_FD_187157 | JGI IMG/M metagenome (GOLD analysis project Ga0209061, IMG submission 187157) | Surface soil microbial communities from Centralia Pennsylvania, which are recovering from an underground coalmine fire - Coalmine... | ecosystem: Environmental > Terrestrial > Soil >...
GCACACGACGGTAGTAGGGCAGGCGTGGGTAGACGGCTAGCTGTTGGCGTGCAACGGCGCGCGCCGCGTCGGCATCCGTCGTCAGCACGATCGGCACATGCGCCACGATCGGCGGCGGCGTCCGGCCCGCGCGCTCGGCACCGGCGCGCATGGCTGGCAGCCCCACCCGCTCGATGTGCGAGAGCGGGCAGATCCAGGTGATCGCACCGTCGGCGATCTCGCCGCAGAGACGGAAGGCGTGCTCGCGCAGCGCCGAGGCCATGATCGCGGGCGGCTGCGCGAGTGGCGTCGGTAGCCGGCCGTGAGCGTGATAAAACGCACCATCGAAATCGACCTCGCCCGTCGTCAGAAGCTGGCGGAGGACGGCGATATATTCCCGCAGATGCCCGAGCGGCTTTTCGAAGGGGATGCCGTACGTGCCTTCGACCGAGGGCTTGTGGCTCGGGCCGATACCGAGCATCAGCCTGCCAGGCGCGAGCTGGGCGATCGGCGTCACCTGCTGCACCATCGCTAATGGATGGCGCGGGAAGATGGGCGCGATCGCCGTGCCGAGCAGGATCGTTTGCGTGCGCACCGCGGCGGCAGCGAAGACGCTCAGCGCGTCCGGCGCGAGGCCGCCGGTGGTCATCCATGCGGCCGGAACACCGCGCCGCTCCGCCTCTTCGATGGCGCGCACGGCGGCGGCCGCGTCGCGCTCCTGAATGTGCACGCCGATGGCTCCCGTGGTCATTCTTGTTGTGCCTCCCTGATGTGAAGTGCGCACAGAGCGAAGCGGCCGAGCGCGAAAGCTGCCAGCACTGGCGTGGCTACAGCGGTTGCGCCTCGCCCGCGCGTAGCGAAAGTGCCAGCAGATCGACGACGTGCAGAACGCGGATGGGCAGCCCGCGCTCGCGCACGCCCGTTTCAAGCTGCAGCATGCAGCCGGGATTGGCCGTAACGAGGATCTCCGGCCGCGCTTCGGCAACCTCATCCATCTTGCTGGCAAGCACCGTGCGCGACATCTCTGGCTGGAGGACGTTGTAGATACCCGCGCTGCCGCAACAGCGGTCCGAGGCCAGCTCGACGAATTCGACGCCGGGGATGGCGCGGATGAGCTTGCGCGGCGCCTCCTTGATGCGCTGGGCGTGAGCGAGGTGGCACGAATCCTGGTACGTCACACGGGCGTGCACCGGGCCGAGTGCCGGCAGGTCAGCGAGCCGCTCGGCGAGGAACTCGGTGACATCTTTAACCAGCGCCGAGAACCGCGCTGCTCGCTCGCGATCGGCCGGGTCAGCGCCGAGCAGCTCTTCGTACTCCTTGAGCGTCGAGCCGCAGCCCGCGGCGTTGACGATCACCGCCTCGACGTTTGTTGCTAGAAACGTCTCGATGTTGCGGCGGGCAAGCGCGCGCGCCGGTTCGCGATCGCCGCCATGGACGAGAATTGCGCCGCAGCAGCGCTGCGATGACGGAACGACCACATCGTAGCCTGCACGCCGCAGCAGTTCGAGCGTTGCCTTTTCGGTTTCGGGATACATATACGGCATCACGCAGCCGTAAAACATGCCGACAACGCCGCGCCGCGTGCCGTAGGCGCGGTAGATTTGCCGTTCAGGTTCGAACGGCCGTTCGGTCAGCGTCGGGGCCATTGTCTCCAGCAGTTGCAGGCGACGCGGCAAACGCGCTAGCACACCGCGACGTTGGAGCACCGGACGCAGGCGACGCTGATAGAAGCGCAGCCCAGCCGCGGCGGCCGCGAGCGCGCGCGGATGCGGGAAGAGCGCCCGTGTGGCCGCCACACGGAGCGCGCGCGGCAGAAAGGGCCCTGTCCGATGCTGCAGGAGCTGGGCGCGCGTCCGCTCCATGATGCGGCCGAACGGCACGCCCGAGGGGCAAACCGCCTCGCAGTTGCGGCATTGCAGGCACAGCTCCATGTGGCCGGCGAACGCCGCGTCGAGCGGAACACGGCCGGCCTCGGCGGCGCGGATGAGGTAGATTCGCCCGCGCGGCGATTCGGCTTCGAGGCCCGTCGCCAGATACGTCGGGCAGGGGCTGAGGCAGAGCCCGCAGTGCACGCAACGTGCAAGGTCGGCCTCCAACGGGGCATCGGGTCCGGAAAACGGAGAGCGCGTTGTCTGCTCGTGCGAGACGGCCATCGTCGGTATCCTGGCGCGATGAGCGCTGCCCCGATTGTAGCCCTGGAACGGGCCTTCGCGTCAGCACGCTACAGCGGCATGCGTTGGCGCGAGCGGTACGCGAGAGCGCGACCCGAAAAGATCGCGCTCGGCGCTGCCGCTCGGGTCTTCCTATGCACTCCCAGCGGCCGCCTTTTGCAGGCATTGCCGCCGGCACGGGGAAGTCCGAGGCATCGTTGTGGGCAGGCAGTACGAGGCAGATGGCGAATCTTTCGCATGGGGCGGCCGAGCACGAGACAAGGCACACGGCATGGGGGTTATCGCCGCTTCGGTGAGAAGGTGGCATCGGGCATCGCGATACTTAGTCAGGTGCCAGAGGACAGCTCTCCGGGTGATGCGGCAATCGCGGCTCCACGTGACAGAAAGAAAGCGACAAAAGATCGTCGCCGGCGCTATCTCCCAGGGAAGAGTTGCCAAGAAAGCCGTTGCTTAAAGATGGTCGACGTAGCGGCCCGGGTTGAGGATGCGTCGCGGATCGTACGTCGCCTTCAGCCGCCGCATGAGCGCCAGATCGTCGCCGGTCAGCCCCCAGACATCGAGGCCGGTCAGAGCGGGCAGCGGCGCCCGTTCGACGACGAGCCAGCCGCCGAGCCGGGCCAGTTGCTCACGGACCGGTGCGACCGCGCCAGGGAGCGCCTCTGCTGGCACCGAGTACCAGTAGCCGTAGGCGAGACCCGCGCCGGGCCGCGCGATGATCTCCGGCACGCTGCTCAGTCGCTCGCCCAACCTGGTCAGCGCGTCGCTCGCCGCCCCGGTCTGCGCAGGCAAGGTGGCCGCACGCGCAATCAGCACGGCGTGGTTGTCGTCGGCGCGGCCGTAGTCGCGGATGCCCGCGAAAAGCCGTTCGCGCTCCTCCATCTCCAGCGCTGTAACCACCGGTGCGCCCGATCGCGTGCACAGCGTCATGATTTCGCGTGTCGAACGCGATACCGCCGCCGGAACGCCGAGCAGGAGCACGGCGAGTATCCATTGACCTTCGGACGGTTCGGCACGCGTGCCCGCCAGCAGACGATGGGCGGCGCCGAAGTCGAGCAGTTCCACGGCGGTGGGGAAAAGCTGTCCGCGCACGAGTTGCAGCGCGACGGAGATCGCCACATCGCGGTTGTCGAACGCGGCCGCGAGCGCGCCGCGGCCCGTCGGTAGCGGCTGCACCTTGAATGTTGCTTCGGTAATGATACCCGCGGTGCCGAGGCCGCCGATGTGCAGCTTTGTGAGGTCGTATCCCGCAACGTTCTTCACGACCCGTCCGCCCGAGCGTGCCAGCCCCTCTTCTGGAAGCGCAACCTGCATACCGATCGTTAGATCGCGCGCCGTGCCGAAGCGCAAACGACGCGGCCCAGAGATGTTGGCCGCCAGCGTGCCGCCGACGGTGGCCCGCATCGGCAGCGGCGCATCGAGCGGCAGCATCTGACCACGTTCGGCCAGCACGCGCTCGAGCGCAGCGAGGGTGATGCCGGCCTGCACGGCGATGGTCATATCGTCGGGCTGGTAATCGACCACGGCGTCCAGCGCGGTCAGATCGAGGACGATGTCGAGGCGCTCGGGCTGGTTGCCCAGGTCGAGCAGCGTGCCGCCGCCGCGAGGCGCAACCGCCCAGCCGTGCTCGTGCGCGAGGTGTAGCACCGCAGCCACGCCTTCGGCGGTGCGTGGCCGCACCGCGACGCCGGGCGTGAGACCGCGGATGTCGTAGCCATCGAGACCACCGCCAGTGAGCACGAGCGCGTCCGGCACGGCGCGGGCGAGCGTCTCAGCGATGGCGGTTGCATTCATCGGCAGGTACCATCCTGGCGCGCGGTGGTGAGCCTAGACGTAGTACTCGGTTGTGAGCGGCTGCTTCTGGAAGCTGCCGAAGCCCACCTCGGCGCACCCTTTGTGTGCCGGGAAGGCCTTGCACGGGTTGAGCCGTTCCCGTGAACCGAAAGCATCTTTGAGCTTCTGCATCGCGCGCAGGTCCGTCTGGCTGAAGATCAGCGGCATGAACTCACGCTTTTCCAGGCCAACGCCGTGCTCACCGGTGATCGAGCCGCCGGCGCGCGCGCACAGATCGAGCATCTCCGCGCCAGCCTGCAACACGCGCTCGGCCGCGCCCGGCTCGCGTTCGTCGAACAGCACGCAGGGGTGCAGGTTGCCATCGCCAGCGTGGAACACGTTCGCTACGAGCACGTTGTGCCGTCGGCCGATCTCGTACGTCGCCGCGAGCACCTCGGGCAGAGCCGTGCGCGGTACCACGCCATCGAGGATGTAGTAGTTCGGGCGCAGCGCCCCCAGCGCTCCGAGCGCACCTTTGCGCCCCTGCCATAACCGTTCGCGCTCGGCGGGGTCGCTCGCCTGGCGTACCTCGCGCGCGCCCATTTCGTAGCAAAGATCGGCGATCTCGGCGGCGGCGGCGTCGGTGGATTCGCGCAGTCCGTCGACCTCGATCAGCAGCACGGCCTCGGCGTCGCGCGGGTAGCCCGGATGCATCGCTGCCTCTACCGCCTCGATGCAGACGTGGTCGAACATCTCCAGCGCTGCCGGCACATAGCCGCGGCGGATGATCGCCGAGACGGTTGCGGTCGCTGCGTCGATGCGGTCGTAGATGGCGAGGAAGGTCCGCGTCGTCTCCGGCAGGCGAGAGAGCCGCACGCAGGCCTTGGTGACGATCGCCAGCGTCCCTTCCGAACCGACGATCAGCCCGGTAAGGTCGTAGCCAGGGCGGTCGCGTCCCCAGCCGCCGACGCGTACGATCTCGCCATCGGCGGTGATGATCTCCAGGCCAAGCACGTGGTTCGTCGTGACGCCGTAGAGCAGACAGTGCGGCCCGCCCGAGTTCTCGGCCACGTTGCCGCCGATCGTGCACGCGCGCTGGCTGGATGGATCGGGCGCGTAGTAGAGGCCGTATTTCGCCACGGCCTTCGAGAGGTCGAGGTTGACGACGCCCGGTTCGACTACCGCGAGCAGGTTCTCGGTATCGATCTCCAGGATGCGCCGCATGCGCGTTGTCGCGATGACGATTCCGCCTTCCGTGGCGAGCGCGCCACCGGAGAGACCTGTACCCGCGCCGCGCGGCACGATCGGCACATTTTCGTCGCGCGCAACGCGCATCATCGCCGCGATCTGCTCCGGACTCTCGGGCAGCACGACGCACGAGGGCAGGCCGCGATCGATCGTCCCATCGTACTCGTAGGCGATCAGCTCCGATGGCTCGCTGATCACGTAGCGCGAACCGACGATCTCGCGCAGCCGGGCGATTGCCGACCGGGAAAGGGTACGCATAGCAAGGCTTCCCACGAGAGACTGCCTTGTCGCGAGTGTATCACCGTGCGCGTCGCTATCGGCAGGTGCCTCCGGTGCGCTAGGCGCGCCTGTCCTGAGACCGCTTACACCGGTCGCTCGACAAGGTGCACGGGGCGTCCGTCGGGATCGTGCAGCTCGACCGTCGCGCCGCTGTGCGCGCTCGTCGCTACTGTGAGCGGAAAACCGCATGCCTGTAGCCGCCGGGTCGTCGCGGCGATGTCGCGTGCCTTGAACACCAGCTCGACGCCGGCATCGCCGCGGTCGCGGCCGCATGGTGGTGCAGCCGCTTCGAGCGCAATCTCCAGCAGCCCGGCGCGCAGGATCGCCATGCGCTCGTCGCTGCCGACGACCGGCAGGCCGAGCGCGTCGTGGTAAAAGCGCAGCGTGGCCGCCAGATCTGCGCATGGCAGTACGATCATCTGCAGCGTATCGACCGTCACCGACGTTCTCCCCCGGCGATGGTACAAAAAGCATGAGGTCTGGCGCGTGCCCTGCCCGATGGTACACTGGCGGCGTTACGAGTATGCCCGGAGCGCCGGGCCATGGGAGAGCGGATCGTGGAGTACACGGAGATCCTGTACGAGGTAGGCGATGACGGCGTCGCCGTGCTGACGTTGAATCGTCCCGAGAAGATGAACGCGTTCAGCACGACGATGATCACCGAGTGGGTCGATGCGATCGAACGTGCGCGAGACGACGACAACGTGCGTGCGCTGATTCTGACCGGCGCCGGACGCGGGTTCTGCTCGGGCATGGACGTGCAGGCCGAGGCGCGTGGGCGCGGCGTGCTGCACGGCGAGGAGGGACCTGCACAGCGCCGCAACAGCCTGCGATACAACGTGCACCGCGTGGCGCGGGCGCTGCAGCTCTTCGACAAGCCGTACATCGCCGCCGTCAACGGTCCGGCGGCGGGCGCGGGCATGGATATGGCCTCGATGGCCGATATCCGCTTCGCCTCGGAGACAGCGCGCTTCGGCATGGCCTACGTGCGCATGGGGATCATCCCCGGCGATGGCGGTGCTTTCTTCCTGCCGCGCATCGTTGGCCTCGCCAAGGCGCTCGAACTGATCTGGACCGGCGATATGATCGATGCACAAGAGGCGCTGCGCATCGGCTATGTCAGCCGCGTCTATCCGCCGGAACGGCTGTTGCCGGAGACACGCGCGTTCGCGGCACGCCTCGCCGAGGGGCCGGCCGTGGCGATCCAGCTCGCCAAGCGCCTCGTCTACCAGAGCAGCGAGGTTGGCCTCCACCAGGCGCTTGACCTCGCCCAGTACGCGATGGTCATCGCGCAATCGACTGAAGACGCCAAAGAAGGCCCACGCGCATTCGCGGAGAAGCGCAAGCCGCAGTTCAAGGGCCGCTAGCGCGATCGCCGTTGCCGCGGGCCACGCAACAGGAAAGGGAGCGATGGACTTCGCCTTTACGCCCGAGCAGAACGCCTTCCGCCAGGAGGTGCGCGAGTTTCTGCGCGCTAATCTGCCGCCCGATTTCAAGGTGCGCAACGATCGCGAGGAGCTATCGGAAGAGGAGTTCGCCTTTAGCCGCCAGTTCGCCAAAAAGCTCGCCGAACGTGGCTGGCTCACGATGTCGTGGCCGAAGGCGTACGGCGGCCGCGATGCCGGCCACATCGAGCAGCTGATCTACAACGAAGAGATGGGCTACTCAGGTGCGCCGCTCGGGTTCGGCTTCGGCACGAACCTCGTTGGCCCCACGCTCATGGTCCACGGCACCGAGGAACAGCGGCAGCGCTTCTTGCCGCCGATCGCGCGCTGCGAGGAGTTCTGGTGCCAGGGCTTCTCCGAGCCGAACGCTGGCTCCGACCTCGCCAATCTGCAGACGCGCGCCGTGCGCGATGGCGATGATTTCATCATCAACGGCCAGAAGATCTGGACGAGCGAAGGTCACCGCGCCGACTGGATGATCCTGCTGGCGCGCACCGATCCTGACGCGCCCAAGCACAAGGGGATCACCTACTTCCTCGTCGATATGAAGTCGCCGGGGATCACGATCCGGCCCCTCGTCAACATGATGAACACGCACCACTTCAACGAGGTGTTCTTCGAGGACGTACGTGTGCCGGCGAAGAACGTCGTTGGCGAGGTCAATCGCGGCTGGTACGTGGCGACGACGACGCTCGACTTCGAGCGATCGGGCATTACGCGCACGATGCAGTGGCTACACATGTATGACGACGTGGTCGCGTACGTGCGCGAACGCCGCGCTGCGGGCGACGCCTGGGCGGCGCGCCCCGAGGTCTGGCATAAGCTTGCCGAGATCAAGATCGAGTTCGAGATCGCACGGCTGCTGGCGTATCGGGTCGCCTGGCTGCAGGCTAATGGGCAGGTCCCGAACTACGAAGCCTCGATGGCGAAGATGTACTCCACCGAGGTCAACCAACGCTTCTGCGCCGCCGCGACAACGATCCTCGGTCTCGGCGGCCAGCTCGAGCCGGGGTCGCGCTGGGCGCCGCTGCAGGGCCGCATCGAGCGCGGGTACCTCGCCGCGGTCTCGTACACCATCGCCGGCGGCACGAGCGAAATCCAGCGCAACGTCATCGCTACCCGCGGCCTCGGTCTGCCGCGCGGTTGAGTAAAGTAGATCTTCCTCGCCGCGGCTTATGCGCCCGAGAGCCGCTCCGCGATGCCCAGCGTGCGTAGCGTCGCCGCGGCACGCGACCACCCCGCGTCGGCCGTGAGCAAACGGCGGATATCTTCCGGCGTGTCGAGGTCGAGCGCCAGAGCGGGGAACGGGCGGATTGCAACGGCCGCGCCAGCCTGCTCGGCAGCGCGGGCGTGTTTGCGAGCGCTCCCACGCCCGAAGAGAAACGGGATCAGCGCGGGCGGCCGGAGCAGCAACGCGTTGGTGCCGCCATCGCGGGCCGGGCAGATCGCTACCAGCGGCCCCGGCACGTCGTCGACCACGCGCAAGAACTCGCTCAACGTCTCGCTCGTGATCGCCGGTAGATCCATCGGCAGCACCAGTAGCGCATCCGGAGGGTTGTGCGCGGCGAGAACACGGCGCCCTTCTTCCAGCGCGGCGTTGAGCGGCGAGCCCGTCGCGGGGCGGTGTTCCGGTACAATACGCGCGCCGTAGCGCTGCGCGATGGCAGCAGCATCGGCATCGCCCGTCACGACCCAGATCTGTCGCAGGCGTGGCGCGGTCGTAGCCGCATGCAGCACATCCTCGAGCATCGCCTGCGCGAGGGCACGGCGCTCCTCCGGTGCAAGAGCGGGGCCCAGCCGCTTTTTGGCCGTCGCCAGCGCGCGCACGGGGATAAGGGCATCGATCGTTGCTGTCATATTGGCTGGCGTGCCGCAACGGCGAGCACGACGCGGGCGAGGGCGGCCTTTTCGTACATGCCGCGCATGATCGTGTCGGTGACGACGGCCCGCACGCCCAGTGCCTCGATCGCGGGCGCGAGCGCGGCGTCGACGTTATCGATCACCAGCGTACCGGCGATATCCCGGTACTGCGCTGCTACGGTAACGGCGCTGGCATCGTGGCCCAGGGCGCGCATCATCTTCGCCGCTGGTCCTTTGAGCGCTTCGCCGCCGACGATCGGGCTGACGGCGACGACGCTGCCGCGCCGTTCGCGTAGCGTCTCGCGCACGCCGGGCAGCGCGAGGATCGGCCCGATGCTGACGAACGGGTTGCTCGGCGCGATCAGCACCGCTTCGGCGGAGCGCAGCGCGTCGAGAACGGCGGGTGTCGGGCGAGCGACGTCGACGCCGTCAAAGACGATCTCACGCACCTCCGGCTCGGTGCGACGGCGCACGAAATACTCCTGGAACGGCAGCAGCCCCTCATCGGTGCGGATGCGGGTGCGCACCGGCTGGTCCGACATTGGCAGGATCGTCAGCTCCAGGCCGTACGCGCGTGCGATCTCGGCGGCGATCTCTGTGTACGTGGCCCCTTCGGCGAAACGGCGAGTACGGTGCAGCGCGGTGGCGAGGTCGCGGTCGCCGAGCGCGAACCAGCGCTCATGTCCGAAGCGCGTGAGTGCGTCGACGACGTTCAGTGTATCGTTGAGCAGGCCAAATCCTTGCTCGCCAACGACGCCGGCCAGCGTGTAGATGACGATGTCGATGTCGGGCGAGACGTAGAGACCGAAAAAGTCGAGATCGTCGCCCGTGTTGGAGACGACCACCAGGTCGCGCTGCCGCACGTGGCAGAGCACCCCTTGCAGAAAGCGTGCGGCGCCGACGCCGCCGGCCAGTACCGCGATCACGATCGTCCTCGACTGGCCGCCATTCGGCGGCCACGAGGCCAGCATAGGGGGCGCATGCCGGAGAGCAAAGATCAGCGCGCCGCGCTCGGCGGAGCGACGGGCGTATCGTCGTCCTCGATGAGGATCTCCTCGCTCTCGATGAAGCGGTCGATCACCGCCGCGACGATCAACAGCGCTCCGCCGCCGGCGCTGACGACGATCCACGGCGAGAGACGGACGTGCACGCGCGGCGCGATGCGCGTGATGCTGAACTCCTGCGCGACCGACCGCCTGACGCCGCTGAAGCGCGTGCGCGCGTGCGTGACATCCCAGAACGTGGTGCTCACAACCCCCAGCCCGCACAGCAGCACCAGCGTGCGCAGCGCGCTGCCCCATAGCCCCGTATCGCGCCAGAGCAGCGCGAGGCCAATCGCCGCGGCGATCGCGCCGAAGATCACGACCAGCAGGCCGTCGGCGGACCAGCCCGAAGGGTGAAAGACCAGCGCGCTGCCGACGACAGGGTTGCGCACCACCGTGACCCTGGCCCAGGGCAGGAAGACGCCGGCGATCGCCAGTGCCGCGCCGATCAGCGCCAGCACCGGCCCCAGGCGTGTCACAAGGCCACGCGGTGGACTGGGGGCGGCTTCGTCGAGATCGCGGCGATCGCGCATCGGTATACCGCCATTACGCGCTCTGGCTGGCCGGGCCGGTGATCGACCAGTCGAAGTTGCGCTTGCACACGCGTAGCACCTGCGACGTTTGCGTGCGCCAGATGCCTGGCGTCTTGTTCAGCTTCTCGGTGATGAAGTGGTACAGCTCGTCGATGTTGTGGAAGGCCGCGCTCGCGAGCAGGTCGAACGTACCGGTCGTAATACTGAGATACCGTACCTCGTCCATCGCCGCGAGCGCTTCGGCAACCTGCGTCAGGTGTCCGGCCTGCACCTGCACGCTGATCAGCACCTCGATGCTGTAGCCGAGCTGCTTGAGATTCGTGAGCGCCACGACCTGCATATAGCCGTCGCTGAGCAGCCGCTGCACGCGGTTGCGTACCGTGCTTTCGGCAACGCCCAGACGGCGCGCCAGCTCGGCGTGGCTGCAGCGTCCATCGTGCCGCAACTCTTCGATGATGCGCTGGTCGAGATCGTCGATCACCCGTCCCATGCCTGTATCCGCGCACTCCCGCGCGCCGCGCGCCCTGTTCGCCTGCTGCCGCCCGTACCGGTCTGGGCGCGCTCAAAGGCGAGCAGTTGCATACGGCGCTGCCAGCCGATCAGCTCTCCGCAGCGTCGTTCGCCAGCGGCTACGACGCGATGCAATGGTATCAGCAAAGGCAAGGGACAGATCGCCATCGCCCGGCCCACCGCCCGCGCGCGGCCTGGCAGGCCGATCTCCTCCGCGATCTCGCCGTAGGTGCGCGCCCGCCCGTAGGGAATGGCGCGCGCTGCCTCCCACGCGGCCAGGCACAGGGGGCTGCCCTCTAGCTCCAGGGGCAGGACGAAGGTCCGCAGTGCGCCCGCGAAATACGCCGCGATCTGTGCATGCGCTTCGGCATGCGCGCCCTCGTCGGGCAGCACGTTACCCCAGCGCCACGCGCCCCAGCCGAGAGCATCGGGCACGCCAGGAGCAGGGCCGTGCGAGGCGATGAAGCGCCCGTCGCGCGAGGCGAGAAAGAAGACACCGAACGGTGTCTCGACCGCGCTGACCAGCACATGCCGCGCTGTCTCTCGTTCGCCCGCCGGCATCGGCCGCGTCCCCGCGTGTGTGCCCGTTAGCGCAGCGCCGTTACCGCGCGCGACTGCAGCACGTAGAAGCGCCCGTCGCCCATGGCCCACTCGACATCTTGCGGTCCCCCAAAGCGCTGCTCGATCTCCAGGCAAAGGCGGGCAAGCTCGACGAGCCCGGCATCGTCGAGCGCCGGTGCTGTTGCGCGCTGCGGGGGGACGGCCACCGCCACCGTGCCGGAGCGGCCGGATGGGTCCGGCTGGATCATCAGCTCTTTCTCGAACACCTGCTGCTGGATAATGGCCAGGTCTCGCTTGCGCACGACGAAGTTGTCGGGCGTGACACGCCCGGAAACGATTCCTTCGCCCAGGCCCCAGCTCGCGTTGATCACAATCTCGTCGGCGTTGCCTGTGATCGGGTTGACGGTGAAGGCGACGCCCGCGACCTGCGCGGGCACCATCTCCATCACGACGACGGCCATCGCCTCGCGGCCGCTGTCGATGCCCTTGAAGGCGCGGTATTGGATCGCGCGTGGCGACCAGACGCAGCAGTAGCAGCGCTGGATCTCCGCCAGCAACGTCTCTGCATCGCGCACATTCAGCGCCGTCTCGTAGAGACCTGCCGACGATGCCGTCGCGCTGTCCTCGGAGAGGGCCGACGAGCGCACGGCGACGACGAGGCCGGGTCCATGTTCTTGTTGCAGCCGCGTGTAAGCCGCGAGCGCCTCGCGCGCGATGGCGGCTGGGAGCGGCGCGGCCGCGATGGCCTCACGTAGCTGGGCCGACGCCTCGCGGGCGACCTTCGGCAGCTTGAGGTCGGGCGTGGCGAGCAGCGCATCGATCAGCGGCTGCAAGCGGTGCTCCGCGACCCACTGCCGGTAGGCGTCGGCACAGATGACGAAGCCGCGCGGCACCGGGAAGCCCGCGTGCTGCAAACGCCAGAGGCTCGCCGCCTTTCCGCCAAGCTCTGCCGCGTCAAGTTCGCCAGGATCGTCCAACCAGCGTGTGACCACTCTTGCCTCCTCCGGGTGCGTGCGCTGCACTATAGCGATCCGCCGCGCTTGAGGCAATGCGCCATCCAACAGTCGCCTGCCGCTGCTTTGCGCGTTCGGCAGCGACAATGGCAGCGCATTCCGCCGCACCGTCGCGCCCGCGTCGGACTCTGGCCGGGGTGCAAGCGAGGACCGTGCTTCGCCTATACTGGGGCAGAGTCGCGGGTGAGCGGCTACGGAGGGAGGCTCTGGCGTGGCAGGTGTCGGCAGTGTCGATGCAACGCAGTTCAAGCGCGCGCTCGGCCTCTGGGCCTCGGGCGTCTCGGTGGTCTCCACGCAGACGCGCGAGGGCATCTACTGTATGACGGCCAGCTCGTTTTCATCGCTTTCGCTCGATCCGCTGCTCATCCTGATCTGCGTGGCGCACACGGCGAAGATTCACGACCTGCTGCTAGAGACGAACGCTTTTGCCGTCAACTTCCTGCGCGACGATCAGCGCGCCATCGGCGAGTTCTTCGCTCGCACCGGGCGCGAGCCGGCCGCGCGGCTCGACCTGATCCGCACCTTTCCCGGTCCTAGCGGCAGCCCGATCTTTGATCCCTGCCTGGCGTATCTCGATTGCCGGGTCTATGCGACGTACCCCGGCGGCGACCATACGATCTTCGTCGGTGAGGTGCTGGCTGCTGGATCGGACGAGTCGGCGCGGCCGTTGGTGTACTTCAACCGTGGCTACCGCGGCATACACGACCTCGAGCAGTAGCCACTAGAACACGAAGACGCAAAGGTTCGGGAAGAGGATGGTCGGCGCGGTGTTCGCCGGCGAGGTCGTCGAGCGTCAGACGTACCTCAACGGCACGGTTTATCTGCTGATCGAAGCGAGCGCGGAGGATGGCGGCACGGCGCAGCTTGCGGTGACGCTGCCACGCGAAGAGGGCGAACCGGTGGAGGAAGGGGATCTCTCGCTCTCGGCCCCAGCAGCGACATGGTTCGGCGCGGTGAGCGGCGGCGAACACCACGAACGCTGGGACGAGGCGCTCGACGCGCCGTACACCGAGATCGGCCTGCGCGTGGAGCGCGTCGAGAATGAGGATGCCACCGTGCCATGGCAAAGCGTGGCGGTGGTAGCGCGCGTGCGCGGCGATGTGGCGGAGATCGAGATCGCCGCTGTTACACCCTGAATCGCTCCGGCGCGACGGATGCCCGCGCTGCCCCCTGCTATCGCGGGAAGGCGCGGGCCTGGCAGCTTTTTTTCCATCCCTTCGTACGGAGGGAGAGAAGCGTAGAGCACCGATCGCATCGGAAAGCGGCGCCGGCTGGTTGCCGGGCGCTAGCGCTCGCTTGCCTGGCGGGCCGGGCTTTCGGCGTTGTTCTGTGCCCGTCGGGGGAGAGATGTGATCGTCGTCTCGCGCGGCGAGAGACCCTCCGGCGCCTCGCGCATGCGCAGATCGCCTTCGTATTGCGCGCCGGGATGGATGACGACGCTACCGGCAACGACGTTGGCGCTGGCGCGTGCCGAGGGGAGCAGCTCGAACTTGCCCTGGCACTCCACCTCGCCATCGAGCGCGCCGGCCAGGGTGATCGCGCTGGCGTGGACCTGGCCAGAGACCTGAGCAGACTCGGCGATCGTCAGCTGGCCCTCGCAGTGGATCTCGCCGCGGTACTCGCCATCGATGCGCAGATCGCGCTTGGTATGGAGCACGCCATCGAAGAAGGCGTTGCTATCCAGCAGGCTCGTTGCGTCGCCCGTCTCGAAGGCGGAGTTTCCGGCCACGTTCCTGCCCCTCCGCTAACCCTCGCTAGTGCGTCGTGCCGGTTTCGGTATCGCCGCGCCGCATCTGGAAGCGGCTATCGATATACGCACCTTCGTGCACCACGAGCGTGCCGCTGTTGATCTGGCCGCGCGCGCTGCCCCCCGGCAGGATTTCGAGCCGGTGCTCGCAGGAGATCTCGCCCTCGACATCGCCACCGAGGACGATATCGCGCGCCCGGACGATCCCATGCACCTGCGCGTTGGGCGCGATGATCAGCGTGCCCTCGGCCTCGACTTCACCGCGCAGGATGCCCTCAACGCGCACGTCGCCGCGCGCGATCAGCTTCCCTTCCCATTCGGCATCGGCAGCGACAAGCGTGCCGCTTGCCGTGCTGGCACCGATGCTGGGCACCGGCATGTCGTAGCTACGCTGGGGCTCGGCCGGTGTCTGCCATGCGGGAGCAGCGTACGTGTGCTGCGCGAAAGCCGACGGCGTTGGCCCGCTTTCCGGCGCGGTGGTCTCGTGCACCTGGCCGTACGTAGGTACGTTAGGAGGAGTGACTGGTGCGAGATCCGTCTCGCCCTCGTACCGTTCGCGCGGCGTGACGAGGCTGACATCGCTGCCGGCATCGTCTGCCACCGCCTCACGCGGCGCGCCGCCGCGGTTCAGAACGATCGTGTCGTCGTCGGAGAGCAGCGCCTCATCGTCCGGTTCGCCCGCGGCCTCGCGCTGCCGCTGTTCGATGAGGCGAGCGATCCGGTTGAGGCCCTGTGCTCCCTCAGAGTCCTTGCGCTTGCGAAACATCGTCTTCCTCCCGCTTGCGGCGAGGTGCGCGCGTCTCATGCATCGTAACGCGCTGGCGAGAGAAAGGCCAACAGCGTCGTTGTTCGCGGCGTTAACGCCGCGACAGAAAGCAGCGACGAAAGCAGTGCTGCCGAAGCGACAAACAACGTCATCCCGCGGCCTGGTCGACGCTTGCGGCGAGGGCCGGCGTGGTCGTCGTGGTAAACGTGGCAGCCACCTCGTGGTGATAGGCTTCGACTTCGCGTGCGATCCGTTCGTCCGTCCATCCTAGCTCGCCGCCGAGCAGGCGTGCGACCTCCACGGCGCAGTGGAGGCCGAGGCAGCGGTTCCAGCCGACGCCCGTGCGCCGTAGCAGCGCATCGCTCAATCCGCGCACGCCTTCGTGACGCGCGGCGAAGACGATCTGGCCGCGCACATCCAGGCCGTGCTCGCACACCGGCGCACGCAGGTCGGGCCGTTCACGCAGCAACGCCATCAACAGCGTGAGGCTCGGTCCGTACATCTGCCGCAGGTAATCGGCCGTTTGTGGTGGCAGGTCATCCATTGCCACGATGACCGGTGAGCGCACGAAAGGCAGTTCGCCCGGTGAGCGCCGGGGTGGCGCCGCAAGATAACGGTCGATCGCGTCGGCGGCCGCGTGCGCCAGGCTGCGAAACGTGCTCAGCTTGCCACCGATGATCGAGATCAGGCCGGGGAAACCTTCGCTCGCGTGGTCGCGGACGATGTGGCGGCGGGTGATGGCGCCCGGATCGTGAGCGTCGCGCGCATCGACGGCGGGCAGCGGCCGCACACCGGCGTAGGCATAGGCGATATCGGCCTCGGCGAGCGGCGTGTGCGGCAGCAGGTTGTTCGCCTCGGTCAGCAAATACGCGATCTCCTCTGGCGTAGCGCGGGCATCGTCGGGCGGATCTGCGCAGGGGATATCCGTTGTGCCGACGAGATGCATGCCGCGCCAGGGGACGATGAAGAAGGGACGGTGATCCGCGGTCGCTTCGGCATAGAGCGCCCGGCGCGGCCCGCGCCCCCGATAATCGACGACGATGTGTGTGCCGCGTGTGCCGCCGATCTGCCGGGTGGGTGGGCGTGGCAGGTCGCGCAACACGGCATCGACCCACGGTCCGGCCGCGTTCACGACCACAGTAGCGCGTACGTCGGCGACGGCGCCGCTCTCTTCGTCGCGCACGCGCGCGCCGCAGATCCGGCCGTGTCCATCGAGCAGCGGCGCGACGGCCGTCGCACGCGACACGGCGGTCGCGCCGGCGAGCCGCGCTTCCTGCAACGTTTGCAGGCAGAGACGCTCCGGGTAGGCAACCTGGCAATCGTAGTAGCGAAAGGCCGCCCGCAGGCCGGCGCGGCGCAGCCCCGGCTCCAGCCGTGCAGCCTCGCCCGGCGAGATGCGGCGGTGCCGTGGCAGGCCGCGCCCCAGGGCGAGCGCATCGTAAAGTGTCAGGCCGAGGTCGAGCACGATCGGTCGGTGGCGATCGCCTCGAAAGGCAGGGAGGAGCAGCTCAATGGGGCGCACCATATCCGGGTAGGCGCGTAGCAACGTCGCCTGATCGCGCAGCGATTCGAAGACGAGGCCGATCTCGCCGTGTTCGAGGTAGCGCAGGCCGCCATGGATCAGCTTCGTCGAGCGCCAGGTGGTGCCCCAGCCGTAATCGTGCTTCTCGACGAGCAGCACCGAGCGACCGCGCAGGGCTGCCTCGCGAGCGATGCCAGTACCGTTGATCCCGCCGCCGATGATCAGGACGTCGTAAGACCGGTTCACGGCCTCGGCGAACGTGGGAAATGGCGGGGGGGCGGGCATGGGCACGCGGTTCACGCCTCTTCCTCCTCGATTCAGCCAGATGCCCGCTCCACGGCGCGCCGCCAGAGCGCGTAGCGCCGCTCCCGCTCGTGCACATCGATCGTGGGCGAGAAGCGAGCATCGAGCTGCCAGAGTGCGCGCGGCGCATCGGCGGCGAGCACACCAGCGGCGATCCCGGCGAGGTAGGCCGCGCCGAGAGCTGTTGTCTCGACCTCGCGCGGCCTCAGCACTGGCGCGCCGAGAATATCGGCCTGTATCTGAAGCAGCAAATCGTTGGCCGCCGCGCCGCCATCCACGCGTAGCTCGTGGATGGGTTCATTCTCGGACATAACGTCGAGTACGGCGCGGGTATGGAAGGCGATCGCTTCGAGCGTGGCGCGGGCGACGTGCGCAGCTGTGCTGCCGCGCGTCAGCCCGAGGATCGCTCCTCTTGCGCGCGAATCCCAGAACGGCGCGCCCAGCCCCACGAACGCTGGAACCACCTGCACGCCGGCGGAATCCTGAACCGAAGCGGCGAGAGCTTCGATCTCCGGCGCGCTTTTGATGATACCCAGACCGTCGCGCAGCCATTGCACAGCCGCGCCAGCGATGAAGACGCTGCCTTCCCACGCATAGGCCGGTGTGCTACCGACGGAAGCGGCGGCGGTGAGGAGCATGCCGTCTGGCGCTGTCGCGCTCTCCGTGCCCAGATAGCGCAAAATGAAGGCGCCCGTGCCGTAGGTGCATTTTGTATCGCCGCGAGCGATGCAACCCTGGCCGAAGAGCGCCGCCTGCTGGTCGCCGGCAACTCCACGGATCGGGATCGAGCGGCCAAAAAGATCGGGCATCGTCTCGCCGAAGTCCGCCGCGGAGGGCAGCACGCGCGGCAACATCGCCTCTGGCACGCGCAGCAGTGCGCAAAGATCGGCATCCCAGCACTCGCGGCGCAGGTCGTACAGCAGCGTGCGCGAAGCGTTGGTGCGATCCGTCGCGTGCACCTTGCCGCCCGTGAGCCGCCAGAGCAGCCAGGTGTCGATGGTGCCACACAGCAGCTCGCCGGCAGCGGCGCGTTCGCGCGCGCCCGGCACGTGGTCCAGCAGCCAGGCGTATTTCGTGCCGGAGAAGTAGGCATCGATCACGAGGCCGGTGCGCTCGCGCACCAGCGGCGCGGCGCCGTCGCGCTGCAGCGCTTCGCACATCTCGGCCGTGCGGCGGCATTGCCAGACGATGGCGTTAGCGATCGGTCGCCCGCTCGACTTTTCCCAGATCAACGCCGTCTCGCGCTGGTTGGCGAGCCCGATCGCGGCGATCTCCCGCGGCTCGACGCCAGCCGCCGCGATCGCCTCGCGCGCGGCTTCGATCTGCGAGGTCCAGATCTCTTCCGGGTCGTGCTCGACCCAGCCCGGCCGCGGGTAGTGCTGCGTGAATGACCGCGCCGCACTGGCGCGGATTGTTCCTGCGGTGTCCACCACCAGGGCGCGCGAGGACGACGTGCCCTGATCGAGCGCGAGCAGGTAGGGACCGGCCATAGCAAGCCTCGGAAGGACGTGAGCCGAGACGCATACGCGCCCCTGTACGAAGATCATACACTGCGGCTAGAGAAAACCGCCGCGCGTGGGCTTTGTGGCGGCGGGGTGACGGCGCATCGATGAGCGCGAGGGCAACGAACCTTCTGCTACTGATGCTCGTTTTCGCCGCTTTGCTCACCGGTGGCGGAGTGTTTCTTGTTGGTGCGCCGTCTTGGCGGGGAGTCGTGTGGCTGCACGACCTCGCTGGCTTCTGCCTGCTCGGTGCGTTTGTATGGAAGCGACGCATCATCGTGCGCTCGCTGCGGCGGCATGGGGCGGCGCGAGCTGTTGCACCTGGCATCGCGTTGCTGGCCCTGGTTCTGGCGACGCTGGCGACGGGGTTCGGCTGGTCCTCCACAGGCTTGCCGTCCGTGCGCGGCTACAGCGCGTTGACGATACACGCGGGGCTGGGATTGCTCGTTGCCATGCCGCTTGCCGTCCATGCCGGCGCGCACTGGCCGCGCTTCGGACAACGGCCCGGCCGGCGCACGTTGTTGCGTCTCGCGGCGCTGGGTGCGGGCGGGTTTCTCCTCTGGCAGGGCAGCGAAGCCACGGCGCGGGTGCTGGGCCTCGGCGGCGCGGCGCGGCGCTACACCGGCTCACGCCCCGTGCCCGCTCACGAAGACTTCCCGGCGACGCAGTGGCTGTTCGACGACCCCGCGCCGCTCGATCGCTCTCGCTGGCGTCTGCAGGTCGGTGGGCATGCGCACCGCGTACTGGAACTGTCGTGGGAAGAGATCGACGGCCGCGCCGTGCCAGTGCAGGCGACGATCGATTGCACCGGTGGTTGGTACGCCGATCGTCTCTGGCAGGGTGTACCGCTGGCCGAGCTGCTGGCTCGTGCCGAACCGCGCGACGGAACGCATAGCATCGTCGTGCGTTCAGTCACTGGCTACTGGCGGCGCTTTGGCCTCGGGCAGGCAAAGCGGCTCTGGCTGGCGACGCGCATCGATGGCGAGCCGCTCGCGCACGGCCACGGGGCGCCGGCGCGGCTTGTAGTCCCTGACGGCCGCGGCTACGACTGGGTGAAGTGGGTGACGGAGATCGAGGTGAGCACTGCTCCCGCCTGGCTGCGCTGGCCTCTGCCCGTCTGAACACGATATGCCATCCCGAGGAGTGGCACGAGATGGCTGGCAGTGACAGCCCGCCCCCGAAGATTCGCGTGCTGATTACGCCCGAACAAATTCAGGAGGCGGTGCGCCGCCTGGCGGCGGAGATCGACCGCGATTACGCCGGCCGCACGCCCCTGCTCGTCTTCATCATGAAAGGCGCGCTGGTCTTCGTCGCCGACCTGATCAGGGAGTTGCGCGGCGATTATCCGCTCGACTTCATGGTGGTGAGTAGCTACGGCACCGGCACGCGCAGCGGTGGCTCGGTGCGGATCGTCGCCGATCTGAAAGAGGATATCCGCGACCGCGACGTGCTGATCGTCGAAGATATCATCGACACCGGCCTGACGCTGGCCGAGGTGCTCGAACACCTGCGCGTGCGCCAGCCCGCCTCGCTGGAGATCTGCGCCCTGCTCAGCAAACCCTCACGCCGACGCGTCGAGATCGACGCCCGCTACGTCGGCTTCGTCATCCCCGACGCCTTCGTCGTTGGCTACGGCCTTGACTACGGCGACCGTTACCGCGGGCTGCCGTACATCGGTGTGCTGGATCCCTGAGCGGCGTTGCCGGCGGCGATCGCCTGCCGTGCCTCCTGCCAGAGTCGCGCGCCGCGCGGCGTCGTTCGCACCGCGTAGAGCCACTCCGCGCCCCAGAGGTAGACGCGCCCAGCGCCGGAACGCCGCGCCAGCGTGAGCGCGGCAGCGAAGCTCGCCGGCGTCATGCTACCGGCGTTGCCATCAAGTGTGTGCAGCAACGAGCGCTGTTCTTCCGGTTCGGCCTGAAGCTCGGTCAGCCAGAATTGCTTGCCCGCACCGCGCGCGGCCCGCGCCTGTCCGGGCAGATCGGGCGTGAACGGTCCGGCTTCGTAGGGGAAGAAGTACCACCAGGGCCGGATCCAGGCTTTCTTCGTGAAGACGTTCTCGCCGAGCACATCGCCGAGCGTCAGCGCCGTTTTCCACGCCTGGTCGTAGATCGTCCAGGCGGAGTGGGTGACGACAACCGGCCGACGTAGCGGGTCGCTCTGCCTCACCACCGCCGCTTCGGCCGCGACCATCGCTGGCGAGATCGTCCAGCCGTGGATCGTTTGGTAGTTCTTGATGAACGGCTCGTTCTCCACCTGCCAGGCAACAACCGCGCGGTTTGCCGCGTAGTGCTCCACTGCCGCTCGCACAAAGCGCACTGCTGCCTCGCGCACGCCGGGCAGAGTGTCGATCGCCGCGCCTTCCGGCAGCGACGCCGTGGCATCGAGCCAGGAAGGCAGATAGATCTCAGGGTAGCGCTGCGCCTTGATGCCGACCGTCAGCAGCACGTCGGCGCCATGCGCCGCCGCGGTTGTCACGAGCGCGTCCGTGGCGGAGAAGTCCCAGACGCCGGGCCGCGGTTCGCTTTCGTCCCAGTACAACGAGAGACGCACGTGCCGCGTGCCGAGGCCATCGATGATCGCGGCGAGCGTTGCCCGACAATCGACGCCTTCGCCGAAGAGATAGCGCGCCTGACGGCAACTGAAGCTGATGCCAAAGTCGGGCTGGCCAAGCGGCGCAGTCGTGTACCAGTAGCGCCCGACGAAGATCGCTAGCGCCACGACGCCCAGCGCGAGCACGTTGCGCGTGCGCGCCCGTGCGCCTGGCGGCAGCAGCGCTGCGCGCTGCCCGGATGGCGCTGTACGATAGCGGTGGGACCGGCGCCTCCCCGCCTGGAGGGCATCGATGGACGACGACGAACTGCTCGACATCGTTGATGAAAACGATCGTGTGATTCGCACCGCGCCGCGCCGCCGTGTGCTCGATGAGTATCATATCCATCGCGCCGTGGTCTTCTTCGTCTTCGATCGCGAGGGGAATATCTACGTCAACCAGCGCTCCGAGACGAAGGAAACCTACCCCGGGTACTGGAGCATCGCCTTCGGTGGTCACGTGCGCGCCGGGGAGAGCTACGACGCTGCCGCGTTGCGCGAGGTGCAGGAAGAGACCGGTCTCTTCGACCGCCCCGTGCGCATCGGCTCGTACAAGAAGCGCACCGCCGACGAGCGCGAGAACGTGGCGGTCTACCGCGTGATCGCCTCGCGCGAACCGGAACCGTTTCCCGAGGAGATCGCGCAGGGGCGATTCGTTTCGCTGGCCGAGGTGAACGCCATGCTCGGCAGGCTGCCGTTCCTGCCCGAAACACCGGACCTGCTGAAGATTCTCGTCGAGTACACCACCAGGCCCGAGGCGCGCGACGCGCCGCCGGGCGCGTGATGGCCGCCCGACGGCAGAAGAGGTAGACGATGAGCGCTCCGGCCGCTCCGACGCTCGCCCTGCTTGATGGCTACGCGCTCGTGCATCGCGCGTACTTCGCCCAGCAGGGCCACGACTTGCGCGTGCAGCGTACCGGTGAGCCGACCGGGGCGATCTACGGTTTTGCCTCGACGCTGCTCAACCTGCTGCGCGATCTCGCGCCAACGCACATCGCCGTGGCGATGGACGCGCCCGGCCCTACCTTTCGCCACGAGCGCGACGGCGCGTACAAGGCGCACCGACCTGCGATGCCCGACGAGCTGCGCGGTCAGATCGAGCGCATCCGCGAGCTGATCGACGCTTTCAACATCCCTGTCTACGAAGCGCCGGGCTACGAGGCCGATGACGTACTCGGCACGCTGGCGAAGCAGGTGCGTGCGCTCAACGTGCCAGCCTACCTCGTGACGCTCGACAGCGACATCCTCCAGCTCGTCGAACCGGGCGTGTTCGTCTACATGTACATGCCAGCGCGCGGCGGAGCAAAGATTTACGCCTCGCGTGAGGACGTGATCGAGCGCTACGGCGTACCGCCCGAGCGTATTCCCGACCTCAAAGCGCTCAAGGGCGATGCTTCGGACAACAT
>Ga0209061_1002591_pt1 | contig 22246 bp, 25 predicted proteins | sample Coa_R1_10_FD_187157 | JGI IMG/M metagenome (GOLD analysis project Ga0209061, IMG submission 187157) | Surface soil microbial communities from Centralia Pennsylvania, which are recovering from an underground coalmine fire - Coalmine... | ecosystem: Environmental > Terrestrial > Soil >...
ACCACCTCCCCGGCCCTGACCGGCTCGCCGCGATCGCCACCGGCCACACGCCAGCCGGTGTGCGATGGGCAGCGTCCGCCGGGTCCCGGCGGGGAGCCTAACGGGGCCCGCGCACGTCGCCGCTGGCCGGGCTCCACGGGCCGGGCCGGCCGGGACCGCTGTCACCTTGTGCCGGGCGCGCCGGCGCCGCGCCGTTGCCCGCGCCCGCGCCGTTGCCCGCGCCCGCTCCGTCGCCCGCGCCCGCTCCGTCGCCCGCGCCCAGCCCGGGACGCGGGCGCGGTTCATCCGCCCCTCCGTTACCCGCGGCGCGCGGCAGCGGGGAGAAGTCCGCGGTTACCGTCTCGAAGCCCTTGAACCGCTGGGCAGCCGTGTACATGGTGTACGCGCGCCGGTCCGGCTCGGTCAGCTCGACGTTGTCGGTGAACGGCGTGAGCAGCGACCGCGGCCACAGCCGGTAGTGGAGGACGACGTTGATTTCCGCCGAGAGCATGAGCACCAGGGCCTGGAGGTAGATCCAGGCGATCGTGGCGAGGACCACCCCGAACGTCCCGTACAGCACGCTTGACCGGCTGAGCTCGTGGGACATGTACCGGCTGCCCTGCGTCTGGAGTGCCTCCCACGCCGCGGCGGTGATCAGCCCGCCGGTGATGACGTTGCGGATGTGCAGCTCACGGGCGGTCAGGAGCTGGTAGGCGGCGATCAGCAGCGCGGCGTTGATCGCGAAGGAGAGCAGGTAGCCGAGCACCCGCAGCCAGGTCCCCAGCACCGCGGAGTTCGCGATGGCCACCAGTGCGCTGATCCCCGTTGTCAGCAGCACGGACCCGCCGAGCAGCAGCACCAGCGCGAAGCTGCGCAGCCGGGACTTGACCGGGTTCGGCTGCTTGTGGCGCGGGATGCCGTAGATCTGGTTGAACCCGGCCTGAGCCGCCTGCATCGCGCCGAGGGCACCGTACAGGGTGCCGAGTATCCCGACGATCAGGGCGGGGCCGCTGCCGCGAAATCCCCCGATGCTGTGCTGGAGCTGGGGCCCGATGACGGGAAAGCTCGCCACCGCGGAGCGGGCGAGCTCGTCGCGCACGGTCTCATGGCCCTGCAGGAAGAAACCCAGCGCGCTGAAGAACAGCAGCAGCAGCGGGAACAGCGAGACGAAGGCGTAGTAGGACACCAGCGCGGCCAGGTAGGCGCCGCGGTCGTCGGCGAACTTGTATACGACCGCGACTCCGAACCCGAGCCAGGTGTGCTCCCGCTGGTAACGGTCGACCCGCCCGATGGTGCTCATGATCTCGCCTAGGGGTTCCCGGGGGATCAGCGGGCACGCGCCGTGGCGTTGCCCCTCTGTTTCCCGCTGTGTTCCCGCTGTGTTCGCACCTGGTTTGTACCCGCTGGCGGCGGCCTCATCCCGCCGCGTTCCAGGCGCGCGTGATCACCCGGTCCCGTGGCGGCGCTGCCCGCTGCCGGGGCGGCGCGGCGTGTCAGGGCAGCCAGCTCACGTGACCGTGCAGCTGCGCGTACCCGATGAACGCGGCGGCGTCGATGAGCGTGTGCGCGATGATCAGCGGCGTGACCCTCCCCCAGCGCTTGTAGGCGACGGCGAAGATCACGCCCATCGCCGCGTTGCCCGCGAACCCGCCGAACCCCTGGTACAGGTGGTAGCAGCCGCGCAGTATGGCGCTGCACGCGATCGCCCGCCCGGGCCTGACGCCGAGCTGGCCGAGCCGGAGCAGCAGGTAGCCGACAACCAGGGTCTCCTCCAGGATGCCGTTCTGCGCGGCGGCGAGGAGCAGCACGGGGGCGCGCCACCAGACGTCGGGCAGGCTCTCCGCGACGACGTTCAGGTTGAAGCCGAGCCGGTACGCGGCGATGTACAGGCCGAGGCCGCAGCCACCGATCACGGCGGCGAGCGCGGCACCGCGCAGCAGGTCCTGGCGGGGGCGCCGCCCGTCGAGGCCGATGGCCGACGGCGGCTCTCCCGCCCTGGCCATCAGGTAGAGGACGAGCGCCACCGGGGCGACCGTGATCAGGATGCTCGCGAGCTGGAGGAACAGGTCGAGCGTCGGGCGCCCCGGGGCGAGCGACCCGTTGAGGACCGCATGCTGCTTGCCGAGCGGCTTGGCCGCGGTCAGCGATCCGATGAACTGGATCAAGGCGTACAGGGCGCTCGCGCCGAGCGAGACGGCGAAGACAACCACGAGCTCCCAGCGGAGCAGCCGAGCGGTAGCAGGGCGCAGCCACCGGCCCGCCGGAGCCTCCGGGCCCGCTGAGGCTCCTGTGCCAGCCGCTGCGGCGGCCCCGGTACTGCCCGTGCGGGGCGGGGAGCCGCCTGCCGCATCAGGCGGGCCCCCGGGCCTGCCGGCCGGATCGTTTCCCTCGCTCACCGGGGCACTCTAGTGCGGGACGTGGAGTGCTCCATGCAGGGGACGAAGCGGAGCGCTCCATGCAGGGGGCACGGCGCGACCCGCCCGGGCCACGCACAGGGAAACGGCACCGCCGCGCCGGGAGATGGCCGGGTTATGTCAGGAGATCGTCGAAGTCACCATCCCTGGCGCCGCCGATGAGGGCCTCGATCTCCGCCCTGGTGTAAATCAGCGCAGGCCCGTCAGGGTCCCGGGAATTCCGCACCGCGATCTCCCCGTCGGCGAGCCTGGCCATCTCCACGCAGGCGCCCTGCGAGTTGCTGTGCTTGCTCTTGCGCCAGCGGACGCCGGACAGCAGCGCGGCGGGCATCCCGTTGTACGTCGCGCTCATTGGCCGCACCCCGCTATACGTCGTGCCCCGTTGCAGATCGGGCTCATCGGTCATACTTCCTCCGCCAGGGCAGCCAGGATCTCATGCGTCCGCTCGGGTGAGGTGCTCTTGACGCTGAGGCGCTCCATGACCTCGCTGTATCTTTCCACGTCCTCGCGCTTGTCGAGGTAGATGGCGCCGGTGAGCTGCTCGATGTAAACGATGTCCGCCATGTCGGCCTCGGGGAAGCGCATGAGGGTGAACGCGCCGCCTTCAGCCGCGTGGCCGCCGAAACGGAACGGCATCACCTGCAGCGTCACGTTGGGCTCCTTCTCCGTGGCCATGAGGCGCTCGATCTGGGCGCGCATCACGTCCCGCCCGCCCAGCGGCCTGCGCAGCGCTGCCTCGTCGATCACGGCCCACAGCTTCGGCGGCTTCGGCCGCCTCAGAAGCTGCTGGCGCCTCATGCGCAGGGCTACCCGCCGTTCGACCTCCTCGGCGGAGGCGCCTGGCTGCCCCTGCATCACGACAGCCCGCGCATAGTCCTCCGTCTGCAGCAGGCCAGGCACGAACTGCACCTCGTAGACCCTGATGAGCTCTGCCGCCTCCTCAAGGCCCACGTAGATCTGGAACCAGTCGGGAACGACATCGGAGTACTTCTGCCACCATGCCGGCGAGTTGGCCTCCCGGGCCAGGGAGAGGAGGGATTCCCGTTCGCCGGTGTCGGTCACGCCGTACAGGTCGAGCAGGTCGACGACGTCGCGTTCCTTGAAACTGACCCGGCCGAGTTCGAGCCGGCTGATCTTCGATCCCGACGCGCGGATCCGGTAGCCGGCGTCGTCGCGGGACACGCCCTTCGCCTCGCGCAGCTTGCGGAGCTGGGAGCCGAGCAGCATCCGGAGGACGGTCGGGCCGGTTCCCGGGTGATTCGGGATCATCTCAGCCGCCTGCCGCTCCTGATGCCGGCATCCCGCTCACCGTGCCTTCCCAAAGGTCCGGGTTGCCCAGATCCCCGTGACGGTCCCCCGCCGCCACCTGCACCGACCCGTCACCTGGATAGCGCATACCATCCCACGACTGCATGCACCCCGCATCTGCACGTGCATCGGCCCTTGCGACCGCAGGGTGTAAGGGCATGATATAGCGTCAGCCGGCACAATTGCACGAGTTCAGCCGGCACAATTGCACGAACCCCGGCCGCGCGGCAGCAGCATGTTACGCGCCAGCCCCGTCATCCAGGCTGACCAAGCCCGTGTCGAGAACCCGGTGTGCGCGCGCGATCAGGGCAGGCACCGCTTCCCCCTCGCGCCCGAAACCCTCTCCCACCGTCTTGCGCTGCAGGTACCTGGCGTGGATCCCCTCGAGGATGACGGCGAGCTTGAAGCAGCCGAACGCCATGTAGTACGCGATCCCCGAGACGTCCCGCCCGGTCAGCTCCGCGTACCTGGTCGCGAAACCGGCGCGGCTGGCGAAGCCCGGCCGTGCCGTCGCCTCACCTGCGCTGGTCGCCAGCCAGCCTTCCTCGCCGGGATCGGTCCAGTAGGTGAGGGTCAGCCCCAGGTCCGCGAGGGGATCGCCCAGGGTGGACATCTCCCAGTCCATGACGGCCGCGATCCGCGGCACGAGAGCCGCCGGGCTCGCCGGGGCCGCGGGGGCCGCCGTGGTCCCGGGGACTTCCGGGGCTCGCGGGTGCAACGTCACGAGAACGTTGTCCAGCCGGAAATCCCCGTGCACCAGCGTCCCCTCGCTGTCTTCCGGCAGCCCCGCCCCGAGCCTGGCGACGAGCCGGTCATACTCAGGCAGCTCACGGGTCACGGACAGCTCCCACTGCCGCTGCCACCGGCTGAGCTGCCTGCGCAGGTAACCCTCGGGACGGCCGAACCCGCTGAGCCCCGCCGCCTCGATGTCCACCCCGTGGATCCGCGCGAGCATCACGGCCAGTTGCTCGGACAGCTCGCTGGCCTGCCCGGGCGTGAGCGCCGCCGCATCCTCACGGGTGCGGAGCACGCTCCCTGCCACGTACTCCATCAGATAGAACGGCGCGCCGATGACGCTCTCGTCGTCGCAGAACGCGACCACCGCGGGCACCGGTACGTCCGTGCCGCCCAATGCGTGCAGCACCCGGTACTCCCTGGACATGTCGTGCGCGGTCGGCAGGACGTGGCCGAGCGGCGGCCTGCGCAGCACGAGACGCTCCGGCTCGGAGCCGGGAGCCAGGTCCAGCAGGTACGTCAGGTTGGACCGGCCGCCGGCGATCAGCCGGACGCCGGCGATCCCGCGCACCCCCGCAAGAGCGGCACCCGCCGCCTTTCCCGCCGCCGCGCCATCGCCCGCGGGAGCCTGGCCGCCCGGCGCCTCCCGCCCGCCGCCGGCCATCAGCCACCGCTCCAGCCTGGACACCTGCCCGATCCCCGGAACGTCGCGGCCGTCGGTCATGGCGCTCCTCAACCTCCGCAGCTCGTCCCCGGACCTTCACCGGGCCCGCCCGGGCGGAATACTAGCCGGGGCGCGGCGTAAATGGCTTGGCGCGGGGCTGCCGTGGCCTTACCGTGAGGCACCATGAGCAGCGATATGCCAGCGGGAGCGGCCCCGCTGCCGGTGACGCCGCGCACCAGCCTCCGCCGCCACCGTGAGCGGGGCAGACCCGGCCGCGCCGACCTGTACGCCGTGCTCGACGCCGGCTTCATCTGCCACCTCGGCGTCGTGGCGGACGGCTGCCCCCGCGTGCTGCCGACCGGCTACGGCCGGATCGGTGATACGCTCTACCTGCACGGATCGTCAGCCAACGCGGGCTTCGCCGCGGCGAACGGCTGCGAGGTCTGCGTGACGGTGACCCACGTGGACGGGCTCGTCTGCGCGAGGTCCCTGTTCAGCCATTCCGTCAATTACCGCAGCGCCATGGTGTTCGGCACCGCCAGGCTCGTCACCGATGATGCCGAACGGATCGCTGCGTTGCGCGCCATCACCGAGCAGCTCGTCCCCGGCCAGTGGGCGGTGGCACGGCAGCCCACGGCGAAGGAGCTTGCGGCGACGGCGGTGCTCGCCGTGCCGCTCACCGAGGCGTCCGTCAAGGTGCGCGCCGGCGGGCCTTCCGATGACCCCGCCGACTGCGAGCTTGATGTCTGGGCGGGCGTGCTGCCGGCGGCGCTGACGTTCGGCCCGCCGGAACCGGACCCGGCGCTGCGTCCCGGCATCGGCATCCCCGCCCACATCCGTGCCCGCGTCACGGGCAGTCCCCCGGGGCGGCCGGGCGTCTGAGGGGGCGCCGGCCGGCGCGGGCCGCCGCGCGGACGCCGGCCGGCGCGGGGCAGCAGGCCGGTACCCTGGGGTGGTGAACGACCGGCTCGTGTGGATCGACTGCGAGATGACCGGTCTCGACCTGGAGCGCGACGCCCTGATCGAGATCGCCTGCCTGGTGACCGACGGCGACCTCAGGACGCTCGGCGACGGGGTGGACGTGGTCATCAAGCCGCCGCCTGAGGCCGTGGACCAGATGGCCGCCGTGGTCCGCGACATGCACACCAGGTCAGGGCTGCTCGCCGCGCTCTCGCGGGGTGTCGCGCTCGCCGAGGCGCAGGAAGCCGTGCTCGCCTACGTGCGCCAGCACGTCAGCGAGCCGCGGAAGGTGCCGCTGTGCGGCAACTCCATCGCCACGGACCGATCGTTCATCGCCCGCGACATGCCGGAGCTCGACGCGTTCCTGCACTACCGGATGGTGGACGTGTCGTCCATCAAGGAACTCGCCCGCCGCTGGTACCCGCGCGCGTACTTCGCGAGCCCGGTGAAGCACGGCGGCCACAGGGCGCTTGCCGACATCAAGGAGAGCATCCAGGAGCTGCGGTACTACCGGGAGACCATCTTCGTCCCGCAGCCAGGGCCGGATTCGGCGACCGCGCGGGAGATCGCCGCGCGATACGGCGGCGCGCCGCCCGTGGACGCGGGTGACCCGCAGAACCCGGCCGTCCGGGCAGATCCCAGCCCGGGTCAGGCTATGATTGACTTAGCCGCGCGATGCCAGACACGGCACCGCGCGGTCTGCTGCCGCCTCGCCGCGCACCATGCCGGGCCGGTCCCGGATGGCAGGGCGGTGCGGCGATGATGGTGGGCGTAGCTCAGCTGGTTAGAGCACCAGGTTGTGGTCCTGGGTGTCGTGGGTTCGAATCCCATCGCTCACCCCACGCGATTGAGGGGTTTACCTGCATGTCTGACAGGGATGCCCGGGATCTTCCCAACCGCTGGCTAGAAATTTGACGGGAAGTCACGGCAGCGGCGCGGAACGGCATCCAGCCCAGTGGCGGCTGGTGCTGGGCAGTGCAAGCGGCCCGGTCCCGGCTCCGGTGATCCACCGGCAGGGCCGCTGATGTGACGAGCCTCTGATGGCGCATGCATCGCGCGCGGGGCCTACCTGGAGCCCCTGCCTGCCGGGCTCATGGTCTCGGCGCTGTCCCCGGCATGGACCTGGAGCATGCCGGGGCGCCCTACCCGCCGACGCAACAGCACCGGGGGACTGGCTGTCCCGGAGAGGGGCACGCAGCCAGCCGAAGTCAGTGCCGGCCAGGACCAGGACGCGCCGCCCGCAGGCCGAGATCGCGGGCATGGATGCCATCATGGCCTGCTGCTTCCAGCATGCCTGTCAGGAACGGTGACAGGTTGTTGCCGATGAAGAATCTCATGCCGCATGCCGGAGCGGCAGCACCCGCCGCCGGGCTTGACGTGCCCGTGCCAGCACCTAAAATGACTGAATAGTCAGTCATTATCCGTTACCGCAGCCGACCATGTCCGGGGGCTGCGGCTGGCGGCCCAGGAGCTCAGCCGCGCCGTGGCGAAATCGTCGTGCTGCGCGGCCTGGCAACTGCGCGCCCGCTCCACCGAGAGGAAGTTCTCATGACCGGCCAGGGTGATCTCGCCCGGTTCACCGGGGGCGGCATCGCCGCCCGGCAGTCCCGCCTCCCCCCGCCGCTGCAAAGCCTGCACCGGGCCGTGCTGCGCCGGTTCCTCGAGACCGGCTCCGCACCGACCCGGCGCTGGGTACGGCAGGCGGCTGCGGATCTCGGCCTCGCCGGCTCCGCCGTCGGCGAACTGGAGGCTGCCGACCTGATCCACATCGCCGGCGGGGTGGTGGCCGTCGCCTATCCGTTCTCCGGTGTTCCCACCCGGCACCTAGCCGAGCTGGACGGCCTGCCCGCCGTGCATGCGATGTGCGCCGTCGACGCGCTCGGCCTGCCGTTCATGGCCGGGCGGGGCGGCCGGATCACGTCCACCGACCCACACGACGGCGCCCCTATCATGGTGTCCGTCCGCAGCGGCACCTGGTCCTGGACCCCCGCCGGCGCAGTCGTCGTCGTGGCGCGCGCCACCGGCTGCGGAACCGGGTGCGGCTCCTTCGAGGTGATGTGCCCGAACACCGTCTTCCACGCCAGCCGCGAGTCCGCGCAGGCGTACCTGGCCGGCCGCGGTGGCCTCGACGCCGAGATCATGGACCAGCGGACCGCTACCGGGCGCGGCCGCTGGAACTTCGGCTCCCTGCTCGGCGCCGCGTCATGAGCCCTGCCGCACTGCCGCCGGCGGCCCCCTGCCCGCCGCCTTGCCGTGACCGGGGATGGGACAGGAATGCCCAAGATCGATGAGGCGGCGCGGGCTGCGCGGCGGGATCAGATCATCGCCGCCGGGGCGGCCTGCTTCGGCCGTGCCGGGTATCACGCCACCACGATGGCCGACGTGGCTGCCGAGGCGGGGGTGCCCAAGGGGACCCCGTACCTGTACGTCGAGAGCAGGGAGGCGCTGTTCATCGCGCTGCACGACGCATGGGACTGCGGGGTCGCCGGCCGCGCGAGCGCGGCGGTCGCCGCGCTGCCGGGGGCCGCGCGCCGTTCCCCACGGCGGATCCTGCACGCCGTGGCGGCCGCGGTCGCGGCCCACGTCCTGGAGGAGACCGGCACCTGCCGGGTGCTGATGGAGGCCCGGGCGCTGGCCGCGCACGAGCCCGCGGTTGCCGCCGCTGTCCGCGCCGCCGGAGAACTCCTCTCCCTTAAGAGGATCTCTCCACGCTGGGAGGGGAAACCGAGTTCGCGCGTCGTTCTGCAACCAGGTGCACTTCTTCGCCAGCCGCCAGGCCGCCGGTCAGTGGCTGGCCAGCCACCCCGGCGCCTCCGTGGTCACCGTGAGCGATGCGTACGAGCTGGGCGGGCCAGCTCGCCGACAGCCTCATCCAATCCGGGCCGGGCGCCTGCCGCTAACCCCGGCTCTGCCCGGCGGGCAGGTCACCGCGCCTGTCGGGAGTCCTGGAAATTGACGGGCTGCTCGGGGCCGATGACGGCCGGGCCCTCATCGAGGGGCAACGCGCACGCCCCCTCGTCGCAGCCGCGGAAGGGCAGCACCGGCGGCAGCCGCATCACTCCCATCCGGCGCTGTTGTCACCGGAGATCAGCCGCCAGGCGGCTGGAGCGCCAGGGCCGGCCGCCCGCAGGGGCGCCACCCACACCCGTGGCCGCGCTGCGGCATACCGGGAGATGACCGGCTGGAGACCTATCGCTGTCCTCTCCCCCTCTCCCCCGTATGCTACTACATATTCTGTTTTAAGGATATTTATGGGCCGCCGGCATCCACCCGGGTGCCGGCGTCTGGAACCGGGGCGCACGGCCGAACCGGGGAGGCGGGCGACGCCAGCAGGGGCGTCCCGTAGGCAGGCATGGCCGGGATTTCTACTATCTCTCGTAGTAGCCTCGGGGATGCGCGCGGAAGGACGGTGTTGATGAGTTCAATCCGGCGGGTGGCCGCCGCGCAGGCCCGCCCTTGCCGTCCTCAGGGGGCCGGCTGCGGAGGTGCCGCCGACGGCGATGACACTTCCGGCCCGGGACCCGCATGGAAGGGGAGCCTCATGGGAGAGAAGCGCACCACGCCCGCTCCGGAGCGCGAAGCGCGGCGAGTCCGGCGGGACGCTCGGCGCTGGCGGTCCCTTGTCCCGGTTGCCGCTGGGGTTGTGGCGGGTGCGCTGGCCCTGGCCGGGTGCGGGCCGGGCGCATCGGCGGGTAGCGGCCCGGCGGCATCGGTCAGCGGACCGGGGGCGGCCAGGCTGCCCGGCGGGAACCCCAACCTCGACCCCGGCGGGCCGCTGGGCGGCACGCCGGCGCCGGATTTCACGCTGGTCAACCAGTTCGGCCAGCCGATGTCGCTGAGCCAGTTCCGCGGCAAGGTGGTGCTGCTGTCGTTCGACGACGCGGTGTGTACCACGGTCTGCCCGCTGACCACCCAGGAGATGGTTCAGGCCAAGCAGCTTCTCGGCGCGGCGGGCAGCAAGGTGCAGTTGCTCGGGGTCGATGCCAACCCGCAGGCCACGGCGGTCTCGGACGTGATGGCCTACTCCCGGGCGCACGGCATGGTGAACCGGTGGGATTTCCTCACCGGATCGACGGCCCAGCTTTCCGCGGTGTGGAAGAAGTACCACATCTACGCCCAGGTCGAGCACGGGCTGGTAGACCACACCCCGGCGCTGTTCGTCATTGACCAGCAGGGCCGGGAACAGCGGCTGTACCTGACCAGCATGGCTTATTCCTCCATCGCCCAGCAGGCGCAGGTGCTGGCGAAGGAGGTCTCCTCCCTGCTGCCCGGCCATCCCGCGGTCGCCCGCCGCGTGCCGCTGTCCTCCCTCAGCGGGCAGGGCCCGAAGCAGACGGTCACGTTGCCGTCCGCCAAGCCTGCTGGGGGGACGGTCACGCTGGCGGCGGGCACGCCGCACCTGGTGGTGTTCTTCGCTACCTGGCTGAGCGAGACCTCCGGCCTCAAGGGTGAGCTGGCCGGGCTGAACTCCTACGCGCAGGCCGCCCGGCGCGACCACCTGCCGCGGCTGACCGCGGTGGATGAGACGGTCACCGAGCCGTCCCCGCAGGCCGTCCGCAGCTACCTGGGCCACCTGGGCACGCTGCTGGACTACCCGGTGGGCATGGACACCACGGGGCGGGTGGCCGACGGGTACGGCGTGCAGGACCAGCCGTGGTATGTGCTCACCCGGTCCGGGATGACCCTGTGGTACCACGACGGCTGGCTGTCTCCATCCGCGCTCACCAGCGCCGTCCAGCGCGCTGTCAGCGGACGCTGACCCGCCAGCGACCGCTCTCAGCGCATGCAGGCTGCCTGAGCTGAGCGTGTAGCGCCAGGTGATGGGCCGGGGGCTGAGGGTACGTACCCGGCCTGGCTGCGGCTATGGTGGCATCATGAGCGAGCGGTACGACGCGGTGGTGATCGGGCTTGGCCCCGGGGGCGAGGTCGCGGCGGGGCGGCTGCTCGCAGCGGGGCTGCGGGTGGCGGTCATCGAGCGGGAGCTGATCGGCGGGGAGTGCGCCTACTGGGCGTGCATCCCGTCCAAGACGCTGCTGCGCCCGGTCGAGGCGCGGGCGGAGGCGGCCCGGGCCGCGGGCCTCAGCCGGCCGGGGATCGACTGGCCGTCGCTGCGGGACTACCGGGACTACATGATCCGCCACCTGGACGACGCCGCGCAGGTGGACGGCTACCGCAAGCAGGGCGCCACCGTGATCAAGGGCACCGCCCGGCTCGCCGGTCCCGGGCGGGTCGAGGTGGATGGCCAGGTGATCGAAACCGGCCACGTGATCGTGGCGACCGGCTCCGACCCGGTCCGCCCGCCCATCGATGGGCTCAGCCAGGCGGAGGTGTGGACCAACCGGGAGGCCACCACCCTCACCGGCATCCCGGGCCGGGCGGTGATCGTCGGGGGCAGCGCCGTCGGGGTCGAACTCGGCCAGTTCCTGGCCCGCATGGGCACACGCGTCACCCTGGTCCAGCGCGCCATCCGGCTCATCGACCGCGAGGACCCCAGGGTCGGCGAACTGGCCCGCGCCCAGCTGGAAAAAGACGGGATCGACGTGCACACCGGCACCCAGCCCCGGCGGGTCACACGCTCCGGGCCGGTCACCACCGTCGAACTCGACGACGGCACCCGGGCGGACACCGACGTGATCGTGCTCGCCGCCGGGCGCGCCCCCCGCAGCGCCGGGCTGGGGCTGGAAACCGCCGGGGCGCGCACCAGCGAACGCGGCGCCATCACCGTCGACGAGCACTGCCGGGCCGGTGAGGGGCTGTGGGCGCTGGGGGATGTCACCGGGGTGGCCATGTTCACCCACGTCGCCATGTACCAAGGCCGCGTCGTGGCCGACAACATCCTCGGCCAGCCCCGCACCGCCTCCTACCACGGAATTCCCCGGGTCATCTTCGCCGACCCCGAGATCGCCGCGGCCGGGCTCACCCCCGCCCGTGCCCGCCAGGCCGGGATCAACATCGCGGCCGCCGAGATCGACCTGGCCGGGGCCATCGCCCGGCCATGGACCTACCAGAAAGACCCCGGCGGCACCCTCGGCATCCTCGCCGACCGCGACCGCAACGTACTCATCGGCGCATGGGCCGTCGCCCCGCTCGCCGGTGAGTGGATCCACCAGGCCGCGCTCGCCATCCGCGCCCGCATCCCCCTCGGCACCCTGCTAGACCAGGTCGCCCAGTTTCCCACCTACAGCGAGGCCTACCTCCACGCCCTCGAACAACTCCCCCGGCAGTGAACGCAGCTCGCCCGGCAGCGCACGCGGCCCAGCCTGAAACCCCCTGCAGGTAGGGGAACGGAGCAACCTGAGCCGCCGCCGGGCGCGGCACCGCCCCTGGCCCTCGGAACACGCAGCCAGGATCTGGGCCAGCGTGCCTTGGCCGGGCTGTGGGGCAAAGGGCCTGTATCCGCGCCAGATCACCGCTTTTTGCCAGTGTCCAGCCGGCCACGGTCTCAATCGCCGTGTCTGAGATCGCTGATTCGCCTTCTGATCCGGCGCCACCGTTGTCGTTTCCACCGGGACCCCGCCGTACAGCCCGAATTCGGCCGGCCGGTCCACCCGTGGCCTGCGGGAGGGCTGGGCGTCCAGGCCGTCCGGGTCCTTCAACGCGGCGGCGACCTGGGCTCAGCTCTTGCCGCCCAGGATCTGCCCGCTGTAGCTGGCCCCGCTGATCATGTACCTGTTGCCGAAGCCGGAGAACGGGATCGAGTCCTGATCTTGTGCAGGCACGTACGGCGGGGCGTCGTGTTTGTTCATCAGCGCCCGCTGGCCGGCAGCTGCTTCTGCAGCGGCGTGTAGAAGCTCCCCGGCGGGATGTTGGTGTAGGTCTCCACCGGGGTGAACGTCACGTACCGGCTGGCGTAGCGGGACTTGTAGAGGTGAAGGCGGGGGTGCTGGCGTCGACGTCGGTGCTGGAGGAATGCACGGTGCGCAGCACGGAGAACGTGCCGAACCGGGACAGCGCCACGATCGCTGCCCACCGCTCGGCCGCGCAGAACGGGCAGTACGCGCCGATGTACAGGACCTCGGGCTTGCCGTCCTTAACCAGCAGCCGCCACGCCCGCACGGGGCGCCGGCGCGCTGGCACCACAACCCGCCACCAGCAGGCCGAACACGCCAGTGAGCAGAACCACCGCCGCCAGTCGTCGCGACCTGCCCGGTCTCCCGCGTAGCGGTCCGGGCACCCAGCGCGCCAGCACCCGGCATTGCCTTCCGTCCCGGTCATGGTCGGCGCGCCTAGGGGCCTGGCATGCCGTGACGGCGGCGGAAGCTACGCCGTGCTCGGTCTGGGTGTACGTGGACGTCACGGCGGGGTCGCGGCCGCAGGGCTTGTGCCGCCTTGCGGCTGCCGCGCTGCGACGCGGTGGCCGGTCACCGATCCCGCGGCGGCCAGCAGGCCGCGCATGGTGCTGACCGGCACGCTGTTCTTGTACACGATGCGCCCGGCCGGGTTGATCAGCACGTAGCTGTCCGGGGCGCCGCCGGGATCGTAGGCCATGCTCAGCGCCTTGGAGGCCACCCCCCACAGCCAGCCCGGCCGGGTGATCGGGCCGCCGGCGGCGGCCCGGCCAAACTCCGCCAGCTGCGTCAGGCCCCGCTTGCCGGGCGCGAAGGCCCCGTACATGCCGAGCGTCACCACCCGCCGGCCACCTGCGGTGAGCTGGCGCAGGTGCGCGGCCACCGCGGGGATGCTGGCCGCGCAGCTCGCGCACCCGCCAGCGACGAACCACACCATGGCCGGCCTGCCGCGCAGCGACGCGATCGTCATCGTCTTACCGTCGAGCGTGGTGAACATCCCGTTCGGCGCCAGCGGCTCGTTGGGCGCCGGCGGCGCGGAGGTCCGCGCCGCCGCGTCCGGTGTGCGGGCAGCGGCTTTGCCGGCGTGCGTGGGGCGGGCCGCCAGGTATACGCCGACCGCGATGACCACGACCAGCGCGGCGGCCAGCGGCGGCCACCACCGGCGACGCCAGCCGCTACCGGCTGTGGGGCCGGTCATGCCAGCTTCCCCGCCTCAGCCAGCAGTTGCGGCATCGTCGCAGCCGGCGAGCTGTTGACGTAGGTGATCTGCCCCTTGGCGTTGATCAGGTAGTAGACGTCCAGGTAGCTGGCCGGATCATAGGCGCGGGTCAGCGCCGCCGAGGAGGTGCCGAACGTCCAGTCCGGGCTGGTGTAGCTGGATCCGGCCAGGGTCTTGGCGAACGACTGCATCGACGGCCCGGACTGGCCCAGGTCCTGGTACAACTCGACCTCGTCGACCCGCACCCCGTCCGCGGCGAGCTTGGTCACATTCTGCGCCACCGCCGACGTGCCGGCCTGGCAGGACGAACACCAGGTGGACACGAACCACAGCAGCGTGGGTTTGCCGCGCAGCGAGGCCACGTGCACGACTCGCCCGGACAAGGTGGTGAACGTCCCGTCCGGCGCCGGCTGGCCGGCCTTCGGCAGGGCCGCACCGCCGGAGGACCCGGAAACCCCCGAACCACCTGACGCGGCGGTGGGCCCGCCGGCCTCGTGCAGGCCCACGACAACACCCACGACCACCAGCACCGCCGCCCCCGCCCAGGCCCACCACCAGCGCCGCCACCTCGGCGCCGCCGGCGGACGCCGCGGCCGGCCGGCGGCAGACCGCCGCTGCTGGACCCGCCGCGCCTGACGTGCTTGACCACCCATCGCAGCCTCTTACCTCTCCTCACCTGTCACCTGGGCCTGCTGCCAGGAGGAACCGGTGCCCGGCACATGGGCCTGCGCCGCCACGCCACCACCTGCCGGCTCACCGGCCCGCCCCGCATCCACCGTGCTGGCGCCACGCTGGTCACCGGCGCCATGCTGGTCGCCGGCGCAACACTGCCCGGCCAGGCACTCCGCGCCGGCCACCTTCCGCAGTCCCCACCAGCCGCTGGCCACCAGCAGCGCCAGGCTTGCCGCCAGCAGCCCGGTCTGGTTGGTGGCGAAAAAATACTGCAGGCTCCCAGTCGCCGAATAAAGCCCCGCCCCCGACACCCCGGCGAACGCCAGCAGGGTGGGCACGATCGGCGTGCAGCACAGGAAACTCGGCAGCAGGCTCACCACGAACGCCGCTCCGCCGGCCGTCCCGGTGCGCACCCGTGCGGCCGCCACCTTCCGCATCGCATACGCCTGCACGCTCAGCACCAGGCCCATCGCCACGCCGAGGGCGACCGCCCACGCCAGCAGGCCCGCGGTCAGGTACCGCCAGTTGGCCAGCTCGAACCGCTGTGTGTAATCAAACGGCAGCAGGATCGTGTACAGCAGCGTCACCCCCGCCGCGGCCACCGCGAACCCGGCCCGCCTGGCCGGGGAGCCGAGCACCGCGCCCAGCGCCCGAACCGGCGAGGGCCCCCGGGTCCCGGCCAGCCCCGCGCTCACCAGTGCTCCCCCGGCGTCCCGGCCGGACGGCCCGGCGGGCAGCACGCCGCCGCCCTGCGCCGGTGCCGCATCCACAGGCCCACGGCCACCGTGACAACGATCGCACCCACGATCCCCCCGGCGATGCCCAGGGTGGCCGCCCCCGCCGCCGCCAGCGTCGCGATGATGAACGGTCCCCCGCAGCAGGCCACCGGCAACAGCAAAAGCAGCAGCGACGCCCCCGGGCCCCGCTTCTCCTCCGGCCCCCGCCCAGCCGCAGGGCCGGGCCGCCGGCCGGCCGCCTGGTGATCGGTCCCGGGCAAGCTCATCACAACCCTCCCTCTCCTTAGCCTTTCAGACCTTCTGATCCGGGCACGGCGATGGCGCCCGGGCCCGTCCGGCAGCCCCTGAGTCCCGGGGCACGCACCAGGCTACTACATATTCGTAAGAAAGATTAGGAGAGGTGGATGATCGAAGGCAAGCCCGGCACAGGCCGGACCGGGAAAAGCCGCGGAAAGCGCGCGCTGCGGCCGCGAAGCGGCCCGCACGGTGATGGACCGAGGACCGGGGGGCCTCGGCGATGGGTGGGCGATGACGGCGTTGTACAGGCAGCCGGGATCATTCCACGGCACCATGCCGGGCTGGGCGTGGCCCTGCCCGCAGGCGGCGCGGACACGGATCGCGTGCTGGCCGGGCCGGGCGTGCCAGTCCAGTTCGAACCCGGCCCAGGCGCCGGCGATGGTCGGGGTGCCCAGCCGGGCCTGCGCCCAGTCCCCGCCGTCGATGGCGTAGTGCACGCGGCTGACCCGCCCCTCGCCGGAGAAGGCCCGGGCCTCGGGTGGTGCGCGCCCCGGCGGGCAGGGTGGCCGGCCAGTCGAGTTCCAGCACGCTCATCGGCGGCATGGTGGTGACCGGCGGCCCGCCCGCCGGGCCCACCGGGGCGTAGTCCGGCCCGGACAGGACGTAGTCGCGGATGTTCCAGTGCGAGGACAGCGGCCCGGTGACAACCTGGATGCGGCCGAGCCATTGGATGCTGGCGGTGCCGAGCCAGCCGGGCACCACGGCCCGGGCCGGGTAGCCGCGGTCGGCGGCCAGCACCTCCCCGTTCACCGCCAGCGCCACGGTGGTGCCCTCGGCCAGCGCCGTGGCCGACGGCCCATTCGGCGGGCTGGCGCACGTCCAGCAGCCGCATCTGGCCGGCCTCCAGGCGGTCTTTCAGCTCATCGACGGTGAGCTGCTCGGTGGTTTCCAGCGGCAGGTGGGCGGTGCGCCAGCCGCGCATGCCCCCGGCCAGCCAGCCGGCCGGGGGCGTGTAGCCGGCCCGCAGGAGCTGCCAGGTGGCCTCCCACAGCCCGCCCGGATCGTCCAGGACGAGCAGCACGGCTGCCCCGGCGGGCAGCACGGTGCCCGCCCAGGTGGCGAACATCGGCCCCAGGCCGACATTCGGCGCGCCGGGGATGTGCCCGCCGCCGAACGCCTCCGGCGAGCGCGCGCCCACCACGATGATCCTCGCCATTACCGCCGGCCAGGCCCGCCGCAGCCGCCCAGGCGAGCGCGGCACACAGCTCCCGCGGGTGGCGGGCCGGGGCCAGCCAGATCGCGGACCGCCGCCAGGAGGTCCGGTTCGCGGCCCTGCCGAGCGGGATGTGGCGGGCTTCGCCGGCCTCGAGGAACCGCGGCCAGCTCACCTGCCCGGCATCGACGTTGATCACCAGCGCCGCCCGCGTCTTTGGTGACCACAGCCGCCGCGCTCTGCCCATGATCCTGGCATGCCGCGGGGAGCTGGTGGCTGGCTTCAGCTACGGGTTCCGGGTCCTGGCCCCCTTCTTCCCCTTCTTCCCGCGCCGGCAGCGCGGGAAGAAGGGGCGTTCCCTGGTCGCTGCTGTCCTCATTGCTGACGAGCGACGGCCGCATTTGCGGGGCGAGTGATCCGTCGTTCGCGGTGACGAACTGCTGGTACTGCTGCCTGGTGTAGGAGGAGAAACCCTGGGCGAAGGTCCGGCCCTCGTCATGGTTGGTCCCGATGATGACCGGCACCCTGGTGAAGCGGCCGGAGGTGATCGCGCGGGCGGGCGCAACCGGCAGGTCCGCCCCGTCGGCGGTGAACACCAGGCCGCTGATGCTCGTGCTGGCGTCGAGCAGCGCGCTTTCCGGCTTGGCCCGCAGGCACGCGGCGGCGGTGGCCGGGTTGGCACAGCCGGCCTTGGCGGCGAACGCCAGGCCGCTCTTCTGCGCCGCGGCCAGCGGCTGGCTGACGCAGCTCCCGCTTTCCATGATCGCCTTGGCGAACAGGCCCCGGGCGGGCGGCGAGGCGAGCAGGGCGCAAACGGAATAGCCGCCGGCCGACTCCCCGGCGATGGTGACGTCGCCTGGGTCGCCGCCGAACGCCGAGATGTTGCGCCGCACCCGTCGCAGCGCCGCCTCCTGGTCCAGCAGGCCGAAGTTCCCGTCCTGATACGCCGGGGCGGTAAGCCCGGGCACCGACAGGAAGCCGAACACGCCGAGCCGGTAGTTGACCGAGACGACGACGATGTGGTCAGTTCCCACGATCAGCGAGCCGTCGTGCTGGTCACCGCCGCCGTTGACCAGCCCCCCGCCGTGGATCATGAACAGCACCGGCAGCTTCCGGCCGGGCGCCGTGTCCGCGGGGGGTGAACACGTTCAGGTACAGGCAGTCCTCGGTGTCGATCCGCGGGCCGTTGCCGCTGGCGAGCTGGGGGCACCGGTTGCCGTACGTCAGCGCGGGACGGACGCCCCGCCATGACTGAGCTGGCTGGGGCGGCTGCCCCGCGGGCGCTTCATTGCCAGCGCCCAGTCCCGCAGCACATCTTTGACCTGGCGGACCAGCTGGGGGCCGACGGCGCCCCCGGGTCAGCACCACGCCCGGACCGGGATGCCGCCGCGGATGACGGCTATGCCGATCACGATCTGCGGCAGGTCGCCGCGGTGGTCCTTGGACGTGCCGAACGCCCGCAAGGCGGCCAGTTTCCCGCCGTCCTCGCCCTGGCTGCCGGCGGCCTGGCTCTCACCCCCGCCGGGGACGGGCTGGCCGCGTCCTCGCAGCCAGCATCGCTGCAAAGCGTTACGGTAGCGCGAAACAACAGCGAGAACGACCCGGCCCACCAGATCACCGGGCAGCGGCGGGAGGGACATAGAAGCCGGCCACGGCCGGGCGGCTCTTGCCTGCGTGAGAACCCTGAGCCCGGCCGTCATCCGCCATGCTCGGTGCACACCCAGATCAGCACGGTGTGCGCCGCGCCGGAGGTGCGTGCGGCTCTCGCGCGGGTAGGGGACGCCCGCTCGCATTTTGTGCCGCAGCATGCAGGAGGGCGGCGATGGGCGTTCAGCGTGGCCGGCTCACGTCCCCGCGGGGGCGGCGTTTCCCCTTCGATTTCGACCGGCGTTTCCGGCCGGTGCTGGCGGTGCTCGGGGTGCGTCCGGGCAATGCGTCGGTGCTGGTCACCCGGCGCGAGGTCACGGTCGGGTTCGGCTTGTGGCGGATGCGGATCCCGCGGTCGAACGTGGCGGGCGTGCAGGTGTCGGGACCGTTCCGCTGGTGGAAGGTGCTTGGCCCGCACCTGTCGCTGGCCGACCGTGGTGTCACGTTCGGCACCAGCACACGGCGGGGGGTGTGCATCCGTCTGCGGGAGCCGCAGCCCGGCCTTGTACCCGGCCGGCTGCTCCGCCACCCGGGGGTCACCGTGACGGTCGCCGACCCGCAATCCCTGGCCAAGAAGCTCCGGTGACCGGTTGGTCCAGGGCCCGCGCCGGATCTCCGCTGGCTGTGCACCCCGGCGGGCGGCAGGCCGGGCAGGCGCCTGGTCAGGTACCCGGACATGGTCGGCTCCGTGAGACAGTGACGCCAGGACCGGACATGAGGAAGGACGGGGCCGATGCAGCCGATGCCGGAAGACTGGACCAGGGCCGTCGCCGTGGCCGCGCATCCCGACGACCTGGAATACGGGGCTGCCTCCGCCGTCGCCCGCTGGACCGGGCAGGGGAAAGAGGTGACCTACCTGCTGGCCACCCGGGGCGAGGCCGGGATCGCCGGCATGCATCCCGGCCAGGCCGGGCCGCTGCGGGTGGCCGAGGAACGGCGCAGCGCGGCGGTCGTGGGCGTGCGCGAGGTCGGGTTCCTCGACTACGCCGACGGTCTTGTGGAGTACGGCGTGGGGCTGCGGCGCGATCTGGCGGCCGCGTTCCGCAGGCTGCGGCCCGAGGTGGTCATCACCATGAGCTTCGGCCTGACCTGGGGTGAGGAGGGCCCGGTCAACCACGCCGACCATCGCGCGGTCGGTCTCGCCGTGCTGGACGCCTGCCGGGACGCGGCCAACGGGTGGGTGTTCCCCGAGGCCGGGCCGCCGTGGAACGGCATCCGCGACGCGTACGTGACCGGCACCAGCGACCCGACCCACTTCGCCGACGTCACCGCCACCATCGGCACCGGCATCGCCTCGCTGCGCGAGCACCGGGCCTACATCGGCGGCCTGGGCCGCGACTTCGACCCCGATGAGTTCCTCAGGAACATGGCGGGATTCATCGGCCTGGGCGCCGGATGCGAGTACGCGGTGGGTTTCCGCCGTTACCCGATGGGCTAGCTGATTCTCCGGTCACCGCCCGCACGAGGGCCTGGCCGTGCGGACGGTGACGCGCTCTGGCTGTCCGCGGCGGTCTGCTCACGCGCGACGGGCAGCCGGCCGAGGAGCGGGCCGAGGATGATCATGCCCGCCAGCCCGATGAGCAGCCCGTACAGCGGGATGCCCGGCTTGGCAAGGCCGGTGGCGATCAGCAGCGTGGTGGCCGCCGCCGGGGCATGGTGGGCGCGCAGAACCGTCAGCAGCAGCACGGTCAGCCCGGCCGCGACCGCGGCGGCGCCCACCTGCGGCAGAGCGGAATGGCCCTGCCTGGCCACGGAGGGATACCCCCACAGCCCGAAGACGGCCACGGCGAACAGGCCGCTGGCCACCGCCACGGCATGCCCGGTGATCGCGTTGCGCATGCGCGCCGTCTCGCTGTCCGGATGCGCGGCGAACACATACCCTGTCGGCCCGAGCGTGCTGGTCAGCAAAGGCCAGCCGAGGAAATGGCCGCCGGTGCCGACAGCGGCGAGCCCCACGGCAACGAGCAGGAACAGGCGGGCGCCAACCGTCCCGCGGGCAAGCAGAAGCCGGATACTCATGCTGAACGGGCGATCCTTCCACTGCGAATCCGGCATGCCGCAGACAGGCTGTTTTGCCGGCGGAGCCGGGACCTTGTACACTTTTCGCCGCGGAAGTCAGGCAGAGTGCTCCCGCAGGTGTCCGGCAGCGAGGCATCCCTTTCACGTTGACCGTACCTTGCCCGAGGAGCTATGCATGACCACGTTCTCCGCTGATCCCGCCACGGCATATACCGGCCCCGACGGCCCGGTTTGCTGGCCCGTGGTCATGGAAACCCTGGCACGCAGGTATCCCCTGGTTCCCCGCTCCATCGTGGCACGGGAAATCCGGATGGCGCAGGAGAGCGGCCGCCTGGTCGGCATGGGGCAGGACATGGTGATCAGGGCAATCGCAGACGGTAATCTGGCCGCCATTCACGAAGCCCTCTCCCAGGGGGCCAGGCTCGCCTGCCCGGAGGCCCCGGGCTCCCAGGGGGCCAGGCTCCCCCGGCCGGACACTGCCGGGAACCCGCGAGACCAGGCCGGCCACGGGGGTGCTGCGCGCGATGACCCCCGCCGGGCGGCGGACGACCGCGCTTATCACACTCCGTTACCTCAGGCAACATATCGTGAAACGATAAGGTTGAACCGTGTTTTCTACCCAATTACAAGGATCACAAACGTGCCATCTGGGGAACAGGCCGGCTTCTTCGGCCGATATCAGCCGTTAACGCGCGCCAGCGCGGGTATACCCGGGTATACAGGGTAGCTGTCTTCCATATAACCCGGACGTTTAAGCAGCTTCGCCTTGCTATGCAGGCAGGGGCGGGGCATCGTTATCTGTTTCGCGACACGAGCGGAGGCTGGACTGGTGGGTGCGACGGCAGGTGATTACCTGTGCGAGCGGCTTGCGGAGTGGGGCGTGTCCACGATCTACGGGTTCCCCGGGGACGGGATCAACGGGATCCTCGGCGCGCTGCGCCGGCATGAGGACAAGCTGCGGTTCGTGCAGACCCGTCACGAGGAAATGGCCGCGTTCATGGCGTGCGGGCACGCCAAGTTCACCGGCGAGGTCGGGGTGTGCATGGCCACCTCCGGACCGGGGGCGATCCACCTGCTCAACGGGCTGTACGACGCGAAACTGGACCACCAGCCGGTGGTGGCGATCGTGGGCCAGACGTTCGTGCGCGCGCTCGGCGGGAACTTCCAGCAGGAGGTCAAGCTGCTGCAGTTGTACTCCGACGTGGCGTCGGCGTACTGCGAGCAGGCGAACGAGCCGGGGGCGATCAGGCACACGCTGGACCGGGCGCTGCGCATCGCGCAGGCCGAGCGGACGGTCACGTGCGTGATCATCCCCGCCGACGTGCAGGAGATGGACGCGGTTCCGGTCCAGCCGCACCTGACGCACACCATCCACTCGGGCACCGGGTACTGGCCGGGCCGGGTGCTGCCGGCCGAAGCCGACCTGCGCGCCGCCGCCGACATCCTGAACGCGGGCGAGAAGGTGGCGATGCTGGTGGGGGCGGGCGCGCTGGACGCCACCGACGAGGTGGTGGCAGTGGCCGACACGCTCGGGGCGGGTATCGCCAAGGCGCTGCTCGGCAAGGCCGCGGTCCCCGACGACGTGCCGTTCTGCACCGGGGCGATCGGGCTGCTCGGCACCAAGCCGAGCTGGGACATGATGATGGGCTGCGAC
>Ga0209061_1002594_pt1 | contig 22217 bp, 22 predicted proteins | sample Coa_R1_10_FD_187157 | JGI IMG/M metagenome (GOLD analysis project Ga0209061, IMG submission 187157) | Surface soil microbial communities from Centralia Pennsylvania, which are recovering from an underground coalmine fire - Coalmine... | ecosystem: Environmental > Terrestrial > Soil >...
GGCCTGCACGGCGCGGGCGAGCCACTCCTCAAGCAGGCCGCGGCCGTAACGGTCGACGAGCTCGTCCCAGGCCTCGGCGCCGAGCACGCGCGGGCCGTCGAGGAGCACGATCCGCTGGAAGTCGCCGCCGACGCAGACATCGAGGAAGGCGCCGACGCCCTCGCGGATGTCGTCGAGCGGGGACGCCGCCTCCGACGCGAGCTGCTCGTCGGTCAGCCGCAGCGCGACCTCCGCCGCCGCCTCCGCCATGGCCGCGCGGAACAGGTCGGCCTTGTCCCGGAAATGGTGGTACAGGGCACCCCGGGTGACGCGGGCCTCGGCGACGATCTGCTCGGTTCCGGTGCCGTCGTAGCCGTGGGCCGCGAACAGCCGCCGCGCCGCGGCGATCAGCGCCTCCCTGGTGTCGGCCGCGTGCTCGGCGCGGCGGGGTTGCGGTTTCGCTGGCATACATCCATCATGTTACATACAGCGTGTATGTTCAATGCGCCTGGCGCGGTGCCCGGCGCCGGATGAGACGGAGGCCCGGTCATGGCGATGCCGCTGCACCTGACGGTGAAGCTCGGAACCTACCTGCTGAAGCAGAAGCTCCGCGGCGTCAGGAAGTACCCGCTGATCATGGAGCTCGAGCCGCTGTTCGCGTGCAACCTCAAGTGCGCCGGCTGCGGCAAGATCCAGCACCCGGCGCCGCTGCTCAGGCAGCGGATGCCGGTGGAGCAGGCCCTCGCCGCGGTCGAGGAGTGCGGCGCGCCGATGGTCTCGATCGCGGGCGGCGAGCCGCTGATGCACCCGCAGATCGACGTGCTCACCGCCGAACTGCTCAGGCGGAAGAAGTTCGTCGTGCTGTGCACGAACGCGCTGCTGCTGGCCAGGCACATGCACAAGTTCAGGCCGGACCGCAACTTCGCCTGGATGGTGCACATCGACGGGCTCGGCGAGCGGCACGACGAGGCCGTCGCGAAGTCAGGGGTGTTCGACCGGGCCGTCGCGGCGATCCGCGCCGCCAAGGAGGCGGGCTTCGCGGTCTACACGAACACGACGGTGTTCAACACGGACTCGCCGCAGACGGTGATCGACACCCTCGACTACCTCAACGGCGAGCTCAAGGTCGACCGCATGGAGATCGCCCCCGGCTACGCGTACCAGAAGGCGCCCGACCAGAGCCGGTTCCTCGGCGTCGCCCAGACCCGGGAGCTGTTCGCCACGGCGTTCGCGGACGGCCGCCGGAAGAAGTGGCGGCTCAACCACTCGCCGCTGTACCTGGATTTCCTGGAGGGGAAGCGGGAGTTCGAGTGCACGCCGTGGGGCGTCCCGTCCTACTCGCTGCTCGGCTGGCAGCGGCCGTGCTACCTGCTCGACGACGGCCATGCCGCCACATGGCGGGAGCTGCTGGAGACGACGGACTGGAGCGCGTACGGGCGGGGCCGCGACCCGCGGTGCGACAACTGCATGGCGCACTGCGGGTACGAGCCGAGCGCGGTGCTCGCCACGACGAAGTCGCTGCGGGAGAGCCTGCGCGCGCTGGTGAGCCGCTGAGTAGCCTGGCTTCATGACCGTCCCGTTCCCCGAGCCGGCCGCCGCCGCCGCGTCCCGGACGGAGGTGTTCCTCCGGTACCTCGACTTCTTCCGTGACCGGCTGGCCGCCAAGCTGCGCTCGCTGCCGGCCAGTGAGCTGCGCCGGAGCCGCCTGCCGTCGGGCTGGACGCCGCTCGAACTGCTCAGGCACCTGACGTACGTCGAGCTGCGCTGGCTGGAGTGGGGGTTCGAGGGCCGTCCCGTGGCTGACCCGTGGGGCGACCGGCGGGACGGCCGCTGGTACGTCGCGCCCGAGGAGACCCTCGAGGACCTGCTCGCCGGGCTGGCGGAGCGGGCGGCCCGCAGCCGGGAGATCATCGAGCGCCACGACCTGGCAGAGGCCGGGGAGCCCGGCGACCGCTGGGGCGGGGAACCGCCGGCGACGCTCGAGCGGATCCTGTTCCACCTCCTGCAAGAGTACGCCCGCCACCTCGGCCACCTGGATATCGTGAGCGAGCTCGCCGGCGCCGCGACGGGCGAGTGAGGGCCGCCTCGCGGCTATGCGACGCCGGGCCCCGGCAATGAAATCACCGTGACAACGGAAATCACCGTGCCGGGAGCATCGCCGCTCCGCGGCGGCGGGCGAGGAGCCGCGGCCCGTTCGGGATAGACGGCAGGAGGACCGGGGACGGCGGGTCAGGGGACGTCGGCGAGCACCCGCTCCGCCCGGCCGCGGGCGTCCTCGCCGCTGACCTCCTCAAGGCTGCGGCCCGCGGGCTCGGGCAGGATGAGCGTGAGCAGCGCGCCGAGGAGGGCGACGCAGGCCGTGAGCAGCAGCGTGCCGCGCAGGCCGAGCGAGCCTTGCAGCACGGGGAACAGGAAGACGCCGAGGAACGCGCCGAACTTGCCGACGCCGGCCGAGATCCCGTGGCCGGTGGCGCGGACCGAGACGGGGAACAGCTCGCCGGGGAGGACGAAGGTCGTGACGTTCGGGCCGAACTCGGTGAAGAAGTAGCTGATCCCGTAGACGATGAGGAACGGCGCCACCACGGTGGTCATGCCGGGCACCGCCGCGATCACGCCGAAGCACAGGCCCATCATCACGAAGCCGGCGAGCTGTAGCCTGCGGTGGCCGATGCGGTCCATCCTGGCGATCGCGAGCACGTAGCCGGGCAGCGCGGCGACGGCGAAGATCGCCAGCTGGATCGCGATCGTGGCGGTCGCGGAGGCGCCCGGCGCGATCAGCGAGATGATCTGCGGGGTGGAGATCGTGTTGCCGTAGTAGGCGTAGTCGAGCAGGAACCAGCAGCCCGCGGTGCCGAGCAGGAGCGCCAGGAACCGGCGGCTGGCGAGGAGCCCCCTCAGGCCGATGGCGGGCCTGGCCGCGGCCCCCGCGGAGCCGCTGACGGCGCCGCCGGTGAACGCCGCGAGCTGGGCCTCCGCCTCCGCGGCACGGCCGGCCACCTGCGCCTGGTAGCGCGGCGACTCGGGCATCGTGCGGCGCAGGTAGACGACGGCGGCGGCCGGGACCGCGCCGAGGCCGAGCAGCACCCGCCACGTGATGCCCGGGCCGGCCCCCCCGCCGAGCAGCGCCAGGGCGGCCAGCGGGCCGACGACCAGGCCGAGCGCCTGCGCGGAGAAGACGAGGCCGACCAGCTTGCCGCGGTCCTTGCGGTTGGCGTACTCGGTCATCAGCACGGCGCTGACCGGGTAGTCGCCGCCGACGCCGAAGCCGAGCAGGAAGCGGAACGCGATCAGCACCGCCAGCGACGGGGCCAGCGCCGACCCCAGGGCCGCGATGACCATGATGGCGGCGACCAGCCAGTAGACGCGCGTGCGGCCGGCCAGGTCGGCGACCCGGCCGAACACGAGCGCGCCGAGGAAGGCCGCGCCGAGCATGACGGCGTTGAGCAGCGCCAGCTGGCCCGAGCCGAGGTGCCACTCGTGCTTGAGCAGCGTGGACACGATGCCGATGACGAACAGGTCGTAGGCGTCGGTGAAGAAGCCCATTCCGGAGACGAGCACGGCCCGCAGGTGGAACCTGCTCAGGGCTGCCTCGTCGAGGCGGTGCAGGAGGTCGCCGGACTGCGTCTCGGCCACGTCGCGGTTCCCTTCGTCGCGCGGCGGGCGGGCGCCTCTCGCCCGCCCAGCAGAAGCTATGCACGCGAAACGACCTTCAGCCGACCTGCAAGTGAACGGCAGGTGAACAGAGTTTCATGCGCAGGCGAATTGCGCTTCTCAGCTTCCTCTGCGATGTCGCTTCCTCTGCGATGTCCGCGGCTGACGCGCGCCGCGCCGGCCAGGTACCGCCGTCCGGGCCGCTGGTCGCCGGCTGGTCGCCGGCGGGCGGCCCGGGCCGCGGAGGCGGCCGGGGCCGCCTCCGCGGCGCCTCAGGCCGTGGGCGCCGACTCGGCGCTCTCGACGGCTTCGGCGATGAGCCGCCAGATGGCGCGGGCCAGCGCCTGGTCGAGTTCCGGATCGGTGCCCGTCGTGTCGTTGTCCATCTGCCCCATCCGAGCGATCCCGCCATGCGGTGTAACGGCGGGATAACGCTACCTGGCCGGCGGGCGCGGGCACGGCCGGACACGCCGGCGGAAAGAATTCGGTAGCACCCGCCGCCGGGCCCGGGGGGCCCGCCGCTAGGCAAGGCCCCAGCGGCGGCGGATGGCGCGGCTGGCGGCGCCGAACGCGGCGTCCGCGGCGATCCCGATGACCAGGATCACGATCATGATCGCGATCGTGCCCGGCATGTCGGCCTGGTCCTGGTAGCTGGACAGCAGCACGCCGATCGACGGCCGGTTCGCGATGATCACCAGCAGCTCGCCGGCCATCAGGGCATGCCAGGCGAACGCCCAGGCCTGCCTCAGCCCGGCCACGAACGCGGGCAGCGAGGCGGGCAGGATCAGGTGCCGGTGCAGCGACAGCCGGCGCAGGCCCATCATCGTGGCGGCCCTGACCATCAGCGGCGGCGTGTGGTCCACGCCGGCGATCAGCCCGCTGGCGACCGACGGCGCCGCGGCCATCACGATCACGAACAAGATCGCCTGGGTCGTGGTCCCGAACAAGATGATCGCGAACGGGAGCCAGGCGAGCGACGGCATCGTCAGCATGCTGGTGATCAGGGAGCCCACGGCCGCCCGCAGCGGCCGGATCCAGGACACCGCCAAGCCCGCCGCGGCGCCGGCCAGCAGCGCCAGCGCGTAGCCGAGCACCGCCCGTTCCAGGGTGGTCCCGACCGCGTGCCACAGCAGGCCGGCATGCGCCTGCTGCCACAGGTTGCTCAGCGTGACCCCGGGGCCGGGCAGCACGTACTTCTTCCAGCCGCTGAGGTGGACCAGCTCCCAGGCGGCGCATGCGATGGCGAGGGCCGCCAGTTTCGGCCACAGCCAGCTCCAGGCCTGCCGGGCGGCCGCCCCGGCGCCGCGCGGCGCCGGGGCCCCGGCGCCGAGGGCATCGAGCCCGGGCAGCGTGTCATCTGCCATGCCCGCTGGCCTCTTCCCGCAGCCGGGCGGTGATCGCGCCGGCGAGCTCCGCGACCGGCGCGGACTCGATCCGCCGCGGCCGGCCGATGGGCACCGGGTACTCGCCGATGACCCGGCCCGGCCGACTGCCCAGCAAGATCACGCGGTCGCCGAGCCGGACCGCCTCGCGGACGTCGTGCGTCACGAAGAGCACGGCCAGGTCCCGCCCGGCGCAGATCCGGCCGAGCTCGTCGTGCAGCAGGTCCCGGGTGATCGCGTCGAGCGCGCCGAACGGCTCGTCCATGAGCAGCACGTCGGCGTCCTGGGCGAGCGCCCGGGCCAGCGCGACCCGCTGGCGCATGCCGCCGGACAGCTCGTGCGGCCGCTTCCTGGCGAACCCGCCGAGGCGGACCGCCTCGAGCAGCCCGGCCGCCTTCGCGCGGCGCTCGGCCTTGCCCGCACCGCGGGCGCGCAGCGCCAGTTCGACGTTGCCCGCCGCGGTGAGCCAGGGAAACAGCGCGGGCTCCTGGAACATCAGCGCCACCCGGCCGCCGACGGAGACCTGGCCGGCTGTCGGCGCCTCCAGCCCGGCCACCAGGGAGAGCAGCGTCGACTTGCCGCAGCCCGAGGCCCCGACCAGGCAGGTGAACTCTCCCGGCGCGGCGGTGAGGCTTACCTGGTCCAGGGCGCGGACGGCCGCGGTTCCCCGCCCGTACACCTTGGAGACGCCGGCCAGCGTAACGGCCGCCGGCGCCTCCGTCACCGCGGTGCTGCCCATCGCTACGAGCTCACCGCGGGCTGGCCGGCGGCGGTGAGCAGCCTGTTGAGCGGGCCCAGGTCGAAGATGCCGTCCAGGTTGACCGGCTTGAGCAGGCCGACGCTGACCGCGTCCTGGGCGTCGGCGGCCAGCGACGCCGCGTCCGGGTCGGCGGTGAACGTGATCTCCTTGAAAGCGGGGCCCAGCACCCCGGCCTTGAGCGGCCTGCCGGTGTAGGCGGCGAGCTGGGCGTTCGCGATCGCCTCTGCCCGGGCCGGGCTGGACTTGATGAGGCTGAGCGCCTGGAGGTTGGCCTTCAGCAGGTCATTCACGATGTCCGGGTGCGCGGAAAGGAACGGCTGGGTGACCACCAGCACCGTGGTGACGCCGGGCTCCGGCAGCAGCACCCTGCCGCCGGCCTGGACCATCTCGACGTCATAGGGCGACGGCTCGGACGCGCCTGCGATCTGCCCCGACTTGAACTCCAGGACGGCGGCCGAGTTCGGGGCCGTCGGCCTGACGGACACGTCGCCGCCGCCGGTGGCGCTGGCGGTCAGCCCCTGCCGCCTGAGCCAGTAGCGCAGCGCCACGTCCTGGGTGTTGCCAAGCGAGGGGGTGGCCAGCGACTGGCCCTTGAGCTGGGCGGCAGAGGTGATGGACGGCCTGACGACGACCGAGGCGCCGCCGGCCGCGGCGCCGGAGACGATCTTGATGGCGGTGCCGCCGGACTTCTGCCACGCGTTGATCGCCGGGTTCGGCCCGACGTAGGCGGCGTCAAGCTGGCCGGACAGGATCGCCGTGGTCTCCTGCGTGCCGCTGGTGAACACGGAGGCCCTGAGCGTCCCGGCGGAGCCGAGCGCCCGGGTGAAGTAGCCGTTCTTCACGGCGATCAGCGCGGGCGCGTGCGTGATGTTCGCCAGGTACCCGAGCCGCACGGTCACCGGCGCGGCGGCGCCGGCCGCGCCCGGGCTGCCCGGGGGCGACGATGAGCAGCCCGCCGCAAACAGCGTGCCGCCGACGGCCACGGCGGCACCAGCCAGAATCCTGCGCATATGCTCCCATTCTCCATCGGTTAAGTCGGCTATTATGACTATACAGCCTATCGTCAAAGTAGGAAATACCCCGGCGGCGCCCGTAACGGCGCCGGGCGGTCCGGCCAGTGCGCCGGGCGGTCCGTCAGGAGCTGTCGGAGGAGTGCCGTCAGGAGCTGTCGGAGGAGTCCTGCAGGCTCATCCCCTGCACGGAGGGGAACTTGGACAGGCACTCCTGCAGCCGCGCCTTGTCGGCGTCCGAGGCGTCGTTTACCTGGTAGACAACTTCGGCGAGCGCCGACGACAGCGGCACTCCCCTGGGTATCGGCGCCGGGGAGACGTTCGGCAGCCTGCCGCACGCGGCGCGCACCTGCAACCGGACCGAGACCGGCGTGCCGTCCTTGAAGGAGACCAGCGCCTGCTGCTGGCCGAGCGCCTTGTCGAACTGCGAGCACCCGGTCACGCACAGCGAGCCGGCCAGGAACAGCGCGACGGCGGGAAACACGACACGGGGTAGTACTCGCACAGACGTAGCCTACGCGGCCGGTCCAGCGAGTACCGTACTGGGGAGACAGAAAGACCTATCCTTCATCATGCCGCCGCGCCACATCCTCATCGTCAACGCCCGCAAGGTCGCCCGGCCGGTCTTCGTGATCGGCGCTCCGCATTCCGGCGCGGAGGCGGTCGGCCGGGCGCTGAAGATCTCCCCGGGCTTCCACGTCACGATCGGTCAGCACAGCGTGCTGCAAGCGGTCTACGCGTTCGCCCGCCGCCCGTCGCTGTACAGCGGCCGCGGCGAGGCGGCCGCCGCGGTGATGCGCGACGCCTTCGCCCAGGGCTGGCAGGTACACCCGACGAGCTGCCTGGAGTGCACCGCGCAGTGCCGGTCGGCCGCCGGCCTGCGCGGCGGCGAGGTCGGGCCGTGCGTCGAGCAGCGGGGCCTTGAGCGGTACGGCGACGCCAGCCCGGACCTCACCTACTGCGCGGAGGCCCTGGTCGGCGCGTTCCCCGACGCGCTGATCGTGCAGGTGGTCAGGGACGGCAGGGACACGGTGGCGGCCATGCTGGGCGACCCGGTGGCGATGTCCTGGTTCCGGCCGAGCGTGGCGAACGTCGACAGCGAGTTCCCGAACCCGTTCTACGGCGTGGAGGACGAGCCGGACCGGCTCAGCTGGCCCGGCCTGTCCCCCGCGGGCAAGTGCGCGATGCGCTGGCGGGGGGCGATCCGGCTGGCGGCCCGGCTGCGCAGGAGCCTTCCCGGCGACCAGCTGAAAACCCTCCGCTACGAGGACATGGTCCGCAGCCCCGGCTCGGCGGCGGCCATGCTGACCAGCTTCATCGGCGCCACGATCGCCGCCCCGGTCCCCGGCGCGGGCGGGCGCAGGGCAAGGCCGGAAGCCAATGCCTGGCGCCGCTCGCTGAGCCTGGGACAGCTCGCCGACATCGAGAAGGTCGCGGGCGAGGAACTGCGGCGCCTGGGGTACCTGTGAGGCCGCCGGTAACGCCTGCCGGGCGTGCGCGTGCTCCTGGCCGGCGAACTGGGTGAGGTACAGCTCCGCGTACAGGCCGCCGGCCCCGAGCAGTTCCTCGTGCGTGCCGCGCTCGGCGACCTGGCCGGCCTCGATGACCAGGATCTGGTCCGCGTCGCGGACGGTGGACAGCCGGTGCGCGATGACCAGCGAGGTGCGCCCGGCGAGCGCCGCCCTCAGCGCGCGCTGCACCGCGACCTCGGACTCGGAGTCCAGGTGCGCGGTGGCCTCGTCGAGCACGACGATGGACGGGGCCTTCAGCAGCAGGCGGGCCAGCGCGACCCGCTGCTTCTCGCCGCCCGAGAGCCGGTAGCCGCGGTCCCCGACGACCGTGTCGAGCCCGTCGGGCAGCACCGAGATCAGGTCCCAGATCTGCGCTGCCTCGCACGCCTCCACCAGCTCCTCCTCCGTGGCGGACGGGCGGGCGTAGAGCAGGTTGGCGCGGATCGTGTCGTGGAACAGGTGCGCGTCCTGCGTGACCACGCCCACCACCTCGTGGAGCGAGTCAAGCGTGACGTCGCGCAGGTCGTGGCCGCCGATGAGCACGGCGCCGTCGTTCGGGTCGTACATGCGGGAGACCAGCTGGGTGATCGTGGTCTTCCCGGCGCCGGAGGGGCCGACCAGCGCGGTCAGCCGGCCCGGCGGCGCCTCGAACGAGACGTCGTGCAGCACGCCGGCCGCCACGTCCGCCCGCTCCGGCGCCTTCAGCGCGATCGACTCAAGCGACGCCAGCGACACCTCGGCCGCGGTCGGGTAGCGGAACGAGACGTGGTCGAACCTGATGTCCGGCGCGGCGGCCCTGCCGCCGCGGTCCGCCACGCGCGGCAGCGCGACGGCGCCCGGCTTCTCCTTGATCAGCGGCTCCAGGTCCAGCACCTCGAACACCCGGTCGAAGCTGACCAGCGCGGTCATCACCTGCACCTGGACGTTGGACAGCGAGCCGATCGGCCCGTAGACCCGGCCGAGCAGCTGGGACAGCGCGACCAGCGTGCCGAGCTGGAGCGCGCCGCCGATCACCATGCTGCCGCCGACGCCGTAGACCACCGCGGTGATCAGCGAGGCCAGCAGGGTGATCGCGACGAAGAACACCTGCCCGTACATGGCGGTGACCACGCCGATGTCGCGGACCTTGGCGGCCTTGCCCGCGAACATCTCCGCCTCCTCGCGCGGGCGGCCGAACAGCTTGACCAGCATCGCGCCGGCCACGTTGAACCGCTCGTTCATCATCGAGCCCATCTCGGCGTCCAGCTGCATGGACTCCCTGGTCAGCCGCTGCATGCGCCGGCCGAGGCTGCGGGCGGGGAAGAGGAACAGCGGGATGAGCGCCAGCGCGATGACGCTGACCAGCCACGACAGGTAGAACAGCGTGATGCCGATGGCGATGAGCGCGATGACGTTGGACAGCACGGACGACAGCGTGGTGGTGATCGCCTGCTGCGCGCCGAGCACGTCCGCGTCGAGCCGGCTGACCAGCGAGCCGGTCTGCGCCCGGGTGAAGAACGCGATCGGCTGCCGCTGCACATGGCCGAAGACCTGGGTGCGCAGGTCGTAGATGACCCCTTCGCCGATCCGCGCGGAGAGCCAGCGGTTCATGAAGCCGAGCGCCGCGTCGGCCAGCGCCACCGCGGCGACCGCCGCCGCCGCGACGATCACGACGGTGCCGTTCCTGGCGAGGATGCCGTGGTCGATGATCTCCCGCAGCAGCAGCGGGTTGACCACGGTGATGAGGGCGTCCAGGGACGTCCCCGCGAGGAACATGGCCAGGTGCAGGCGGTAGGGCCGCGCGTACGCGGCGATCCGCCGGACCGTGCCCGGCTTGAGCTTCTGCTTGGTTATCGACGGGTCCATGCGGAACCCGCGGGCCATCATGAATCCCGGGCCGTGGTGCGCCATAGTGCTTGTAACTTACTCCGGTCCGGGACCGTTCCCCCACCCGGTAAGCCGGGGGCGAAAACTACTGGCCGGCCATCGCCTTCCCGCGGGTGGCGCCCCCGCGTCCGCGCAGGCTCACGCCCGTCTCGGTCAGGATGCGGTGGATGAACCCGTACGAGCGCCCCGTCGCGTTCGCCAGCGCCCGGATGGACTCGCCGTCGCCGTAGCGCCTCGCCAGGTCGGTCGCGAGCCTTGTGCGGTCCGCTCCGGTCACCCGGGTCCCCTTCTTGAGGATCTCGGCCACATTTACCTCCCGTAGATATTGCGGTGTGCCCCCTATCCGCAATGATCACCTATCGGGGCGTGCCCGGCCACCGGATTGATCAGGCCAGGGCGACGAGATCGGCGAAATCCTCACTCCAGGTGTCTTCGGTTCCCTCGGGCATCACGATTACCCGTTCGGGGGAAAGCGCGTCAACCGCACCTTCATCATGGGTAACAAGGACAATCGCGCCCTGATATGCGGCGAGCGCGGCCAGGATCTCTTCCCTGCTGGCCGGGTCCAGGTTGTTTGTCGGCTCGTCGAGCAGCAGCACGTTGGCCCCGGACACGACCAGAAGCGCCAGCGCGAGCCTGGTCTTCTCGCCGCCGGAAAGGACCCCCACCGGTTTATCGACGTCATCACCGGAGAACAGGAATGAGCCGAGGACCTTCCGCTGCTCGGTATCGCTAAGGTCCGGGGCGGCGGTGCGCATGTTCTCGATAACGGTGCGACCCGTATCGAGAGTTTCATGTTCCTGCGCGTAATAGCCGATCCGCAGGCCGTGCCCGGGCGCGACCTTTCCGGTATCCGGCTTTTCCGCCCCGGCGAGCAGCCGCAGCAGCGTGGTCTTGCCCGCGCCGTTCAGGCCGAGGACCACGACCCGGCTCCCCCGGTCCACCGCCAGGCTGACGTCGGTGAACACCTCGAGGGAGCCGTAGGACTTGGACAGCCCCGTCGCGGTGAGCGGCGTCTTCCCGCACGGGGCGGGGGTGGGGAAGCGCAGCCGCGCCACCTTCTCGCCGGCCCGTTCCTCGGCGAGCCCGGCGAGCAGCCGCCCGGCGCGGCGCTGCATGTTCTGCGCGGCCTTGGCCTTGGTGGCCTTGGCCCGCATCTTGTCCGCCTGGGCCTGCAGGGCGGCCGCCTGCCGCTCGGCGCTGGCCCGCTCTCTCCTGCGGCGCCGCTCGTCGGCGTCGCGCTGGGCCAGGTAGGCCTTCCAGCCCATGTTGTAGATGTCCAGCGCGGCGCGGCTGGCGTCCAGGTAGAAGACCTTGTTCACGACCTGCTCGATCAGGGCGACGTCGTGGCTGATGACGATGAGGCCGCCGCGGTAGTTCCTGAGATGGTCCCGCAGCCAGGCGACCGAGTCGGCGTCGAGGTGGTTGGTCGGCTCGTCGAGCAGCAGCGTCTGGGAGTCGCCGAACAGGATCCTGGCCAGCTCGATGCGCCTTCGCTGCCCGCCGGACAGGGTGCCGAGCGGCTGGTGCAGCACCCGCTCGGGCAGCCCGAGGCTCGCCGCCAGGCTGGCCGCCTGCGCCTCGGCCGCGTAGCCGCCGAGCACCGCCAGCCGGTCGGACAGGTTCCCGTAGCGGCGGACCGCCTTCTCCGCCGTGGCCGGATCCGGGTCGGACATCTGCGCCTCGGCCCTGCGCATCTGCTCGCGCAGGTCGTCGAGGCCGCGGGCGGACAGCACCCGGTCGAGCGCGAGCACGCCCAGGTCCCCGGTACGCGGGTCCTGCGGCAGGTAGCCGACGGTGCCGCTGCGCCGGACGGTGCCGGCCGCCGGCTGCGCGTTGCCGGACAGCACCGTGGCGAGCGTGGTCTTGCCCGCGCCGTTCCGCCCCACGAGGCCGATCCGGTCCCCCGGGGCGACCTGGAAGGATGCGTCAGCCAGCAGCAGCCGCGCGCCGGCGCGCAACTCTATGCCACTGGCGACGATCACGGTGTCTCAGGGTACCCGATCAGGATGACGGCTCCGTAAGCCTTATCCTCACGGCGAGGAACAGCCGCGGCGCGTCCTCGAGCACGGCCCGGCCGGGGTCGGGGACCGTGAGGAACCGGTCGGTGGCCAGCGCCAGGTAGGGCGCGAGCCGCGGATCCGCGCGGATCGCGGCGACCGCCCGCTTGTCCCCGCCGAGCACGAGGGCGTCCAGCCCGGGTCCCCCCGGGCCCTCCGCGCGGGCCGGCACGCGCCCGCCTCTTGCCGTTATCCCCGGCTCCGGGCGCACGCGGCCGGCTCCCCATCCCCCGAATACCGCGGCCGCGGCGTCCGCGGCCGCCCGCAGCGCCTCCGACGCCTGCTTCTCCCGGCGCCTGGCGAAACGCTGCTGCGACCAGCCGCCGGCCGCGCTGCGGCCGTGCACGGGCCGCGAACCGGTCTTCGAGGCGGCCAGTTCCGGCGGCGACCCGGTGAACACGCCCGCCGCGTAGCCGCCGAGCCGCACCAGCAGCACGCCCGCCGTCCGCGGCCGCAGGGCGTGCGCGGCGATCGCCTCGGCGGCCGCGCCGGGATCGGCGGGCAGCCCTTCCGGCAGCGGCGGGAACGGCGGATGGCATTCGGCGACCGCGCCGTCCGGCGCGGCGAACGTTGCCGTGCCGCCGGCCAGGGCCACCGTGAGGGCGGCGCCGTGCCGCCGGGCGAACGCGGCGGTCCAGCCGGGGAACCGCTCCGGCGCCACGTCGAGCCACCGGGCGCCGGCGCGGCGGGCGGCGGGCGGTCTCACGTCGGCGGCCTGCCGGGGGCGCTAGATGTTGAAGCCGAGCGCGCGCAGCTGCTCGCGGCCGTCCTCGGTGATGTTCTCCGGGCCCCACGGGGGCATCCAGACCCAGTTGATCCGGAAGTCGGTCACCACGCCCTCCAGCGCCTCGCGGGCCTGGTCCTCGATCACGTCCGTGAGCGGGCACGCGGCGCTGGTCAGCGTCATGTCCAGGGTGGCCACCTTGTCGGCGTCCACGTCAACCCCGTAGACGAGGCCCAGGTCGACGACGTTGATGCCCAGCTCGGGATCGACCACGTCGCGCAGCGCCTCCAGGACGTCTTCGACCTCCCTGGAAACCGGCTCCCGGGAAACGGGTTCCCGGGCGGTGTTCTCAGTCATGCCTGTCCTCCGTCAGCTCCGGCGAGCGCCCGCGCCGTCGCGTCCTTCCACGCCATCCAGCTCAGCAGCGCGCACTTGATCCGGGCCGGGTACTTCGACACGCCGGCGAACGCCACCGCGTCCTCGAGCAGCTCCGCGTCCGGCTCGGCCTGGCCCTTGGACTGCATCAGCTCGAGGAAGGCGTCGCCGATCCTCATGGCCTCGCCGACCGGCTTGCCGATCACGAGGTCGGTCATCACCGAGGCGGCGGCCTGGCTGATCGAGCAGCCGAGCGAGTCGTAGGAGACGTCCGCGACCACCTGCTCGCCGCCGGCCTCCTTGAGGGTGACGCGCAGCGTCACCTCGTCGCCGCACGTCGGGTTGACGTGGTACACCTCGGCGTCGTACGGATCCCGCAGGCCCTTGTGGTGCGGGTTCCGGTAGTGGTCCAGGATGATCTCCTGGTACATGGACTCAAGCTGCATAACGCCCTCTGCAACGCCCTGCCGCCACGTGATGTTCCCCTCGCCTACACGCCGAAGAACTGCCTGGCGTGCCGCACCGCGGCCGCCAGTTCGTCGACCTCGGAGTGCGTGTTGTAAAGGTAGAAGCTGGCCCGGTTGGACGCCTGGCAGTTCAGCGCCCGGTGCAGCGGCCACGCGCAGTGGTGGCCGGTCCGGATCGCGATGCCGAGCTCGTCGAGTACCTGGCCGAGGTCGTGCGCGTGGACGCCTTCCACCTCGAACGCCACCGTGCCGCCGCGGTCCTTGGTCGTGTCCGGGCCGAGCAGCCGCACGCCGGGGATCTCCCCCAGCCTGCCGAGGGCGTACGCCGTCAGCGACTCCTCGTGCGCGGCGATGTTCTCCATGCCGGCCGCGGTGAGGTAGTCGATGGCGGCGCTGAGGCCGGCGGCCTGCGCGACCGGCGGCACGCCCGGCTCGAACCGGGCGGGCGGCGGCAGGAACGTGGTCTGCTCCATGCGGACGACCTCGATCATCGACCCGCCGGTGAGGAACGGCGGCAGCGACTCCAGCAGCTCGTACCTCCCGTAGAGCACGCCCAGGCCGAGCGGCCCGAGCATCTTGTGCCCGGAGAAGGCGAGGAAGTCGGCGCCGAGCGCTGCCACGTCGGTCGGGTGGTGCGGTACCGACTGCGCCCCGTCGACCAGGAACAGCGCGCCGGCCGAGTGGGCCAGCTCGCCGATCTCGGCCACCGGGGGGATCACCCCGGTCACGTTCGACTGCCCGGTCACGGCCACGATCTTCGTGCGCGGGCCGACCAGCGACGGGTCCACGTCGAGCCGGCCGTCGGGCAGCGACCTGAACCAGCGCAGCGTCGCCCCGGTCCGCGCGGCGAGCTGCTGCCACGGCACCAGGTTGGCGTGATGCTCGATCTGCGAGATCAGGATCTCGTCGCCGGGCCCGAGGGATGAGGTCAGCCCGAAGGCGACCAGGTTGATCGCCTCGGTCGCCGACTTGGTGAACACGATCTCCCGCGGGGAGGCGCCGAGGAACGCGGCGACCTTCGCCCGGGCGCCCTCGTAGATCTCGGTGGCCTCTTCGCCGAGCAGGTGCGCGCCGCGGTGCGCGGCGGCGTTGTGCTTCTCGTAGTACTCCCGCTCGGCGTCGAGCACCTGGACCGGGTGCTGCGAGGTCGCGCCGGAGTCCAGGTAGACCAGCGGCCTGCCGTTCCTGACGGCCCGGGACAGGATCGGGAAGTCCCGCCGGATCGCGTGGACGTCAAGCGGGGACCGCTCGCTCATGGCCTCGCCGCCGCCGTGAAGCGCTCGTAGCCCTCGTTCTCCAGCACCTCGGCCAGTTCGGGGCCGCCCTCTTCGACGACGCGGCCGGCGACGAAGACGTGCACGAAGTCCGGCCGCACGTACCGCAGGATGCGGGTGTAGTGGGTGATCAGCAGCACCCCGCGGCCCGGCTTGGCGCGGAACCGGTTGATGCCGTCGGCGACGATCTTCAGCGCGTCGATGTCCAGGCCGGAGTCGGTCTCGTCGAGCACCGCGACCTTCGGGTCGAGCAGCTCCAGCTGGAGGATCTCGTGGCGCTTCTTCTCCCCGCCGGAGAACCCCTCGTTGAGGCTGCGCTCGGCGAACTTGGCGTCGATGGCCAGGCTGCCCATCGCGCCGCGCATCTCCTTCATGAAGTCGCGCAGCTTCGGCGCCTGGCCGCGGACGGCCGTCACCGCGGTGCGCAGGAAGTTCGACACCGACACGCCCGGCACCTCGACCGGGTACTGCATCGCGAGGAACAGCCCGGCCCGGGCGCGGGCGTCCACGCTCATCGCGAGCACGTCCTCGCCGTCCAGGGTGAGGCTGCCCTGGGTGACCGTGTACTTCGGGTGCCCGGCGATCGCGTAGGCGAGGGTGGACTTGCCCGAGCCGTTCGGCCCCATGATGGCGTGGGTCTCGCCGTCCTTGACGGTGAGGTTCACGCCGCGCAGGATCTCGCGCAGGCCGCCGCCGGGCTCCTGCACGGACACGTGCAGGTCACGGATGTCGAGGGTGGACACTAGGACTCCTGATCTATCGCGACGAGGACGTCGCCGCCCTCGACCTTCACTGGGTAGACGGGCACCGGCTCGGTGGCGGGCATCGCGGTCGGCTTGCCGGTGCGCAGGTCGAACCGCGACCCGTGCAGCCAGCACTCGATCGTGCACCCGTCGACCTCTCCCTCGGACAGCGGGACCTCGGCGTGGGAGCACACGTCGCGGATCGCGAAGACCTCGCCCTGGGTGCGGACGATCGCGACCGGCTCGCCGCCCAGCTCCACGCCCAGGGCCTCGCCCTCCGCCACGTCGGCGAGCGCGCAGGCCCGTACGAACTCACTCATGACAGCTCCGCCTCGATCGCCTCGGTGATGCGCTCTTGCAGTTCCGGCACGCCGATCCGGGCCGTCAGCTCGCCGAAGAAGCCGCGGATCACCAGGCGGCGGGCCTCTTCCAGGGGGATGCCGCGGGCCTGGAGGTAGAACAGGTGCTCGTCCTCCAGCCGCCCGCTGGCGCTGGCGTGCCCGGCGCCGAGGACCTCGCCGGTGAGGATCTCCAGGTTCGGCACCGAGTCGGCGTGCGCCCCGTCGGTGAGCACCAGGTTCCTGTTGTACTCGTAGGTGTCGGTGCCGGTGGCCCCGGGCCTGATCAGCACGTCGCCGATCCACACGGTGTGCGCCCCGTCGCCGCGCAGCGCTCCCTTGTAGCGGACGCGGCTGCGGCAGTTCGGCATGTCGTGGTCGACGAACAGCCGGTGCTCCAGGTGCTGTCCGGCGTCGGCGAAGCAGATGCCGAGCAGTTCGGCGTCGCCGCCGGGGCCCGCGTACCTGACGGCCGGGGACAGCCGGACCAGCGAGCCGCCGAGCGTGACCGCGACGTGCCTGAGGCGGGCGTCCCGGCCGAGCGTCGCCTGGTGGTGGCTGACCTGCACGGTGCCGTCGTCCCATGCGGCGAGCGACGCGACGGTCAGGTCGCCGCCGTCGGCGACGCTGATCTGGACGTTGTCGGCGTAGGTGGCGCTCCCCCGCTGGTCGATGACCACGACGGCACGGCCGTAGGGCTGCACGTCGATCACCAGGCGGCCGGCCGTCGCGGCGGCGGCGCCGGTGCCGGTGACGCGGATGTACGTGGGGGCGGACGCCGTGGTGTCCTTGGGCACGGTGACGACCGTGGCCTGCCCGGCGGCGGCGAGCGCGCGGGCGCTCACCCGGTCCGCCGGGAGGAACGTGCCATCGTGAGGATGGCACGTGCGTTCCGAATAATCGATTTCAGGGGCGGCGTCGACGGCCACCGTCACGCCCGCGGACCCGAGGGGGGCGTCGGCGTGCAGCCCGCGCAGGCGGCGCAGCGGGGTGAACCGCCACTCCTCCTCGCGTCCGGTGGGCACCGGGAAGTCCGCGGGGTCCGCCGAGCCGCGGGAGTGCAGGGCGGAGACCGGGGCGGTCTCAACCGCCCCGCTGAGTGCGGACATCAGCCGACCGCCCCTTCCATCTGCAGCTCGATCAGCCGGTTCAGCTCCAGGGCGTACTCCATCGGGAGCTCGCGGGCGATCGGCTCCACGAAGCCGCGGACGATCATCGCCATGGCCTCGTCCTCGGTCATGCCGCGGCTCATCAGGTAGAAGAGCTGGTCCTCGGAGATCTTGGAGACGGTGGCCTCGTGCCCCATCTCCACGTCGTCCTCGCGGATGTCGTTGTAGGGGTAGGTGTCGGACCGGCTGATCGTGTCCACGAGCAGCGCGTCGCACTTGACCGTCGACCTGGAGTGCGCGGCGCCTTCCTGCACGTTGACCAGGCCCCGGTAGGAGGTCCGGCCGCCGCCGCGCGCGACGGACTTGGAGACGATGGTGGAGCTGGTGTGCGGCGCGCAGTGCACCATCTTCGCGCCCGCGTCCTGGTGCTGGCCCGCGCCGGCGAACGCCACGGAAAGCGTCTCGCCCCTGGCGTGGGCGCCCATCAGGTAGACCGCCGGGTACTTCATCGTCACCTTGGAGCCGATGTTGCCGTCGATCCATTCCATCGTGGCGCCCTGCTGGGCGACCGCGCGCTTGGTCACCAGGTTGTAGACGTTGTTCGACCAGTTCTGGATCGTCGTGTACCGGCAGCGGGCGTCCTTCTTCACGATGATCTCGACGACCGCGCTGTGCAGGCTGTCGCTCTTGTAGATCGGCGCGGTGCAGCCCTCGACGTAGTGCACGTACGCGCCCTCGTCGACGATGATCAGCGTCCGCTCGAACTGGCCCATGTTCTCGGTGTTGATCCGGAAGTAGGCCTGCAGCGGGATCTCCACGTGCACGCCCTTCGGCACGTAGATGAACGAGCCGCCGGACCACACCGCGGTGTTGAGCGCGGCGAACTTGTTGTCCCCGGCCGGGATCACCGTGCCGAAGTACTCACGGAACAGGCCGGGGTGCTCCTTGAGCGCGGTGTCGGTGTCGAGGAAGATGACGCCCTTGTCCTGGAGGTCCTCGCGGATCTTGTGGTAGACGACCTCGGACTCGTACTGCGCGGCGACGCCGGCGATCAGGCGCTGCTTCTCCGCCTCGGGGATGCCCAGCTTGTCATAGGTGGACTTGATGTCGGCGGGCAGCTCGTCCCAGCTCGCTGCCTGCTTCTCGGTCGACCGGACGAAGTACTTGATGTTGCCGAAGTCGATCTCGGACAGGTCCGCGCCCCACGCCGGCAGCGGCTTGCGCTCGAAGTACCTCAGGCCCTTCAGGCGCATCTGGAGCATCCACTCGGGCTCGTTCTTGCGCGCCGAGATGTCGCGCACCACCTCCTCGGACAGCCCGCGGCGGGCCGACGCCCCGGCGATGTCGGGGTCGGCCCAGCCGAACTTGTACGTGCCCAGCCCTTCAAGCTGGTCATTCGCGGTGGTCGTCATATGTCAGAGCCCTCCGGACCCTCGGTGGTGTCGTTGCCTTTCCGGTCACGTGCCGCCGCGGGCGTCACGTGGGTCGTGCAGATCCCGTCGCCGTGCGCGATGGTCGCCAGCCGCTGGACGGGCGTGCCGAGCAGCCTGCCGAACGCCTCCGTCTCCGCCTCGCACAGCTGCGGGAACTCGGCCGCGACGTGCGCGACCGGGCAGTGGTGCTGGCAGATCTGCTCGCCGGCGGCCGGGCCGATCACCGGCGCCGGGCCGGCCGACGCGGCGTACCCGTCCGCCGACAGCGCCTCGGCCAGCGCCTGCACCCGCGTTGGCAGGGAGCCCTCCCTCGTCACCACGGGCGCGTAGCGGCGCTCGAGCTCGGAGACCTGCTGCCGTGCGAACTCGGCGACCGCCCGCTCCCCCATCCGCTCGGCGATAAACCGCAGCGCGCTGGCCGCCATGTCGTCGTAGGCGTGCTCGAAGGCGCTGCGGCCCGCGTCGGTGATGACGAAGAGCCTGGCCGGCCTGCCGCGGCCGCGGTTGCCGTAGGTGCGGGCCGTGCGCGTTTCCACCATGCCTTCGGCGATGAGGTTGTCCAGGTGCCGCCTTATGGCCGCGGGCGTGAGCCCCAGCCGCCCGCCCAGCGTGGCCGCCGTGGACGGGCCGAGCTCCAGGATCAGCCTGGCGACCTGCCCGCGCGTGCCGCGCTCGGTCAGCGTGCCTCCTACAGCGCTTCCGGGGGACGGGTGATTCCCGGCGCCGCCCGCGGCCGCGCCCGCCGCGGTGCCTGGCACCTCCGCCGTCCCGGTTTTTTTCACAACATCAGTGTGCCGTAAATAGGCCGGCCCGTGCAAGTTTTTGCTAACACCGGCGTGACGTAAATCACGCGGGATCACACCGCGCCCGCCACGCCGAGCGAGCCGTTGCCGATGAGGACGATCCCCCCGGCGAGCAGCGCCCAGGCGGCGGCCGTCCGGCCGTGCGCGCGCAGCCAGCCGTTGAACGTCCGCAGCAGCCGCACGGTCGCCTCCGGGACGGCGAGATAGGTCAGCAGGGGCAGCCAGGCGATCAGCGCGCTGATCACCACGACGGTGGCCAGCGCCAGCGCCGTGGCCGTGACGCTGGCGTTGGCCGTGGCGATCACCTGCACCGCGGCGACGAACGTCGCGGACGGCAGGAACAAGATGATCCCGGCCGCGAACGCCAGTCCCGGTCTGGGGCGGCCGGTGAGCCGGCCGATGAGGCCCTGCGGCTGCTGCCCGTCCGCTTCAGGCCGGCCGCCCCGGCCGCCGCGCCCGTCCCGGCCGTCCCGGCGGCGGCGCAGCATGACGATGGCCGTGGCCAGCGCGACGACGCCCAGGCCGAGCCGCAGCCCGTAGCGGGGATCGCGCTGGCGCGGCTGGTTCAGGCCGATGCCCCGCAGGACCAGCAGCACCGTGACCGCCATGAGCACGGTCATGAGCATGGCCCCGGCCACGTATGCCAGCGCGGTCGCCCTGGGGTTGGCCGAGCCCAGGAACATCACCATCACCAGCAGCGCCGTCGGCGAGATGGCGGCGAGGATCGCGAACCCCGCGGCCTGAGCGATCACGTCTCACCCCCCGGGGAGGCGGCTAGCGGCGGGCCGCCGGCTCGGGGCCGCCCGCCCGGCCGCCGATCAGCTCGATGAGGGCGAGCGCCACGAGCAGCAGGACAGCCAGCCAGATCACGACGGCCACGGTCGGCTGCCCCCAGAAGATGAAGGTCAGGGCCGCGGCCGCGGCGGCTGTGACGCGCAGCAGCGGCTTGCGCCCGGCCGTCCACTCACCCACCGGGCCGGCACGCACTCCCGACCGGTCGATCCGGGCGCGCAGCGCGCCGATGCCGGACTTCGCCGTGTTCCTGCTGCGGACCGCGGCGGCCGACGGGCCGGCGAAGAAGGCCGCGGCCGCGATGACGAGGCCGGCGACGAGGAGCACCCGCAGCCCCTGCCTGATGAACCTGACGAGCGTGTCATACAGCGCGGCGGCCGCGTCGGACGACACGGACTTCGGCAGGCTGTTCAGGTAGATGCCGCGGGCGGCCGTCAGCGCGATGCCGAGCACCAGCATCGACGCGGACAGCCCGAGCGCGGCGCCGGCGAGGGCGCGCCGGCGCCCGCGGGCGGCGTAGATCCCCAGGGCCATCAGCGCGAGCGCGAGGAAGGGCAGCACCCACCTCAGCGTGGTGATCAGCCGGTACCCTTGCTGCGCCCTGGCCAGGTTCGGCGCTTCGAACAGCGGGAAGGTCGCATCGAACACCGGGATGTTCGCCGCGGCCGCCAGGCCGTGCGCGACGAGGTAGTCCTTCACCTGGGCGATGACCGGGCCCAGGTGAAGGACCACCTCGTTGTTGACCACCTCGACCGCCCCCCCGCCCTGGCCGGAGAGCACTCTCACCACGCCCTGATGCGTGACCCTGAGCGACTGGGTCCACAGCGCCGCCATCGCGGGACTGGCCGCGAACCTGGACACGCCGGCGGCCACCGCGCTGTTCACGCCACTGGATATCTGCCCGGAGAAGGTCGTCAGCAGGCCGGAGAGGCGCGGCAGGCTGGCCGACCTGAGCTCGGCGGCCGCCTGCGCGGTGGCGGCCTCGACCCGGGGGTCGAGCCTTTTCTCGATCTCGGCCGTGATCCTGGCGCTCAGCGCGTGCTGGATCGGCGGCTCGCTGATCAGGGGCGCCATGTTCGCCACGTACCGGTCGGTGTCGGAGACCTGGCCGGCGGCCCACACGCCCAGGACGGCGACGGGGGCGACCGCGCAGCCGAGCGCTATCAGCACCGAGGCGAGCGGCGCGCGCCACCGGCCGCGGCGGGCGGGCGCCGGGGCCCGGCCCTCCTGGCCCGCGCCCTCTTGCCTGGCGCGAAGCTCGCGGACCTCGGCCCGCAGCCGCTCCAGTTCGGCGCGCTCGCTGCCGCCTTCGGCGCGCTCGCTGCCGCTGGCGCTCTCCGGGCTGCCGGGGATCCCCGGGCCGGCACCGCTCCCGGAGCCGGCCGGCGCCCCGGGCCCGCCGATATCCCTGGACACTGCTCGCTCCGTTTCGCGTCATTCCGGCGGACCCCGCGTTCGGGTGATAGCAACATGCGCCCCCGGCCGCCCGGCCCTCATCACCCGCGGCGGGTGATGAGGGCCGGGCGCGGGAGCCGGGCACGGCAAATCACCCATACGGGGTGATGGTCCCCGGGGCCGGCCTGCCTAGCGTCGGTTACGACAGGAAGCCCGCGCGGAGCCGGGCCGTGCACGCCGCGCCGTCTGGGGGGAGGGCCGCCTCGATGAGCACGCAAGACCCGATGGGCACGCAAGGCCAGCCGGCCCGCGGCACGGGGACGGGGACATCGCCGGGCGGAACCACGGGCCAGGGCGCGGAGTCCGTGCGCCAGTACGTTCCCCGGCCATCGCCGGGATACGACGACGCTCGCGCCGGGGACGCTCGCGCCGGGCCCGCCCCGGGCGGCCTGGCGAAGGGCCTCACCCTGCTCGCCGCTGTCACGCTGATGCTGTCCGGGACCTGGAACTTCCTCGAGGGGCTGGGCGCCATCATCAAGGGCGGC
>Ga0209061_1002595_pt1 | contig 22212 bp, 25 predicted proteins | sample Coa_R1_10_FD_187157 | JGI IMG/M metagenome (GOLD analysis project Ga0209061, IMG submission 187157) | Surface soil microbial communities from Centralia Pennsylvania, which are recovering from an underground coalmine fire - Coalmine... | ecosystem: Environmental > Terrestrial > Soil >...
AACGGCCGCCTTCATGGCCGCGCTGCTCGCACCGGGCGACGGGTCGGCGGCGCTCACGACAGCCCCATGTTCTCGTCGACGTACCCGTGGGTGAGGTCGGCGCTCAGGATCTCACCCTTGCCGGTCCCGACGTGCAGGTCCGCCCTCACCTCGAACTCCGGCTGCGCGAGGTAGGCACGAAGCGCCGCCTCGTCGCTGGCGACCGGCTCCCCCTCGGCGAACACGACGTGCGGCCCGTAGGAGAGCTCGACCCGGTCGGGGTCGACCCGCACCCCGGCGGTGCAGACCTCGCTCAGGACCCGTCCCCAGTTGGGGTCCCCTCCGTACCACGAGCACTTCACGAGGCTCGCGTCGGCGACCTTGCGCGCGGCTCGCAGCGCCTCGGCGTCCGTCGCCGCGCCTGTTACGACGACGTGGACGACCTTGGTGCCGCCCTCGGCGTCCGCGGCCATCTGGTGGGCGAGGCTCGCGCACACCTCCGTGAGGGCGCGGACCAGCTCCACCTCGCCCGTGGGCCTGCCCGACTCCCCGCTCGCGAGCGCGACGACGGTGTCGTTGGTGGAGGTGCACCCGTCGATCGAGAGCCGGTTGAAGGTGGACTCGACCGCCTGGCCGAGCGCCCGCTGGAGCAGGGGGGCCGGCACGCTCGCATCCGTCAGCACGACGGCGAGCATCGTGGCCATGTCCGGGGCCAGCATCGCCGCCCCCTTGCCGATCCCCGCCACGGTGGAGCCCGGGCTCCCTTCAAGGGGGCAGGCGGCGAGCTTCTCCCTCGTGTCGGTCGTCATGATCGCCCGCGCCGCCTGCACGAGCGCCTCGTCCGACCGCTCGAGGCCGGAGCAGAGCTCCGGCACCGCAGCCGTGATCCGCTCGAGCGGGAGCTCGTGCCCGATGAGGCCCGTCGAGCAGACGAGCACCTCCTCCGGCGCAAGCCCAAGCTCGCGGGCGGTGACCGCAGCGGTCGCCTCCGCCGCCGCCACTCCCGCCCGGCCCGTGGCGGCGTTCGCGCAGCCGCTGTTCATGATCACGGCCCCGCACCGCCCCCCGCTCGCGGCGAGGTGGCGGCGGCTCACGACGACCGGCGCCGCCGCGGCGAGGTTCCTCGTGAACACGGCCGCCGCCTCCACGGGGCGCCGGGACACCGTCGCGACGAGGGCGAGGTCGTCGGCACCGGAGGCCTTGATCCCCGAGGCGAGGCCCTGGGCGGCGAAGCCGGCTGGGATCACTCGGCGCCTCCCTGGCCGGTCACCTTCAGGATGGAGCCCCTCCTCCTCACGGCGCCAGCCCGGCGAGGGGCAGGCCGGCCGTCTCTGGCAGGCCGAGGGCGAGGTTCGCCGCCTGGATCGCCTGTCCCGATCCCCCCTTCACGAGGTTGTCGATGGCGGCCAGCACCACGACCCATCCCGTCCGAGGGTCGGCCCGGGCCGTCAGGTGGGCGACGTTGGAGCCGTAGGCGTCGGCGGTGGAGACGATGCCGTCCGTCACGTTGACGAACGGCTCGTTCGAGTACGCCTCACGCAGGACGTCGACGGCCTCCTCGGAGGAGCGCAGCGGCGAGGTCGGCGTCGCTCGTGCGTAGCAGGTCGCGAGGATCCCCCTCGTGACCGGGGCGAGGTGCGGGGTGAACAGGATCTCGGCCCCAAGCACCTGCTGCATCTCGGGAGTGTGGCGGTGGTTGAGCAGGCCGTAGGGTGCGAGCCGCTCGTTCACGAGGGGGTGGTGGAGATCGGACCGGGCCCCCTTGCGCCGGAGGTCCCGCTCGTCGCGTCGACGATGATCCCCCCGGCCTCGACGTACCCACCATCGAGGAAGGGGGCGAGGGCAAGGCAGGCCGCCGTCACGTAGCAGCCGGGGGCCGCCACGAGGCGGGCGCCGGCAAGGGCGCTCCGGTTCAGCTCGGGAAGGCCGTAGACCGCCTCGGCGAGGAGGTCCGGATGCCGATGGTCGAACCCGTACCACTGGTAGTAGAGCGACGGCTCCCTCAGGCGGAAGTCGGCCCCGAGATCGACCACGAGCCGGGCCCTTCGGTGCAGGGCAGCCACGATCTCCTGTGAGCCGCCCGAGGGCACTGCCACGAACACGACGTCGAGCCCCTCGAGCGCCTCCGTGTCGACGCGCCCGACCATGAGGCCCCGGTAGGCGCGGGCCAAGGAGGGGTACTCGTCGGCGATGGCAGCCCCTGCGGTGGCGTCGCCCTGGGCGACCGTCACGTCGATGTCCGGATGGTCCGCCAAGAGGCGGAGCAGCTCAGCTCCGAGATACCCGGTCGCGCCGACGACGCCCGCTCGCATAGCATGAGTATACGCTGTAGTGCATACTCATGCAGCCGTCGATGCGCGCGATACCCGATACCTGGCTGCCGGGCCGCATCCGACGGGGTCGCTGGTGCAGGCGATTGTGTGGACGATCACCGTCACGAGCCGGAGCCGTGCAGCCCGCTAGCGGCTCGAGACTGCCTCGAGGGCCTCCCGGAAGGCCGTGACCAGCCCGGCCGCCCCGTCTGGACCCTCTCCGTCGAGAAGCCGGCGCATGAGCGCCGACCCGACGACGACGCCGTCGGCGACCTGGCAGACCTCCACGGCCTGCTCGGGGGTGGAGATGCCCACGCCGACGAGCACCGGCAGGTCGGTCAGCTCCTTGCAGCGGCGGGCGATCCCGGACGCGCTCGGCGCGAGCCCCGCTCGCTCCCCCGTGACCCCCATGACCCCGACGGCGTAGAGAAAGCCCTCGGCTCGCGCTGCGATCCTGGCGAGCCGAGCCTCCGGCGTCGTCGGCGCCGCGAGGAGGACGGTCTCGATCCCGGCCTCGTGCGCCGCCTCCTGCCATGGGTCCAGCTCCTCGAGGGGGAGGTCGGGAAGGATCGCCGCGCACACGCCGGCGGCGGCAAGCTCGCTCGCGCTCCGGCGGAGCCCGTTCCGTGCGATGAGGTTGTAGTAGGTCATGACGGCGACTGGCGTCCCGCCGAGGTCGGCGCCCGCGAGCCCGGCGAGGATCGCCTGTGGCGTCGCACCCCCGGCGAGCGCCCTCACCGAGGCCTCCTGGATGACGGGCCCGTCCATCACGGGGTCCGAGAACGGGAGCCCGACCTCGATCGCGTCGACGCCGGCAGCGGCGACGGCCTCGAGCGCGACCCGCCACTCGCCGAAGCCCCCCGTCAGGTACGGCACCAGCAGCTTGCGCCCCTCGGCTCTGCGCTCACGCAGAGTCCTCTCGAGTGGCCCCTGCGACCTGTGGGCGGCCGGGCTCACCTCCCCCGTCCCTGCTCGAGCTCCATCACCATGGCCACGTCCTTGTCGCCCCGGCCCGACATCGTCAGCAGGACGGTCGACCCGTGCGGGAGCCCATGCCCGGCCTCCCGCACGATCCAGGCAAGGCCGTGCGACGGCTCGAGAGCCGGGATGATGCCCTCGCTCTCCGCGAGGAGGCGGAAGGCGGCGAGCGCCTCGGCGTCGTCGGCCTCGCCGTACTCGGCCCGCCCGGCCTCCGCAAGCTGCGCGTGCTCGGGCCCGATGCCCGGGTAGTCGAGCCCGGCCGAGATGGAGTGCGCCTCGAGGACCTGACCCGCCTCGTCCTGGAGGAACCTCGATCGCATCCCGTGCACGATGCCCGGGATCCCCCTGCGGAGCGCAGCGCCGCCGGCCGCCTCCACTCCGACGAGGCGCGCCCCCGAGTCGACAAAGCCGGCGAAGGTGCCGGCGGCGTTCGAGCCTCCGCCCACGCAGGCGACCACGACGTCGGGGTCGCGCGAGAGGAGCTCCCGGCACTGCCGGCGTGCCTCGTCGCCGACCACCCGCTGCAGCTCCCGCACGAGGTAGGGGAACGGGTGAGGGCCCATCACCGAACCGATGCAGTAGTGGGTGTCCTCGACGGTCGCGACCCAGTCCCGCAACGCCTCGTTGATGGCGTCCTTCAGAGTGCGAGAGCCGGAGGTGACGGGCCGGACGGAGGCGCCGAGCAGGTTCATGCGGAACACGTTGAGCGCCTGGCGCTCCACGTCGACGGCGCCCATGTACACCTCGCACTCCATGCCGAGCAGTGCCGCCGCGGTCGCCGTGGCGACCCCGTGCTGGCCGGCACCGGTCTCCGCGATGAGCCGGCGCTTGCCCATGCGGCGGGTGAGCAGCGCCTGGCCGAGGGCGTTGTTGAGCTTGTGGGAGCCCGTGTGGTTGAGGTCCTCCCGCTTCAGCAGGAGCCGGACGCCGAGGCGCTCCGAGAGCCGGTGGCACTCGGTCACCGGCGTCGGCCGGCCGCAGTAGGAGCGCAGGAGCCCGTCGAGCTCGCTACGGAAGGAGGGGTCGCTCCACGCCGAGGCGAAGGCGGCCTCGAGCTCCTCGCAGGCGGGCACGAGCGACTCCGGCACGAAGCGGCCCCCGTACTCGCCGAAGCGGCCGAGGGCCCCCGGCCGGCCCATCAGGTTCTCGGGCGCGCTCACAGGTTCGTCTCCTCCTGCCAGTCGAACGGCGCCGGCTCGGCGGTATCGGGCGGCTCGTACGGATCAGGCTCCGCAGCCCGCGCCGCCTGGATGAAGGCGCGCACCTTCGAAGGGTCCTTCTTGCCCGGCGACGACTCGACACCGGTGGCGGCGTCGACCCCCCAGGGATGGACGGTCCGGATCGCCTCGGCGACGTTCTCGGCGTCGAGGCCCCCCGCGAGCACGATCCGGCGGCTTCGCGGGGCACCCTCGGCGAGCTTCCAGTCGAAGACCTTGCCGGAACCGGGCGACGGGGCGTCGACGAGGATCGCCTCGGCCGGGTACTCCCCGGCCCTCGCGAGCCGGGGGTCGCCACCGGCGAACGCCTTGATCACGAGCGGGACCCGCTCGGCGACGAAGCCGGTCTCCTCCACGCTTTCGTTGCCGTGCAGTTGCGCCGCCTTCAAGCCGGCCCGGTTGACCACGTCGACGACGGTCCGGGGCAGCTCGTCACGGAAGACGCCGACGGTGAGGATCTCGGGCGGGAGCCTCCGGGTGATCGCCTGGACCGCGCTCGGGGACATCTGGCGTGGCGACGGGGCGAAGATGAAGCCGACGGCATCGGTCCCCATCGCCACCGCGAGGAGGGCGTCCTCCTCGCTCGTGATCCCGCAGATCTTGACCCACATCAGCGCGCGGCCGCCGCGGCAGGAGCCGCCATCGCCCGGACGGCAGCGACCCGGTCGGGAGCACGGACGAACGCCTCCCCGACGAGCACCGCGTCGAAGCCGGCCCCGGCGAGCCTCGACAGGTCGGCCGGCGAGGAGATCCCGGACTCCGCCACGCGCACGACGTCGGGCCCGAGGGTGCCGGCGACCCGGACGGCTCGCTCCGGGTCCACCTCGAAGGTGCGCAGGTCCCTCTGGTTCACGCCGACGACCCGGGCGCCGGCGGCGATCGCCCGCTCGGCCTCCTCCTCGTCGTGCACCTCGACGAGCGCCGTCATGGACAGCTCGCCCGCCCGCTCGATGAGGCTGCGCAGCTCAGGATCCGAGAGCGCCGCCACGATGAGCAGCACGGCGTCGGCGCCCATGAGGCGGGCGTCGTCGACGTCGGACACAGCGACGGTGAAGTCCTTGCGGAGCACCGGCAGGCTGGCGGCGGCCCGGGCGGCCACGAGGTCCTCGGCACTCCCGCCGAAATGGCGCTCGTCGGTGAGGACCGAGAGCGCCGCAGCGCCGCCCGCCTCGTAGTCACGGGCGATCGCAGCGGGGTCGAGCAGAGGAGCGAGCGGTCCCTTGGAGGGAGAGCGCCGCTTCACCTCGGCGATGACGCCGATGCCCGGCGCGGCGCACAGAGCTGCCGCGAAGTCGCGGGTCGGGTCGGTGGCGAGCGTCGCCGCCGCCCTTGTTGCGAGAGCCGCGCGATCGCGCTCGTCGGCGGCAGCACGGGCACGGTGCCAGGCGACGATGTCGTCGAGGAACCGCGCCATGGAGGGAGCCTACTGTGAGGAGCTCGCGGCACCCGACTGCGCCGTCGCGCTCACCGGGCCGAGCCCTCCTCGGGGGCTGCGCGAGAGCCGTTCGTCCGCCGTCGTGCTCACGATGAGCGGCGAGTGGCAGAGCACGAAGAGCCCTGCCGACATCACCGCGAGCGACGCTGCATCAAGCGCGAGGGCGCCCGCCCCGCCACGGAGGTTGTCCCCGAACAGGCCGACGCCGATCACGATGCTCACGATGGGGTCGACGATGAGGAGCGACGCCTGCGAGGCGGTGATCGGCCCGGCGTGGTAGGCGCTCTGGGCGAGGATGACCCCGCCTGCGCCCGCCACGATGATGGCGTAGGGCTCGAAGTGCTCCATGAGGAAGGCAAACCCGCCGTGGCCGAGCAGGGAGGTGGCGGACTTCACGAACGCGGCGCAGAGCGCGAAGGAGATCCCGGCGGCCGCTCCGTACCAGGCTGCGCTCCAGGCCCGCGAGCCCCGGGGCGCGAGCACGAGGGAGGCGCCGACGGCCGTCGCGCAGGCGACGATGACGATCGCCCACCCTCCCCCTCCCGGCATCGTGGTCCCGCCGCCCTGGTTGCTCTCGCCGAGGAAGACCCCGAGGCCGGCGACCGTTCCGAGGCAGCCGAGGGCCTCGCGCCATCCGAGCGGCCGGCCGAACCACACCCGGAGGATCACGACGAGGAAGAGGAGCTCGGTGACGAGGAGGGGCTGGACGAGCGTGAGCCCGCCTTTCGAGAGTGCGGCCGCCTGGAACAAGAAGGCGAGGGACATCGAGAGCAGGCCGAGGAACCAGATCGGGCGGTGCAGGACGTGGTTCACGAGCCTCCAGCTGAGCGAGGAGCCCGCAGGAGCGGTCTCGACGCCCATCCGCTCGAGGATGGTCGCGAGCGCGTTGCACAGCGCTGCGGCGAGGGCAAGGACGATCGCCACGTCGCCGGTTCTAGCCCCCCGGGGCCGGCGGTGCCGCCGGGAGCGGCAAGATCGTCGCGAGGAGCACACCGGCTCCGGTTGCGAGCTCCGCCTCCACGGGCTCGTCGCGAACGTGGGCACGCTTCACGAACGCGAGCGCCACGAGCCCGCCCTCGCCGTCGCGAGCGACGCTCGTGAGGGCGCCGACCTCCTCGCCGGCAGCGACGAGGCGGTCTCCGGGCCGGGCGAGCCCGCCCCCGGCATCGGCGGCCCGCACGAGGCGCAGGCGCCGCGGCACCTTGGCCCCCCGGGCGTCGAGCCGCGCGACCAGCTCCTGGCCCGTGTAGCAGCCCTTCGTGAACGAGACCGTCCGCTCGATGAAGACCTCGCCGGCCTCGTGGGGGATCGTCGCCTCGGTGAGCTCCCGGCCGAGGCGGGGCACCCCCGCCGCGATGCGGGCGGCCTCGAAGCGCTCGTCCTCCTCGGCGGACCCGCCTGTTTCGTCGCCGACCTCAACCGCCGCCGAGACCCGGGGCGGGCCGAGGCTGTCGTAGCCGGCACCGGCCCGCTCGGTCGCGAGGACCCCGACCGGCGCGAGGGTCGACTTGACCCGCAGCTTGAAGCGAGCAAGCCGCTCATGAAGCTGCTCGCCGTAGCCGGCCTCCACGTCGAGCAGGACGGCCTCATGGCCGAGGCGCGTGACGCGGCAGAACGACTCGATCTTGCCCTGGGGGGAGAGGACGAGGGTGAGCCGGGAGCCGCCCTCGGCGAGGCCCTCCAGGTCCTGGGAGACCTGGCCCTGGAGCCAGGAGAGCGCGTCGGGCCCATCGACGAGGACGCCGTCGCGCCAAAGCTCGCGGACCCGAGGCTCGTCAGCCATCCACCGGTGCAACAGCGCGGGCGCCCGCGAGCTTCCGTGCCCCGGCCACCGCGGCCAGCACGGCCGCCGCCTTCGCCGCGCACTCGGCATCCTCGGCCGCCGGGTCGCTGTCGACCACGATGCCGGCGCCGGCCTGCACGCACGCCCGCCCGTCCGGCAGCGCGACGAGGGTGCGGATCGCGATCGCCGTGTCGAGGTTGCCGGAGAAGTCGACGTAGCCGATCGTTCCCGCGTACGGGCCGCGTTTGGTGGGCTCGAGGGTGTCGATGATCTGCATGGCCCGCACCTTCGGCGCCCCCGAGACGGTCCCGGCCGGGAGCGTGGCACGCAGGAGGTCGACCGGTCCCTTCCCCTCGACGAGCTGCCCGGAGACCTGTGAGGTGAGGTGCATGACGTGGCTGTAGCGCTCGAGGGTCATCAGCTCGTCGACCTGCTCGGTGCCAAAGGCGACGACGCGGCCGATGTCGTTCCTCGCGAGGTCGACGAGCATCACGTGCTCCGCGACCTCCTTCGGGTGCTCCACGAGCTCCGCCTCGAGGCGGCGGTCCTCCTGCTCGGTCGCGCCCCGAGGCCTCGTGCCGGCGATGGGCCGGATCAGGACGCGCCGGTCGAGGAGCTGGACCATCGGCTCGGGTGAGGCGCCGACGACCGAGCACTCCTCGTCCCGGACGAAGAACATGTACGGGCTCGGGTTCACCTGGCGCAGTATCCGGTAGACGTCGAACGGGTCGCAGCCGAGCTCGAGGTCGAACCGCTGGGAGAGCACGACCTGGAAGGCGTCCCCGGCGCGGATGTGCTCCTTCGCGACCTCGACCGCCTCCCGGTACCGCTCGCTCGAGACGGTCCGGCGGACCTCGCCGGCCGGGAGCGCTTCGCCCCTCACCGGGGGCGGCACGAGCGGCTCCGCGACCGGGGCCGCGAGATCGGACTCGAGGCGGCCGAGCCGGTCGAGGGCGTGCTCGTAGGCCGCCCGGACCTCGTCGTCGGACGCCCCCTCGGCCAGGACCGTGTTCGAGACGAGCGTCACGCGCTGGCGCCAGTGGTCGAAGGCGGCCAGCTCCCCGATCACGAACAGGACGGCGTCGGGCAGCCCGAGGTCGTCCGCCGGGGGCTCCCCGAGACGCTCGACCTCGCGCACGACGTCGTAGCCGAGGTAGCCGACCAGGCCGGAGTGGAGCGGAGGAAGCTCAGGGGAGACCGGCGAGCGGACGTCGGCGATGAGGGCCTCGAGGGCGGCGAGGATCCCGTCGCCGGCCGGCACCTCGACCGGCAGCTCGCCCTCGGCCTCGACGCGCCCTCCCCGGGCCACGATCCTCGCGAGGGGTGCTCTGCCGAGGAAGGAGAACCTGCTCCATCGCTCGCCGTGCTCGACGCTCTCGAGGAGGAAGGCGGCTCCCTCACCCGCGAGGGCCCGGAAGGCGCCGACGGGCGTGAGGGTGTCGGCAACGAGCTCGGTCCAGACCGGCACGACCCGGTGGGCCCGGGCGAGGGAGCGGAACGAGTCGAAGTCGGGCCGGGCGGCCGGCCGCGCCCGGCTCAGCGCCGGAGCTCCCCCGAGGCCGCCGTGGCGGACCCGAAGGAACGGTAGAAGCAGGACCGCTCACCGGTGTGGCAGGCGCCCCGCCCGTGCTGGTCGACGAGGAGGAGGATCGCGTCGGCGTCGCAGTCGTAGCGGGCCTCGCGGACGAACTGGCGATCGCCGGAGGTCTCCCCCTTGCACCACAGCTCTTGCCGGCTCCGGCTGAAGAACCAGCTCCTGCCGGTGCGGAGGGTGAGCGAGAGGGCCTCCTCGTTCATCCAGGCCACCATCAGCACCTCTTTGCTGGTGGCGTCCTGCACGACGGCGGCGACCAGTCCGTCGGCGCCGTAGCGGATCGCGCCGAGCTCACCCGGGCGTACCTGGATCGGGACCGGGTCGCCGGCGACCTCGGTCCCCATCCCGCTTCGGGGCTCCGCCCTGCGAGCGCTCACAGGTAGAGCCCGGTGCCGCCGTCGATCCGCTCGGAGGCCACGGCGTGGATGTCACGCTCCCGCAGGATGAGGAAGTCCTCGCCCTGCACGTCGACCTCGAAGCTCTCCTCGGGGTTGAACAGCACCGTGTCGCCGGCGCGGATCGTGCGCACGTGAGGGCCGACCGCTGCCACCTCGGCCCAGACCAGCCGCTTGGAGACCTGCGCCGTGGCGGGGATGAGGATCCCGGCGCGCGAGCGCCGCTCGCCCTCGCTTTTCGGGATGCTCACGAGCACACGGTCGTTCAGCATCGTGATGGGCTGCTTCTTCCCGGCGGCGGGCTGGCCGGCCTGGCCGCCCTCCGTGCCGGTCGCCGCGGTGGTCGAGGTCACCGAAGAACGGTACCGCAGGGTGCCCTGCCTGCCTGCTCCACCGCTTCGCGCCGGCCTCGGACGCTCAGCGCGTGAGGCCGAGCGAGGCTCGCTGCGCCTCGGCCAGGGTGAGGGTCCCCGACAACAGCGCCGTGCCGATGATGACCCCTGCCACCCGCCGGCCAGCCGCCTCGAGGCGTGCGATGCGGGCGATGTCGGCCGCCGAGCCGATCCCGCCAGAGGCGAGGATCGGGAGGGTGCTTCGCGCGAGCAGCTCGCCGAGCGTCGCGAGGTCCGGTCCCGCGCCCGTCCCGTCCCGGGCGATGTCGGTCACCGCCACCGCGGCGAGCGGCCGGCGGCCGAGCCGGTCGAGAGCCTGCTCGAGCGAGATCCCGGTCCCCTCCGTCCAACCCCGGACGGCGAGCTCCCGCCGGAGCAGCGCGCCCGAGAGGTGCTCGGTGCGGTAGTCGAGCCCGACCACCACCCGGCCCGGCCAGCGCTCGAGCAGCTCGGTGAGGAGGTCCCCGTCGCCGCTCACCGCCGCCGTGCCGACGACGACGCGTGCCACCCCGCCGTCGAGCAGCGCCGCTGCGGCGGCGACGGAGCGCACCCCGCCCCCGGCCTGCACGAACAGGCCCGTCCGCCGCGCGATGCGCAGCACGAGGTCGCGGTTGGCGGCCTCCCCCGCCCTCGCCGCGTCGAGGTCGACCACGTGCAGGCGGGTCGCGCCCTCGTCGAGGTAGCGGGCTGCCACCTCGAGCGGGTCGCCGTAGCGGGTCTCGTCGTCGAAGTCGCCCCGGCGCAGCCGCACGCACCGCCCTTCCCGGATGTCGATCGCCGGCCACAGGTCCATCGCGCCCCCCTTGTTGTCGGTGTCAGGTCAGAGCATGCCTTTCGTGGACGGCACTTCCGACCCCTCCACTCGCACCGCATCGCGAAGCGCCCGCCCCACACCCTTGAACGACGCCTCGAGGACGTGGTGGGGGTTCCTGCCCTCGACGAGGGCAAGGTGGAGCGTGATCCCGGCCGAGCTCACGACGGCGCGCCAGAACTCCTCGGCGAGCTGGGCGTCGAAGGGGGGCGTGCCGAGCGGCAACGAGGCCGTCCCGAGATCGATCGCGTACCGCAGGTACGCACGGCCGGAGAGGTCGAGGGCCACGTCGATGAGCGCCTCGTCGAGCGGGAGCGAGAGCGAGGCGAAGCGGCGGATCCCGGCCTTGTCGCCGAGGGCGGCGCCGAGCGCCTCGCCGAGCACGATCCCGACGTCCTCGACGGTGTGGTGGGCGTCCACGTCGAGATCGCCCCTCGCCACCACGGCGAGCGCGAGGCCGCCGTGGCGGCCGAGCTGCTCGAGCATGTGGTCGAAGAACGGGAGGCCCGTCGTGATCTCAGGTGGAGCCGGCCGGTCGAGGTCGAGGCGGACCTCGACCTCGGTCTCCTTGCTGCGCCGCGTGCTGGCCCCGGTCCGGGACGGGAGCGGTGCCGGCGCCGTCTCAGGCATAGAAGCGGTAGACCGCCTCTGCCACGCAGGCGGGCTTGTCCTGACCCTCGACCTCGAAGGTGAGCCCCATCACGACCTGGGCACCTCCGGCGATCTCCTCGACCTCCTGCAGCTTGGCTCCGAGGCGGAGCTTCGCGCCGACCGGCACCGGGGCCGGGAACCTCACCTTGTTGCAGCCGTAGTTGACGCCCATCTGGACCCCGCCGACCGAGTACACCTGGGCAAGGAGGGCCGGGGCGAGCGAGAGCGTGAGGTAGCCGTGGGCGATCGGGCCGCCGAAGGGGCTCTCCCGCCTCGCCCGCTCGGGGTCGACGTGGATCCACTGGTGGTCCCCGGTCGCGTCGGCGAAGCGGTTGACCTGCTCCTGGGTGATCTCGATCCAGTCGCTGTAGCCGAGGTGCTCCCCGGCGTGGGCCTTCAGGGACTCGATCCCCTCGATGTGGGTCGCCATGTCTCCGGACGCTATGCGAGCGGCGCCGGAGCTGCCACCCGAGCGGCGCGAGGCCGCCGGAGACCGCCGGGCCCGAGCCCCGCCGCCAGCTGGCCGCATGCGGCGTCGACCGCGCGCCCTCTCGTCGCCCGCACCGTCACGTTGACCCCGAGGGCACACAGGCGGTCGCGAAAGGCGGCGACCGTGGCGGGCGGGCTCCCGGCCAGCGCGTAGCCGGGCGTCGGGTTGAGCGGTATCACGTTGACGTGCGCCCCGAGCGGGCGGGCGAGGCCCGCCAGCTCGGCTGCGTCGCGCTCGCGGTCGTTCACCCCGGAGATGAGCGCCCACTCGAAGGTGATCCGCCGATGGGTCGCCTCGGTGTACCGGCGGCAGGCCGCCATGAGCGCGGCGAGGTCGTAGCGCCGGTTGACGGGCACGAGCTCGTCGCGCAGCTCGTCGTTGCCCGCGTGCAGCGAGACGGCGAGGTTGAACTGCAGGCCCTCTCCGGCGAGCCGGAGGATCCCAGGGACGATGCCGACGGTCGAGATGGTGATCGAACGGGCCGCGATGCCGATCCACTCGTGGGCCCGCCGGAGCGCCGGGAGCACGTTCCCGTAGTTGGCGAGGGGCTCGCCCATCCCCATCAGCACGACGTTGGTGAGCCGGCCCATCCCCCGCTCACGGGCATTCCGGGCGGCCAGCACCACCTGCTCCAGGATCTCGCCGCTCGTGAGCTGGCGACCGAAGCCAAGCTGCCCGGTGGCACAGAACGAGCACGCCATCGCGCAGCCCGCCTGGCTCGACACGCAGGCGGTGGCGCGGTCCCGGTAGCCCATGAGCACGGTCTCGACCCGGACCCCGTCGGCCGCCTCGAGCAGCCATTTGACCGTCGCCCCTCGGTCGCTCGAACGCTCCCCGACGACGTGGAAGGCGGGGGCGAGCGCGGGCGAGGCCCCGAGCCGCTCGCGAAGCGCCCGCGGGAGGACGGTGAGCTCGCCCGGCTCGGCGAGCTGGCGGTACAGCCCGTCGATGAGCTGGTCGACCCGGTAGGAGGGCTCGCCCTCCATCAGGCGGGCGAGCTCAGTGCGCCCGAGGTCGTAGCGGCTCACGGCCGCGCCCCGCCCGTGGCGGGGGGCACGTCGGCGATGTAGGCGCGATCGACGTGGTCGTCGTGGAACCCGAGCGAGCGGTAGAGGGCCCTCGCTCCGACGTTGTCCCGGTCGACGTAGAGCATCGCCTTGTCGAGCCCGAGCGAGGCGAGGTGCTCGAGGCCGGCCAGCACGAGCTCCCGCCCGAGCCCGCGGCCCTGGAAGTCCGGGTTGACGGCGATCACGTAGATCTCGCCGACGTCGCCGCTGCCGTGCTCGTCCTCCTGCACCTTGGTCCAGCAGAAGGCGGCGAGCTGGCCGTCGACCTCGTGGAGGAGGAACCCTTCGGGATCGAACCAGTCCTGCGCCTCCCGGTCCTCGAGGTCCTGGCGGGTCCAGGAGCCCTGCTCGGGGTGGCCCCGGAAGGCGCGGTTGTTCACGTCGAGCCATGCCTCCTCGTCCTGGCCGGGCCGGAACGGGCGAGTGGCAACCGTGGAGGCGGCCTGCTCGACCGGGAGCCGCCGGCGCATCTGGTAGAGGTCCCGGCCTCGCGCCAGGCCGGCGGCAGCCGCGACGGCGTCGTCCGCCTCGCTCGGCTTCGGCACCCACAGGTGCACGTGCCCCCCGCCCTCCGCCGCCACCTCGGCGAGGGCCGCCGCCACGAGGTCGCTCCGCAGCCTGGGCTCCGTGCGCCAGTCCGGGTGGACGACGTACTCGAGCGCCCAGGTGCCGTGGCCCCGGCTCAGCTGGGCGTAGCCGATCACCCGGTGCCGCCGGGAGACCTCCCTTGCCACGAACCCGGCGAAACCCTCCCGCCCCCCCTGCACGAGGTCCAGCCACTTGTGCTCGCCGAGGGCGCGGTGCCCATCCGCCCGCGAGGCCGCCTCGATGAGCAGCGAGAGCGCAGCGATGTCGGCCTCGCCCATGCGGCGCTTCACCTCGACCTCGTGCACCGCGAGAGGGTACTGCCGCCTCGGTACGCTCCCGCTCCATGCCGCGAGAGTCCAAACGAGCCCGGGCAGCGCGAGCGAGGGAGATCGCCCGCCTGCTCGCCGGGGCCTACCCCGGCACCGCCGCCGAGCTCTGCGCGCTCCGCCACGACGGCCCCTTCCAGCTCCTCGTGGCCACGATCCTCTCGGCTCAGTGCACCGACGAGCGGGTGAACATGGTCACACCCGCGCTGTTCGACCGCTATCCCGACGCGCCCTCGCTCGCCGGCGCGAGCCGGGAGGAGCTCGAGGAGATGATCCGCTCGACCGGCTTCTTCCGCTCCAAGGCGAACCATCTCCTCGGCATGGCCGCAGCGCTCGCGGACCGCTTCCCCGACCGCTTCCCGACCGAGATGGACGAGCTCACCTCGTTGCCCGGAGTCGGGCGCAAGACGGCGAACGTGGTGAGATCGGTCGCTCTCGGACTGCCCGGCCTCCCGGTCGACACCCACGTGACGCGCCTCGCCCGCCGGCTCCGCCTCTCGGAGGCGACGTCGCCGGAGAAGATCGAGGCCGACCTGTGCGCCGAGCTCCCCCCGGAGGAGTGGGGCGCGATAAGCCTCCGGCTCATCCTCCACGGCCGGAGCACCTGCGTGGCCCGCTCGCCACGCTGCGGAGACTGCCTTCTCGCCCCGCTCTGCCCCTCGGCCGGCGTGGGGCGCTGATGACAGCACGATTAGGCCGCGCTATTGTCTATACCGGAACCGGTTCCCGCCACCTGGTTCCATTGAGCGGAGATCGGGATCCGCCGCCCGACCCGCTCCGCGACGGCGCCCTTCGGGGCGCCGTCGGCGCGTCCGGGGTCAGGCCGCTCAGCGGGACCGGTCGAGCATCCTCCCGAGGCGCCGCTGCGCGCTCGAGAGCGACCGCTCCACCTCGAACAGCTCCCGGGCGACCTCCTCCTCCTTGTCACGCCGCGCCGCCTCCGCCATGCCCCCGACGCGGGCGAGGAGCTGCTCGAGCGTCGAGGTGATCGAGGAGAGCTCCGGGACCTGTGCAGCCATCGCGCCATCTTCGCGGATCTGCGGCAACGGCCGGCAGCCGCCCCTACCCACCCGGCCGCAGCGGGTGCCTTCGCTAGTCTGCGCTGGTGCTCCACACCCTCGACCTCCGTGACGCCACCGGCGACCTCCGGTCGCTCCTCCCGAGGCCGGACCTCGCCGGCGAGGGTCCCGTGGCAGAGGTGCGGGCGATCGTGGCCGAGGTGCGCGCCCATGGCGACGCCGCCCTTCGCGAGTACTCCCGCCGCTTCGACGGCGTCGACCTCGACGAGCTCTCCGTCCCCCTCGGCGAGGCCGAGGCCGCCCTTCGCCGGCTCCCTCCCCCCTTGCGCGAGGCCCTCACGCTCGCCCGGGACAACATCGAGGCCTTCCACCGGGACCGCCCGGAGGCCCGCCACACCTACTCCCGGGGCGGTGTCACGATCGACCTGCTCGAGCTCCCGGTCGCCCGGGCGGGCGTGTACGCCCCAGGCGGGCGGGCGAAGTACCCCTCGAGCGTGCTGATGACGGCCATCCCGCCCAAGGTGGCGGGCGTCGGCGCCGTCGCCCTCTGCGTGCCGCCGGGACCGGACGGCCGCCTCCCCGACGAGGTGCTCGCTGCCGCCTCGCTCGCCGGGGTCGACGAGATCTACCGGGTCGGCGGGCCCCAGGCGATCGCCGCCCTCGCCTACGGCACGCGCAGCATCCCGAAGGTGGACGTCGTCGTCGGGGCCGGGAGCCGCTGGGTCTCGCTCGCGAAGCAGGAGGTCCGCTCGGTCGTCGGGGTGCCGGCCGCCTTCGCCGGCCCCTCGGAGGTGGTCGTCGTCGCCGACGGCACGGTTCCCGCCGCCTGCGCCGCGATCGACGTCATCGTCCAGGCCGAGCACGGCCCCGACGGCCTCTCGTGGCTCGTGACCTGGTCGAAGGCCGCGCTCGACGAGATCAACGCCCTCATCGCGGAGATGGTGGCGGAGGCTCCCCGCCGCAGCGAGATCGAGTCCACCCTCGCCGCAGGAGGCTACGGCGTCCTCGTGAGCGGGCCGGAGCAGGCGATGGCCGTCGCCAACGAGATCGCGCCCGAGCACCTCGAGCTGTGCTGCGAGGACCCCCGCCGTCTCCTCCCGCTCGTGCGCAACGCCGGGGCGGTCTTCCTCGGCCCGTATTCGCCAGCGTCGCTCGGCGACTACGTGGCCGGCCCGAGCCACGTGCTGCCGACCTTCCGTTCCGCCCGGTTTGCGAGCGTGCTCGGCGTGGAGGACTTCCTCCGCCGGGTGCATGTGATCGAGGCGAGCCCGAACGGCCTCGCCCGCCTCGCCCCGAGCGTGGAGGCGATCGCCGAGGCGGAGGGCCTCTTCGCCCACGCCCGGTCCGTCGGCGTCCGCGAGGAGCTCCGCTCTGAGCGGGTCTGAGCAAGCCAGAAGGCCGCCCCGCCCCCGCCACGGGGCCGCTCTCGGCGAGGGCTACCACTCGCCCCAGCTGAGCGTCGAGGTGCGCCTCAACACCAACGAGTCCCCCGAGCCGCCTCCTGCCGGGTTCCTGGAGGAGCTCTCCGAGGCAGCCCGCCGGGTCGACGCCCACCGCTACCCCGACCGGGAGGCGACCGCCCTGCGCGGCGCCATCGCCGCCTCGCACGGCCGGCAGGCGGCGGAGGTCTTCGCCGCCAACGGGTCAAACGAGGTCCTCCAGTGCCTCCTCCTCGCCTACGGCGGCCCCGGGCGGCGAGCGCTCGTGTTCGAGCCGACCTACGCCCTTCACGCCCACATCGCCCGGCTCACCTCGACCGAGGTCGTGGCCGCCCGGCGGGACCGGCACTTCGCCGTCGACGCCGCGTCCGCCTGCCGGCTCATCGAGCGCTCCCAGCCAGAGGTCGTCTTCCTCTGCTCGCCGAACAACCCCACGGGCAACAGCGAGCGACGAGAGACGATCGAGGCCGTCGCCACCGTCGCCGAGGGCCTCGTCGTCGTGGACGAGGCCTACGCGCAGTTCGCCCGCTGGTCGGCCGTCGACCTCCTCGACCGCTTCCCGGCCGTCGCCGTCGTCCGGACCTTCTCGAAGACCTGGGCACTCGCAGGGCTCCGGCTCGGCTACCTCCTCGCCCACCCCGAGGTGGTGGCCGCCTGCCAGGCGGTCGCCCTGCCCTACCACCTCGACACCGTGAAGCAGCAGGCGGGCGTCGCCGCCCTCGGGCATGTGGAGGAGATGCACGCCCGCGTGGCGCGCCTTGTCGCCGAGCGGGCCCGGCTCGAGGCCGGCCTTTCCGACCTCGCGGTCGACACCTGGCCCTCGGAGGCGAACTTCGTCCTCTTTCGGCCCCGCTCCCGCCCCGCGAGCGAGGTCTGGCAGGGTCTCGCCGACCGCTCGGTGCTCGTCCGGGACGTCTCCGGCTTCCCAGGCCTCGACGGCTGCCTGCGGGTCACCGTCGGCACCGCCGAGGAGAACGGCCGCTTCCTCGCCGCCCTCTCCGAGGTCCTCGCCGAGGGCCCGTCGGTAGGCTCGGGCAGGTGACGCGGGCGCCGGAGGGCTTGCTCGAAGGGGACGAGAAGCGCCGCGCCGTGACCGAGATGTTCGACGCCATCGCGCCCCGCTACGACGCCGTCAACAAGGTGATGACGTTCGGGCTCGACCTGTGGTGGCGGCGCAGGACGGTCGCCCTCCTCGGCCTGCCTGCTCGCTCGCTCGTCCTCGACCTCGCCTGCGGCACGGGCGACTTCCTCCGGGTCCTCGAGCGTGCCGGGCAGCGCCCGGTCGGCCTCGATCTCTCCGAGGGGATGCTCCGCCACGCGAGAGCGGGCTCGTCACCCCTCGTCCGCGGGGACGGAGCCGCCCTCTGCTTCCCCGGTGGAGCCTTCGACGGAGCCGTGAGCGGGTTCGCCCTCCGCAACTTCTCCGACCTGAGGGCGGTGCTGGCCGAGCTCGCCCGAGTCGTCCGCCCCGCCGGCCGCGTCGCTGTGCTCGAGGTGGCCGAGCCGTCCGCCCCGCTGCTGCGGGCGGGATACCGCGCCTGGTTCAACGGGGCGGTCCCCCTCATCGGCCGCCTCCTCTCCGACCCCGGCGCCTACCGCTACCTCCCCCGCTCGGTCGCCTACCTCCCCGCGCCGGCCGATCTCGTCGCCATGCTCGAGGCTGCCGGCTTCGGCGAGGTTCGCCGGCACCTCCTCACCGGCGGCGCCGTCCAGGTGCTGACCGGGACCCGAGCGTGACCACCCACCGCCCGCTGCGAGCCGTCGAGCGGCCCATCTCGCCTGCGCAGGCGAGGCTCCTCCGCCAGCTCGCCTTCGCCTCCGGGCTCGTCGTCGAGCGGGACGGCTGCGCGCTGGCCGGCATCGGGGAGGCGCTCACCTTGAGCCTCCCCGCCGGGCTCGGCGACCCGGCCGGCCTCGACGAGGCGACCGGGCGACTGCGGGCAGTGTCAGCGGAGCCCGTCGGGGCCGGCTCGCCCGGCGCCGTCGCCGTCGGCGCCCTCGCCTTCCTCCCCGGCGCGCCCGGGTACCTCACCGTTCCCGAGGTGACCGTCCTCGCCACAGAGCCGAACGACCTTGGCACCCACCCGCCCTCGGCCGTCGTCGTCGCGCCCGAGGGCGCCCACGACCAGGTCTGGGAGGCGATGATCGCCACGGCGAGGCGGGAAGCCGGGGCCGCGTCGGCATCACCGCCGCCGGACTCGTTCCGGCTCGAGTCGGCACGCTCCCATGCCGACTTTCTCGAGCGGGTGGCCCAGGCCGTGGGCGAGGTACGCAGCGGCCGCCTCGACAAGGTCGTCCTCGCCCGGGAGGTCGTCGTCGAGGCGAACCGGCCCCTGCGCCAGGCCGACCTTCTCGAGCGCCTCCGCTCCCTCCATCCCTCCTGCACCACCTTCGCCGTGGACGGGTTTGTCGGGGCGACGCCAGAGCTGCTCGTGCGCCGCCGCGGGGCCGTGGTCGAGTCCGACCCCCTGGCCGGCACCGCGGCACGAAGCGGTGATCCGGAGGCGGACCGCGCCGCCGAGGCAGCCCTGTTCTCCTCGGAGAAGGAGCGGGCCGAGCACCGGACCGTCGTGACGGCGATCGGGGCGGCGCTCGCCCCGGTCGTGGACGAGCTCGAGGTGCCAACAGAGCCGGGCATCCTCGAGCTGCGCAACGTGTCGCACCTCCACACGAAGATCAGGGGCCGGCTCCGTCCCCTCCCCGCCCGGGCCGAGCTCCCGAGCGCGCTCGAGCTTGCCGCCCTCGTCCACCCGACCCCCGCCGTCTCGGGCTATCCCGTGGACCTCGCCCTCGAGTACCTGGCGAAGGCCGAGGACCTCGATCGGGGCCGGTACGCCGGGCCCGTCGGCTTCGTGCGGGCGAACGGCGACGGCGAACTCCATCTCGGCATCCGCTCCGCCTTCGTCGACGGCACCGTCGCCCGCCTCCTGGCAGGAGTCGGGATCGTGGCCGACTCGCAGCCCGAGGCAGAGCTACGCGAGACCCAGCTCAAGCTCCAGGCACTCCTCGCGGCGGCGGTGCGGCCGTGACGAGCCGCCAGTAGCGCCGCACGGCGCCCGCGACGACCTCGGGCTCCTCGAAGGGGAGGAGATGCCCGAGGCCGGGCCGCATCACGAGCTCGGCCCCCGGGATCGCAGCGGCGAGCTGCCTCGCGGCCTGGGCGGGGACGACGTGGTCGGCCGTGCCGTGGATGACGACGGTCGGATGGGCGACGAGGTGGAGCCGGCTCTCAAGAGCCGGGGTCTGCTCGACGAGCGAGCGCTGCTCGACGAGGAACGACCGGCGGTCCCTGCCGAGAAGAGCGCGCCCCCCCTCGGCGAGGGCCGAGCGGACGGCCGGGTGGCGGTTGGCCCGCTCGAGGACCCGCTCGCCGAGCGAGCTCCCCGCGAGCCGCCCCACGTTGCCCACCGCTCGCTCGAGGCCGAGGGCTCCGGCCCGCAGCAGCTGCTCGCCGAGGACCGGGAGGGCGAGGAGGCGGTCGAGGTTGCCGAGGGCGGCACCCACGCCGACCGAGCTCACGAGCACGAGCACCGAGACGAGCTCGGGGTACGAGAGGGCGAGCTCGATGGCGATGCCGCCCCCGAGGGAGTGGCCGACGACGACCGCAGGCGAGGTCGCGTCCGCGAGGTCGCGAGCGGCGAGCATCCTCGCGAGGGCCGCCGCGTTGCCGGCGAGGCTGGTGGCCGGGCGAGGGTGGTTCCCCCAGCCGGGACGGTCAGGGGCCACGACCCGGAAGCTCGGCGAGAGGAGGTCGGCCACCGGCGCCCAGGAGAGCCCCCGTCCCGGCTGGCCGTGCACGAGGAGGACGACGGGCCCGCGTCCGGCGTCGATGGGGACGGCCGGTGGCGAGCCGGTGGGCTCAGGCGCGGCCCCCACGCCGTCCTCGGCCCGCCGGGGAGAGGCGCCGGGCGAGGCGCTCGATGCCCCAGAGCGTGACGAGGGCGAACGCCTCGGCCACGGTGTAGGTCGACATCTTCGAGCTGCCGAGGGTCCGGTCGACGAAGCGGATCGGCACCTCCTCGATCTCCGCCCCCGCCTGGAGGGTCCGGTAGGTCATCTCGATCTGGAAGCCGTAGCTGTCGGCTCTGATCGCCGAGAGGTCGACCTTCTCGAGGATGCGCGCCGCATAGGCGCGGTAGCCCGCCGTGGAGTCCTTCACGGGCAGGCCCAGCATCACCGCTGCGAAGACGTTCCCTCCTCTCGAGATCAGCCGTCGCGAGAGGCTCCAGTCAGGGATCGAGCCGCCCGGGACGTAGCGGGAGCCGATGACGACGTCCTTGCCCGCCTCGAGCGGTGCCACGATCGAGGGGAGGGCAGCGGGGTCGTGGGAGAGGTCCGAGTCCATCTCCACGAGGACGTCGTAGCCCCGCTCGAGGCCCCAGCGGAAGCCGTCCCGGTAGGCGCTGCCGAGCCCGGACTTCCCCGGGCGCCGCAGCACCTCGATCCCGCCGAGATCCTGGCCCGCCTTCTCGGCGAGGTCGGCCGTGCCGTCGGGGCTGTTGTCGTCGACCACCAGCACGGAAGCCTCCGGCAGCGACCTGCGGACGAGGGCGAGCACGTTCGAGATGTTCTCGGCCTCGTTGTAGGTGGGCAGGACGACGAGCACACGCATCCGGGGCAGCCTACTCAGCCTCGCCGGGCGGACCGGGGCGCTCGTGGCGGCCCGCCTACCGCCGCGGCGGTCCCGTGCGGTGCCGCTCCCGGTCCCGGGCACGGCGGCGGGCGGCGTCGGAGCCGCTCCCGCTGTCCGGACCGGCGCCGGCGGGATCCGGCTCGCTCCTGCCGTTCCCCACTCCTCCCGGCGCCCGCGGCGTCCCGCCGGGCTCCCGGCCTGCGGCGGTGCCTGCCTGCGGGCCTCGCGCCCCTGGCCTTGTGGTGGCGACGAGACCGGTGTCGAGGCGGTCGGTGCCAGAGGTCGCGACGGCGACCTCCTCGCCGACCCCGAGCAGCTCTGCCCCCGTCCGGTGCCGCCAGAGGTCCCGGACGACCACCTGCACGGCCGAGCCGGCCGGCACGGCGAGGAGCGCCCCGACGAACCCGCCCGAGATCGAGCCCACGACGTCGCCGAGCGCCGCCCCGAACAGCACCGACACGAGGACCCAGAGCGAGTTGAGCTTCACCGTCCTGCTCATCACGATCGGGTAGAGCACGTGGTTCTCGATCTCCTGGTAGACGAGGAAGACGACGAGGGTGACGATCCCGGCCGGCAGCGAGTGCAGGGTCGCGATGATCACCGTCGGCACGCCGGCGAGGAGGCCGCCGACGAGCGGCAGGAAGTCGACGATCGCCACCCAGACGCCGAGCACGAGCGGGTACGGCACACCCGTCGCGAGCAGCGTCACCGCGATCACCGCCCCGGCGATGAGCGAGGTGGCGAGGTCGCCGGCGACGTAGCCCACGACGGAGCGCTCCACGTCGGCGACGATGAGGGCGACCCGCTCCGCCCGCTCCGGCTGCATCCAGGCGAGGACGCCCCGGTAGAGCCGGGGGGCATGGATGAGCAGGAAGAACGTGAGGAACACGATCGTGACGACCCCGACGACGCCCGAGAGCACCCCCTTGCCGACGCTCAGCGCCGGCTTGCCGAGCCGTGAGATGAGCGCCTGGGCGCCCCCGTTCTTCGCCGTCACGTAGTGCCCGAGGTGGAAGTCGGCGACGAAGCGGCCGATCTCGCCGCGGCCGTGCTCGGCCTGCCTGATGATCTTCGGGAGGGCGCTCGCGAGGTGCTCGGCC
>Ga0209061_1002596_pt1 | contig 22209 bp, 12 predicted proteins | sample Coa_R1_10_FD_187157 | JGI IMG/M metagenome (GOLD analysis project Ga0209061, IMG submission 187157) | Surface soil microbial communities from Centralia Pennsylvania, which are recovering from an underground coalmine fire - Coalmine... | ecosystem: Environmental > Terrestrial > Soil >...
AGCTCAGCGAGCCTGTCGAAGTCCTTGTTCCTCGCGGCCTCGAAGAGCTGCATCAGAACCCTCTTCACAGCGTTTGCATCATCCACACCCATAGCATGGCTACACCAACCGAATAGTGCACTCGGAATGGCTTAAACCTTATCTGTCAACCACCCATAACAGCTGTGTGCACACCAACACACTCAGGGTAAGGCAGCTCAGGGAGCTCCTCGTACTCATCGAGGAGTTCGATGCTGGCTGGGAGGTGTTCGTGAGCAGGGGCACACTCAACTCTGAGGGTAGAAAGGTTTGTGTGAGGATCGGTACACTCGCGGGCCACCTCTTCCCCGGCACACCCTTCAAGGTGAGATGGGTTCTCGGGGACGCCTCCGACACACATGTAAGGTCCGCGCTGGAAGCGATCAGAGATAAGGCGACCGCCGAACTCGAGCACCTTGAGTGGCGCTCACCACAGTGATGGGGTGCTTCAGAGAATGCTGCCCCCACCCTGCTTGGCTATACGTGAACCCTCCTCCAACAGATTCCTCGCTAAATCCATCATGGAAGCCTTCTTTTCATTGTGCTTCTCAATATAGTTAATCACTAGGTCGGCTAGCTCAGACTTACACTCACCGCAGAGCCTCTGACCCCCCAAACACTCCCTCCTAATCCTAAGCAGCCTCTCATCATCCTCCAAGAAGTGGTCGCGGTAGTACTCGTACACCACGCACTTGTCGGGCTCCCCCCCAAGCCTCCTCTGCTCCTCCACAGTGGCCCGACCGCCCGTCAGGGCGTTGGATATCTTACGCCTCACAAGCTTGGGGTCCTCGTTAAGTGTGAGCACACCCATCGGATCCCTCTTCGACATCTTCTCAGAGCCCGTGAGCGAGTGCACAAGCTTATGGTAGATCGAGCTCGGCTCAACGAAGCCAAACTCATCCCTGTACCTATGTGCAAGGTCCCTCGTGAGCCTGATGTGCGGGTCCTGATCCACCCCAACGGGCACAATCACCGGCTTGGGACCCCCGAAGAACCCAAGCTGCGGGAGAAGGATGTCCCCCGCCTGCACGAGCGCTGAGAAGTAGAGTCCGAACGCCCTATCACCGTATATGGCGCGCATCATGTTGTTCGTAACACTCTTCGAGAAAACAGAGGCGAGGTTCATCACACGCATCTCCTCACTCTGCTTGTACACGTAGGCACGCTCAGGGTCTAGCCCCAACGCTAAGATGTCGGCCACATTACCCACAGCTATCTCATGCGACTCCGAGAACTTCAACCCATTATCACAGTAGGCTTCAACATCCGCTATAGAGTAGAACACCCTAGCACTCTTAGAGAGTCCCTGGAAGAACACCATCGCCTCAGCCGTGGTCTTAGTGCCCAAGTGGTAGATCCCCGTGGGCTTGATACCCGACATAACAGCGTACACAGAACCAGACCTAGCGGCGTCGAGCACACGCCCAAGATCCCTGCACCCAAACCAAACCCCCCTCCTAAGAAGCCTATGGGTCGCGGGGAACCTATCGGCGAACCTTTCAATGGGCTCGATCCCGAACTCCTCAAACAGCCTCCCATAGTCAACGACACTACTCTCACCCCACGGGTCGAGAACTGACCCACTACTCCTATTATCCGACAACCCAGTTCCACAACTATACCCACAACCCATGCTTTAAGCTTGGGCTCCCATATACAACCCTTCGCACGGGAACCCTACTCGACGCCTACTTTCGTTTTAGATAATGAAGCCAGTAGTGCCCGGATAATCCACTCATGGTCTCGGCACCCAGCTGTGGAGGCCACCTCTACGCGCACCGCCTCGGAATCAAACTTATTACATTAGGCTTAGTAGCCATCGGCGGGGCCAGATGAGCGGACTCTCAAGGGCTGACGCATGATGTGTGAACCCTAGCGCGAGACCCCTCCCCCCATCTGGGAGAAACATATTTCTACCCTGTAAACCGATTCACAAGTGAACTCTTAATTGGACTCAATAGGATCTCCCCATCTGTATTGATCTTCTCACTAAGTAGGGGGGCATTTACACCCAGTTATTCGACCAAGGCTCATGGGGATTGGGTTTTAGGTGTTAGAGTAATAACAAGGTAACTGCTACCCAAACAATGGGTGTGAATTTATGAATAAATGAACAACTCAGCGTGAGCGCAAGTCAGAGTAATAAGTGCTATTATTTCATCTATGTTCGCTGGTAGCCCTCACGTGGAGAGGTGTTGAACACCACCCTTTCATAGTGGTGTGTCAGGGCTTAAATGCAGCCCCAAGTTTTATGAGGGTGATTGATCATAACTTAGGGTGGGATATCGTAGGTGGACGCGGCATCGAACAGGGTGTGGTTGGCTACTATGCGTGTTTAGCCCGAGTCGGCTTGTTAGGGGGGACGCGAACTGGTCTCATATGCGAGAAAGCAACTCATAGGTGTGCTCGTCACATCACTCCTCACACTCACCTGGTTCAGGTTTAAACCACTCTACAACGCCGACATGGGACTCGGCTCAACCGTGGGCCACACCACCCCCTCATATATTGCGGCGCTCGTTAAAGCCAACTTCCTCGGGCTGTCACCCTGGGTTTACCCGGGGACACCCTCGGTGCCCTCAGCCCTACTCTACACCTTTACGGTGAACCTCCTCCACGTGTTCACACCCCTCTGGTTCTCCCAGTTCGCATACGTCTACGTGCTCGCGTTATTCGCCCAGGGAGGGGTGTGCGCCCTCCTCGGCAAAGTGTCTGGCTCCATGGGTGTAAGGCCGCCATGGTGGGTTGGAGTCGTCGCCGGCGTGTTCTACGTGTACGCCCCCTACTACCAGTTCTTCGTGGGTGACGGCGCCTACATACCCCTAAGCTTCTACGCTGCGTACCCATTCATGGTTCACTCGAGTCTCGGCCTCAGCGAGGCTGGTGTGGGTGAGTGGTCCAGCTACCTAAAAAACCTAGTAGTACTCCTTGTGGCGTTCTTCGTGGGCTCGGGCGGCTTCACCTACTATTACTACATAACGGGGCTAGGCTCCATAATACTCATCGGCGTGGTCTACATATGCTTGAATCGTAGTGGCTGGATTAGTCGGGCGCTGGGGTTGGGAGGCCTACTACTCGGCTTGGTCGCAGCCCAACTCAGCTTGGCGCCCATCATAGTGGGCGACTTCGTAAGTGGGCCAACACTCGCACAGTCAAACACCACATCACCCAACCTACTCCTACTCTTTATGAGGCGCACAACCCAGACCACATACTTCCACGAGCTGGCGCAGAGCTTCTGGCCCGCGCCCGGACCCTTCGCCGCACCTCAACCCAACCTCCCCGCATACCTCACTTCGCCGCTTATAGGCGTGGCATTCCTCACACTAACACTCACCCTCCTCTTCGTGGTGGGTGATAGGCGGAGCACAGCGAGGAGGCTCCGCGCAGCCGCCCCCTTCCTAGTAGCCTACCTAGTGGTGGTCGCCCTCGCAGCCGGCCCAGAGAAACCATTCGGCTCCATCGTGCTCTACGCATTCACCAGGCTGTGGTTTGTGAGGGCCATCACTGAAAGCTTCACCTCGCTAAACTTCATATCCCAGCTATCCCTGACCGTTATGCTCGGCTTGGCACTTGCAGAAGCCAAGACCAAGCCCCCCAATAAGCCAATAGGGGGGAGGCTGAGTCAGCTGGGCGCCGTGCTATTAATACTAGCTGTGGCCGCGCTTGCAGCCCCCTACGCGGCGGGGGCACCCCTACCAAGAACACAGCTAGCCGCGTCCCCCAGCGGGGTTCCACAAACCTACACCGTGACCCCGCGCGTCCAGATACCCAGCTACTTCGCCCAGCTAGTATCCTACACCAACAGCCAACCACCCCACGGCGCGGTCCTACTCCTACCCGTGGGTGGGAATTTCCGAACCACAAGCTGGTACATAGCCGTGGACGCACTATCCTCAGCGCTCACAAAACCCGTTGTGGGCGGCGGCTACGTGAGCACCCCGCAGACACAGGCCCTCATCAACTTGGTGGTCATGTGGGAGGAGGGTGCGAACATAAGCCTCCAGCCACTCCTCGAGAAGATGGGTGTGGGCTACATAATCGTTGAGGGCGACGCCGCCTCAGCACCACCATACACACCCGAGCCCCCATTCAACCTCGACTACATCGAGTCACAGCTCAACTCAACCCCAAACATAACACTCCTACAAAGATTCGGATCAGACCTACTCTACACGGTTAACTGGGCAAACAACGCCGAATGGGGAAACCAAACAACACTCGCCTACGGCTTCTCAGTGTACGCGAGAGCGGTGCTAGCGGAACCCCAACCCCAGCAACCATTCAACCCCCTGTTTAACATGAGCTCATCGAGCCCATTAAACACCAGCAACCCCTGCACTGTTTCGGGTGGACGCCTACTCATACCCCTGAAGGGTGGCTACGGTGAGTGCACGTTTAAGACCAACATAAAAGCCACAAGCCCCATCTATGTTTCCTACGCCTATCAACCCTCACTTACGAATGCGGGCGTCACACTCACACCGGCGAGCGGCGGCCCACCCATCAGCGGGCAACCCGTAACCCAGGGAACAATGGGTGGCGTGGACTACGCGGTGGAGGCCTTCCCACCCGGGAGCTACTCTGGCCTCGAGGTTTACGCCTTCGGACCCACTGGGGTGGGTGTGAGGGGTGAGGTTGACTGGGTGTACGCTTCACTCGCCGCTACACCAGGCGAGCTAGTCGGCTACAACGCGCAACCCAACACACTCTACGTTACACCACCCAACAACCTAGGTGGGGGTGCACCGACGCCCCGCCCACTGCTCAACTCCACAGCGCAGCCAGAGGTCTACTCCTCGGTGTGCTCCGCCTACACGTGCACAGTGAGTGTGCACGCAACCCAACCCTTCTTCTTCGAGTACTACACGGCGTACTCCAATCAATACGAGTTGTACGTGAACGGCGCAGTGGATGCGCAACACTACGCCGCCTACGGCTCATTCAACGCCTGGCTTATGAACGCCACGGGTAACCTGACACTCAGAGTCACATTCACAAACATGCTTCTACCCTACGAAGCCGTATCCGCAGCCGTCTGGGTGGGGGTGGGTGCACCCTACCTCCTATCATACTTATCCATCCAACCGAGAAGACGTAGGCGGGCGTAGTGGTACCGCTGGAGGCTAGTATTCCTCCCCGAATATCTCCTTCATCTCGTTGAAGACGCGCTGAACCCATTCACGCTGATTCTCGATCATCTGCCTGAAGTACTCCCTCAACTCCTCATCATCCATGGTTATAGCCCTATACAGCATCCTACGATCCTCGGCTGACTCGAACTTCTCGCGGAGGGTGCGCCTAGCCATGTTCAGCGCCTGAATCTTGAGCTGTGTGAGCGCGTAGTAAGCGGCCGAAACCCGCTCGAGTGTGTCCTCAAGCGAACACACATACTCGCGAAGAGCCCTAATCCTCTGCTCGGCGTCGAGTGAGCCTATCTCCTCGAGTTTACGCTTCTCACGTGATGGGTCAACCTGGAGCCTGAGCTCCCCCTCAGAGCCCGCCCCCTCTTTCGGCTCAGACCTACCAAGCAGACTCTTAGCGAGCTCGCTGAGTAGTAGCACCGAGTCATCGATCTCATAATACTTCTTAGGAGGGGTGCCACCCTCCCCCCTCACTATGAACGACTTGATGATGCCCCGCTCCTGCAGGTACTCCAAGTGCTTCAGAATGGCCTGCTGGCTCACCCTGATCTCCCGGGTGAGCTGGTTGAGGTAGGCTGGTTCTTCAGCGAGTATCTCAAGGATACGCCTCCTCGTCTCATTCGAGAGAACATCGAATATGTCTATAGGTGAGTCGGACATGAACGTTCACAATAAAATATTACTAACCAAAGGTTAATAAGCATTTCTGGGTCAAACACCACGAACACTGAAAACGAGCAGGAAACCACACACAACACCATAGATACACGGCGCAAAGACACGGGAAAACAACAACCCAACACTCAAAGCGCTCAGGCAACACAGACCAACACCCCCGAGCACCACTCAACCCACGAACCCACAACCCGACCCCCAACGAACCCCAATACCTGAGTGTAATCAAAGCGTTCATCAGCGCCACCTGACAGGCCCGTAGAGGCCGTCTTACTGCGTCGGTGTGCGGCGTTAAACAAATCAAGCCCCTTTCCCCACGACCCATAGCTTCGCCTGCGCACACCTCGAGACACACACCTCCATGGGTGGCGTGATGCGATAAGTCTATATTCATGAGCGTGTTAAAAACACTTGTCAACGTCGGTTTAGAAGTATGCCTAACACTCCAAAAGAGGATTCACAGCTCAGGGTGAACGGCCCCGAGCAGAGTGATGGCAACGTAGAGTACAAGCTGTATCTGGGTTCACCCACCCCCGACCGGCTTGACAGGCTTGTGACCCAGATGCGCTACAGGCTCGCCCAGGGGGGCGGGGAGGCCTTCTACGAGCTTGGGGTGAGCGATAGCGGTGAGCTTGTCGGACTGGGTGAGGAGCAGGTCAGGGAGGTCCTCGGGGTCTTCGACAGGGTGGCGAAGTCGGCGGGAGCCGAGTGGCGTGTCACCCGCCGCGTCAAGGGTAGGGAGGGCGACGTGCTCGAGGTGCACGTGCGCCAGAGGCTTGAGGCGGCTGTGCAAATCGTTGTACCACTCCTAGGCAACGTCGACAGCGGCAAATCCAGCCTCGTGGGTGTGCTGTGCACCGGGAGCCTCGACAACGGGAACGGTGAGGCGGCCACCCGCGTCGCCAGGTACCTCCACGAGATAGTGAACAGGCGCACAAGCTCAGTGTCCACACATCTACTCGGCTTCGACGGCTCGGGTAAAACCGTGAACGACCAACTCCTAGACCCCCTCAACGAGAGCCAGGTCTACCTGAGGAGTAGGAAGGTGGCGGTGCTAGTCGACCTAGCGGGCCACGAGCGCTACCTGAGGACCACGCTTAAGGGTGTTCTCGGCCACACACCCGACTACGCCCTCGTAGTGGTTGCCTCAAACATGGGCACCGTGGGCACATTCAGGGAGCACCTAGGCATATGCGTGGTGCTAGGCATCCCCTTCGCGGTGGTGATAACCAAGGTTGACCTCGACCCATACAACGTGAAGAACACCCTAAGCGACGTGGAGAGGGTGCTCAAGCTCCCAGGGGTCAACAAGATACCCTTCACAGTGCACACCCAGGAGGACGCGGTGCTCGCCGCAAGACACATATCCTCGGGTAGGGTTGCACCCGTCTTCCTCGTGAGCAACGTCACCGGCGCAGGGCTCGACCACCTGAGAACATTCCTAGACCTGGCGCCACCACGCCTAGAGTGGGAGAAGAAGGTGGATGAAGACCTACTCGTATATGTGGATGACAAGTTCCTAGTGAAGGGTGTGGGCCTCGTGGTGAGCGGGATGCTCCTCCAGGGCAGGGTGAGCGTCAACCAGGAGGTGTATGTGGGCCCATTCGCAGACTCCACCTACAGAGCCGTTAAGATTAAGTCCATACACGTGAACAGGGTGAGCGTCGACTCAGCGAGAGCCGGGCAGATAATGTCCGCAGCCCTCGCGGGCCTCGAGTACACCGAGGTTGAGAAGGGCATGGTTATACTCTCACAGAGAACGAAGCCCCACGCCGTGGAGGAGTTCAAGGCGGACATACACGTGCTCTACCACCCCACAACCATAAAGCCAGGCTACCAGTCGGTTGTACACGTGTACACACACAGGCAGCCCGCCAAAATAGTGAGTATAATAGGGAAGGACACCCTCAGGACGGGTGACAAGGGCACGGTGATAATGCGCCTCATGAAGAAGCCAGCCTACCTCTACCGTGGGCAGACAATAATATTCAGGGAGGGGCGCACCAAGGGCATAGGCAGAATCGTCGAAGTCTACCCCAAGACAGCACAGCCACTCAGAGCCACCCAGCCACCCACATAACCCGGGATACACGGCTCCGTAACCCAAAGCCCAACCAAACAATTAGCATAAATATGCTAATTTATGAGGATAAGCCTTAAATAAAACTACAATCACATGCTAATCATGGGTTTGAATAAAACCGAGAACAACAAACAGCAGGACCCCGATTCAACCCTTAAATCCAAGCCCTCAAGTCAGACGGTGTTCGTGCGGGAGGCCACAGGCCTCGTCAAATCAGCCTCACTCTTCGACGCCTTCTCACTCAACATAAGCAACATGTCAATAGGCGCACTCCTAGGCGTCATGGGCCTCACACTCGTATACCTACCATCAATGTCGGGCGTCAACCTCGTCCTAGCCTCCGTTCTAGGCTTCCTAGTAGCCATCCCCCAAATAGTGGTGTACACCATGATGTCCTCACGCGTACCAAGAACGGGTGGAGACTACGTGTGGGTCACACGCTCACTGGGAGGCTTCCTCGGAACATCAATCTCATTCATGGGCTACACACTCGAAACCATGGCCTACATGGCCCTCATAGTGCTCTCAGCCGTGTTCGCAATAGGCTCAGTGGGCCTAGCCCTCGGCCAGCAGGGCTTCTTCGGCCTCGCGGTGCCAAGCAGCGTCCAAGGCGCCCAACCCTACCTACAATTCGGCGTGGGCGCAGCCATCTTCGCAGCCCTAATAGCACTCAACATACTAAAACCAAAGGCGGGCTACAGGCTTGTCTCAGCACTCACAGTGTTCGGCGTAACAATAACACTCGTAGCCATAGGCGTACTCCTACACGCGGGCAGAGCCGGCGTGGAATCCTACATTAACAGCCTAGGAATAAGCGGGGTAACCTACTCATCCCTAGCCTCAAGCTACAAGGGACCCACATTCAACCCCGCAGCAACACTATCCATCCTACCACTCCTAGCCGCCTTCGTCTACCCCTGGCTCAACGCCGCCCCAGCCGTGGGCTCCGAAGTCAAAAACACCAGGGCGCTCAAAATGAGCATACCCCTAGCCGCACTAACAAGCTTCGCCCTCCTCACAGCCGCCTTCGGCACACTCTACTACGTGGGCGGCCTACCATTCATAAACCAAGCACTATCAAACCAGACACTCGTATTCAACTACTCATTCAACTTCTGGACACTCGCAATGGGCGTAGCCGGAAACACCGCGCTAGCCGCCCTCCTAGGCCTCGGCTGGATAGTGTGGAACATAGGAATACTCGCATACGGCATCATAGTGGTGTCCAGGTACCTATTCGCGGGCTCATTCGACAGATTCCTACCCGAGAAGCTAAGCTACGTGAGCCCCAAGTGGGGCTCACCCCTCATAGCACACGTGGTGGACCTAGTGATCACCATAACACTCGTGGGCCTCGCAGCCGTGTTCTACGGAGGCTTCTCAGGCCTCTTCGGAGCAATAATAGCCTCAATGATCTACTTCGCCTTCGTAGGCATCTCCGCGGCCATCTACGCACTAAGAAAAGAGAGGGGGGCAGCCAAAGCAGCCCTCATCACCGCGGGAGTGCTAAACGCCGCCGCATTCCTATACATCACCTACCAATTCCTCTCAGCCCCAAGCGTCTGGGGCATAACACCCCTAAGCGAAGCATACGTCGTGGGAACATTCATAGCTGGCGCAGTAATATACACCGCCTCAAAGAGAATACACACAAGCAAAGGCCTCAACATATCACTCGCCTACAAAGAAATACCCCCAGAGTGAGCAAACCCAACCCCCACTCTTTTTACAAACACCCCCAAAACCCCCATTCTCATACGGCTGGGCAACTCACCTAACAAAGCCACGCACATTCTCCGCGGAGCATAACAACCCCAAAGAATGGAGCCCCCTCCCCATAAAGCTGTTAGTGAGCGGTGAACCCCTGACATCAGTGGGACAAATTTGGGGACACGGATACCTAAGCCCGCACTTGGCTAAAGAGGTAGACTACGTAGAAGGAAAGCCTCGCCCTTAAGGCGCGGGGAGGAAGTCAGATGTGTGCTGTTCACCGTATTGTTTAATAACGATAGTTGCATTATACTATTGTGGAAAGCCAGAGTAAACCGCTAACAGACCAGGAGAGGCAGAGGATAAAGGAGGCAGTAATCGAGCTCTTGGAGGAGGACACCGAGTTCAGAGCAAGAGTCTACCAGCTCGTGGTCCCAGCCGAGCTAAGAATGATAGCGGATGAGATAAGGCAGCTCAGACTCGATTTTAAAGCCTACTCGGAGGCGCAGGATAGGCGGTTTGAGGCTTTGATTAGTGAGATGAATCGTAGGTTTGAGGAGGTTAACAAGCGCTTCGAGGAGGTTGATAGGCGGTTTGAGGCTTTGATTAGTGAGATGAATCGTAGGTTTGAGGAGGTTAACAAGCGCTTCGAGGAGATGGATAAGAGGTTTGAGGCAATCCTAGAGCAGATAAGGGAGATACGCGTCGAGCTCGCGGGGCTGGCGGGAAGACTCGGCAGAGGCTTCGAGGACCTGATAAGGCAGACACTCAAAGCCGTCGTGGGCGTAGAGGTCAAAGAGGTTAAGAGACTCGTAATGTGGGATGAGAAGGGTGAGGTGTACGGTCACCCAGAGAACGTGGAGTTCGACGCCTACGCCTCAAACAGTGAAAAATTCCTGATAGAGGTGAAAAGCAACGCCAAAAGAGGCGACATCCTAATCTTCAACAAGAAGGCGGAGTGGGCCGAGAAAACCATTGGTAAAGCCAGGAAAATACTCATAACCGCATACATAGATGACACAGCCTACAGAGAGTGCCTAAAGCTTGGGATAAACGTCATCTCAAGGAACATAGTCCCCCAAGAAAGAGAGGACACACTAAGACTCTAAACCAACCAAAGCACAACAACGGAGAATAATTAGGAATAACAACAACCACAACAACTCTCTCCAGCTAGAAGTTATAGGTTTTCCAAAACCTCGCCTTTTAAGGCGGGGGTTGCTGGGGTCGAAGAGTTTAAATGCCGCCGAAGCGCAGCGTTCAGGAGTACCCGCGGTGCGCGGGGAATTCACGCCTGCGGACACCGAGGCCTCCGTAACCCTCGTAGTAGGGGATCGAGCCCAGTGGAAGAAGCAGGAAGCTCCACCCTCCGGGGCGGGGTAGCTCACCAACACTCGGATACCACGCTCGCCGCAAACCAATCAGGGCACAACCCTACGATCAATGGTTGTTGGGGCTGGAATCTTAGATATCCATAATTGTGAGGCACGCTGCCCTGAAGGGCGTTGCTTTGGGGGAGTGCGTAATTTTATTAGATATAAGAAGGGTCTTCCAATAAGGCAGTAAGCTACCCATACACTGCGGGAGTGTGACCTCCACGCCTTCAACCCCCCTTGGGTTAAAACAGGAGTGGTGGAGCATATGCAGTGTGTGGTCTTAGACGGGTGACCGGATACCTACCGCTTCCTGTTCTTTTCGTAGTTCCCTGTCACAAGGTGAGTAGCTGTGCGCCGCGGCGGATTGCAACGCTCAACACGAGTTTGTCGTTGAATCTCGCATAGGAAGTGTGCTCCCTCCTCAATGTATCCAAAGCGTTGAGCAGGTCCTCTTTATCCACGGGGGCGTACACAAAGGAATCCAGTATGTAGAGCACATTTCGTTAAACAATTCTCTTATCTACTCCAAGTTTAGCGGGAACCCTGACTAACCCATCTATAACCACACTGAGTATAACGCATAGCTCAGCTGAATCGGTGACTGCGCGCGCCGCCTTATGGGGCTACTAATCTTCTAGTGTGCTGTAGATTAGCGTGTCTATGTCTATCACACACTCCAATTCACAGCCTCACCCCATGCCCCTTCTATTAGCGTGTTGAGCTCACCATCAGTGAGTTTTCTACCAAGTGTCATCGTCGTCCTTTCGCTACGTTTGGTAGGAAGCTGTGTTTGGCGGAGCTTTTCATTTATCAAGCGTGATAGCTTTCTAGTGCTACCGTATTTTTTGATGGATTCTTCAACAAGCCTCCTATACAAGTCATCATCCAACACTATAGTAATCTTAACCATGCATCTGCTAGTACTACACAATATAGAAATTTTACGGTCAGATGGTCCGCGTCTGTATTCGTTTGATCTTTTCACGTGCTCATTGCAGATTCTTGTTTGTATGGGTTTGACTTGGCATCGCACAATTAATACAATCCTCTGGTGGGCGCTCAGCCATAACCCGTGATTCGGCTCTCTGCAGTTCTTGATTTATGTGTAATTAGCCATGAAGATTGGAATAGCTTTTGTTAGCCCCACAGCCTAGTCTTATGGTGACCCTCAGTGTAACGGGTTCGGCCTTTTATCTGCCCCCATACATCCTGGGTTAAATTCATATGGATTTACAAAATACATAATGGTTAGCCACCCCCTCTAAGGGGAAGGCTGTGGAACCCCCATAAAACAAGATGCGTTTGTCCGCTGTGGAGGCTAAGAGTGATTTTTGACTTGTATTCTAAGGGCGGATAACCCGTAAATTTTGGGCTAAGCCCACCGCGAAGGAGGACTTACTTTATTACTCACTCAGCTATACTTCCGTAGATAACCTTGAAGCCAAGCTCCCCGGCTCTCTCAAGCGTATCCCTGTCAACATTCACCGCTACAAGGTAGACTTTGCTCACCTTTTTCTGAAGTATTTTCTCAACGTACCCCACCACGTCCTTCAAGTGGTCCATGTCCCGCCTCTCCGGGAAGGATTTAACCTCTATAACCGTCACCTCACCATCCCTCACTAGGATATCTACTTGAACAAGCCTACCCTTCAGCCCCGTCACACTCCCATCCCTGTCAAGGTAGGAAAACCTCTCAACCCTACCCGGCTCAATACCCTCCCTCTCAAGAACCTCCCTAAACGTCCCAAGAAGCGTCCTCTCAAGGTCGGCTCCCCACCTGCGCCCCATCCTACCCAGGGTAACCTCCAACCTATCATTCAGCCTCCTAATATCCTCGTGGAGCAGCGAGACCTCGGTGTTGAAGTCTTGTCTTAGTTTTGTTTGTTCTTCTGATAGTCTGTTGAAGTCTTGTCTTAGTTTTGTTTGTTCTTCTGATAGTCTGTTGAAGTCTTGTCTTAGTTTTGTTTGTTCTTCTGATAGTCTGTTGAAGTCTTGTCTTAGTTTTGTTTGTTCTTCTGATAGTCTGTTGAAGTCTTCGTGAAGCAGCCTGACCTCTCTGTTAAAGTCCTCGCGTAGGCGGACGATCTCCGCGAGCACAGCATCCATCCTCTTCTCGTTATCGTCGAGCCGCTTTATGATCTCAGTGTAGCCTAGGAGACCGGCGGCCGCCAGCCTAAACTCCTCATCCTCCTTGAGCAGCCTCAGAAACTCCTCCCTAACACTCATACCAACATATCTTCTACTAAACCTATCAACTTAAAGCTTTCCAAGGCACACCGGACAGCTAAACCTACAAAGCCGCAGATGGATTTGGGTCTCAAAAGTATGGGTGAAGCTCCTTAGAACAGTCGAATCAACGCATCCATACGCCCCACCCTTCACAAAAGTATGTGGAGAGACACCCGAGGGTGGTTGTAAACCGTGCTGGGCCTATATCCACCACAGAGACCCACACGGCGGTTCGCGCAGCATGAAAGATTAGCTGACATAATAGCGGTATGGGAATAATAGACCACACTCCCCGGTTAGGTACAAAAGTAGACCAACGCCCGCTAAGGCTTATAGCCCCTACATCCCCCTAAAGCTTGCCCCCAAGCTATGGCCTCAAATCTAAACAATTCGACGTGTGGCTACCCCACATCCATGGGTGAACCCCCAAAATCTTAAATTTTCGAGGTGATTGTAGGTCTGAGGCTACATGCGTGCACAACTCTTACTCCTAGCCTTCCTCCTACTCACAGCCACAGCACCCATAACAACCCACGCTTCTCCTCATCATGTGGGCCAAGAGGCCAAGCCCACCACGCTTATACCCTTCAAGGACGCGATACCCCGCGTGCCCAGACTCACCGGTATACAGCAACCCCTCTCAAGCTCCGCGCCAACAGGGCTCGCGAGCTACGGGGACAGCACACCCCTCCAGACCTCGGCGGTGATGGGTTCACTAACCGTGACCAAGGAGGGTATAGGCCCAGACATATTCCCCAACTTCACACTCCTCACCGAGGGTCTCGCAACACTACAGCTAAACGCCGTACTATGGATCCCAGGCCACGGCGAATACTGGACACAAAACGTACTATTCATATACGGCCCAAACAACACCTACGCCCAAGTCGAGGCCATAAACAATGTATGGAACTTCTCAAGCCCCACAGTTGACCCCATGAACCCCCAATACGTGCAGGGAAACGGCACAGCGGTACAATTCAACAAAAACCTCGGCTACTACTACTACGTGGACCCAGCGATCTACAACCTAACACTACCATACACAGTTAACCTCAGCATGACACTGACCCAAACCAAGAATGGGGCGGCCACAGTACAATTCACATACACAATAACAAGCGGCCGAAACCAATACACCAAGACATACGACGAGGTAACACTCTACCCAAAGGCCCCACCAACCCAGGCATACTACAAGATAGGGGGATACACACCCATAGGCCTACCAAGCGACCTAGAATACGTGCTAGGCGGCCCAGGCGGGGGAACCTATGCCTACTACCTAAACCTCACAGCCACAATCAGCCTATACTACAAAGGCGGCACAGCATACAGAAGTGTGCCAGAAGCCTACTCCGCGGGCTCAGACACCGCCGAGGAAGTATTCGACGTCTACGCCACACGCGACTTCCAAAACTACAACACACCACAGGCAACACTCAACGCCAACCTAATCTACACCTACGAATCCACATACCAACTCTGGCCCACACCAACCACACTCGCACTGGTAACACAGCCAAACTACCAGCAGGGAACACTCACAATCAAAGGCCAACTCACATATCCAGCCACAAGCAGCGGCGCACCCATACAGCCAGCCACCAACACCACACTAACACTCCAAGTAAACGGGCAAACCGTGGCAACCACCACAACCAACAACGAAGGAGAATACACACTCACATGGACCCCAAACAACACGGGATACTACAACCTACTCGTAAGCTACGATGGCACAACAGCCCTCGCCCCAGCAGCCCAAACCCTAGCCGTAGGCGTCACATCAATCAAAGTAATCACAATGCAGAGCCTCACAGCCCAACTCGAACTCAACAACACACCCATATACATAGCAGGCAACACCACCCTCTACATACCCGTAGAGCTGGGCCAAACAATCGTGGTGAGCACACCCCAATACTACTACCCCGAACCCAACTCCAGCATAAGACTAGAGTCACTAGGCTTCAACACAACACACACCACGACCATCACACTCACACCCACAAACGACACGAGCACCGCAGCCATATTCCAAGCACAGTACTACGTAGAGGTGCAGGACGAGTTCGGCTCCCTCAGAAGCGGCTGGTACAACACATCACAGCAAATAACACTTAGCACACCTCAAATCGAGCAGGTCACCCCACAGCAAAGGTGGCTCCTCCAGAACTGGAGTGTGAACGGCCAAACGTACCAGAATGGGGTCACACTCACCGTGAGCTCACCACTCAACGTGAAGGCTGACTACGTCGAGCAGTACTATGTTAATGTCACCGACACATATGGGGGAAGCCAGCAGGGCTGGTACAACAGGGGAGCCCAAATAACACTCACAGCACCCAAGACGACGGGTAGCCCCCTACTACCACTAGTGTTCAGCGGGTGGAGGGGCACAATCAACACGGTCACAAACACACTCAACATCACCGTTAACTCACCCATAACCGAAGCCGCAGTGTACACCCCAAGCTACACTAATTTCATATTAGGATTCATAGCCTTATTCGCGGTGGGCCTAATAATAGGACTCGTCACCCTCAGAGTCCGCTCAAAAGCGGCGCGCACGGCGTAGACCAACAACAAAAAACTTTAATGATCAAACCCAACCCTTTTTTAATATAAAAGCCCCCAGCCTACAGGGAGGGGTGGGTTACCAAGGCCAATTAAACACCAAAAACACAATAGTTAAGATATTTATCTTCAATGCCTTAACTAAATAGACGCCGCGAACCGTATACACACAATGAGGAGATGACTTGAATAAATCTGGGTTTGGCAAGGTCAATCCACCCCCTTATATACTACTCTAAACAATCCTATACAACCCTAAATAGGGTGAAAAACACATGGGTAACAAAAACAAAACCCTAAGATACGCAGTCTACGCACTAATGGCAACACTAGTAATAACAATGGCACTACCACTAACAACACCAGCAAATGCAGCAACAACAATAACGGTTACGGTTAACCCTCAAAACTTCGCCCCAGGCACAACACTCCTAGTGGGCTCCTCGGGGTTCGCGAGTGGTAGCGCAGCAAACATATATTTGAGCTCGAACGGCTACGCAACAATCAGCTCAACAGACATACTACTCGCATCCAATGTAGCCCTCGTAAACGGGGCGTTCACCAATGTGAATGTTACAGTACCATCTAGTGTTTCGCCTGGCACATACTACGTGAAGGTGTACAACGGCCAACAGGTGGGTGTAAGCTCACCTGTAAGCGTGCTGGCACCCCCAGTGCCAACGATAACACTCAACACAACATCAGCCATCCCAGGGACAACGGTGAGCGTTAGCGGCTCCAACTTCCCAGCCGAAGCCACCAATATCACAATATACTTCATAGGCTCAAGCGGACCCATAACTCCACTTACAAGCAGCGTCCCAACCTCGGTGGTTTCATCCGCGGGTACGTTCACGGCGACCTTCGTTGTACCTAGCGTCAGTTCTGGTGATTATACTGTGCTCGCGACGGCCACTTCAAGCGGAGCCACCTACGGCGCCTCGGCACCCTTCCAAGTGGTATACCAGCTAGCACCAGAGCTAACACAATGGGACTCGAAATTCACGCCGAACGGTAAATCGCTCTACAGTGTTCTCGCCGGTCAGGCGGGGCTCAACCTAACATTCTTCGGCCAAGGCTTACCTGCTGGTACCGTTCAGAGTGTGACCTTCTATAACTCCGCTGGCCAAGAGGTGACCTACGGTATACTCCCACCCACAAGTGTTGGTAGCAACGGTGAGTTTGTATCCGACCACAACGCGGCCAACGGGCTTCCGAAGGTGAACGTGACAATCGCCGGCGCCCTCATGCCCGGTGTGGGCTACTACGCGGTGTTCACCATCGCAGGAATCCAAGTGAAGAGTGAACCCTTCATTGCGAGCGTGCCAACCAACGGCCTATTCAACGCGTGCATGAGTGCCACAACCAACCCATACACGTGTACACAGTCCGCGAGTAGCTCCGGCTCAATCAACACACTCGTCCAAGGATACGGCTTCGGCGCAGGCGACACCGTGGGTATTAGCATCGTCAACGGCGGAGTAACACTCACAACATCACCTGCAACCACAAGCGCTGACGCCAACGGTGCAATATACGTAACCGTGAGCAGCGGAACCACACACTTCCCAGAGCAGACAGCCAACGTGGTCGTAATTGACCACCTAGCCAGCGGAAACGTTCAGAAGACGGTCGGCACTTATAGCCTGGTACCACAGTTCACCGTAACAGATATAAAGACTGGTGTAGCGCAGGGAGGCGTTGGCGACACTCTAACACTCACGGGTCTAAGCTTCCCAGCCCCGTTCGAGGCTTCGAGCATAACGTTCACATCCATGTCCAACGGCTACAGTTTCACCTACACCAAAGATTCAAAAGGAAGCAGCCTCACCACGTACTTCAGTGCTCCGAATGGTGACTTCCCAGCTAACTCCGCAGGTGTGTCAAACACGCTTAACGTGTTCCTCCCCCAGCTTCCGGGTGGTAACACCACGGTGACACTCACAGGTGCGACAACAGCGGGTGCAACTGTGAGCTTCACCGCATACTTCTGGGTGAACACAACTCTGAGCGCAGCGTACTACGTGAACTTAAAGGGCAACTCTTGGGCGCAGTTCTCAACGCCGCAGCCTCTGTTCTCGGGTGATATAATCGATATTCAGGCGAACGGCTACCCCGTGAACACGCAGGCCAGTGTGAACTTCACAGCTAAGACGCTCACCGCTGAGGGCGTGAACATCATGGGCTCCACGGCATCCAGCAACGGCTTCTTAGAGCTAGTGCTCTACGTCCCAGACCTACCAGCATCACTACAATCAGGCTTCGGCCCATACACGATAGTGCTCAACGGCGCAAGCAACAACGGCATGCTCGGACAAGAGGTGCCAACAACATTCCAAGTCAACGTACTCTTACCAGGACAATACTCAACAGCAACCGCACCACACGTCTACGTGAACCCATCCATGATAACGCCTGAATCGGTCTTGGGTGCCCCTGATATATCCGGTGTATTCCCGACATCGTACACTGTTGGCTCACCGCTCAACATTGTGGGTGTAGGATTCACGGGCTCAGCCAAGGAGTATGTGTACCTCTCAGCCAGCGGGATGGGGGTAACGACTACGTATCAGCTGATTAACACCGTGAACACATCGATATATGGTACATTTAACTTCACTGTGAACCTACCAAACGAGTCAAGCTACACGACAAATACGAGTAGTAAATACACTCTGGTGACTTACTCTGTCGTTGTGAAGCAGTATAACCCGTCAGCCATAATACAGTCGCCGAGCACCTCAACCAATACTGACTCAGAGGCTGTGCCATTCAATGTTGTGCCAGCGATAATGCTCTCACCAGACAGCGGTACACCCAACACCACGGTCAACGTGATAGGTACGGGTTGGGCGAGCGGTGAGAGCGTCGCAATATACATGCAGACCTACACAATCGTTGCGCCGGGTACGGCAGTGGTGAACTCCAATGGCTTCTTCGCAACCACCTTCAGCGTCCCAGCGTTCGCAGCTGGACCTGTAACCGTGGTCGCCAAGGGCTCAAGCGGCCTGACCAACGCCACGGCACCCTTCTTCGTTAACAGCACAACACCTCCTGCACCACCACAGCTCACACTCAGCGCACCATCACCAGCCTACGTTAACCACACCGAAGAGATCACACTTACGGTAACACTCAACGGACAGCCTCTCAACATACCCGTGAGTAGCATAACAGCCACAGTGATAAACCCAGACGGCGTGAGCCAGTCGATAAGCTTCCTGAGCACCGGCCCAGGTACGTACGCGGTACCATACCTTGTGCCAAACATATTGGGTTCCTACATCGTAACTGTATCAATAACCTACAACAGCAAGACATACAGCACTGAAACGGAGTTTAACGCCATCCTTTACACACCCAGTACAACAACGACAAATAACACTGCTTTATACAGCACGCTGGCATCCATCATAGCCGCCGAACAGGCTCTCTCGAGCAGCCTGAGCACGCTGCAGGGTGACCTGTCCACGCTGAGTAGCCAGGTGCAGAGCGCTCTCACGGCGCTTGGTAGCAGTATCGCATCGCTGTCCTCCGCCCTAAGCGCGCTAAACAGCAGGCTTGGTTCAGCTGAGGCGTACAGTCTGGGTGCACTGGTGATAGCCTTCATAGCGCTCATCGTCATAATCTACGGTGTCTTCGTAAGAAGGATGCCGTAGGTGTGGCGGTGGGCCTCCTAGCGGGGGCTCCTAACCCTAAACCCTTTTTTCCCCTTTCCTTCTGTGTTTGCTTATTATTCTCATCTTATTTGGCTTTTCTCTTTGTGGTTTTAGCCTTAGTGTGGCTAGTGGTTTTTATCTGGGTTTTGGGTTTTACGTAAAAATTAAATAGTTGTTTGGTGGTTAGGGGTTTATGGGTTATCTGTTTAGGGCTTCGGTTTTAGTGTTGTTGCTAGGTGTGCTAGCGTTCTCGGTGCTCTCAGTTGGGTTCAGTGTTCAGGTGTCGGCTCAGGGGGCGCCCTATGTTCCACCCTACTCGATTTACGGTACACCTACTCCTCCAAGTAATGTGGGTGTGCTTAACTCGACGGGTGAGTATTGGGGTCCCTATATTAGCACCATCTATGTGACTTGGTTTACCACTAGTGAGGCTATTATTGAGGCGCTTGTGAATGGCTATATCCAGTATATGGGTGGTGGTATCTCTAATATTCAGCAGTACAACCAGGTGGAGCAGTATGTGAAGACTGGTGAGATCGCCATCAACATTACGCCTTCGAACAGCTTCGGATACTTGGGCTTCAACGTGCACGTGTACCCGATGAGTAATGTTCACTTTAGGCGGGCGATTCAGCACCTCACGAACTACCAGTCGATAGCCTCCGCGCTGGATAACGGTATACTCGGCATCGCGTCACCATACTATCTGTACCCGTCGGTCTACGGCCAATACTTCAGCGCCCAGGAGGCTCAGGCCTACCAGAAGTATGGTACATTCAACCTGACCGCGGCGGTTCAGGAGCTCGAGCTCGCGGGCTTAGTGGATCACCCAGCGCAGGGCTACTGGACCTACCCCAACGGTACACAGGTGGGCGCCCTCTCGATTTACACAAGCTCGGGTACAGGGTTCGACTTGAGGCAGCAGATTTTGGAGTCGATTACTAGTAACGCGGCGGCTATAAATCTCACCATAAACATTGTGCCGGTGAACTTTAACACATTCATCGATAACCTGCTACCCACGGGTAACTATGAGATGTATCAACTTGCTTGGGCCCTAGGCTCCCCCGTGTCCCCGACCTGGCTCTACTACATCTTCGGACCATATGTTCTGAACACCTTCTACCAGAACTATGATAACCAGACTGTGTGGACCCTGACCACTAAGCTGCTCGAAGCATCAAGTTACGAGGCGCTTTACAACTACACTGTGCAGTCGGCCACACTTCTACAGGAGGACTTGCCCTACGTGATACTCGACTGGGGTGTGAGCCTTACACCAGTGAATGTGGCTTCGTGGAAGGGTTACATCCTCGAGGCCCCCTACGGTGTGCTCTTCACGGCTAACGTTCACCCCGTGGGCGCGAACTTCGGCGGACTCTACAGGTTCGGTATGCCTCAGAGCCCCGACACACTCAACATATACGAGGCCACATCGCTCTACGACTTCGACATACTCGGGCTCCTGTACACCACACCACTAACTGTTTCGTATAGTAACCCTGTGCAGCTCTTCCCGAACGCTGCCTACAACTACTCTGTGAGTACGTATACTGGTGTTGACCCGAACGGTCACTACGTTAACGGCTCGGTGATAACATTCAACTTCCTGCCCAACGCGGTGTGGCAGGACGGTGTGCCCATGACCGGGTTAGACTATAACTTCACACTCTGGTACCTCGACGTGGGTGGGTACTCCTCGAACCCCTACAATCCAAGCTCCGACACGCTCACCATTGACCCAGGTGTCACCGTGAACTATACAGCTGAGAGCGCCAACCCAGGCCTCGAATGGTTCGGTGTTGCTTCTGGCTTGGTTGACAGCTATGTGCCACCCAACAACCCATACCAGGTCAAGGTGTACTTTAACACAAGCTCGGTGAGCAACATACTGAGTATCTATGGTCTACCAATCCTCCCAGAGCACCTGTTCGGTAGTATTCAGCCGACCACTTGGGCGTCGATGACCCAGTCCCAGTACCTCGCGGATGAGCTGTGGAGTGGTGCCTACGTGTTCAACGCTTGGAGTCCCTCATCCAACTATGCTCAGGTGAGTGCCTTCCAACCCTACTATCTCTCCAACCCCACTAGCAGCGTGGTGACGGCGGCCCAGGGTCAGAGTGCCACCTACACTGTGCACGCAGCGGTGTGGAGTACTTCGGGTCTGAGCTCCACTTCTAGTGGTTACTACGAGTCCCTTTCACCGGTGAACGGTGCGAGCGCCACGGTGTATGTGCTCAACCCGAGCACACTTCAGGTGTTGGCCAGCTACCCCATGAGTTTCCAGGGTAATGGCACCTACACTGCTAGTATACCCACTTCGAGTCTGAGTGTTGGGCAGTACACGCTTGTGGCCCAGGTGAACTGGACGGGTGCCTCCTACATGTACTTCGGCGGCGGGCAGACCTCGAGTAACAAGTACTTCCTACAGTACATGGGTACCCTATCAGTTGTGAGTCCTCCAACCACCACGAGTACCACGAGTAGCTCGAGCACCACGAGCACGACGAGTAGCACGAGTAGCTCGCCTACACCATCCACCACCGTGTCCAGTGGGTTCCCAACCGCCTTGGCGGTTGTGGTGGCGCTCATAGTGATTGCCATAGTGGTTCTAGGTGTGGGTCTGGCCATGCGGCGCGGTAAACCTACAACGTGACACAAAACCCTTATCTATCTCCTTTTTTCCATATTTAATTTGGGTTACCCGCTCTTGTAGAGGGTGCATATTTGTGGTT
>Ga0209061_1002597_pt1 | contig 22203 bp, 22 predicted proteins | sample Coa_R1_10_FD_187157 | JGI IMG/M metagenome (GOLD analysis project Ga0209061, IMG submission 187157) | Surface soil microbial communities from Centralia Pennsylvania, which are recovering from an underground coalmine fire - Coalmine... | ecosystem: Environmental > Terrestrial > Soil >...
CGCCCGTAGCTCAGTTGGATAGAGCGTCTGGCTACGAACCAGAAGGTCGGGTGTTCGAATCACTCCGGGCGCACCAGTAAAGCCTTTGACAGCCGCCAATGCAATCTCATTTGGTGCCCGCTCATCCCCTCACTTCTCCCCTACAAGCCCCGCAGTTTTGCCTGCTGACGATGAACCGAAGAGACTTTCTTCTGGCTTCCTTTGCCGTGGCTGCGGCACCGTTCGGCTCAGCTTTTGCTAGCGCCGTTTCTCCTGATCCATGGTCTCTTGCGGAACTGATAGAACCAGCCCAATTGGTCCGGGAGTTACAGTCCGATAATCAGCATCTGCATATCTTCTGCGTCACGTTTCCCATTCTCTACCGCCAGAAACATATTCCCGGTTCCCAGTTCGCCGGCCCGGGAGCGAAACCCGAAGGCATTGCGAAATTGCATGCGGCCGTAGAGGGTTTGCCGAAAGATGCGGCTATTGTGCTCTACTGCGGCTGCTGCCCGATGCATCAATGCCCGAATATCCGGCCTGCCTATAGCACACTCCGGCAACTCGGATTCAGTCACCTCCGCGTGCTGAACCTGCCCAACAACTTCCATACAGACTGGGTTGCCAAGGGCTATCCGGTCGCGTCATAACACCCGCCGGATCTAGCTCCGCGATTGCTTGCTGATCTGTTCCCATGCTGCAAGCGCCTGCCGCCGGGCCTCTTCGTGTGCAACCATGGGCAAAGGATAATGTTCTCCGAGCCTCACCCCTGCCGCCTCCAGCACTTCCTTGGGAGCCATCCATGGTTTGTGAATCCAAGGCGTGGGAAGGCCGGCCAGTTCCGGCACCCATTTGCGAATGTAGTCTCCATCGGGATCAAATCTCTCACTCTGCAGCACCGGATTGAAGATGCGAAAGTAAGGAGCTGCATCCGCGCCGCATCCAGCCGTCCACTGCCAGCCCAAGGTATTGTTGGCTAAATCGGCGTCCACTAACGTATCCCAAAACCAGTACGCCCCCTCCTCCCACGAAATTCGGAGATGTTTGGTGAGAAAGGAAGCAACCACTAACCGGACCCGGTTGTGCATCCAGCCCGTCGTCCACAACTCGCGCATCCCCGCATCCACCAGTGGATAACCCGTCCTGCCACGCTGCCATTTCTTCAAATCGCCAGCGCTCTCCCGCCATGGAAACTGCGCAAACTCCTTGCGAAGCGGCGCATTCGGAGTGAAGGGGAAATGAAAAAGAAGATGGTAGGCAAACTCGCGCCAGCCAACTTCCCTCAGGTACGCCTGTATGGACGTTTGGTTATCATCATTCTGCCGCGCCAGGAGCGAGTGCCAGATCTCCCGCGGACTGATCTCGCCAAAATGCAAGTGCGGCGACAAACGTGACGTCCCTGTCTTGCCAGGGAAATTTCGATCCAAAGCATACCGCGCAAACGCGCCCTTCAGAAACCTGCGAAACTGCCTCTGCGCCCCTTCTTCTCCAGGCTGCCAGGCTGCACGGATGCCGGAGGTCCAATCGATTTTTGGCTCAAGTTTTAACTCCTCCACCGGCATCGAACGCGGCCACCGGGACGGTCCAGGCAGCTTCTCTGGCGCTCGCAAGGGCTGGGGAGGCGCCGGCTGCCTCAGGCAAGTCTTCCAGAATGGCGTGAAAACCTGAAACGGATGACCTTTCTCCGTTCGAACCGTCCAGGGCTCAAACAGAAGCGCGCTATTAAAACTCTCAACAACGATGCCTTCTGCCGATAATGCCGCCTTGATTTTTTGATCGCGCGCAACCAGTGCTGGCTCGTAACGCCGGTTCCAAAACACGCACCCCGGCTGCGTTTCCGCAACCAGTTCCCGCAGCACCTGTTCCGCCGGACCCTTACGGATCGTCAGCTTCGATCCCGCCTTCGCCAGCCGCTCTTGCAAGCTCCTCAACGAATGATGCAGCCACCAGCGGGAGGCCGCTCCCGGGGGCCACGGCTCTTCGTCCTCTGGCGCCCAGATGAAGATCGGAACGACAGGCGCCTTCGTCGCAACCGCAGCACACAAAGCGGGATTATCTCTCAGACGCAGGTCCAATCGGAACCATAGAAGGACAGGACGCACATCCACCCGAGGAACGCTCTTTGAGTTAGTCTAGGCCGCGGACACGTTATGCCGCTTATGCCGCTCCAATCCGCAGATCAAAGCGAAACCGCATGTCTTCGCCGAACCACTGGATATAATTGGTGCCCCAGGCGTTATTGAATAAGCTGACGTGAATGCCTTTGCTCATCTCAGGCTGCTCGTTTGAGAAATAGATGGGCGAGCGCTCGCCCAGTGCCACCACCGGCGCATCCATCGTCTCGATCGTCAAACTCCCTCGCGCATCGCGATACTGTATGTTGCCCGAAAGGCAGTGCATATGGCGATTCCCGCCGCGCACCACGTCCAGTGGAGATACCGGGCGCTCTACCTTCTCCAACGTCCATCGCTCCGTCTCTGATGCAACCGGACAGAAACTCAGCCACAACGCCTCAGGTAAGCGATTCGCCTTCTTCCCAAACCAGGAAAGCGCCAGATGCACCACTCTTCCTTCCTTGGGGACCACAATCTGCCAATAAATCTCCTCAGGCCAGGCGACCACTCCGCTGGCCTCAGCCGCCTCATCTGGAATTTGAAGCCGGGAAACAATCTCAAAACCACCGGAATGTTCTCGCACCTGGCAATCGCTTAGCTTCGCGGTCCAGGTCCGGCTTTGCGATCCATGCCGCTCGATATTGGGCTTGCCAAAATCCTTCATCGCCCAATCTTCTTTGAGCCGGATGTATTTCGCAATAAATTGATCGTAATCTTCCTTCGAGAGCATCTGATAGCAAAACAGCCCGAGCAGATGATCTGCGGAAGCCCATTCGCGGCCGCTCGCCTGATCGCGCAGCGTTCGAACCGCACCCGTTTCCGGATCCAAAGCCAGTCTCAGATGCGCCGTTTCAATCGGCTCCTCCGGATGGTGATCTTTAAAGCCCGATAGCTTTGGCCGGACCGGCGTCAGGCCGGCCAGCCGCTGCACCGCTTCCTCCCGAAACCCCGCCGGCAGGCTGGCGACCGCGTCCTCAATGTTCCGGCGTTTTTCCGCCCAGCTCAGCGTCACAGTTTTGTAGTTCGGGCGGTCCAGCATCTGCGCTAACTCGCTGGGCGTGTAATGATCAAAATCCAACCACGTCTTGGTATCCGTGCCCCAGGTGTGCTCCGCTGCCAGACCCAGCTTGCGCAGCAGCGCCAAGTCAGTACGATCGCCAATCCGCAAGCGTCCGCCCGCAATCCACTGCTCGCGCAGCCGCAGCATCTCTCGATAGCGCGCCACCTTTACCGGATCACTCGGCACCCCGTAAATCCAGGTATCCCCAATCTCCTGCCTAACCACCGGAAAATGATTCCGAAAGCGGTGAACCGCATTGGCAATCTCGGTTAAATTGGAGGCTCGCACTTCCGCCCCGGGAAACTGCCGCCGCAGACCGGCATAGATCTGGTGAATCTCTTCCATCGTGTGCGGACCGCTATTGTCGTTCCGCACCTCAATCGCAACCGCCAGCTCTGATCCTGGCACTTGCGTCACCCCGCCATATTGAGAGTGGTACATCACGACCAGCGAGTTCCCGTCCGAGTCTTCCCAAACAAAGAGCGGCGGAACCTCCGGAACCGTGCTAGCCGGATTTACTCCAATATGCAAAAACGTTACGCCGCTTTCAGCGAGCGGCCCGATCACCCCCCGGCTATGGCCGGGCACATCGGTCATCTTCGCCCCGGTCGTGACACGGCCAAAACGGCGATCGAGCGCCTTGGAAAGTCCGATCAAGCCGCGAATCGCCGAGCGGCTTAGGAATTCCGTCTGCCAGCTATACGGAAGAGCGTGCCAGGCAATATGGCCTTGAGCAATCGCCTGCTCCATACGCCTGCGCTGTTCGCTACTTGCCTGTTCTAGGTATTCATAAAGCAGCCAGGAACCCGTGGTCCAAATGTACCGATCCTTTCCCGATTCGCTTAAGCTCTGCGCAATTTGGATTGCTTTCGGATAATACTGCTCAAAGTATCTGCGAATCACGGCAGCTTGTGTATCGATAAAGCCTAAGTCGAAATGGCACTTGAACATCACAAGCACCGTTTTTACGTTCGTCGATGCAGTTTGCCCCTGCTCCGCTGCTTCTCTTGCCGGGGCGGCTGCCGCAAGCGCGCCGCCCGCCAAAGTGGTCCAAATGAAATCTCGTCTTCTCACTGCGCCCCAATGCAACTATACGCTACCCCCGGTTCGCGTTCCCCTCTCCGGTAGGTAAATCGCACTCGCCGGCTGTGATCCGGCATTCGCCGATTTAGCCGTGCAAAAGCACCACCGTATCTTTAGCATCGAATCGAGGCAGAAAGGATGAAACCCATGGAATCACAAACTCAGCGAAATGATTGGCAGAGCATCGCAATCCCAATCGCACTGATGGTCACCGGCATCGCCCTCCTGGGCGGTGATCTTCTCGGCTTTTTGTCTTTGGACCGGATTCAGAATTTCTGGCCCGCTGCTGTCATCGCCATCGGAGTGATGGAACTGTTATCCTGGCACAGCGAAGACCGGGAACCGCCTGCTGACTCTGTCACAGCACAAAGCACAACCACCCACGATGTTCCACAAATCCGATGAGACGAGCAAAATGAGATATCGAGAGTGGCGGTCGCGGAAACAAGACGGGCCTCAGTCCGCTCCCAAACCGGACGCAAACCCGCATGAGCCCTGGTGGATGCATCCCGAAAATCCCCGTCCCGGCGACCCATGGTGGCTGCATGGCGCTGAAGAGTTCCGCCGCCGCTGCCAGCGCCGCCATCTCCACCGCCACACAGCGCACCCCAAAGCACTCGTCGCCCTCTTTCTCATCTGCGCGGGCGCAGTGCTCTTTTTAAATAACCTCGGCGTGTTGCCCATCTGGGATGTTTGGTCTTACTGGCCGCTCATCTTAGTCGCCGTGGGAATCTCTCGTGCCGCCAGCGCCTCCCGCTTTCTCGCCCGCGCCTGGGGCCTGGTCCTGATCCTCGCCGGAATCGGATTCCTGTTGCAAAACCTCGGCATCCTCCGCATCCGCGGAGACCTCTCCTGGCCTCTCATGCTGATCTTCATCGGCATCGTGATCCTGCTGAAAACCATCGACGCTCACCGTGATCACCCCTTGCCCTTCACGGGTCCATCGGCCAATCCCCACCTGGGATGGCAGAACGAGACGGCGAGCACACAGGACCAATCTTTAAAAGAATGGGTTCTCTTTGGCTCTCTAAAACGCCGGATCATCACGAATGATTTTCGCGGCGGCATGGTCTTCTGCGTCTTTGGTGAAATCAACATCGATCTCCGCAATGCGCAAATCTCCCCCGCCTCCGGCCCGGTAACAATTGAGGCCAATGCCAACTTCGGCGCAATCAATCTGATTGTTCCGGAAACCTGGCGCGTCCATCTGCGCGGCATCGGCATTTTTGGAGGCTATGAAGACAGGACCATTCCCCCCCGGCCGCAGCCTGACATTCCCACACCCCTGCTCCTTGTCACAGGCTTCGCAACTTTCGGGGCCGTTGTAGTGCGAAACTAGCCTCTGCCATGCACCCGATCCTCAGCAGCAGAAATAACGTTTTGCTGTACCTCCTCGCCTGGATTACGCTCGGCAGCATGCTCGGCTTTCAATTGAACACGTCCGGCCATCTCACCAACAGCGAGACCATTTGCGTCACCTTGCCCGTGGTCGTGACGCTTGCCCTCGTCTGTCTCTCGGCTTGGTATCCCTGTCGCTTGCTGCCGCCTGGAGCAACGCCTGTTTGGAAGCTGCTGGCCAATCATGTTTTGGCGGCCATCTCCTGCAGCGCCATCGTACTGATTGTGGAACACATAACGGTCGCCGCATGCAGCCGCATGTTCCCTCTGCTTTCCCTTCGCATACGCCCCGCCATCCCCGTTCTCGCTGGAATGTCCGCCCTGCTTTATCTTTTATCCATCGCGCTTCACTACGCGCTGCTCGCCATTGAGTCATCGCGCCGGTCCGAATTGCTGTCGCGCGAAGCGGAGCTCAAAGCGCTCAAAGCGCAGGTGAATCCTCACTTTCTCTTTAACAGCTTGAACTCCATCAGCGCACTGACCAGCATCGATCCACCCCAAGCGCGGGAAATGTGCATACGCCTCTCCGAATTCCTGCGCTGTTCTCTGCGCCTTGGCGAACGGCTCAGCATTCCCTTCGGTGAAGAATTGACCCTGGCCAAAACGTATTTGGAAGTAGAGCGAATCCGTTTCGGGCAGCGCTTGCGGGTCATCGAGGACATAGACCCTAACTGTGAGGAATGCCAAGTTCCTCCCTTGTTAGTCCAACCGCTGATTGAAAACGCAATCAAGCATGGCATCGCCACGCTGACCGATGGCGGCGAGATCGCGATCCGAACCCGCCGCTTAGATGATCTTGTGTATGTGGAAATTGAAAATCCCTTCGACCCCGAAGCGCCCGCGACTGCAAAGAGCGGGTTCGGCCTGGTGAGCGTGCGCAACCGGCTTCAGGCCCGTTACGGCCCCGCCGCACGGCTCGATATTGAAGTCGAGGATCACCGCTATCGCGTGGCTCTTTCTCTCCCCTGCCAGGCCGCGCGAGACAGTACAAACCAAAACCCAGGTCCGAAAGAACGGACTTTCACCCCAGAAACCTTATGAGCTATACGTCAGCACCCACAATCCGCGCCGTGATCGCTGATGATGAAGAGCTATCACGGCGTCTCATCCGCGAATATCTTGCAACGGAACACGACATCGAAGTCGTGGCAGAATGCGCCAATGGTTTTGACACCGTCAAGGCAGTCAGCGAATACCGCCCCGATCTCCTGTTCCTCGATGTCCAGATGCCTAAACTCGATGGCTTCGAGGTGCTGGAGCTCATCGGCTCGGAGGTCGCCGTGGTGTTCATCACCGCATTCGATCAATACGCGATGAAGGCCTTTGATGCCGCGGCAATCGACTACCTCTTAAAGCCCTTTGATCTCAACCGCTTTCGTACCGCCCTAGACCGTGTGCGCCGCGCCACCGCCGCCCGCATCGCGCCCTCAAGCGCAGCCGATCTCAAGCGCGCAGCACAGCCGCCCGGCCAGTATCTCTCCCGTATCGTCATCAAGGATGGCGCGCGCGTTCATATCCTTCCGGTTGCACAGATCGAATATATTGAAGCGCAAGACGACTATGTTGCTCTTCATAGCGGCGGCAAAACCTACCTAAAACAACAGACCATCTCCAGTCTGGAAGCCTCTCTGGATCCCGCCCTCTTTATCCGTGTGCACCGCTCGTTTGTCGTAAACTTAGAGCGCGTTACTAAGATCGAACCATATACTAAAGATACACGTATTGCCATCTTATCCGGCGGCGCGCAAGTGCCTGTCAGTCGCGCAGGATATATGCGCCTCAAAGAGCTCATGGAAAAAAGCTAACCAGCTAAGTGGACCACTTAGGTAAGTTCAATCCCGCGCGTTTCGGGAATCCAAACCGCGGAAGCTGCCGCCGCTGCAAACGCAGCTCCACATATCCCAAAAGCCCAGGCTAAGCCGTGCCTTTCACCGACTGCGCCTATGACAAATGGAGCTAGCGCGCTCAAACCTCGCGCCGTATTGTAAGAAACGCCTAGCGCTGCAGCGCGAATGGCGGTGGGGAATAGCTCACTTCCCACTATGCCCGATCCTGTAAAAAACCCGGTTCCAAAGAAGGCGGTCACGCAAGCGGAAATCAAAAGCAAACCTGGCCCTCGGGCTGATGCAAACACTGGCACGCACAGCGCAGCGAGCGCTAAATAACCGATCAGCACCCGCTTGCGTCCAAAACGATCCGCAAAATATCCAAACAAAAGATACCCCGGCAGCATACCGAGTAAGTTCAGGGTTACCAGAAACGAAGTAAGTCCAAGCTGGCTGAAAGCACGCCCCCCGCCAGATACAGGCAAAGTAAGATACGCAGGAAGCCAGGTAAATAAACCCCACCAAGCGAACATGCCAAACGTGTTCATACTAATTAAGGCTAGAAGCCGGGGCAAAGCCGCCTGCCAAAGCTCCCGCCTGTTCTGCATCGAAGCGGAATGCTCTATCTGCCGTCGCCATAAGTCGGGTTCGGGAACTTGATGTTGTATCCAGAGGGCAAGAAAGGCTGGTAAGATCCCAGCAAAAAATACCCATCGCCAGTTGGCGCGCGAGAGAATCGCATTCGCCACCACTGCGGCTAAGGCGTAACCGATCGCCCAACTGCTCTGCACAATTCCCATCGCCCGCCCTCGCCAGGCGCTCGGCCAGGTTTCGGCCACTAATGTTGCTCCGCAGTTCCACTCCCCGCCCATCCCGAGACCCAAGAGAACACGGAAAACGGCGAGCATCTTGACGCCTTTTGAGAAGCCGCAGGCAAATGTAAAAATCGAATACACCACGATGCTCTGGCTGAGCATGCGCCGCCGGCCATAGCGGTCGGCTAACAAACCGAACCCGAAACTCCCGCACGCAGAAGCCGCCAGCGTAAGAGTGTTCAACAACCCAGCCGTCGTTTTGCTCATCCCAAACTCACGCATGAGCTCAGCCAGCACGATCGAATACAGCAGAACGTCAAAGGCGTCTAACATCCACCCCAGACCCGCTGCAATAAGGGTCTTTCTTTGCGCAGAAGTGGTATCCCGCCAGCGAAAAGGAAGCCCTTCCACCGGAGTTGCCGTGGCGCGTCCCGCCTTCATGAGTACATCCAACTTAACGAATTTGGAATCGATTCGCAGCAGGCAGTACCATGATTCACGTGCGCATAGCCATTGACACAGGCGGAACCTTCACGGATTGTGTCTGGACCCATCAGGGTGAACTCAAGATCTTAAAACTCTCCTCGACTCCTTCCGATCCCAGCCAGGCCGTATTGGACGCATTGAGGCAAATCGCAGCCGGCCAGCCCGTGGAGATCCGGCATGGAACCACAGTCGGCACCAACGCGCTTCTCGAACGCAAAGGAGCGCGCACGGCTTTCATCACCACTGCCGGGTTTGAAGATATAATCGCCATCGGCAGACAGGCGCGCCCCAAACTCTACGATCTATTCCTCACAAAAGATCCGCCGCTTGTCCCCGAAGAACTGCGATTCGGCGTTCAGGAACGCACGGCTTGCGACGGCACAATCCTCGAACCGGTCCAACCGGATGAATTGCAGCGCATACAAACTCTGGTCGCTGAAGCCAAACCCGAATCGATCGCCATCTCGCTCCTGTTTGCCTTTGCCAATCCCGCAAACGAGCAGGCCATCGTCTCAAAACTGCGCGAATTGGGCGTTCCCGTCTCGGCCTCTCACGAAATCCTGCCCGAGTTCCGCGAATACGAACGCGCCTCCACCGTCGTCATCAACGCCTATCTCGCGCCCAAAATGCATTCCTATCTCGAGCGCCTGGACTCCGCTATCCGTGCGCTCGGCTCGCGCCTTTTTGTCATGCAGTCCTCCGGAGGAATCATCTCCGCTTCCATCGCCGCCCGCGAGCCGGTCCGCACCATCCTCTCTGGACCCGCCGGCGGAGTCATCGGCGCCCTCGCTGTCGCCCGTGCCGCCGGCTTCGAGCAGATCCTCACCTTAGACATGGGCGGCACATCCACCGACGTCGCACTCGTCCATACTCAAAAAGGGCCGCAAATCACCACTGAATCCCAGATCCTGGGAATGCCGGTCGCTGTTCCTATGCTCGACATCCATACGGTGGGCGCAGGAGGAGGGTCTCTGGCCAGCTTTGATTCGGGCGGCGCCTTGAAAGTTGGGCCACAATCTGCAGGCGCAGATCCAGGCCCCATCTGTTATGGCCGCGGCACACAGCCCACCGTCACCGATGCCAACCTGCTGCTCGGAAGGCTCGCAGCCGACGCCTTCCTCGATGGCGAAATGCATCTGGACGAAGCGCGAACCCGCAAATACTTCAAAGCCGCCAAAGGCAACCTGAAAACTTTAGAAAGCTTCGCCGAAGGCATCATCCGCCTGGCCGATTCCCATATGGAGAAAGCCCTGCGGCGCATCTCAATCGAGCGTGGTCATGATCCCCGTGATTTCGTCCTCGTGAGCTTTGGCGGAGCAGGTCCCCTGCACGCTTGCGCTCTGGCCCGTGCGCTGCAAATTCCCAAAGTACTCGTCCCTCCTCTTCCGGGAGCGCTTTCCGCCTACGGAATTCTCGTATCCGACCTCGTGCGGGATTACTCCCGCACCGTCATGCTGCCGCCGCATGATCCTGCGCTGCAAATGCACTTGGCGGATCTCGAAAAACAGGGAATTGAGGAGATGCGCGCCGAAGGCTTCGCCGCCTGTGCCGTCCGGTTGCTCGATCTCCGCTACGTAGGCCAAGGTTACGAACTCACCGTAGAGGCATCAGGCGACTTCGTCAACCAGTTTCATCGCCTGCATGAGCAGCGCTACGGTTACGCCGATCCCCAAAGACCCGTCGAAGTGGTCAACGTACGTGTCCGCATGATCTCCTGCACTGAGCCGCTGCCCCTCCCCGCAGCTCGCCACCAGACCGGCAAGCTCCGTCCTCCAGATAGAGCCGTAAAGCGCGTCTACGCTGATGGCCAGTGGCTGGAAGGTAAGGTTTATCGCCGCTCGGATCTCGCGCCCGGAGATCGTTTCGATGGTCCGGCAATCGTTACCGAGTACAGCGCGACGACCTTCGTCCCTCCACGCTGTCAAGCCTCGGTCGATCCACACAACAATCTCTTAATCGAAGTACAACCGTGATGCAAACCCCAGACCCGATTGAACTTGCGATCTTCAAAAACTCCTTTCACTCCATTGCAGAGGAGATGGGCGCAGCCCTGCGCCGGACCGCCTTTTCGCCTAACATCAAGGAACGGCGCGATTACTCGAGCGCCATCTTTGACGAACGTGGTGACGTGATCGCCATGGGGGACCATATGCCCGTACATCTCGGCTCGATGCCCCTGTCTGTCCGCGCCGTCTTGGACGCGCTCACACTCGAGCCAGGCGACGTCGCCATCTTGAATGATCCTTACCAAGGCGGAACACACTTGCCCGACGTCACGCTTGTCATGCCCGTCTTTGTTGACACCAAGACCTCGCCTGTCTTCTATGTGGCTAATCGTGCCCATCACGCCGACATAGGAGGAACCTACCCGGGATCCATGGGCCTTTGCCGCGAAATCTGGCAGGAAGGCCTCCGCATCCCGCCGTTAAAACTCGTCGAGCGCGGCAATGTAAATCGCGCTCTGCTGGCGCTCATCCTCCATAACGTCCGAACTCCGCTCGAACGCGAGGGCGATCTTACCGCCCAAATCGGAGCCTGCCGCATCGGCGCACAACGCCTGATCGAACTGGTTCAAAAACATGGCTCAGACCGGCTGAATCGCAACATCACCGCACTCTTGCATTATTCCGAGCAGTTGATCCGCAACGAATTGCGCCGCCTGCCAAAGGGCGAGTTCGCAGCCACAGATTACCTGGATAACGACGGTTTCACGGACGATCCCATCCAAATCCACGTCCGGATCCAAACCGATCCCGAGCAGGCAACCCTCACCGTCGATTTTTCTGGCTCCGCGCCGCAAGTCGGCAGCAGTCTCAACGCCGTTTTCGCTATTACCTATTCGGCCACCTTTTACGTATTGCGCTGCTTACTGCCCGAAGAGGCGCCGGCCACCGCTGGGCTGATGCGTCCCGTAAAATTAATCATTCCCGAAGGCAGCGTGGTAAACGCCTGCCCTCCGACCGCTGTCGCTGGCGGCAATGTGGAAACCTCTCAGCGCATCGTGGATGTTCTCTTGCGCGCCTTTGCGGAAATCCTGCCGGATCGCATCCCGGCCGCCAGCTCCGGAACCATGAATAACATCACCATCGGCGGCATCGACCCGCGCACCGGCCGCAACTATACCTACTACGAAACCATCGCTGGCGGCTCCGGCGCGCACCCATGCGGAGACGGGATTTCCGGAATTCACACGCACATGACAAACTCGCTGAACACACCCATCGAAGCTCTCGAATACGCCTTTCCCTTCCGCCTCCGTAGGTATTCTTACCGTCGCAACTCTGGAGGCGCAGGGAAATATCGCGGCGGCGACGGCCTGATTCGCGAAATCGAGCTTCTCGCCCCCGCTCAGGTCACACTGCTCACGGAAAGGCGCACCCTCGCGCCCTATGGCTTAAACGGCGGCAGCCCGGGACAAAGAGGCCGTAACCTCCTCATCGAACACGGAGTGGAAAAAGAGCTCCCGGCCAAATGCAACTTGCAAGCCCAGGCCGGCGCCATCATCCGCGTCGAAACGCCCGGCGGCGGAGGCTGGGGCAAGATCAGCTAGCTCGTGCTCAAGAGTTGCTCTTGATCTTCTTGGTCAGCTTGAGCTCCAGTTTGACCACCTTGTGGCTATTGAACACACTGACCGTTTTTGCCTTGCTGGTCATCCCGTTTGCCTCAGCCCGGAGCTCATAATTCACATCCGTGCTCAGGCCATAAAAATAGAACTTACCGTCCTTTTGGGCAATGTAGGAGTGCACGCCCAAAGTTTTCGTGTCCTTAATGAGTACGATCGCGCCGGGAACCGGGTTGCCGTGCTCATCGAGCACCGTCCCTTCAATCGTCCGCGTAGACGGACCCGCCTGTGTCGACGGCGGAGCTACCGCGGGGCCCGGCTGTTGTTCGGTCGAAGGCGTAAACTGCGCCAGACATGGTATTGCCGCCACGATCAGGACAAGTACCAAGCGCTGCATGCAATACCAACTTAGTATGCCTGCTCAGCGCCAGTCTTCCTCGTCCGTACCCTCGCCTTCATCGTAATCAAAATCGTCATCTACCGCTGCTTCCTCCTCGGATTGGAGCTCCACTGGATTCACACTAGTGACGGTCAAGGAAGCCCCACACTCATCGCAAGAAAGGACGTCGCCTTCGTCCAGATCTTCTTCTTCGACATCAAGCGGAGCATCGCATTTAGGACAAGTGACCATAAACCTTCCTTCTCTCCCAAGACGCTATCAAAATAACGGAATAAAATTCCATCAATTGCTTGGCTACATGATCGATGGATTATCTACCCGCTGGAACTGTTTCATAGCGCAATTGCCGGTCGTAAGCAGCCAGCTCCTCGGCCGAAACCGTTACTAGCGTCTTATCCATATCCTCCGTAGTTTCGATCATGTGCTTGAGGTGTGCCGCCGCAATCCGCATACAGTAAGCATCCGTAAGCTTGCGCCCCTCCTGCGCGCAAAGCTTCAGCAGGGGCTCATGCGGAAGCGCAATGACTTTTTCTTCCGTCGTTCCGCCCTGAGGGGTCACAAAAAACTTCACATCCACCGTATCCGCATGCCGGATGGAAATTCCCGTCTGCAGCCAGCGGAACTGCACCTTCCACATGCGCCCAAACGGGTCCGGCCCGGCCTCAAAGAGGCGGATCGACTCATTCATGACCAGATGCTAACACGTGGCGATTCAAACTTCCCTCTCGCGCCCCTATAGCATTTTCGCGCGCTGCCCGATCAGCGAAAGCAGCTCATTCCGTGTGCTTTGGTCTTCCCGGAAAGCCCCGAGCATGGCGCTCGTAATCGCACCCGAGTGCTGCTTCTCCACTCCTCGCATCATCATACAAAAATGCTGCGCCTCGCAAACCACCCCCACGCCCTTCGGTTGCACCAGATCGTGGATCGTCTCGGCAATCTGTTGCGTCATCCTCTCTTGAATCTGCAAACGCCGGGCGAAAATATCCACAATACGTGGAATTTTACTAAGCCCAATCACCTTGCGATCCGGCAAATACGCCACATGCACACGCCCAAAAAATGGCAGGATGTGATGCTCGCACAAGCTGAAAAACTCAATATCGCGAACAATCACAACTTCGTCGTATTTCACATCGAATAAGGCGTTTCCGACAACCTGATGCACGTCGGCTGAATAGCCGCTCGTTAAATACCGCAACGCCTTCTCAGTCCGCTCCGGCGTGCGGCTCAATCCCTGACGGTCCGGATCTTCTCCGAGCGCCTTAAGTACTTCCCGCACATGAGCGGCAATCGTCCCGGAGTCTTTCGGCTGAATATCGATTCTCGATTTCCTCCCGGCTTCCTCAGCTTGCTCCAGCGCCGGCCTGGCTTTATGCAAAGATACTCGATTCATTTCTGTCCTTCACCAGCTCGAATGTGTTGCGTTCTGTCTCCTCCACACGCACCCGGTGCAATCGCGCCGCCGTCTCCCCCAGATACTGCTTCCAGTTCGCTTCAATTTCCTCCGCAATCAGCTTCACGATGTTCTCCGTTGTGGGAGTTGCGTTTGCAAACTGCGGAATCTCCGTATTCAGATTCCGGTCGGCGAAAACGCTCAAAATCTTCTCCTCAATCAGCCGATCCAGCAACGGAACAGGAACCAGCACGCCCGTTCGCGGATCAATCTCTCCCGCCACCGTAACCTCAAGCACGTAATTATGCCCATGCCCGTAAGGATTGTTGCATTTCCCGTACAGCCGCGCGTTTTCCTCTGCCGGCAAGTACGGTGAATGCAACCGGTGAGAGGCTGAAAAGTGATACCGGCGGCTGAGAGTGGTCATCCGCGCCGCCCCTCGCGCACCACATCCACAAAAAGATCCGGCGTTTCAAAGAGCCTGATTTTCGCAAGCCTCACCCGCGAGCCGCTCATACGGCCCTCCAGCCGCCGCCAAATCTCTGCCGCCAGATTCTCCGCAGTCGGAATGACACGATCAAACGGCTTCACCTCGTAGTTCAGAAATCGGTGATCCATGGGCTCAAGGACCTCCTCCTGAATCAGGTCCTTCAACTGCTGAAGATCGATCACCATCCCCGTGACCGGATCCGGCTCTCCCTCTACCGTCACCTCCACGACATAATTGTGGCCATGTCCGTGTGGATTCGCACTGGCGCCGAACAGCCGCCGGTTTTCTTCATCGCTCAGCGAATCCAGACGACAAACATGAGAAGCCGAAAATTCGGCCCTGCGGGTGACAAACATAGCCATTCCTTTCGATGCCCGGATAGAAACGTTAGATACTCTAAATTTAGAGCCCGATTGCAGCCGCAAAGGTGTGGTTCCGTGGAACCGCGCTGTCCCTTGGCTGTCCGGGTTAGCTAAGTACGGTGAAGATCGACCACGCCCTCCGCGCAGCTCTCATCACACTGACCATTTTCTTCCTTGGCGTTGTTTTTATTAGCCTGCGGGACACCTCCGCCAAGGAGGGTGGCCGGGCGCCTCGCTTTGCGATTACAACGGATCAGGGCCATCAGATTACGCCTACCTCGTTCGGTGGTAAGGTGCTGGTTCTGAACTTTTGGGCCACTTGGTGTCCGCCCTGTGTCGAAGAGATCCCTTCTCTCAGTCAGTTTCAGCGCGAATTCGCCAGTTCGGGCGTCGTCGTCGTGGGCATCAGCGTGGATAAAAATCCCGACAAGTACCGGAAATTTTTAACTCGCATTCCGGTCTCCTTCCAGACAGCTCGGGATCCGGACAGCTCTATCAGCGCCGAATATGGCACATTCCAATATCCTGAGACCTATATCATCAAAGACGGCCGCATCGTCCGCAAATTCGCCGAACCAGTCAACTGGACAAGCGACAACATCACGCAGTTCATCCGCGGCCTGCTCGGTAACGCCTAGCGCACCAACCTGACCAGGCTGCAAAATGAAGGATACATGCCCCTTGCGCGAGAAATTCTGGCGGAGATGCAATCGCGTCTGGGTCGGCACGCGGTTCTCTCTGATCCCGCCGATCTGAAACTCTACGAATACGATGGCGGCGTGGATAAAGCGCTGCCCGATGCAGTCGTGTTCCCGCGCACAACCGAAGAGGTGGTGGCGCTCGTCCGTTTAGCGCGCGATCACAATCTTCCCATCGTCGGCCGTGGCGCAGGCACCGGCCTCAGCGGCGGCGCGATCGCCCGCGCCGGAGGCCTTCTCATCTCCTTTGCGCGCATGAATCAGATTCTCGAAATCGATATCGAGAACGAGCGAGCGGTCGTCCAACCAGGCGTCGTTAATCTGGATATCACGTTGGCCGTGCAGCCGTTCGGCTACTTCTACGCTCCCGATCCCTCTAGCCAGCGCGCTTGCACCATCGGCGGTAATGTTGCGGAAAATGCCGGCGGCCCGCACACACTGGCCTACGGCGTCACCACCAACCACGTACTCGGACTCGAAGCCGTGTTGCCCGATGGCACAGTCATCGAGATCGGCGGCAAGGAGCCAGACCACCCCGGCTACGATCTCGTAGGCCTCCTCACTGGCTCAGAGGGCACCATGGCCCTGGTCACCAAGATCATCGTGCGCCTCATGCGTCAGCCTGAGGCCGTAAAAACGCTGCTTGCCATTTACAAATCCACCGACGAAGCCGGCAATACCGTAGGAGAACTCACCGCCTGCGGCATTATCCCCGTCGCTCTCGAGATGCTGGACGGTCCCATGCTGCGCATGGTCGAAGCCGCCACGCATGCCGGCTACCCGATGGACGCCGCCGCCGTGCTCCTGATTGAGGCCGAAGGTCTGCGCGAAGCGGTGGAAGAGCAGGCCGAACGCATCATGGACGTTTGCCGCCGCTGCGGCGCCGCCGAAGTGCGCATCGCAAAATCTGCTGCCGAGCGCGAGCTGCTCTGGAAAGGCCGCAAAAACGCCTTTGGCGCCATCGGCCGCGTCAGCCCAACCTATTATGTCCAGGACGGAGTCGTTCCCCGCACGCAAATCGCACCCACCCTGCGCGCCATCGGCGAAATCGGACGCAAGTACGGCATCCCCGTCAGCAATGTTTTCCACGCTGGGGATGGCAACATGCACCCCATTCTGCCCTTTGATCCGCGCAAACCCGGTGATCTCGAGCGCGCGCAAAAGGCTGGCGAAGAGATCCTGGATTTCTGCATCTCCGTCGGCGGTTCCATCACCGGCGAGCACGGCATCGGAATGGAAAAAATGGAACTGATGTCCCATCTCTTCCCGGATGAAACCCTCGAGCTCATCCGTCGCCTCAAAAATCTCTTCGATCCCGCCTGCCGCTTAAATCCCGGCAAAGTCCTCCCTACCGGCAAAGGCTGTCTGGAGATCCGGCAGAAGCCTGAGCTGGTCCTATAACCACCGCCCCCGGCCTTTCTCGCCACACCCGCGGCCGCTTACATCCTCAGCTCAAATCCCCGGCTCTGCAAACCCTCAATAATGCGGTTGCGAATCGCCGTCACTTCTTCTGCATCCAGTGTGTGATCGAGCGCTCCCACTTCTAAGTGATACGTGACGCTCTTCCGCCCCTCTGCGAGCGGCGGCCCAAAATATTGGCGCACGAACTCAATCGAGGCCAGATCCGCACCAGCAAGCTGCGTCAGTTCGCTCTCGATATCCGCCACCGGCACTCTCATATCTGCCACCACGGAAAGGTCGAACCCGCTCGTTGGATATTTGCGCAGCGGCTTATACTTCACCACCTGCCTTGCCGCAAGCTCCTGCGCCAGGCGCAGATCCACATCAAAGAACATGGCGCGGCCCTCCAAGCCTTCCGCTTCAAGAAGCGAGGGATGCAGTTCAAACAGGCGACCGAGCACCGCATTCCGCCAGGAGATCTCAGCCGCTCGCATGGGATGTTCATAACTCCGGGCGTTCGCAGCCGCTAGCTTGGCGCCCGGAAACAGGCATTCCACAACCCGCTTGAGCTCAAAGAAATCCCGCTCATCTCCCTGCGCGTTATACAGCACAGCCGCCGCATGCGGAATCTCATCCGGCAGCTCGGGCGCCGGGCGTGCATGGATTTCCCTGCCGATCTCAAAAATCCGAAACTCCCGATAGCTCCGCGCATTGCTTAAGATATTCCGGAACAGTCCCGGCAGCAGGCTCGCCCGCATGTGTGTCCAATCCGCTGAGATGGGGTTCTGAATCGCCACATGCCGGCCCAGCTCAAACCCAAATCGCTTCGCATCGGCTTCGCCAATGAACGAGTAGTTATACACTTCCGTAAAGCCTTGTGCGGCAAGCTGCGCCCGCACGCTTCGCAAATACAGACGCATCGGATGCGAAGGCGGCCGAGTACAGGCCACTAAAGGCGCCGCCGGCTCGATCTCTTCATAGCCCACGATGCGGCCGATCTCTTCCACCAGATCATCCTTGAGCGAAATGTCTTTCGTGGAGCGCCAGCTCGGCACCGTAACCGTAAGCACGCCGGGTGTGGTTTCACTGGCGTCAAATCCCAGGGCAGTAAGAATCCGCACAATCTCTTGCTGCGGAATCTGCTTCCCCAGTTTGCGGCGGACAAAATCATTGGTTAAGACGATCGGCTGCGGCAAGGAAACAGCCCGGTGGCAATCCGCTACGCCCCCCACCGCTCGCATCGTAGGGGAGACTTCGCGAAACAACTCGATCGCCCGCGCAATCCCGCGCAGCGTATTTTCCCGGTCCAGGGCCTTCTCAAATCGGATCGAAGCCTCCGTCCGCAGCTTATGCCGCGCAGAGGTCAGCCGGACGCTCGCCGCTTGAAAATTTGCGCTTTCAAGTACGACTCGTTTCGTAGTTTCAGAAATCGCCGTATCCGCACCGCCGATGACGCCGGCAATCGCAATCGGCCCGCTGGCATCCGCAATCACCAAATCGGCTGGATCAAGCTCGTAGGTTTCCCCATTGAGGGCTCGAAGACGCTCCCCTGCCCGCGCCCTGCGCACATAAATCGTATCGCCAGCCAGCTTGTCCGCATCAAAGGCATGCATCGGTTGCGGCAGCTCCGCTAGCACATAGTTCGTCACATCTACCAGGTTGTTGATCGGATTAAGCCCGACGCTTTCGAGCCGCGCCTGCAGCCATAACGGCGATGGCCCCACCACGGCGTCTTCGAAAACAAGAGCGCTGTAGCGCGGACAAAGCGTGAAATCCTCAATCTCTACCCGGATCGAAGCTGGCCCCGAGGGCAACAGTTCCATCTGCACCGGATCGCGCAGCACGCCGCCCGTGATGGCAGCCACTTCCCGCGCCATCCCATAGTGCCCCCACAGATCCGGCCGGTGCGTCAGGCTCTTGTTGTCGATTTCGATAATCCAATCCGGGAACAGTCCCGGCAATCGCTCGCCAGGCGCCACCCCGTCCAGCTCAATCAGCTTCGAATGATCGCGATTGATCCCCAGCTCCGCCGCGCTCGCGAGCATGCCCTCACTCTCGACGCCCTTGAATACTGCGACTTCAATCGTCTTCCCGCCCAGCACCGTCCCCGGCGGGGCCCATGCCGTGATCAAGCCGGGACGCACATTGGGCGCACCGCAGACCACATTCGCCAGCCTGCCCCCACCCACGTCAATCTTCGCCAGCCGGTTTCTGCTCTCCGGCAGAGGCTCGACCGAAACCACACGCGCTGCCACCACCTTCGCAAAATGCGCGCCGTAGGGCTCAATGCCCTCACACTCGGCGGTCTTCATGGTAATGAGCTGTTGCAAAGCGCGCGGCTCGACAGTTAAGCCGGGCGTCAGTTCAGATATCCATCGGTATGAGAACTTCAACTCTCTTCCTTCAGTTAAGGCTAAGCAAGAACGAATCCGGCGATCTCAAAACTGCATCAGAAACCGCAAGTCCCCGCTTTGCAGATGCCGGATGTCGTCAATTCCATATCGCATCATGACCAGCCGCGTCAGGCCCAGACCAAAAGCAAAGCCGCTCCATTCCTCCGGATCGATGCCGCTCATGCGCAGCACATTCGGATGAATCAACCCGCAGGGCAGAAGTTCCACCCAGCCGCTCTGCTTGCACACCGGACAGCCGGCGCCTTCGCAAATCAGGCATCGTAGATCCAGCTCAAACCCCGGTTCCACGAATGGAAAATAGCCAGGCCTTAAACGCACGTTCACATCGCGCTCGAAAATAGCACTGAGCAGCGTCTTCATGAAGTAGATGAGGTGGGCGACCGAAACCTCGCGATCCACCATCATGCCCTCAACCTGATAGAACGTATGCTCGTGGGAGGCGTCCACTTCTTCATTGCGGAACACACGCCCGGGCGCAATCATACGCAGCGGCGGGCCGTATTTCCGCAATCCGCGCACCTGTACTGGCGAAGTATGCGTCCGCAACAGATGCCCGTTGGCAAGCCAGAACGTATCCTGCATATCACGCGCCGGATGCGTAGGCGGAATATTCAATGCGTCGAAATTGTGCTCCTCAGTCTCTACCTCCGGGCCATCTAACACCGCAAAGCCCAGCGAAGTGAACAGATCCTCAATCGCCTCCTGAAGCTGGGTAACCGGATGGATGCTCCCCGGCCGCAGCCCTCCCGCTGGCAGCGTGACATCGATCCACTCCTGAGAGAGCCGGCTGGCCAGTCCGGCGCGCTCAAATCGCTGTTTCTTCTGCTCGTATTCGGATTCGAGATCTTGTTTGACAGAGTTGAGCAGCCTGCCAATCCGCGCGCGCTCTTCCGGCGCCAGCTTGCCAAATTCCTTGCTGATCTGCGCCAGTGTGCCTTTGCGGCCCAGCGCCTGCACCCGCGCTGCTTCTAATTCCTCGGCCGAGACCGCGGAGGCAAACGCCGCTAGCGTGGCGCGCCGCAATTCTTCGAGCTTCGTCTCCAGCATGCGCGCTATGTGAGCTTCGCTCCTCGCTCCTCGAGCAGATGGACGATCTCTTCCCGTCCGTGCGTAAGCGCCAGATCGAGCGGCGTCTGTCCGTTGTCCGCCCGCACGTGCAGGTGAGCGCCATGCGCAGCCAGTAACTCCACCATCTCCCGGTTTCCCGTCTGCGCGGCAGTGTGCAGCGCAGTCCAGCCTCCAGGCTGCTGGCGCGCATTCACATCCGCACCATTCTCAAGCAGCAGCCGCATCACGTCTATACTGCCGCCCGCAGCCGCCGCATGCAGCGGGGTATTCTGCAAAGCATTGCCCGAGCGTCCATCCACATTTGCACCACGATTCAATAATCCTTTTGCTAGTTCCGTGTGCCCAAAAAATGCTACCAGATGCAGCGGGCTCCAACCATCCGGATTGCGCGCTTCTAGCAAAGTCCCGTCGCGATCAATCTGTTCCAGCACCTCTGCCGTACGCCCCGCCGCACAAGCACTGAAGAAATCTAACTGGGGATGCAGGCTTAAAAGATACGCCGCAACCTGCTCCCGCCGGTAATATTTCGCCATCAGAAAAGCGCTCTGCCCGTGGCTGTTCTTCGCATCCAGCAAATCGGGGTCATTCCTCAGAGCCTCCTTCACCCCCGCAAGATCGCCGCTCTTGACCCGCTCATGGAATGATTGCAAATCCCGCATTCAAGCTGCCGGAACAAACACCTGACCGGCCTTGTTCAGCTCCCAATCCAGATGATTGATGTAAAAAAGCAGGATGCCGCGCGGATATTGGCCGGAGAACTTCTCAAATACCCTCTGCTGCCATCCCTCGGTAAGATATTGATCCGGTTTCAAATCCTTGTCAAAAAAACCATTCTCGTGCGGAATCCCCAGAAAATTTAAAACATCCACAATCATGTTGAGATGCGAAAGCAGGAAAACCTGAGCCAGATCCTTGGCAAAATCTTCGTCGCCTGCCTCAATGCGCGCCCACAGCCTCGGGCCCGCCTTCCTCAGCGCCTCGGAATTCAGCTTCACCAGATGCGCCCGCGCCTTAAAATGCTCGTACAGCTTGTACGTCTTCAACTTGCCGATGGAAATGCCGCGCATCAGTTGTCCGAAAACATCCGGACCAAGCGCCAGGTAGACATCGCACATCCGCATCGAGCCAAGCGTAACATAACCGCGCTACCGCAGCTCACCCCTCTCGATACGGTGCAAGCTCCCGCTTTTCAGCCAATTGCACCATCTCTAGTAAAATGGAGGATTTTGGGTTCCCACCAGATTCATGTCTAATCTAATCGTGCTCGGCGCACAATGGGGCGACGAGGGAAAAGGCAAAATTGTCGACCTGCTATCGGAAAAATTTCATGCGGTCGCGCGCTACCAGGGCGGCCACAACGCCGGTCACACCGTCTACATCGGAGACCAAAGATTTATTCTCAAGCTCGTTCCAAGCGGCGTCCTTCGGCCCGGGGTGCTGGCGGTAATTGGTAATGGCGTCGTAGTCGACCCCATAGCTCTCATCGAAGAGATCTCCGCTCTCGAAGCCATGGGCATCAATGTAAAATCTCAGCTCAAAATCAGCAATCGCGCCCATGTGATCTTTCCCTTTCATCGCACCCTCGAGAAGATCTCCGAAGGCCGCGAGAACCGCAAGGCCATCGGAACGACTTCGCGCGGCATCGGCCCCTGCT
>Ga0209061_1002598_pt1 | contig 22190 bp, 23 predicted proteins | sample Coa_R1_10_FD_187157 | JGI IMG/M metagenome (GOLD analysis project Ga0209061, IMG submission 187157) | Surface soil microbial communities from Centralia Pennsylvania, which are recovering from an underground coalmine fire - Coalmine... | ecosystem: Environmental > Terrestrial > Soil >...
CCAACGCAACGCGCTGCCCGGTCAACTTGCTGCATCTCTCCAGCACCGATGCGCTCGACGAGGCGGTGCATTACCGCCGTCGCTTTGGGCTCGATCAGCGGCTGGAGACGACGATCCACCATCTGTCGCTGACCTACGACACCGCCGCGGGTGGACTCAATGGTAAGGTCAACCCACCGATCCGCTCGGCGAACGACGTCGAAGCGCTCTGGCGTGGCGTGCTTGCCGGCGAGATCGACTGGGTGGCCTCCGACCACGCCTGCTGTCTGGAGCGGGAGAAGCGCAAGGGCATCTGGTCGTCGCTGCCAGGCTTCGGCGGTACCTCCCTGCTGTACCCGGTGCTGCTCAGCGAGGGATACCACAAGCGCGGACTGCCGCTGCAGCGCGTGGCCGAGCTGGCTGCCGCCAACCCGGCGCGCGCGTACGGACTCTACCCGTCTAAGGGCTGCATCATCGTCGGCGCCGATGCAGATCTCGCGATCGTCGACCTCGATGAAGAACGCACGGTGACGGCAGCGATGCTGCTCTCCGGGCAGGAGTACACCCCGTTCGAGGGGATGCGTGTGAAAGGGTGGCCAACGCACACGATCGTACGCGGGCGACTGGTGTTCGCCAACGGTGCGCCGATCGGCGCACCTGGTGGCGAGTTCTTGCGGCGCCCCGCAGTTGCCGAGCGAGTGGAAACGTCCGCTTCTCCGCGCTAGCGGGCACAGACGGTGCCGCATGCTGCACATCAAGGCCCGAGCTGCAAGCTCGGGCCTTGTCTATCCGTGAAGCGCGAAGTAGTCTTAGCAGCGTTGAAAACCAGGGGGGGGTGGCTATGCGCTGTTCACGATCGCTTCTCTTACGCCTGACGCTTGGTCTAGCTGTCACACTGGCGGCAGCGGCATGTGGGAGCAACAACAACGCCGCGAAGAACACCAGCCCTGTCTCCTCCGCACCGGCGGCGAGCGCGACGAAGGCGGCTTCAGCCGCGGCGACAGCTGCAGCAACCTCCGCCGCCTCGGCAGCAGCGACGCCTGCTGCTGCTGGTTCACCTTCTGCCGGGGCCTACACCGGGCCGTTCGATGGCACGATCCTCTTCGGCGCGCCGGTTTCGCTCACGGGAAGCACGGCGAAGGAAGGAGGGTACACGCACGACGGCTACGAGCTGTGGAAGGACGTGTACAACGCCGCGGGCGGGATCGTCATCAACGGCAAACACTACAAGATCGATATCAAGTACTACGACGACCAGAGCAACGCACAGCTTTCGGCGACGCTGGCGGAGAAGCTCATCAAGGAAGACCACGTTAACTTCCTGCTTGGCCCGTACGGCACGAGCCCGACGCTGCAGGTTAGCACCGTCGCTGAGAAGAACCAGATTCCGATGGTCGATACCAACGGCGCTGCGGAGAGCATCTTCAAGCAAGGATACAGTTACGTCTTCGGCGTGCTCAGCCCCGCGCCAAAGTACCTGCAAGGGATCATCGATATGGCGTTGGCGCAGAACCCGAAGCCAACGACCGTCGCGATCCTGAGCGCCGACGATCCGTTCTCGGTCGAGGCAGCCGAGGGGGCGCAGAAGTACGCGCAGTCGAAGGGGCTCAACGTCGTCTACTACCAGAAGTACCCGAGCGCCTCGACCAACCTGACCGCGCCGCTGACCGAGGTGAAGAACAAGAACCCCGATCTCTTCCTCAACAGCGGTCACCTCGAAGAGAGCGTGGCGATTATGCAGCAGGCGCACCAGCTCGACTTCAACCCGAAGGGGTTCGGGTTCAGCGTGGGGCCGTCGCTGCCCGACTTCGCTACAACGCTCAAGGCCGACGCGAACTATGTATTCGGCGCGACGCAGTGGACGCCGCAACTTAAATACAACGGCGATGATCTGTTCAAGACGCCGGCCAACTACGCCATGATGTACAAGCAGCGCTACGGCGTTGACCCGCCGTATCAGGCGGCGGAATCGACGGCGGGCGGCGTTGCGTTCGTCAAGGCGATCGAGAAGGCGGGAAGTCTGGATCCGAAGAAGGTGCGCGATGCGCTGGCCAGCCTCGACTTCGTCTCGTTCTACGGGCCGATCAAGTTCAACGAGATCGGCGAGAACGTGACGAAGCCGATGGTGGTGGAACAGTGGCAGAACGGCCAAAAGCAGACTGTGTGGCCGCTCGAAGCGGCCGCTGCCAAGCCGCTCTGGCCGACGCCATCGTGGAGCCAGCGCTAGGTATCCCACCGGTCTGATGCCGCGGTGGGTGCCGCGCCATGGGGCACTCACCGCGGCGTAGCGTATCCACAGCGCGAAGAGGGCGCGATGGAGTATGTGCAGCACATCGTCAACGGCGTGCTGGCGGGGTTTCTGCTGGCGCTGGTCGCGCTTGGCTTCTCGATGGTGTGGGGTATCCTCAACATTATCAACCTCGCCCATGCTGCATTTATCATGATGGGCGCATTTCTTAGCTATTACATGTGGCAGAAGATCGGTCTCGACCCGTTCCTCGGGCTACCGATCACGATGGTCGCGCTCTTCGTCGTCGGCTTCCTCCTGCAGAAGTACGTGATCAACCTGGTGATCCGCGCCAGCCTGCTCGTCACGCTTCTGCTGACGTTCGGTATCGAAGGGCTCGCGATCAACCTGGCGCTCCGGCTCTTCACGGCCAACACACGCGCGGTGCGCCCGTCCTACGCGAACGCCTCGTTAGCGCTCGGCTCGCTGCGCCTACCCTACACGCTGTTGATCGGTGCCGGGGTGACGATCCTGCTGACGCTGCTGCTGTACCTTTTCCTCGACCATACCTGGACGGGGCGTTCCATCCGCGCCCTGGCGCTGGATCGCACAGCGGCAAGCCTGATCGGCATCGACATCGGCCGGACATACGCGCTGACGTTCGGCATTGGCGCGGCGCTGGCAGGGGCAGCTGGTACGCTGATCGCGACGTACAATGGCTTCTCTCCCGGTAGCTTCGACCCGTACAACGTGCTTGCATTCAGCATCGTGGTGCTGGGTGGCCTGGGCAGCATTCCCGGCGCGCTCGTTGGCGGATTAGTGTTCGGTCTTGTCAGCGAGTTCGCGAGCGTCTACGCTCTTCCGCAACGCGAGGTGATCATCTTCGCGATTTTGATCCTTGTCCTCGTTGTGCGCCCAACGGGCCTGCTCGGCAAGCGAGGCTACAACATATGAACCTGCTGATCTTCTTGCTGGCGCTGGTGCTGGCGATCGTCGTCGGGCGCCCGCGCTGGCCACGCGTTCTGCGGCTGGGCGCGCTCGCTGCGCTCGTCGTGCTGATGGTCGCCGCGCCCTACATTAGCAAGAGCCCCGGTGTGCTCTTCGATGCGCTGACGGCGATGACGGTTGCCTACGGCTGGAACTTCATTGGCGGCTACGCCGGCTATCCGGCGTTCGGCAACGTTGCATTCCTCGGCCTGGGGGCGTTCGTTGCCGCCGGCTTCATGAGCAAGCAGCCGCATCACCCGCATCTGCCGTGGTACGTTGGCATCACGCTCGGTGTCATCATCACGACGCTGTTCTCAGCGCTGGTGGGTATCGTCGTGCTGCGCCTGCGCGGGCACTATTTCGCGATCGCCACGCTCGGTGTCGGGATCGCGATGCCCGAGATCATCAACTGGACCGCGATTTTCAAGAGCTTCTTCGGCGGCGGTCTGCCGCTCAACTTCCCGCTGGTACGTGGCTTCGATCTGCTCGGCCTGCATCTCAGTGCCGATCGGTTCTTCTATTACCTCGCGCTGATCGCGGCGTTCTTTAGCGTAGGGCTCACAGCCTGGCTCAGCCGTACGAAGTTCGGCTACAGCCTGCTCGCCATCCGCGAGAACGAAGAGGCGGCGGAGGTGATGGGTATCAACACGACGATTGCGAAGGTCGAGGCCTACATGCTCAGCGCGGCGCTGGCAGCGCTGGGCGGTGCGATCGTTGGCTATCGCCTGACGAATATGACGACCGAGTCGTCGGCGATCTTCAATCCGATCAACAACCTGCAGATGATCATCATCGTGCTGATCGGTGGGCTGGCGACGGTCTGGGGGCCGTGGGTCGGCGCGGTCATCCTCTTCGGTATCCAGGAGCTGATTCAGACGCTCGCCGGCAGCATCCTTGAATGGCAGGGGATCGTCTTTTCGGCCATCATCATCGTGGTCGTGCTGTTCCTGCCCTCGGGCGTGATGCAGCTCGTGCGCGCGCGGGCGCGGATCACCTGGCAGCTCTTCTTGCACAACCTGCTGGAGTACCGCGTATGAGCGGTGAACCGATCCTGCAGGTGCGCGCAGCAACCAAGCGCTACGGCGGTGTCGTTGCCGTACAGAACATCAGCTTCGACGTGCGCGAGGGTGAGATCTTGGGCCTTATCGGCCCGAACGGTGCCGGCAAGACAACGCTCGTCAATCTCATCACGGGCGTGGCGAAGCCAACGAGCGGCACGATCGTCTTTCGTGGCAAGCAGCTGAACGGTCTACCACCGCACGTGATTGGGCGCATGGGGATCGCACGCACGTTCCAGGTCGTGCGGCCCTTCCTCAACCTGACGGTGCTGGAGAACACCGCCGTCGGCGCGATGTTTGGCGCGGGCGGACGCAAGCGCTCGACCGCCGAAGCCTTCGCCAGGGCCGCGGAGGCGCTTGAGTTCGTCGGTCTCTCGCGCTGGCGAGATGACCCCGCCGATAGCCTGCCGATCGGGTACCGCAAGCGGCTGGAGCTGGCGCGTGCGCTGGCGATGGAGCCGGAGCTGCTGCTGCTCGACGAAGTGATGGCCGGGCTGCGCGGCGCGGAGGTGGACCAGGCGATCGCAATCGTCCGACGCATCAACGAGCGCGGCATTACCGTGCTGATGATCGAGCACGTCATGAAAGTGATCATGCGCCTCAGCCAGCGCGTGGTGGTGCTCGATTACGGGCGCAAGATCGCCGAGGGCCCTCCCGAGCAGATCGTCAACGACCCCGCGGTCATCAGCGCCTACCTGGGCAAAAAGTACGGCAAGACCGGCGACACCGATGGCCAGGGCACAGCAGAGACGGATAACCAGCCCCTCGCTTCCGGCCAGGGCGAGCAGGGGCGGTAACGCGGCGCACGGGGAAAGAAGGCGAGGAGCAGATCATGCGGGCCGAACCGCACGCTGCGGATGCGCGCTCGACGGGAACGCGGCTGTTGCTGGAGGTTTCCCATCTCGACGTCGCCTACGGCGATGTGCAGGTGCTGTGGGATGTTAGCCTGGACGTGGCCGATGGCGAGATCGTCGCCCTGATCGGCGCCAACGGTGCCGGCAAGACCACGTTACTGACCACCATCAGCGGCTTGCTCCGGCCACGCGCGGGCGATATTCGTTTCGATGGCGCATCGCTCGTGGGTGCCAGTTCGCGTACAATCGTGCGCCGCGGCATCGCGCACGTGCCGGAGGGCCGCCGCCTCTTCGCAGCCATGACGGTGCGCGAGAACCTGCTAATGGGCGCGTACCCGCGCAGCGACAAAACGACCGTGAACGCCGACCTGGAGCGGGTGCTGGATCTGTTTCCACGTTTGAAGGAGCGCCTTGGCTCGCTCGGCGGCGATCTTTCCGGCGGTGAGCAGCAGATGGTCGCCCTCGGCCGTGCGCTGATGAGTCGTCCCAGGCTGCTGATGCTCGATGAACTGTCGCTTGGTCTTGCGCCGATCATCGTCGAGAGCCTGGTGCAGATCATCAAACAGATCAACGCCGCGGGGACGACGGTGCTGATGGTCGAGCAGGACGCGCAGACGGCGCTAGAGATCTCCACCCGCGGTTACGTGCTGGAGGCCGGGCGCGTCACGCTGTCTGGCCCCTCGGCGGAGCTGTTGAACGACGAGCGCGTCAAACAGGCGTACCTCGGCCTGTAAAATCCTATAGAATGCGTACGGGTAGAGCGCGGTAGCAACAGGGCTGCCCCCTGCTGCGGCTCGTGTGCCCACGACTTCTGGCGCGCGGCAGGGATCGACGCGTCGCGTACGGGGCGGAAAGCAATGGGGTTTACGATCAGCGAGAAGATTCTGGCGCGCGCGAGCGGGCGCGAGGAAGTACGGCCTGGTGAGGTGGTCGTAGCGAAGGTCGATTTCGCCATGGTCACCGATTCTTCCGGACCGCGGCGTTTCCGCGACGACCTGCGCAGCCTTGGCGTCGGCGTCTGGGATCCGGACAGGCTGGCCGTGATCGCCGACCACTTCGTTCCGGCTGGCGACGCGGCGGAAGCGGAGATCGGGCGCATTACCAGGGAATGGGTGCGCGAGTACGGCGTTTCCCGATTCCATTCGCTGGAAGGGATCTGCCACATCCTCGTGCCCGAACGCGGCTACGTGCATCCCGGCATGCTGTACGTCGGTGGCGATTCCCACAGCCCCACCGCGGGCGCTCTTGGCGCGTTTGCCATCGGCGTTGGCGCAACCGAGATGCTCGGCGTGATCGTCACGGGCGAGATCTGGCTGCGCGTGCCGAGCACGATCCGCGTCGTCTGGCATGGGCAGCTGCCGCCGTACGCCATGGCTAAGGATATTGTCCTGCGCACGCTGAAGGACCTGACCGTCAGCGGAGCGACGTACAAAGCCGTCGAGTGGGATGGCGAGGCAGTGCACGCGCTACGGATGGACGAACGGCTGGTGCTGCCGAACATGGCCGCCGAGATGGGCGCGAAGACCGGCATCATCGCCCCTGACGAGATCACCTATCGTTACCTGGAGCAGCGCGGTGTGCCGCGCGACAGCTACACACCCGTCTTCAGCGACCCCGATGCAACGTACGAACGCGAGCTGACATACGATGCCACCTCGCTCGAACCACTGGTGGCGCTGCCCAGCTCACCGGACAAGGTCGTGACGGCGCGCGAGGCGCAGGGCGAGCGGATCGATCAGGCGTACATCGGCGCTTGCACTGGGGCGAAGTACCATGACCTGGCGATGGCGGCGGCGATGCTGAGCGGCCGGCGCGTCGCGCCTGCGGTGAGGCTGCTCGTGGCACCATCATCGCGGCGTATCTACCTGCAGGCGTTGCAAGATGGCATCGTCGAGACGCTGGCCGAGGCCGGGGCGATCTTTCTGCCGAGCGCCTGTGGCGCCTGCGCCGGGCTAGGGTTAGGAGTCGTTGGATCGGGTGAGCGCTGCATCTCCTCGACGAACCGCAACTTCCCGGGACGCATGGGCGCACGCGACGCCGAGGTTTTCCTCGCCTCGCCGCTGACGGTCGCAGCCGCGGCGATCGCGGGCGAAATCGTCGATCCGCGCGACCTGCTGCCGGATGGCTTCATCGTGCCCGAGGAGGTGACTGTATGAGCGCCACGATCCGTGGCCGGGTCTGGAAGTTCGGCGACAATATCGATACCGATCAGATCATGCCCGGCAAGTACCTCAAGCTCAGCCGCGCCGAGGCGGTGCCGCACGTCATGGAGGGGATCGATCCCGAGTTCGCCCGCAAGGTGCGGCCAGGAGACATCATCGTAGCGGGCGCCAACTTCGGCTCTGGTTCCTCGCGTGAATCGGCAGCAACGGCGCTCAAAGATATCGGCGTCGGCGCAGTGGTGGCCAAGTTCTTCGCGCGGATCTTCTTCCGCAATGCGATCAACTTCGCGCTACCAGTGCTGGAGTGCGCCGAGACCGACCGGATCAACGAGGGCGACGATCTGGAAGTGCTGCCGGAGGAGGGGCTGATCATCGACCACACCACCGGCGAGCGTTTCCAAGCGACGAAGCTGCCACCGCAGGTGCTGGAGATTCTGCGCGCCGGCGGACTGGTGCCGTACCTGCGCGAGCGGATCGCGCGCGAGCGCGCCGAGGTGAGCAACCGTGGCTGAGGGCGCCCGTGCGGCGCGGGAACGGCTGCGCGCGCTGCTGGCCTCTGGAGAAACCGTCGTCGCACCAGGCTGCTACGATGCGCTCTCCGCACGCCTGATCGAACTGGCGGGTTTCTCGGCCTGCTACCTGAGCGGCGCGAGCGTCTCTTATACGCAGCTTGCGCAGCCGGATATCGGGCTGCTCTCGCTGAGCGAGATGGTCGCCGCGGCCGAGCGCGTGGCAAGCGCGGTAACGCTACCCGTGATCGCCGACGCCGATACCGGCTTCGGCAATGCGCTGAACGTACGTCGCACCGTGCGCCTCTACGAGCGGGCGGGTGTCGCCGCGATCCAGCTCGAGGATCAAACCTTTCCCAAGCGCTGTGGTCATCTCTCCGGTAAGAGCGTCATTCCTGTCGAGGAGATGCTTGGCAAGCTCCGCGCCGCGCTGGATGCCCGCGAGGATGCGGCGACGCTGATCGTGGCGCGGACCGATGCACGCGCTGTCGAAGGGCTGGATGCGGCGATCGAGCGCGCGCTGCGCTACATCGAAGCCGGTGCGGATATCATCTTCGTCGAAGCGCCGGCGAATGAAGAGGAGCTGGCCGAAATCGGGCGTCGCGTCCCGGCGCCTCTGCTCGCCAATATGGTCGAGGGTGGACGCACGCCGCTGCTGCCCGTCGAGCGTCTGGCGCAGCTCGGCTATCGCATCGTTATTTTTCCCGGCGCGCTGGTACGGCTGTTCGCCGGCTTGGGCCGCCGATTTCTCGCCGCCCTTGCGCACGAGGGCACCAGCGCCGGCTGGCTCGACCAGATGTTGCCGTTCGAAGAGCTGCAGCAGCTGCTTGGGCGCGACGTGCTGAACGCGCTCGAAGAGCGTTATCGTGGTGCATGACGGACCAGCCGCGTGTGTACCACGGGAAAACGGGCTAGCCGCGGCGGCGTGTTCGTGCGCTGGTGGCTGGGCCGCTCAGTCGCGCCCGAGGATGACGGTACCGCATGAGGAGAGGAAACCGCCCGTGCCGTTGCACAGCGCCAGGCGAGCGTTCGCTACCTGGCGCGCGCCGCATTCGCCGCGCAGTTGCCGTACCGCTTCGATCAGCAGGAAGATGCCGAACATACCCGAGTGCGTATAGCTAAGACCACCCCCGCTGGTATTGGTAGGCAGCGCGCCACCCGGTCCGAGCCGGCCGCCCTCGACAAACGGTCCGCCCTCGCCCGGTCCGCAGAAACCGAGACTTTCGAGCGTCACGATCACGGTGTAGGTAAACGAGTCGTACACTTCGAGGACATCGATGTCCTCGCGTCGCACTCCGGCACGCGCCAGCGCCAGCTCGCCGGAGATCTTCGCCGGGCTCACGGTGAGATCAGGCATGCCGATCAGGCTGTTGTGCGTGTGTGCCTCTCCCGTGCCCAGCACCCATACCGGTGGCTTGCGACAGCCGCGCGCCCGGTCCGCCGTTGTCAGCACGACCGCGCCGCCGGCATCGGTCACGAGGCAGCAATCGAGCAAATGCAGCGGATAGGCGATCCAGCGCGAGGCGAGGACGTCAGCGATCGTCAGCGGCTCCCGTTTGAGCGCTTTCGGGTTCAGCTGTGCCCAGCGGCGCGTGCTGACGGCAACTTCGGCGAGCTGCTCGCTCGTCGTGCCGTAGACGGCCATATGGCGCATCGCCGCCATGGCGTACATGCCGGCCGGACCGCCGGCGCCGAACGGCGCTTCGAACTGGCCTGCGGGCGTCCATGGATCGGGCACGCGCGAGGGGCGCGGCAGATGCCGGCCAGAGTAGCCGTTCTCGCCGTGTACGATCAGGGCGACGTTGCACAGGCCCAGCTCCAGGGCCGCTACCGCGTGCTCGACCATGATCACAAACGCCGAGCCGCCGGTTGCTGTGGAGTCGGTGTAGCGCGGCACGATGCCGACGTACTCGGCAAAGCTCATCGATGGCGCCCAGCCGGTGCCGAAGCCTGTCGTGAAGACTCCATCGACATCGGCGAAGCTGAGACCAGCATCGCGCAGCGCGTTGCGTGCTGCCTCGGCCTGGAGCATCAGCGCGCTTTTGCCCGGCACGATACCGATCTCATCCGCCTCGTCGGCACCAACGATCGCGATCCTTCTCTCCTGGTGCATCGATCACTCCTACGACGCGTCCGCGGCGGGCCGGAAGAGCGGCAGCATGAAGCCGCTGCCGCCGTCGGCAAAGACGACTTCGACGCGCATGCCAACGCGAATCGCGTCGGGCCGCGGTTCGACATCCACCAGGCGGGTCATCATGCGTGGCCCCTCGTCGAGGTCGATCAGCGCGGTGACGTACGGCACGTCGTCGGCGAAGCCCGGCGCCTGCGGCGCGTAGTTGATGCTGAACGTGTGCACGCGGCCACGGCCGGAAACATCGCGCCAGGCGATCTCGCTGCCGCCGCAGCGCGGGCAGAGGTTGCGCGGGTAGAAGAAGAACGCCTGGCACTCGCGGCAGAACGGTAACCGCAACCGGCCGTCGCGCGCCGCCTCCCAGAAGGGGAGCGTCTCAGGCGTCGGCTGAGGCTGCGGCTTGCCGCCCCCGGCCGTCACAGGTGCACCGCCGTTGCGCGCAGGTGCGCCGGCACACCGCCGAGCAGCTCCATCAGCGGTAACACGGACGGGGAATCTGCCAGGCTCTGTACTGCGGCTACGATGCGGTCTGCTCGTTCGCCGTCGACAGCGAGCGTGGCAAGCGAGCGAAACTTCTGCGCCAGCTCGTCATCCGTCAGAGGGTTGGCTGGATCGCCTTTCGGGTCCTCTACGCGCGCGTGTAGGCGCTGGCCGTCTCGCAGGTAGACCGTCGCCGTGGCAGGCCACTGGCGCGGGTAGAGCGGATCGAGCGAGGGATCGTGCACGCAGTGCATGCGCGGCAGCAGCGCGCGGATGTCGGGCGCGTCCAGCGCCTCGTCGCTGAACTCCTGCACCGATGCCCGACCGCGCGCGAGCGCGACCGCGCCGCCGTAGGGCATCGAGAACTGCGCATCGACGACGGTGTGCGGATCGAGCTTCTGCACCCGCGGTTCAGCAATGACGTTCCAGGCGACGCCAAGCAGACCGAACTCGACGCGCTCGACCTGCTCAGGTCGGATGTCGTGCTCGCGGACGATCGCCAGCAGCGCATCGATCGGCGCCTGCATGTAGCGACAGCAAGCGTGTGCTTTGATGCTGGTCTGCAGGATCTCGGGCGCATCCCAATCGCCTGCAAGCAGATCGGGGCGCGCCGCGCCGGAAAGCGCCTGGAAGAGCCCGTGCATCCCCTCAAAAACCGTGACCGGACCGGTGAAGCCCGCGCGTGCTAGCCGCGCGGCGGTGATGCCACCAAACGCCGCCCAACCGGGGTGCAACCGCTTCACGAGCGAACCATCGCCGAGAAACTCGATCAGACCAGAGGAAAGCGAACCACAGATACCGTACGTCACCGCCAACGTGCAGGCGTCGAAGTCCAGCAACAGGCCAGCGGCCGTGGCCGCGCCAAAGACGCCACAGGTTGACGTCGGGTGGAAACCGCGCGCGTACTGCTCGGCCGGACCGAGCGCCATGCCGAGCCGTGTAGTCACCTGGTAGCCAGCGATGATGGCAGCGAGCAGATCGCGGCCGGAGGCGTGCGTCATCTCGGCGATGGCGAGCGCGGCTGGTACGACCACGGAGCCGGGATGGGTGGATGAGGCGTTATGCGTGTCGTCCATCTCCAGCGTGTGGGCGGCGGCGCCGTTCAGCAGGGCAGCGTACTCCGCCTGAGCCAGGCCGCCGACCCCGACAACGGTGAACATCCCGCGCTGAACATGGCCGAGGGCAGCGCGCAGCTGTGCCGATGACTCGGCCTTTGCACCACCGAGCGCGTTGCCGAGCGTATCGAGCAGGTGGTTCTGCACGCGCGCGAGCGTTGCGGGTGGGATGCTCTCGCGCTGCCCATAGTAGCGCACAGCCTCGGTGGCGAGGCGTTGCGCCAGGGTGTCCGTCTCCATGGGCCCACCTCCGGTGGTGTGGTCTCGAGCGTTGACATGTGTTTTTTTATGATGCTACTCTGCCGGCAATCTCTCAATCGTCAATAGTCTATAGCACATGGAATCCAGCATGGGAGAGCACGGGCAGTGGTGTCAATCAGGAGGCACTAACGATCGGGATCATCACATCCGCACAAGGAGGTGTGTCACATGTCGGGCGCAGAAGCCATCGGACAAGGGGTTAGTCGCAGAGCACTGCTACGGGGGCTGGCGATCGGTGGGGTAGGCGCCGCCTCGCTCGCGGTTCCAGCGCGGCTGACGCGCGCGGCTGGGTCGGCGCGGCAGGCACAGAACGTGAAGCACCTCGATCTCACCAACCCGGCCGATTGTCTGAACGCTTTTGTGCGCATGCAAGCGCCGCTCTCGGGCGCTAACGCCATCTACTATTTCAAAGGCAGTGTGTACGGTTACGTGCCCGGCGTGGGAAACAAATTTCTCTTTGGTTTCGAGGGTCACAACGTCCGCCGCCTGGTCCCCATCGATGGCGGCTACCAGCTATTGAGCCGCGAGGCGGTTTTCTACACCGATCCGAAGACTGGACAACCGCTCGACTGCTGGGACAATCCCTACACGGGTCAGACGGTCGAAGTGGTGCACGTCTGGAACGATCCGGTGAATAACAAGTTCCTCGTGCAGGGGCAGTACGGGCCGTTCCGGCTGCCGTTCGTCGAATTCGATGGCATCGTGCAGTTCGCTTCAGACGTGCCGCTGGCGTACCCGTCGCCGCTGCCACGCGATAAGTATCCTCAGTACTCCCAGAACGACCTCTACCAGGGCTTCGAGCTCTTCCACTTCTTTGCACGACGCGACCAGCTCGACAACCCCGATCTCGACCAGGTGGAGTCGGACGTCTCGTGGGCGCGCGTGGGGCCATGGTTGCCCTGGATGGAGATGGGCGATGCTCCCGGCGCGCTGATCTACCACGCGAGCGGCCGCAAGCTGGACGGCGGCTACGCCGAGGTGCCGGCGACGATCGCAAACTACGTGCTTTCGCACCAGCCGTGGTTCCAGTACGCGCCGGAGCGGCCGATCGACGGGCCAAACTCGACGAGCTGGACGTACTTCAAGAAGGTCGTCGACGCCGGGCTGCGCGGGCAAGGCTGCGGCAGCGGTAATTACGGCATCCCCGGCGAGGACGAAACGAACAATCACGTCGATTAAGGTCAGCAGCTCCCGCCGAACCGTGCCGCCCTCTTTACGTTCGCTGAAAAAGAGGGCGGCACGTCGCTTTTCAGGCGCGAGGAGGCGCGACGCCTAGCGCTGCTTCTGCAGCGCGAGCAGCTGCGGGTCTTCAACGTGCAGCTTCCAGTAGTGGTGCGTCTTCGCCACCACGGTGATGACGCTCTTGATGCCATCGGCGAGCGTGAAATCGGCAGCGGCGGGCAACAACAGGAGATCGTTGTCGAAGCGCGCCTCGACGTTTTCGAGCAGCGCGGTTGCGCACATCCAGGCGGCCATCTTGCGCGATTCGCACTGGATCGCGATCCAGCCCGGCTCGTCGGCGGGACGGGCGTCGAGGCCGGTGGTTTGTTTGATACCGCGCGCGATCTCGGCCACGACGCTACTGTTGTCGCCCGTGGCGTTGGGGGCACCGATCGCCGCGTCCTCGCCGCGATGCGGGGGACCGCCGAACAGCGCCAGCTCGCAGAAGCCGGTCCACATCCGCGCCCAATCGGGGCGTCCGTCGTCGTCGTAGAGGATCGGCGCGGCGCCCATCGGCGCGGAGGAGCCAGCGCGCGGCGGCGGTTTGGGATAGATGCCTTCCAGACGGCGCAACGGGCCGCTCGTCATCAGCCACGAGCGCAGTTCGGGTAAGCGCTCGTCTCCCAGAACGGCCATTCCAACGGGCCCGCCCAGATATTCGGCGAAGAGTTGGCAGAGTGCGCGTACCTCATCGAGCTTATCGGGTGGTACGGTCGCGTCGGCAACGACGATCAACGGCTGAGGCATGGCTGTACTCTCCAGAATGAGGTTGGCTCGTCGCGCCCGGTATACCCGCGCCTCGGCGTCATGGTCACGACGTATTCTCTAGTCTATATGATCGACGCAATGCCGTCTCCCGGCATGACACCGTCCAGCACTGTGCGACGAAACCCTCGCGAGAGCACGCAGGCTCGTCCTGCTGAGCGGCGAGCCGCTCGCTCTCCGGGCCCTGCTGGTGGCACGACGTGCGACCGGCCAGGTGGTGTTCCAGGGGTTGCTTTGCCCGCGGGGTTTTGCGCCGCAGCGTCGCGCGTTACGCTCTGGCCGTGCGTTGACTACCACGCTGATGTCAGCGCAGGGCGCGGGTTCATGCGACCGACCGATCACGACCCCTACGCAACGATCGCGCCGTTCTACGACCTGGCAACGGCAGGCTTCGACGAAGACCTGCTTCTCTATCGTGAGCTTGCCAGACGCAGCGGCTCGGTGCTGGAGCTGGGCGTTGGCACCGGGCGCGTGGCGCGCGCGCTCGCTCGCGAAGGCCACCGCGTGACCGGCATCGACCGTTCGGCGGCGATGCTGCGTCTGGCCTACCAGAGAGCGCGCGAAGAGGGGGTAGAGATCGCGCTGCTGCGTGGCGAGATGGCAGCGCCGCCGCTGCGTGCGCGATTCGGCCTGCTGATCTGCGCGCTGAACGGCTTCTTGCACCTTGCCCGACCCGGCGAGCAGGCCGCGGCGCTGCGGGTCTGGCGGACGCTGCTGGCACCGCGTGGCGTGCTCGTGCTCGACCTACCCGGCCCCGGCGGAGACTGGAGCGAGTGGAACCCTGGTGCACGACCGCTCGCGCTCGACTGGACACGGCCGCTGGGCGACGCGCTGGTGACGCGCCTCTCGACGTTCGTCGCTGATCCAGCCGCGCAGACGCGCTATCACACCGACATCTTCGACGTCGTGGAGAGAGACGGTACGGTGCGGCGGTATCAGACGGCCTACCCGTTGCGCTACGTCTTCCCGGAGGAGATGCTACTACTTCTCGAACGCGCCGGTTTGCAGCTACGTGGCCGCTACGGTGGGTACGATCTCGATCCGTTTACGTCCGCGAGCGAGCGGATGATCATCGTTGCCGAACGTGGCCGCCGCTCCCCCGCATAGGCCGCGATCGCCTATGCTGGCAGCGATGGAAAGTGCGCGCGTTGCCGTCGACGCCATGGGTGGCGATCACGCACCCGCCGCGCCGGTGCAAGGAGCCCTGGCAGCGGCAAACGAGGGCATTCCCGTTGTGCTGGTCGGCCGGGAGGCGGCGATCGCACCGCTGCTGGAGCAAGCCGGGCGCGTCCCCTCCCGTCTCGAGATCATCGACGCACCCGAAGTTGTGGGTATGGACGAACATCCGATGGCGGCGCTGCGGCAGAAGCGCCGCTCATCGATCGCGGTTGGGATCGAGCTAGTGCGCAACGGGCGAGCGGGCGCTTTCATCTCGGCAGGAAACACCGGCGCGGTGATGGCGGCGGCGACGCTGACGCTGGGCCGGCAGCCGGGCATCGATCGCCCGGCGCTGGGGACGGTTTTTCCCGGCCGCGCAGGACCAGTGCTGATTCTCGATGTAGGAGCCTCGGCCGATGCCCGACCGGCGTTTCTGGAGCAGTATGCGGTGCTCGGGCGCGATTACGCCCGCGGCGTGCTGGGCATCACCGAGCCACGCATCGGCCTGCTCAACATTGGTGAAGAGCCCGGCAAGGGCAACGAGCTTGCGCGCGAGGCTTACGAGCGGTTGTCGGCGCTGGCGGGGATTCGCTTCATCGGCAACGTCGAGGGGAAGGATCTCACGCGCAACGTTGCCGATGTCGTCGTCACGGACGGTTTCACGGGCAACGTTGTGATCAAGACCGCCGAAGGTGTTGCCGAGTTTATCGTCGGAGAGCTGCGGAGCGCGCTCACCGCGCGGCTGCGCTACAAGCTCGCGGCGCTGGTGTTGCGGCCGGCGCTGGCCGGGCTGCGCGCGCGTATCGACTACGCGAGTTACGGCGGCGCGCCACTGCTGGGGTTGAACGGTGTGGTGCGGATTCTCCACGGGCGCAGCGATGCTCGGGCGATCACGATCGGCATTCGCGTAGCGCATCAGGCTGCGCTGGGCGTGGCGCCCGTGGCGCGGGCAGATCAATCCTCACGCGCGGCGGGCAGCGGCGACGAATCGTAGCGCGCCAGCAGGCGCATCGCACGCTGTAGCTGCGCCAGCTTGGTGGGATCATCGAGCGCTTGGCCGAGCACGCACGTTTTGATATGCAGGTCGAGCAGAGCGAGCGTGGCCTGGTCGAGCCCGGCGCGCACCGCCGTGAGCTGGGTGAGGAGATCCTCGCAGCTGCGGCCCTCCTCGAGCATGCGCTGAATACCCCGCACCTGTCCCTCGACGCGGCGCAGGCGCGTCAGGACATCTGCTAACTCGTTCGGACGTTCTGTCGCTGGTGCACCGCTCACGCGTTCTTCCATGCCTTGACATACCCCCTGGGGGTATCCTATAGTGAAAACGGGCGAGGCTGCAACAGCACATACCGCTCGCCTTGGAAAAAAACACGCAGGGAGAGTACTCGTGGCCAACGTGGAAGTGCAGGACGTCACCGATCAGACGTTCGAGAGCGAGGTGCTGAAGAGCGAGCAGCCGGTGCTCGTGGACTTCTGGGCGCCGTGGTGTGGGCCATGCCGCATGGTCGCACCGATCGTGAAGGAGCTGGCGGGCGAGTACGAAGGAAAGGTCCAGTTCCGCAAGCTGAACACGGACGAGAATCCGCAGGTCGCGGCGCGGTTCAACATTCGCAGCATTCCGACCCTGCTGCTGTTCAAGAACGGCCAGCAGGTGGGGCAGATCGTTGGGTTCCGGCCGAAGGCAGCGATCAAGGAACGGATCGACGCAGCGCTGGCATAAAGGCCGCGCGGCGGTGCGTACGAGGACGAGCAGGGCGGGGCCGTGGACCGAGGAGGGCCACGGCCTCTGCTTGTGCGTGCGGGTGCAGAAAGCAGGAGAGCCAGAAGCATGGATATCTATGACATCGCGGTGGTTGGCGGTGGTCCGGCGGGCTTGAGTGCAGCGCTCTACGCGGCACGTGCCCGGCGCCGGACGGTGCTGCTCGAGAAGGCGGGTGCGGGCGGCCAGATCGCGCTGACCTCGCTGGTGGAGAACTACCCCGGCGCCCCCGATATCGATGGCTACACCCTGAGCGAGCGGATGCGCGAGCAGGCGGAGAAGAGCGGCGCAGAAATCCGCTACACCGAGGTGCGCTCGATCCGTCGGGACGACGGTGACTTCATCGTCGAGAGCGACGAGGGCGATCTGCGCAGCCGCACAATCATCTACGCCGCAGGTGCGCAGTACAACCGCCTCGGCGTGCCAGGCGAGGAGCGGCTGATCGGCAAAGGTGTCTCCTACTGCGCCACCTGCGATGCCGCCTTCTTCCGCGGGCAGGATGTCGCCGTTGTTGGTGGGGGCGATGCCGCGCTTGACGAAGCGCTCTTCGTCACGCGTTACGCGGCGAAGGTGTATCTGATCCATCGGCGCGACGCCTTCCGTGCCCAGCGCGTGTTGCAGGAGCGCGTCTTCGCCGAGCCGAAGATCCAGATTATCTGGGACACGGTTGTCGAGGTCATCGAAGGCGAGGAGAGCGTCGAGCGGCTACGGCTACGCAACGTGCGCACGGATGAGCGCACGACGCTACCGGTCTCGGCGATCTTCATCTTCATCGGTCAGACGCCAAACACCACGCTGGTGCGTGACCTTGTACCGCTGGATGCGGGCGGACACATCGCGGTCGATCTCATGATGCGCACGGCGGTGCCAGGCCTGTTCGCGGCGGGCGATGTGCGGGTGCAATCGGCACGGCAGGCGATCAGCGCCGCAGGCGATGGCGCAACAGCGGCGATCGCGGCCGATCACTACCTGAGCGAACTGGCCGTTGCCGTGGCTGCCGCCGACTGAACGCGGGCGGAGCAGCGGGAGCTATCCGGGGTTTTGCGCCGTCGCCATGCTCTTGCCCCATGCTCGGTGACGAGATGCCCGCTTGCGGCTCTGCCTGCGCCTCGATGCTCTCGACGAACGGCAGGAAGGCCGTGCCGCACGCCGTGCGGCGCAGAGTCGCGGCGCGTGCGGGGCAGCATCCCTGTTGCTCCGCGACCGCGCCAACGTCTCGCACCCGGACCGGGGCCGTAGCTTTCGCCTCCGCACGCCGCTTCTCCTATTGATGCCGGTCGACGCGGCAGCGTTCCTGAAGATACCGTGTCAAACAACGATCCTCGTGGCGTTGCCCTGCGCAGCCTGCCCGCGCGATCGCCTGGCAGCGCTCATCAAGACCCTTGCTACACCACGATGCCCTGGCGGCTGGTGCGTCAGCCCGGAGGCGGAGCCTGTGCGGGGCGGCGCGCCAGCGCTCCCCGATCGATCGCGCTGCCGCCCTTCTGGCCCGTCTCGGAGCGCGTAGCTTTGGGGATAGCCAGGCGTGGCCAGGCGCGGCCGGTTTCAGCGCCGGTTCGTTGCGCTTGCTGCCGCGCACGTCCCGGTCCACAATGCGCGTGGGAGTGCGAGCGCTCCGGTGAGCGTCACGGTCTTCAAAACCGTCTGCGGGGCGGTCGCGCCGTCCCGGGTGGGTTCGACTCCCATGCACTCCCGCCACCTGTGCCTGTCTCGCGTGTCTAACCGCCGCGGTGAGCGGGCGGTGCTGGAACGGCGCTCGCCCGGGAGCACGTTGTTCGGCATTATCGCGGCGATCGTCCCGTTCGCTGACAGCATGCGCATCGGATGCACTGCCTCCTGCTCATGTTGGCAGCAGCACACCCCCGCTGACGCAGTGTGCGCGTGGGATGCACTCATCCCCAACAAGTGCTTTCAAGTGACGGCCAGGTGTTAGGCGTCAGCTGCTAGCCAAGAGGCGGTGTTATCAAGGTGTCAATCGGGTATCAGGTGTCTGCGCCGCGTGCTCAGCGCATATCCGAGCCGCTGGCGCCCGCTCGGTGCGTTGGCTCTAGGGCCTCAGCCGTCGAGGCGCGTGGTTCGTGCATGGTTCCCGCGCCCGGGGAGACGGCGAGCGGCACCCAGTCGGTACCGAAGTCGCGCAGTGCTCGCAATACGGGGAGAAAGGCCTCTCCTTTGGCCGTGAGCATGTATTCGGCCCGGGGCGGATGCTCGCTATAAAACACGCGCGTGATCATGCCAGCGGCTTCGAGCCGCTGCAGCCGGTCGGACAGCAGAGTCGCGGAGATCCCGCTCAGCGACCGCCGCAGGCGCGAGAAGCGCTGCGGCCCTCGCGCGAGATCGCGTAGCACGAGGAACGTCCAGCGATCGCAAACAACCTCGAGGGCGCGCGCAATCGGGCAGTGCAGCTGGCTAGCGTAACGTTCTCGCCCGGCCACCGTTCCGCCTCGCATGGTCGCTGGCATGATCATCGGCAGGCGGCTTGACGCCCGTCAACGCTGTTAGTACGCTTTTGCGTACTTAGTCCAGAAAAAGTAGCAACACAGGACTCCATCGCGCTACAGAGGAGGAGAGCAGCATGACCCAGGGCCAGAGCGAGGCCGAGCGCGTCCGCTCATATCTAGTGACGCAGGCGAACAAACTAACGCTGGCCGATCTCGTCGCCAAGGTCCGCGCGGATACGGCACCTCTAAGGGAGGCCGCGGCTCTGATCCCGCCAGAGCTGCTTTCGCGTCGTCCTGGCGAGAACGACTGGTCGGCCGCCGAGGTCTGGACGCACATCCTCCAGGTCAACGAACAGGGCGCTGCCGCCATCGAAGGGATTCTGGCGAACGGTCGGCCGCCTGAGCAGCTCCGCGACGTGATCAGCGGCGAGACACGACCCCAGTTCACGAGCGGTGAGCAGTACTATGCGGCGTATCACCAGCGTCGCGAGCAGTTGCTGACGCGCGTCTTGAAAGCCCGAGGCGATGAGTATCTGGATGTCAAGATTCATCATCAGCTTTTTGGCGATCTGAGCTGGCGCGAATGGCTGCTTTTCATGCGCGTTCACGATCTGGACCATCTGCGGCAGCTGCAGGCGATCGCGCGCGCGCTTGGCTGCTGAACCGAGAGAGCGACATCATGCTACGAGTTGCTATCGGCTTCGGTGCAGGAAGAGACGGTTGGCGCGAGGCAGTCAGCTGGGTGCAGGAGGCAGAGCGCCTGGGCGTTGATAGCGTGTGGACCAGTGAAGCATGGGGCTTCGACGCGATCACCCCTCTCGCCTACCTCGCGGGGCAAACCACGCACATCAAACTGGGCACGGGGATCATGCAGGCCGGGACGCGCACCCCGGCGCTGGTCGCGATGACGGCGCTGGCGCTAGCCTCGCTCTCGGGTGGTCGCTTCATCCTCGGGTTGGGCACCAGTGGGCCGCAGGTGATCGAGGGCTGGCACGGCATCCCCTTCGATCGGCCGGTGCAGCGGTTACGGGAAACCGTCGAGATCGTGCGCATGGCGATGCGCGGCGAGCATGTGCGCTATGCGGGCAAGGTCTATACACTGCCGCTGCCCGGCGGCGAGGGTAAGGCTTTGCGCGCGAACGCTCCGCCCGCGGCCGTGCCCATCTATCTGGCGACGCTGGGGCCGAAGAGTCTGGAGCTCACCGGTGAGATCGCCGACGGCTGGATCGCTTCCTCTTTCATGCCTGATCACGCCTATGTCTTTCTCGATCCGATCCGGCGCGGCGCGGAACGTGCCGGACGTGATCTGGCGGCGATCGCCATTCACGCCGGCGGTGTCGTGGCCTTTGGTGACGATCTCGACCGTCTTGTCCAGCCTCGCAAACCCGGTTTCGCTTTCGAGATCGGGGCGATGGGGTCCAGGAACCGCAACTTTTACAAAGATGCGTACGCTCGTCAGGGGTACGGCGAGCTCGTCGACCGCGTGCAAGCGCTGTGGTTGGAAGGGAAACGCGAACAGGCGGCGGACCTCATCCCGGATGAGTTCGTCCTCAAGGCGAATCTGCTCGGTACCGATGCGATGGTGCGCGATCGCATCCGCACCTATCGCGCTGCAGGTGTGACGACGATCGCGGTTACCCCTGCCGGCCAGAGCCTCGCCGAGCGGATCGAGACCCTGGGACGTTTCATGCGGCTCGTGGCAGAGGTTAACGCAGAAGCAGGCGTGTGAGCGTTCTCACCTTGCCAGCGGTTTGTGCACTGGCGAGGAACCGTTCCATCGCCAGGGCGCGTGTTGCGGCAGCGCACGCCGCCGCGTTTCTAGCCGCGGGCGGATAGATGCATCGTCTGGCTGCCATCCTTGAGCATCGTGCTGTCGTTGCCACGGCGCGCGGCGACGCGATCTGTCTACGTTCGCGTGCGTGCACGTATGCTGGAGCTTGATAGCGCATGCAAGCACGAGGGATAGCAATGCCGAAGTTCGAGAGCAATGGCGTGGGCATCTACTACGAAACGTACGGCGAGGGGATACCGCTTGTGCTCAGCGAAGGGTTTGTGGGCACAACGGAGAGCTGGGCTCCCCAGATCCCCGCTCTCTCGCGTCGTTGCCGGCTCATCCTGTACGACATACGAGGCCAGGGTCAGAGCGACGCCCCCGCCGATCCCGCGGCGTATTCGGTCGAGCAGGCCGTAGAGGATCTGTACCGGTTGCTGCGGCATCTTGGCATCGAAAAAGCGGTGGTCGGCGGTCTGTCGCTGGGCGGCTACCTCTCGCTGCACTTCTACGACCGTCATCCCGAGATGGTGATGGGGCTCATCATCATCGATTCGGGGCCGGGCTATCGCAACGAAGAGCGGCGGCGTCAGTGGGCGCAGGAGTGTGAAGAGCGCGCGGCGCTGATCGAGCGCGGGGGGATGCACGCCTTTGCGCATAGCGCCTTCGCCGCCGACGACTATTACACACCGCACGTGCGTCTGCTGCGGCTAAACCCGGTGGGGATTGCGAACGTCAGCCGGCGCATCATGGCGCACGCTGCCGCGGTCGAGATCCTGCCGCGTATCAACGTGCCCACGCTGCTCATCTGCGGCGAGCACGATCGCGCGTTCCTCGCCGCGACCGACTACATGGCCGAGAAGATCGCGGGCGCGAGGAAGGTTATCATCCCCGATGCTTGCCACGCCTCCAACCTCGATCAGCCAGACGTCTTCAACCGCGCCGTGCTCGACTTCCTGCAGCAGTTCGTATGATCAGCGCGCTCGCCACCGCACCTGCAACGTCAGCGCGTCATCAGCCGTTGATGAGACCCAAGCGCGGGTGCGGGCTGGATTGTGGCGGCCGCGGTAGCCGCGCAGGGTTTAAACGGTGAGCTGTGGAGCCGCAGCCGAGCGAGGTTTGACACAGCCAGAGGCGTTACGTTACCCTCAACTGCGCGCCCTGTGCGCGGGCGCGTGTGGCCCCGTGGTGTAGCGGTCTAACATGCCACCCTGTCACGGTGGAGATCGTGGGTTCGAATCCCATCGGGGTCGCCAGCGCACCCGCTGCCACGCTCGTCCAGCCGTAGCGCCCACGCCCCCACGTTGCTCTCAGG
>Ga0209061_1002600_pt1 | contig 22170 bp, 10 predicted proteins | sample Coa_R1_10_FD_187157 | JGI IMG/M metagenome (GOLD analysis project Ga0209061, IMG submission 187157) | Surface soil microbial communities from Centralia Pennsylvania, which are recovering from an underground coalmine fire - Coalmine... | ecosystem: Environmental > Terrestrial > Soil >...
ACTGCGGGAATCGATGAAGGAAGCGGAAGTGGAAATCATCCTGGAGCGAGCGCAAGAGAAGTTTCCCTGGGGCGCGACCGCGGATCATCTCTGACCACGGGCCGCAGTTCATCGCCCGCGATTTCAAAGAGCACATCCGGGTCTGCGGGATGGCCCCTGTCCGCACGTCGCCGTTTTATCCGCCATCGAACGGGAAAATCGAGAGGTGGCACAAGTCCCTCAAGTCGGAATGGGTGCGACCGGAGCGCCCTTCCCGCTCGAAGAGGCGTGGCACCAAGTCTCCACCTACGTCGATCAATACAATCGGGTCCGACTTCACAGTGCGATCGGTTACGTGGCCCCGCTCGACCAGCTGGAAGGCCGTTAGCCGACGATCTGGGCCAAGCGCGATCGCAAGCTGGAAGAGGCCCGAAAACAGCGGCAACTCCGGCCTCAGCAGGCCTGGGAGGAAAAGAACGAAAAGGACCCTCCGGCAGGTCTGACACCGTAGACAGGACTAAGCTAAAACCGCCGGGTGAAACGGAAGCCGGCTCTGCTGGAGAGCAACCATGCCGAGGGATAACCCGGAGGACTCATCGCGTCGATCAGGTCGGGAGCGTTCACGCCGTAAGGCTCGGCGCTCCCACTCCCCGATTTTTTCCCCAGACCTCATCGAACGATAGACCCCGATGCCTTGAAAGCTCCCGCCGCGCAGCGGCGGAACTTCGTAGCAACGTCAAATCGGCAACTGTCCATTTCCGGCTGAACCAAGACAGGGTCTAGAAGGATTCCCGCTTTCACGGGAATGATAGGTATGGGTGATGTTCCGAGAAGCCGAAGACAAGGCTTACCAGTAGAATTTTAAAGCGAATTGAACCTGGCGTTCCGTCTGAGCGGTGCTCGTCACGCTTCCGAAATTTGTGTCAGGCACATTGGCATCCGGCACATTCAACGCTTGCCAGTTGAATGCATTGAACGCATCGACCCGAAATTGGAGCTTCTTGCTCTCAGTGAACGGGAAGTCTCTGAAGAGAGACAGGTCGAAATTTGAAACGCCCGGGGACCGCAAGTCATTGCGGCCTTCACTTCCAAACGTAAAGGGCGCGGGATTCTGGAAAGAAGCAGGGTTCAGGAACTGGTTCCGATCGGGGTGCGGCATGAACGGCGGTCCGATGATATTTGCTTGTTCCACCGTATTACCGGTGTTCGGGATACCACCCGGCGAAGTGGCGTTATAAGGCACGCCGGACCTGAAGCTGGCGATTCCGTTGAGCGACCAGTCTCCGACCAAGGCGTTAACAAGGCGATGATGGCTCTGGAATTTTCGGTGAGCGCCAAACGGCAAGTCATAGACCCAACTGGCCGTGAGCATATGAGTGACATCAAATCCGGCCACACTCCAATCCGCCCTCAGATTGTAGGGATTCTGAATGCTACAGCCCTCGGAACCAAAAAAGTTATCACACCCAAGGTTTTCCGCTTTGGAGTAGGTATAGGAAATCAAGTAGGTCAGACCCTGGGTTGTCGTCTTTCGCATCGAGAATTGGAAAGCATGATAGGTCGCCTTGCCAATGCTCTTGTCGAAGAACGTGGGGGTGATGTAGGGGAACGGAGCATGATCTTGCGGATTGCCCGGTCCTGGCGTGACAGCGACATTGCGCATGGAGCCGGAATCCAGACGGCTGTCGCGCGAGCCGACGTAATCCGCCTCAATGACCGTGTTGGTCCCCAACTGGCGCTGGACGCCAAAATTCCATTGAACGGAATAAGCGTCTTTGTAATAGGGATCCAGCATCCAGTTGACCTGATTAAACGGCGTAGGAGACGGAAATATGGCAGCCCCGCTTCCCAGATTGAGCGGATCCTGCGCAGTCACCGTTGGCGTCGGATTCTGCGGAGTTGGGTTGTTCAAGTTCTGCGCCAGAAGAAATGTAACATCCGGCCATGTGCCCTGGTAATTGGTCGCAAGCTGCTGGATCGCCGCCCAGTTGTCATAGAATTTCCCGACGGAACCGCGGATTACGGTGGTCGGCAGGACGCGGTAAGCCAGTCCCATGCGCGGCTGCCAATTGTCATAGGTGTTGTGAATAATCGCGTGGTTCTTCTGGGGAGTCAGCACAACATGATCGGGGAGTGCGGTTCCCGGGACGCATGGCGCTCCCTGGGTTGAGGAGCAAAACGGCGGCATGGCCGTAAGAATGTAGTTGCCGGTGTCAAGATCGGTATCGCCGGCGTACAGATTGTGATTTTTGAGGCTGCCGTAAATAGGCCAGAGCGTCACGTCGTAGCGCAGGCCAAAATTCAGCATCAGCTTGCTGTTCACCTTCCACTGATCCTGAACGTAGGCGCCATCGACCCAGCCGCCGTGAGTGGAGATGAACACATTCCGCCGGTTCGTCGAATTGGGAACTCCCAAAAGGAACGACGCCAGGGCGCTGCCTGTTGCGTTCGGGTTTTCAGGATCACTGGTGTTGAAAGCGCAGAAGCACACGGAATCAAAAAGGATCGGCTGCGTATTGTTGTTGGTGTTAAAATCCGCGCCCACCTGGATGGTATGACGGCCATAAACCATCGTCAAATCGCCCGCGTACTCCCAAACATCGGCAATATGGTTGCCTTGAATGGAACCGCCGGGAATCCCCGCGTACCCAGGGATGCCGAGACCCGGATTGAGCGAGATGCCGCCCACAAAGTCCGAAGAAAAGAGCGGCGAAAAGTTTCCCTGCTTCCAGGCGTCAGCCGGAACCCGGTTAAATTCTATGAGCACGTTGGCCTGCGAGCTGGTGCGTCCGAAACGGAAAGTGGCGACCTTCGTCCCGCCGCTGAACGTGTGCGTAATGGCTCCTCCAGCCTGGTAACCATGATTGAAATTGGCTCCTAAAACGCCCGGAATCCCAGTGGCGCTTGTGCTGGGCTCGGTAAATCCGGTATAGCGCACCCAGCCGCTGGTGCTGTCATTAAACTGATGGTCAAAGCGGATGTTGGCCGTGTCCATCCGCGTCCGGTTCGGGGTTGTATCGAAGAAATTAATCGCCGGATTGCCTGTTTGTTCCGGCGGCAGGTAAAACAGTTTGGCATAAGTGATTAAAGGCTGGTCTATGACGCTCGCCGGAATTTGGTTCCCGGGGAAAGGATCGCGGATAAACTGGCCCGGATTATTGGGATCCGGCAGGGTAGTGAAAGGGTTATAGGCCTGGGAACTGATGTCGCTGAGGTCGCCGGAGAGCTCTGCCGGCGTGGGGAAAAAATCGGGCGTTTCCGCCGAGCGGACGCTTCGGAACCCCTCATAACCCAGAAAGAAGAAACTTTTAGGCGGGCCGCTGCGGAAATGCCCCGGCAGAAGTGGCCCGCCAATGATGCCGCCGAACTGATTCTGCTTGTAAGGCGTGGTGCTGGCCACAAAGGTGTTGCGCGCATCAAAGGCGTTATTCCGCAGAAACTCCCAAACGTCGCCATGATACTCGCTTGAGCCGCCCTTGGTGACGACATTAACGATTCCACCTAGCGCGCCCCCGTAAGCCGCGATGTCATTATGGGATTGCACCTTAAATTCCTGGATCGAATCCAGGATGGGTTGAACCGCATAGTTGCCGACAAAACCATAGTCGTTAAATCCATCAATCAGGAACATGTTGCTGCGATTGCCCTGACCGTTAACGGAAGGAAAGGAAAAAGTGCCAATCGCGTTCCCCGTGAAGCCGCTCCCGCCTCCGGCGTTCTGCGCTGTGCTGATTGGGGAAACACCTGGAGTCAAATCCAATAATTGCGTGAAATTCCGTCCATTCAAAGGCAGATCATTCACTTCCGACTGGTTAATGGCTGTGCCCAGTTCCGCCGTCGATTCCTCCAAGTGAATTGCTGTCGCTGAAACGGTAACTTGCTGCGTTGGGGCACCTACAGCGAGAGTGATATTGTGCGTTGAGGTCTGGTTTACGAAGAGCGTGAAGGCTTTTTCGGTTGTCGTATTGAATCCTTGCTTGGTGACTTGCAGTGTATATTGCCCCGGCAGAACGTCCGGAAATACGTAAACGCCGGTTGAATTCGTCACTGCGGATCGCTCGGCGCCTGTCGCGACGTTGTGCAGAATAATCCTCGCGCCCGGCACAACGGCGCCCGTTGGATCGGTGACTGTCCCATTGATCGCCCCGGTCGCTCCTTGCCCGAAAATCAATCCGGGAAGAGCTGTCGCCAGCAGAAGCACAAAAATGGCTGGAAGGAAAGCTTTCTCCCGCTGGATATAATCATCCGCTTTGTTGCGACTTGCATTCTTTGTCATGGCGCCTCCTTAACCTTAAAGGCATTAAGAATTCTGGCGTTCCTTAACTGAATGGATGGACCATTAATAGTTGATGTCGGCCATTATCGATAGAGATGCTTGCAATGTCAACTATTTTTTCGATTCTCATCATGGCCATGTGTAAAGGCTAGCGACAGTCGCTTGACATTCGCGTCGTGTCTCGCTAGGATACAGTTCGCTTATTTGGATCAACCAATATGAGAATTTTTACGATGCGAAGACTTAAGACTCCGGTACATCCCTGAATAGCCGCAGCTTGGCGACACACTAACCAAGCGCAGCCATAGAAGGAGTTTATGCGTCAGATTGTCTTGACAAGGCCTGGAAGATTTGAGGTTCGGGAAATTGACCCGCCACGCCGGCGCGTCGATGAAGCGCTGGTGCGAATTCGCCGAGTTGGCGTCTGCGGCAGCGACTTTAAGGCATTCGATGGAACACACCCCGCATACAGTTACCCCCGCATTCTAGGCCACGAGATGAGTTGCGAAGTTATCGAAGCGCCTTTTAACGACAGGGGAATCCGGGCCGGGGATCGCTGTGCCATTGATCCATACGTCAGTTGCGGCCGTTGTCATGCCTGCAAGTTGGGGCGGCAGAATTGCTGCGAAGAACTCCGGATACTGGGCATTCAGATGGATGGGGGAATGCAATCCTTTCTCGTTCTGCCTCTTGATTTCTTGCACAGTTCCCGACACCTAAACTTTGATCAATTGGCGCTTCTGGAGCCGTTGAGCGTCGGCGCCCAGGCCGTTCAACGAAGCAAGCTTCAGCAGGGCGAACGGGTCCTGGTTGTAGGAGCCGGACCCATCGGCCTGGCGGTGATGCAATTCGCACTTGCGGCGGGCGCTGACGTTCGAGCGCTTGAAATCCAGGAACAACGACGGAGAGTAACTGAACAACTCGGCATTGAAGCGTTGTCAAGGCCGGATGGTCGCTTAGCTGATGTGGTTTTTGATGCCACGGGCAATCCCAAAGCGATGGAAGCCAGCTTTGATTACGTGGCTCCGGGAGGAAGGATTGTGTTCGTCGGTTTGGTCAGAGGTCGTATTTCGTTTGATGACTGGCAATTCCACCGACGGGAGCTGAGCGTGTTGGCCACCCGCGGCAACCTGCGCCACTTTCCCCGAATCATTCAAATGATCGAGAATCGGCAGCTTGATCCTACTCCATGGATCACAGACCGACTGAAACTGCCAGACTTACCAAGAGTTTTCCATGAGCTTCCAAGCCGGCGGACTCTAGTAAAGGCGATGATTGAATTAAACGACGCAGATTAGTCAAAGGACTTCATTCATTTGAAACCTGGTTTCTTCCAGAGAAAGCAAATCTTCGCTTGCTGATTATGCAAGGAATTTCATCGTCCGAAGGAGGGAGACACAGGAAAAATGTCCAAAACCTCAGGCATAAGCCGTCGCGCATTTATGAAAGCTGGAGCGGGGGCCGCCGTCTTGAATAGGATAGGATTAGCGACTGATATCGAAGGCGCATCGGGATTCTCCGGTGAACCACGGCAGCCTGCCGCTGATGAGACTGAATTTTTTGTGGCTATCAATGGAAATGATCAAAACCCAGGAACGGCGCAGGAGCCGTTCGCCACGTTGGAACGAGCGCGGGAGGCGGCAAGGGCGCCCAAAATGCAGGCGAGAAAACCTATTCGGGTCATGGTACGGGAAGGAACTTATTACCTCACAAAGCCTTTTCGGCTCGGGCCTGAGGATTCAGGAACGCTTGAAAGTCCCATCACCTATCTTGCCTATCCCGGAGAGATTGTGACGCTGAGCGGAGGCCGGAAACTGGAGTGCCGTTGGGAACCCTATCAGAACGGGATTATGAGATGCCGCTTGCCTGGGTTTAGTGGAAAGCGAATCGCCTTCACGCAGCTTTTCGTAAATGGAAAGCGCCAAACGCGGGCGCGTTACCCCAACTACGACGCCGAGAATCCGCTCGTGAGCGGCAAAGGTTACATTGACGTGGGCAGCGAGGAAGAAAAATGGCCACCCGTCGAGTTCCATTACAATCCCGAAACATTCACAAAGAAGAGGTGGGCAAAACCGCAAGAGGCGATTGTATTCCTGTTTCCACAGGACTTCTGGGGAAACCTGCAATGGAGGGTGAAGGATATCGATTGGAAAGCGCATGTTGTGAGACTGGGTTGGGGCGGTTTCCAGATCAATGAGCAGGAATTTGGGAGAGCGGCGACCGGCATTGGCCGCAGTCGATTGTACAAAGGCGCGTTCGGTTCGCGCTTTTTCATTGAAAATGTGTTTGAGGAGCTTGACGCGCCAGGGGAGTGGTGGCTGGATCGCGATCATGAGATCCTCTACTATATGCCGCCGGACGACGTGGACCTTTCCAGCGCCACACTGGAAGCGCCGATTCTGGAGCGAGTTATCGACATTCGTGGATCGCAGAGGGACCCCGTTCATCACATCACATTTTCAGGTTTCAGAATCGCCCATACGACAAGCACATTTTTAAACCCATATGAAGCGCCTTCGCGAGGGGATTGGACCCTCTATCGCGGCGGAGCGGTTTTCATAGAAGGGGCCGAGGATTGCGCTATCGAAAAATGCTTCTTCGATGCCGTGGGGGGCAACGCTGTCTTTGTGAACAACTATAACCAGCGCATTCGAATCTACGGAAATAAATTCACCGAAGCGGGGGATAGCGCCGTGTGCCTGGTAGGATCGAAGAACCTGATCCAGGGTACGCATCGGCCGCTCCCGATGGAAAACACGATTTCAAACAATCTCATTCACGATTGCGGAATATTCGGCAAGCAGATTGCCGGCGTTTTCATTTCCATCGGCGAAAGAAACCTCATCAGTCACAATGTGATTTACAACATGCCACGGGCGGGAATATGCATCAATGATGGATGGGGCGGCGGGCACGTGGTGGAGTTCAACGAAATTCACGACACAGTGCGCGAGACCACCGATCACGGCCCCTTTAACTCCTGGGGACGAGGAAGATATTGGTGCTTCCAACAATCGCATTCCCACGCCCATGGTGGTGTTGCGCACGGCGCCGGCTATCAGGAGGGCGACAACGATGTATTTTTCTACCCCAAAGAGGACGGCGCCGTTACGATCATCAGGAATAACTATTTCCATGAGAAGCCGGAAAGAGACAAATTGGGCATCGATCTGGATGATGGCTCCTCTCACTACCATATCTATAACAACCTTTGCGTGGGAATGAGCGTTAAACTTCGGGAGGGCGATTACCGCACGGTGGAAAACAATATCTTCATTCACCCCGCTAATCCTCCGGGATTTCATCAAGGCTACGAGAATAATCACGACCGGTTCCTTCGAAACATTGTCGTGACGAGCTCGAAGCTCGAAGGATGGGGAAACACGCGGGGAGATTGCTACCAGGTTTTGTTCCCGCCACTCCATGGGTCGATCGCCCAGGATTTTGATTACAACCTTTTCTTTAGTGACACCGGCCGGTTTTCCGCGCTGGTTGAGACACGACAAGGCAGCACGATCCGGTATTCACTGGAGCAATGGCAAACTCTCGGATACGACAAACATTCGCTTTTCGCTGATCCGATGTTCGTCGATGCGGCAAACGCTGATTATCGCTTGAAACCTGAGTCTCCTGCGTTGAAGCTGGGGTTTAAAAGTTTTGACATCCATAAGGCGGGGTTACTTCCTGATTTCCCTGTACAGTGGAGGAAGCCGTGAGCGCTTTCGTGGATTCTTATCGAAGCTCCTGATCACGAAGGCGCGAAACGCGAGGCATGCACTTCCCTTTTGCGATTAGTGGTGTATTTCTGCAAGGACATATCCCCCTATATTTCCCATTGAGGCGCAGACGGCCTGCGCCTAGAATAACGTCATGAGAAGACGAGAGTTCATCTTGTACGCGGTGGGAGCGCTGGGAGTCTCGTCTCGGAAGATCAAGGCCGATCATCACGTTGTTTCCGCCGATCCGCTCGTTGTCGCGTTCGATCTCGGGTCTCTCGAAGGGCGCTATACGCGGGTGGAAGATTTTTATGTCCGCAATCATTACGAGGCTCCCGCCATAGTCGGCCCGTGTTCGCTGCGCATCGAGGGTGAAGTCGAGCGTCCGCAAAACCTGACCCTTGGAGATTTGCGTCGTCTGAGTGAACACAAAATCGGCGCGCTGCTGGAGTGCGCGGGAGATCCGGTGAGAGCGGTCAGCCTGGTGAGCGACGGGGTCTGGCAGGGCTGGCTATTACGCGATATCGTCGCGCTGGCGCGACCGCGAGGCTCTGGGGCTTACCTTCAGTGCTTTGGCCGGGATGGGTTCGCCCGGAGCCTGCCGCTCAATGACGCCTTAAACGGAGGCTTGCTCGTCACCGCTTTGAACGGGCGGCCGCTGACGCGCAATCACGGGGCTCCGTGGCGGGTTCTGTTTCCCGGCTGGTATGGGATGAATTCCGTGAAGTGGGTGGAACGCATTGTGGTGGCTCAGGCTCCGTTGCCGCCCATTGATAACACTTACCTCGAATTGTGGAGAGGACCAGGCGGAAGCATTGAAAAGCGTCCCCTGCCGCGGATTCAAGTGAAGTCCATCATTACAGACCCACAGAACAATTCCGTCCTGCATCGCGGCAGGGCTCTTGTTCGCGGGCTGGCGTGGTCAGGCGAAGGAGCGATTGCCAGCGTCAAAGTCAGCGCAGATGCCGGGGCAAGCTGGATTCCGGCCATGCTGGATCGCTCCGGCAGCCATTATGATTGGACGCTATGGCGCGCGACCGTGGAGTTGAACCGCGCGGGCGTCGTCGAGATGGTTTGTCGAGCAGTGGATGAGAAGGGTCATACACAACCGGCAAGGCGAGACCCACAACGGATTGACCTCTATGCCTATAACGTTTATGACCGTGTGCGCTGCGTGGTGGTCTGACGAAACGAGGTGAGGGGGCGCTCTACAACCAGAAATCAGGGTGAAAAGTGGGGAAGGAATCATTGATAGGCGTGAAAAGAATCAATGATAGGTTGGCGCAGAGTTTTGCTTTTCAATGTCTCTGCGCCGCGATGTTTCTGCTGCTTACAGGTCTCCGGGCATACGCTCAGCTTCCGACCCCGGCGGCTAGCCAGCCGAAGATGATTCATTATGACGGCGCCGACTGGCATCTGAAGGGCGAGGGCATCGTCTGCTGCCCGTGTACGGTGCCTTGCCCGTGCCGCACCAACAGTCAGCCCAGCTATGGGCATTGTGAAGCCACGCTCTACCTGCGCGTCCGAGAAGGGCATTACGGATCTGTTGACCTGAGCGGGATGCAGTTGGTCGATAGCGGAGGAATGTGCGCGATCAGTTACCAAAGGCTTGCGGCCTTATATTTCGACCGCTCCTCCACCCCCGCCCAGCAGGCGGCCTATATGAAACTGGTTGCCAGCTTTGCTTCAAAACAGGAAGCTGAATTCCCCTATGTGCGCGTAACGCCAATGAATGCCGAGATTATCGGCGACCATTTTTTCAAGATCGTCATTCCCGGAATCCTCGAGATGGTTGTGGATCGAAACTGGGGCGGAGACGACGCGCCCATGCCGGAAGTGGCAGCGCCGGATCATTTCTCAAACGTCATTCAGTACGCGCAGAACATTCGCTATCGAATGCACGACAGCGCGGCGAACTTGGATTTTGATTATAGCCGCCGCCAGGCGAACTATCGCCCGGTGGATCTCGGCATTCAGCAATATCGCTCCCAATCGATGCTGATTCAGTTTGTGGATGGCACAGGCTGGTTCAACCCTAAACAGATGGCGATCATCCAGTCGCAGCGCCTGAAAATCCCGCAAGTGAGCGTGATTCGTCAGGAGGCGCTGCGACTGCGAGAAGCGAGGCATCCTTAATGGCGCGCCTGCGCGTTCAGATACTGGCTGCGCTTGGGGTGATGCTGTGCGGCCTTGTTCTGGTCGCAAAAGCTCAGTCTCCCAACGAAAATTTTGCGCGCGGCGTCCAGGCCCTTGAAGCCCACGATTTCGCCGCAGCTCAGCAGGTCTTTTCCTTGCTGGTCAAGCAGCACCCCTCGGCAGCGAACTATGGCTACCTTGCGATGGCAGAAGTGGGTGAGGGGAATCTGAAACAGGCTATCGCGGATTTTAAAAAATCCATCCAACTGGGCGGTTCATCGGCCAGCATTCATTACAATCTGGGCCTCGCTTACCTGGAAGACCGCCAATCCCAGGCCGCCATTCAGGAGTTCCAGCAAGCCATCAGTCTGGACTCGAAGCACCTCCCCGCGCGATACGCCCTCGGCGTGACCTTCCTCAACTCCGGTCAGGCCAGGAAAGCAGTTGCGTGCTTTGTTGAGGCGCGCAAGGTGGCTCCTCATGATCCTCGCATCTGGGCCAATCTGGTTAAGGCTCAGTTTGAGTCTGGAGAGACTCAAGAGGCGATCGATACGGCTGAAAATGCCATGCAGTCGGTTCCCAATGACGCCCGCCTGGCAGTAACCCTTGCTACCATCTGCATCCATCATCAGCAGATTCAGGCAGCTCGCAATCTGCTCGAGGACGCCAATGAGTTGATGCCCGACAATCATGAAGTTCGATTGTTGCTGGCCAAGGCTAGCCTCATGGCAGGTGAACCGGTGGAGGCTTTAGCGGTGTTGAAGGGCATGCCCCAGGGAAGCGATGAATCCGGAGAGAAGCTGCTTCTGATGGGAGAGGCGCGGGCTCTTACCGGGAATCTGAACGCCGCCGCAGTCGATGTGATGGCCGCGCTAAGGGAATCCCCCGGAAATGTTCAATACCTTGCGACTTACGCATGGCTCCAGCAACTCCAGCAGCATTACATGGATGCCCTTGCAACATTGGCAAAGGCCCGAGCTTTGGAGCCACAGGCTGCCTTCCTCCCCTACCGCATGGGCGTGAGCTACTATTTTTTGGGTCAATTGCAACAGGCGGAGAAAGCGTGTGAGGAAGCGCTGCAACTTTCTCCACAATACGCCGCGGCTTATCTGCTGCTTGGCATCATCAAATTCCAGACGAAAGATTTTCAGGCTGCCGAGAGCAACTTCCGAAAAGCAGTGCGCTTGAATCCCACAGAGGCATTGTTTCACCGGGAGTTGGGTGTAACTCTCCTGGAACAGGGGAAGGCAGCGGAAGCGCGAAAGCAACTGGATGTGGCGTTGACGATTGATCCCAAGGATGCCGAAGGCTATTTTTGGCGGGCTAAGCTGCTGGCAGGCCAGGGCGCGAGGCGAGAAGCGATTGCAGACCTGAAATCGGCAGTCGAACTGAAGCCGGATTATTCAGAGGCTTACACGGAGTTGGCGAAACTCTATACAGCGGACGGCCAGCCTCAACAGGCTGCAAGCGCGATCGAGGCGCAAAAGAAGATCAGGGCATCCTCCAATCCAGCCGCGCAGGATCAACTGCTGAAAAATCTGCCGGATGCCTTGCGATGATGGAGCCTTCCGCGAGGCAGAGGGAACGATCTTGTTATAAAAGACTGCACGGAAAGCAGGACATGCCGCGCTCCCGATTGATTCTGAAACCTCTCGTTTTTCTGCTGGCCATTCTATTGACCGGCTGGGAATTTCCTTTTGTTTCGTGTCCTCTCCCTTCCCCAAACATCCTTCCCGCCCAGTTGCAGACGTCCAGGTTACCTTCCCGCTGCATTTCGCTGGGATCATCAAGCAGTCAACTCAGTCCACTTATCCAGGCCGTGAGCCTGCATCCTTCCGCCGAGGCTTACAACGCGCTTGGAATGGAATATGTTCGCGTGAGCAAGCTGGATTGCGCCATGGAGTCATTTCGTGCGGCCCTGGACCTTGATCCCAACTTCTGGCAAGCCCATTTCAATCTGGGTCTGGCGTTCATGCGGCAACAAAACTTCAAGGCCGCTGCCAAAGAATTCCAGGAGACGGTTGAGGAACGACCGAATGATGCTGAAGCCTATGATGCGTTGGGCGTGTGCCTGCACGCGCTCAGAGATGAGCCTGCCGCAACCCGCGCATTTGCGAGCGCCCTGCGAAGCGATCCTCGTTTGGGCAAAGCTGCTTTTCATCTGGCCAAGGCCCTGAGCGCCGAGCGGCGTTACGAATCATCCATCTACTATTTCAAGCAGGCTCTTGCCCTCGCGCCATTGAACCCTGAATTGCGAGATCAAATCAAAATCGAACTGGCCACAGCTTACGCGCGAAACAAGGATTACCAGAACTCGATTGACCTCTTCCGTCAATTGATTGCCAACCAACCGCGTTCGGCCACGCTCCATTTCAATCTCGCAAACGCCTACGCGCAAAACCAGTCCTACGTGGACGCGGCGCGCGAATATCAACAGACTTTGCGCCTCGATCCGAATGATGACGAGGCGCGTCTTTCACTTGCCAAGGCGCTGATCATCCTCAATCAGGTTCGGCAGGCTGTTCCTTATCTTCAGCAGTACTTGCAGCGCCAGCCCCGCGACCCCTCAGGCTATGCCATTCTGGGCGAGGCTTATAAGGACCTTGGGCGCTATGCCGACGCCCTTGGGATTCTTCAGAAGGCCGTCAGGCTCGATCCTGAAAGTTATAAGACCCATTACAATCTGGGCGTCGTGTTTGAGCGTATGGGCCGTACCGACGAGGCCTTGCAACAACTGGAGACTGCGAAAACGTTGAATCCAAACGCGCCGGAAGTGCTTTACGAACTCGGCTTGGTGCTTGCCAAGGAGAAGCGACTGCAGGCCGAGAAGCAGAATTTTGATGCCTTCCAGAAAATCAAGCAATCTCAGGCTTCCAGGATGAAGGCTGGAGTGCTCAGCAGCCAGGGGAATATCTATTTCGCAGCCGGGCAACTCAAGAAGGCGGTTGAGGCATACCAGGCAGCTTTGGAATTGACGCCCCACGATCCCCAGCTACACTACAATTTGGCTCTTGCCCTGGCTCGCCAGGGAGACCTTGCCGGGGAACAAGCGGAGCTGGAAGCCGCCGTGCGGGAAGACCCCACATTCAGCAAGGCTCAAAATCAGCTTGGCGTCTGCTATATGGCGAGAGGGCGCCTCGCGGATGCGGAGCGGGAATTTAAAGCCACCCTTCAACAGGACCCAGGCAACGCCTCAGCCGAAAATAACCTGGGAGTGCTTTACGGAAAAGAAGGAAGAAACGCGGAGGCTCTGGCCCTTTTTGAGCGGGCCACCATCGACAATCCTCGATACGTGGAAGCTTTCTTCAATTGGGGGCTGATCCTGGCCAGCGAAGGCAAATATGCCCAAGCGATTCCAAAATTTAAACAAGCGCTGACGCTCGATCCCCATTATTCCAGGGCCGATACCGCACTCAAGATGGCCGAAGCTGCCGAGAAACGCAACGGGGATGCACAGGCCTTACGCCACCCGTAAGCCTCATTTTCTAGCAGTATTTGTGATTCTGTCTACCGCTCTCAGAATTCTCATCATCGAGTTTCCTCTTTCAAAATCTATTGGCGACGCCCAGTAAAGCAGCGGCGATGATGAGCACAACCAGTCCCGCTCCCATCCATTCTTTCGCTCGAGTGCCAGCGCCTTTCTACTCGCCAGTCATGAAGCCGGTCACTGTCGAGGCGAGAATCAATGCCGCCATGAAGAGCGGCCAGCCGATCACCGCCCCAAGGGTCCCCATGCCAGCCGCACCCCAGCCGTAGAAAAGCAACCCAACGAACCAGAGGACGGCCATACCAAGACCGATCAACCAGAAAGATCTGGTTTTGGGCAGCAGATAATTTCCCCAGGTCCTGTTGCGGTTCAATAGAAAGCCGGTATACGCCAGGTTCGGGATGAAACCGCCTGCCAACGTAATCAACCAAACGGCATTGAGAGCATTCGAGGCTGTTGCACCCAAGTTCACGGCTGCCTGAGAAATGGGTTCGCTGAAAGCAAAAGCGAAGTTCATCATGGCGGAGAAGATGCCGGAAAAAATACAAATGGCTAAGCCAGCGCCAAAGCCTCCTTGTTGAATTGGCTTTTCCGACGAAGCTTGGTCGCGCTCGCGCTTTTTGCCTGCGACTCCCACAATAGTGACTCCTACCAACAGCGTGACGACGGCAATGATCACTGTCAATCCCTTCTTTTCAAAAGTGATCTGCGGCGTGTTAATCAGCATCGGCACAAAGGTCCCCACTACCGCATCGATGCCGATTAACACGGACACTCCAATCGCCATTCCCATGCGTGCAACACCCAAACCTGAAAGCACTGAACCGATGCCCCAACCTAACCCGTAAAGCAGAACGCGCCAGACGTTGCCGCCGGGAGTTGAGGCGAGAACCTCAAGAAGATGAGGAACCGTCGCAAAAGCCAATGCGATAGGCATGGCCAGAAGAGCCAGCGCTGCATAGACCAGCCAGATATTTTCCCACTTCCACGGCTCAACATATTTGAGACCTACAAAATAGACGCCAGTCGCAATGCCCGCCAAAACGACCAGCAGGAATCCTACACTCATTTTTGAATCTCTCCTCGCAGTGGTCAGTTCATACAATGAATCGGTCATGCGAAGCTGGCCTGGTTTTTCAAGCACTACAGCTTTCATGCAATCCTCATACCGAGGGCATTTAGTGAAAGCGTAAGCCCTGTTTGCTGACGGTCACGGCTGATGGATTGCAACTTATTCGCACGCTTCTTCCCATCAAATGGGATTACAGCGGCATCCGTCAGGGACTATTCATGAATCCGACCATGATTGGCCGGAAAGATTGAGATTCTCTCCGGAAGCGTCGTTTCTTGGCGAATCCAAACAACCAGGTCGGCACCTTCAAGCGTGTGAACGTGCCCCCAGGAATAATTGCCGCCTTTCGGTATTGCACGTCCATTAATCCTCAAGACCGCTCCATTTTCTCCCCAGCCTTTAATGACGAAAGCCGGATCAACGACAGGGGATTCACGGCTTGCTTCCAGTTCAAAGTTCAGGGCTGAATGCCTCTCCGATTCATCTCGATGGAGAAGGTAAGCTCGCTGCGAAGTCGCATATCCCTCGGAGGTAAAGCCTCGCCCAAACAGTTTCAACTTCGGTGGGCTTAGCCAGGACCGCGCCAACATCGCCAGTTTGTTCATGGATAACTTCGTCAGCCCGAACAGGAAATAGGTGCTTAGGGTCGGTCCAGGGCCCTGAATCCAGACTTTATCCGGATCCGGCGACATAATCGCAGCGCTTGCATAGCGGTCGGGAAACAGGGCAAATCGGCCGTCGGACGGCGCTTGGTTCACCGGCCAGTGATTCCAGGTGGGGAAATGCGAATACTCCAATCGTAACTCCGGAGGCCAGCCATAGGGACCTATCAGTGTACCCGGGACATAAATGTAGAAAGGCTTGTAAGTCGACTTCAGATTAACCACAGCGATGTTGGCGTTTGCCGGCTTTGGAAATGGAAATGGCGGCAAGCCCTTGCTCCAGTCGTAGGTGTAGCTCTCACCTTCCATGTTGGCCACTGTCACAGCGTCGAGGGAGATAAAATTTTCGGCTTTTGTTCCCGGCGGCAAAAGCAGAGTGGGTTCTGTGAAACTGTAGTGCTTCCCCGTGCCATGCACCGTTCCATAGCGCACGGCCACTCCATCCGGATAGATCGTGAAGTATTCATCTGCCCAGTCGCCCCAGCCACTCAGAGGGTCCACGTGCGAGAAATTGCCCAGGACATCGACCAAGCCGTAACGCCAGTGAAGCACAACCCGAGCATCAGTGCTTTCCAGGATGCTGATGTATTGGTGAAAACATTTTTTATCCGACATGTGCTCCGCTGACCCAGCGTGCGTCCCGCTCTCGAAGCTTTGGTCACCCATCCAGATGCCATTTCCGGTAACCAGATTTTCCTCGAAATTCGTTCCACGCCAGAACACATAATGGAAGGAAAGGTCTTTGAATCGCACAACCACATCGGAATACGGCCCGCTGCGCCACAGCGCATCCCATTGGGGATACAACTTCAACTTCGTATAAACGGCTCCGAACTGGTCTGGGCCCGGCGGAATCACAGGCCAATGCCGGGGTGTAAGGGGCGCCGCCGCATGTAAATTGCCAGCCTGGTATGCGCGATGGATTTCTTCTGGAGTCAGAGTGCGGTCGTAAATTTTGAGGTCGTCGAGGGCTCCATCCAGTGAATACAAGGCCGGGAAACTGACAAAAGAACGGACTAAACCGGTGGGGGGAAGATTTACGAAGTTTCTTCCGATGCGAAGGCCAACGTCATTGGCTGGAGTCATTCTCCCGATAACAGGGAGCCGACCCGCCAGTTTCCCGTTTACATAGAGTTTAATGCCAGAAGCTTCGTCGTAGGCGCTAGCAACGTGAACCCACTGCATGCGTGGCAAGCGGACTTGGGTAGTGCATTCCTCCCAAGTACCCCATACCTCAAGCTGAAGGCCCAGGCGTCCCTCGGAATCAATTCCGAAATAGTATCCGGAATGATGGTCTTTTTCCTGATCAATAATGGCCACCCAATTCCAGGGATAGGATTGAATGGCAATCCAAGCCTCAATCGTGAAATGGCCGTTCAGATGAGGAACACCCTCGGAGCCTCGAACCACAACCGTCGTAAAGCCGTCAAATTGAAGCGCCCCTCCCGAAACGCCGCGCACCCATTTAAAATTATTCAGGACCTCGTCACGCCGTTGGCTGGCGCTATCGAAGGCAAAATTACCCGATCCCTCATCGAACTTCCACCACGCTACCAGTCCTCGGTCCTGCGCAACTGCAATGTGAGAAAGGCATATGAGAATAAGCAATCCGTAAATCAATCGGACTTCCGTAACGCTCGGTTTCCTCTTGATATCGTCATCGGGCATATGTCACAACCATTTTTGTCGTCTGTCCGCGTTTAACGGGTTGCTGGAAAACGTTCCCGAACCGTGTCATTCCGAGCCTTTCGATTGTCATTCTGCCGCCGAGCGGAGCGAGGCGGAAGAATCCCTGTATTCCCGCTCAAGGGATAGCGCGTCAGCGGCTTTGGGGAGCTAATGAAATCTTTACCGGCACATTCGACTGTATTCGCAACCATAGGACCAAGTCGGTGCGTTTGAGCTTCTGAACGAGACCATATCGATAATCTTTGCCCCACGCGACAGACTTTCCGTTGACCTTCAATCGCGCAGCCTCTCCTCCCCAGTTCTTAACGACGATCGCCGGATCGAAAACCGGCGACGCCTCACTCGCCTCCAATCTCACGTTTAAGTTCGAGGGCTGCGAGTCTCGCTCATTCAGCACCACGAACGCTCGCTGAGTTGGATCATATCCCTGGCTTACATACCCTTCCCCGGATGCCTCGATCTGCGGCGGCGATAACCAGGACTTCGCAAGCGGTAGCAGCGCGCCAGCCGGTTGCCGCGTGAGGCCATCGAGCAGGATTTTGGTCATCGAGTTCCGAGTCTGGGCATACACTTTCCAATAAACGTGTGAAAGCGACGAGTGAGAGGCTCGATCCGGCGCCACACAAGGTCTGCCGCTGGAAGCAATCTGTGCCACCGGCCAATGATTCCAGCACTCAAAAGTGAAGTAGGTCTTTTCTCCGTTATAAATGTTGAAGTGGGAATGGTCCGGTGAGACGATCTGAAAAGGCTTCCAGGTTGATTTCAAATTCACGAGTTGGATGTTGGCGTGCTCCGGCCTGTCAGCTTTTTCGGGGCCGTTCGGTCTTTCGAAAACGTTCGCAGGCTTTGGCCGCCATGTATAAGTCCAAGTCTCTCCCTTCATATTTTCCAAGGTCAGCGCGTCCAGATTGATGTTGTCCTCCGGCCGCGTACCCGGTTGGTTGAGCACAATCGTTTCCTGCCATTCGTAACGCGGCTGGTTCACGTCTGTGCTCCAAAGAACCTGTTTCCGTACTGCGATTCCATCTGGATAAACCGTCCAGTATTCATCGGCCCAGTCGAACCAGCCGGTGAAAGGATCAGGCCATGCACCCTTATAATGCTCAACCTCTGAAAGCGCATAGCGCCAGTGGACGACGGCCCGCGCATCAGTGCTTTCCAAGATCGACACGTGTGAATAGCGGCTCTGCTTGTCCGACATCGGCTCACAATCTTCGCCATCAGGGCAACCTTTGCCGCCTGTCTCCAGAAATTCATCGGTGTACCATTTGTCGTTTTCCGTCACCCAGGCAGGAATGTAGTTTGTCCCTTGCCAAAACACCAAGCGGATTGGCGCCTCATCAAATCGCACCACCACGTCGGAATCTGGCCCGATGCGCCGGAGCCGATCCCACGTATCCTGAAACTTCAACGTGGCATAATAGGCGCCAAACCGGCCTGCTCCTGACGGCCCGGAGGGCATCTCCGGCCACGGCAGCACATTGCCCGCTGGGGCCTTGACCGCAGCATAGGCATTCGCCAGTTCCTCCGCGCTCAGGCCCCGGCCATAGATCTCAACTTCATCCAGAATCCCATCCAACGAATACCAGACAGGGTACTTCGGATGAATCGCCTCCGCCGGCACCGGAAGCATGGCTCGCCGAATCCGTCCCATCAATAGGTCATTTCCGCTTACCGGAACCATCTCTCCTTGCACAGGCAACTGCCCCACTTCCTTTCCGTCGATGTAGATTGCCAAACCTCGGCGCGCATCACATGTCCCCGCGATGTAAATCCATTGCTTCAACGGCAACCGATCTGTCGAGGTCACTTCCTCCCATGCTCCATTTACGGCTACCTGTAACCCTACGTGTCCGAAAGCGTCGATTCCGAAAAAATATCCTGCCTGTTGGTTCTCCTCCTGATCCACTACCGGAACCCAGTTCCATGGATAGGTGTTCAATGCGACCCAGGCGGCGATCGTGAATCCGGAACCGAGCTTTGGCGCCTTCGCCGCCGGGCAAATGACTCCTGTGGTATAGCCGTCGAAGCGCAGCCCATCGCCGATTACTCCGGGAACATATTTGTAGTAACCTTCGATTCGGGCCTCAGCTCCGCTGATGCTATCAAGCGTCGCAGCGCCAATAGATTTATCAAATGACCACTTCGCCACCCCTCCTTCAATTTCGGCGCTCCGCGCTAAAACACTGGCTGCCAACAATGCCAAAGTCAAAATCGTCGTTAACGCCACACCTATCGCAACCCTCAGCTTCACGCTTGTATCTCCTTTGCCGTCCGCCTTCCTAAGGAGCTTGAAGTCGGACGAATATGCATGAAGACCGCGCTCATGGCCAATTCGAGTCTGGCGGATACTCACACACGGTTCTTCGCGCCCGTAAGATAATTTTTTACCAGTGGTTGAGCCATTATGAGTGGGCTATAGTAGCCAGACACTCAATATGATGTCAAGCTCTATCTTCGAAGTCCTATGGAAAAGTGGCCGTTATTGCATCGAACGAGGGCAACGCCCATAACAAGTTGACGCCTGAGAGGTTTTCCCTCGCCCTGCGGAGAGAGTAAAGAGAGCCTCCGACAGTCCCCGAAAGCTCCACTTTTACCGCAGAAATGCTGTTTAACTGATGATCAGCCAAGAGAAATGCCTTGCCTGCAAGATGGCTTGAGCGGCTCAAGGTTGCCCCCGGCGACATCCTGGTTGTTTCAGTAACTCCCCGCCAAGAAGCAGCTTGACATTCTCAGTCATGTTGACCATAATCACTCATCATATCGAATGGATGGACCAATATAAAGATCAGATGACTCAATTCTGATTTTAGCGCGGAGTTTGTAGCTCGAAAGCCAGAGGAACCATTGTATTGGGACTAGGAAAGCGACCCTTGGGTTTTAACTCGCACTCCGTTTGGAGAAGCATCTTGGAGTGACGTAGAGGCATAAGGAGGAGCGATCATGGAACGCACGATCCGCTTTCAAAAGGCTTCCTTTCTGGCCAGTGGGCTGCTGCTGGCGATCTTCTGGGCTGGAGTTCCGGCCAGGGGGCAGATCAGTACCGCCACAGCTTCAATCAACGGCACGGTGAAGGATCCCAGCGGCGGTGTCATCCCCGGCGCGACCATTACACTGACAAACATCCTCACCGGCGTCAAGCAAGTCGCACAAACCAACGGAACTGGGGACTATGTGATCCTGGATATCCCGCCTGGGCAGTACACATTGCAGGCAAACAAGCAGGGATTTTCCACTGCGAAGCAGGAGGAATTCACTCTCTCCGTAAACCAGACCGCCACATTCAACTTTACGCTGCCTGTAGGTTCAACCATGCAGACCGTTACGGTAGAGGCGATTGGCGCCCGCCTCGAAAGCTCAACAGCGGAACTGGGAAGCGTTATAGGCTCCCAACAAGTGAACGACATGCCGCTGAACGGCAGAAACTTTACGGAATTGCTCACCCTGTCTCCTGGAGTCAGCCCCATCAGCTCAGATCAAAACTCCAGTGGGTGGCCGGCCCAGCCTATCGGCTCCTTCACCTTTCCTTCAGTTAACGGGCAACCGAATCGTAGCAACATATTCCTTCTGGATGGTATCAACAATAATGCCTCTTTCACGAGCACCTATGCGGTTCAGCCGGTTTTGGATGACATTCAGGAATTCAAGACCCAATCCCACAATGACGAGGCGCAGTTTGGCAGTGTGCTGGGAGGGATTGTCAACGTCGTGACAAAGTCAGGAACAAACCAGTTCCACGGAGACATATGGGAATTCCTGCGTAATGATAAACTCGATGCACGGAACTTCTTCGTTCAGGATCGGACGCCGCTTAAACAAAACCAGTTCGGCGGTGCGATCGGCGGCCCGGTGATCCTTCCCACTTACAACGGTCGCAACAAGACCTTCTTTTTCGCATCTTACGAAGGTTTTCGTAATCATACGGCCGCGGAGAACTTGTATATTGTGCCGACGCCGGCAGAACTTGCCGGTGATCTGAGCGCCGTTCAGTCACAAATCTATAACCCATTCAGCACACGGCCGGATCCGGCGAACCCTGGCCAATTCATCCGGGATCCTTTTCCAAACAATCAAATCCCGGCAAGCCTGCTCGATCCTGGAATGGCGCTTTTCGCCAAAACCCTCTACCCCGCACCATTAGATACAGGGGTGGCAGGTTTCAATGGACGTGACACCACACCGAGTGTTGTTCGGCAGGATGAAGGAACTTTGCGGTTCGATGAGCAACTGGGTCAGAACGATCGGCTTTTCGCTCGTTACACGGGCGTGAGCCAGCCTTCATTCGGGTCTGGAGGCTTCACCGGATTAGAAAGCGATATTTTCTTCCACACGTACAATGTGGCTGCGAATTGGACGCATACGTTTGGCAGCAGCGCATTGTTGCAGGTTACATTTGGCCGCAACTCCATGGAATACAATCAGTTTAATAAATTTAAAAATGTAGATGCCGCGCAATTCGTTCAAAAGGTGGGATTCTCACCTGACTACGTAAGCAACTTCTTCCTTCCGGGCCTTATTTTAATTCCCAATCTATCCATCTCCGGATATTTGGGCGGTGGAGAATTGATGAACCTTCTGCACGCTTCAGACGTTTATGAGTACAAGGCCGACTTCTCAAAGATTCATGGGCGTCACACAATACGGGCAGGAATGGACCTAGCTACCAATGGATTTCAGAATCCCGTCGCCTGCCTCTGCTCAGAGACTTTCTGCGCTTTCAATACCTCGAATCTCGAGACTTCCGAGGGCGGTGACGCACTGGCCTCTTTTCTTCTGAGCGTGCCCTCCAGCGCCTTCCGGGGCAACGAGAAGATTGTAGACAGCGGGGGCTGGGTGGATGGATTTTACTTCCAGGACCAGTGGCGCCCCACGAGCAAGCTGACTTTGAATTTGGGATTACGTTACGACGTAACTCTCCTTCCCACATCCGGATCACCAAAAGATCGAACCAATGAGATCGGCAATTTTGATCTGAACAATGGCACTTATGTTCTGCAGGCTGCCTCGCCCGCATGCTCGGCAACGCAAGGCGCTCCGTGCATTCCTGGCGGGACGCTCCCCGCGCATGTTCTTGTGTCTCCCACGCATCACCTCCTCCATAACACCTACGACAATGTTCAGCCGCGCATTGGAGCAGCTTACCGGCTTACCCC
>Ga0209061_1002601_pt1 | contig 22163 bp, 13 predicted proteins | sample Coa_R1_10_FD_187157 | JGI IMG/M metagenome (GOLD analysis project Ga0209061, IMG submission 187157) | Surface soil microbial communities from Centralia Pennsylvania, which are recovering from an underground coalmine fire - Coalmine... | ecosystem: Environmental > Terrestrial > Soil >...
CACGCTCCTTTTGTGGTGCTGATCGGCGCCACCATGCCTTCGATTCTCGCCGAAGTTGGGTTCATTTCGAACCCGCATGATGAGAAGCTGATGCGGCGTGGCGATCAGCGGCAAAAGATCGCAGAGGCGTTGTATAAGGGCATCTCGCAGTATGCGAATTCTCTAAACCATGTTCAGATGGCCCGTGCGGGCACCTAGGCCAAGTCGCTCTGGGCGCGATGACGGCTCTCCGCGCAAATGCCGCGCTTGCTCTTGCGGATAAACTCGACCAAGTGTAGTGTGTGCTCGGTGGGCACCTCAGCCTCAATACGGGCCAGGGCTTCAGCCTGTTTGAGGCCAGAACGATAGAGCAGGCGATAGGCGTGTTTGAGCTTGCGGATCTCTTCGGAAGAGAATCCGGCGCGCTTCAATCCGACTAGGTTTAATCCTTTTGCCGCAACGTTGAAGTCGGTGCAAAGAAAGTAGGGCGGAACGTCGCTGTTGACGCGGGTATTGCCTCCGATCATGGCTAGCCGGCCGATTCGGGAATACTGGTGAATCACAACACCGCCGGAAATGAAGGCCTGGCTTTCGATTTCTGTATAGCCCGCCACAAGGGCGCAGCTTGCAACCACAATGTCGTCGCCAAGGACGCAGTTATGCGCGATGTGGCCGGAAGTCATGATGTAGTTGCCATTGCCAATGCGCGTTTCCGATTCCGGTTGTGTGCCGCGCGAGATGGTGTAGTGTTCGCGGATCTTGTTGCGATGGCCGATAATCAGGTAACTGCGCTCGCCCGTGAAGCTCTTGTCCAGCGGGTCGGTTCCCAGCACAGTGCCTGCGGAAATCTCGTTGTCGTCGCCTAGTGTCGTCCAGCGTTTTACATAAACGTAAGGTTCGAGAAGGCATCTCGCGCCGATGACCACGTCGGATTCAATGACGCAATACTCTCCGATGCGCGTTCCGGGGCCGATGACGGCATTGGGGTCGACGCGTGCTGTAGGTGCGACGTATGCAGAGGGATCAATGCTCATCATGCTAAGTATGGAGGATGCCTGCTCTCACTACTGCACAGATCGCCGCTGTCTGTGGCGGAACGCTGGAAGGTGACAGCGAGCGCGTGATCACGGGCGCGAACACCCCGGACCAGGCCGGTCCTGCCGAACTTGCCTTTGCCGCGAATCCTAAAGCGATTGAGCAAGCCGGATCTTCGCGGGCCGGGTGCCTGATTGTCCCGGAATGGTTTGCCGCGCAAGGGCCGTGGACATTGATTCGCGTGTCGGAACCTCGCGTGGCGTTCGCGCGGGCGCTTACTGCCCTGTATGGGAAACCACGTCCGCAAGGGTCCATCGACCCAACTGCAAGGATCGACCCGAGCGCCCGGGTGGGGCCTGATTGTGTGATTGGCGCTTATGTCACCATCGGGGCGCATAGCGAAATTGGCAGAGCATGTTCTATTGGGGCTGGCTGTCATATTGGCGAAGAGGTCTATATCGGCGAGAACAGCATGCTGCATGCAGGCGTCACGGTTTACGATCGTGTGCGCATTGGCGCGCGCGTCGTGCTGCATTCCGGTTGTGTCATCGGCGCTGATGGATTTGGGTTCACTCTCACGGCAGATCGCTACGAGAAATTTCCTCAAGTCGGAACTGTGGAGATTGGTGATGATGTCGAGATCGGCGCCAATTCCTGCGTGGATCGTGCGGCGCTGGGTGCAACCCGCATCGGCGAAGGAACGAAAATCGATAACCTGGTGCACATCGCCCATAATTGCTCTATCGGAAAACATGTTGTGATTGCAGCTCAGACTGGGTTTTCAGGCAGCGTCACGGTGGGCGACTACGCCGTCATCGGAGGCCAAGTGGGCGTAGGAGAAAAAGCGCAAATCGAGGCGAAAGCTGTTGTGGGAGGCAAAGCGGGCATTTTAGTTTCGCAGCGCGTCCGTGCGGGCGAGCCGGTATGGGGAATTCCAGCGCGCCCGCTGCGGCAGCATTTAAAGAATCTCGCGCAGCTCAATAGACTTGGCGAACTGCGGCAGGAGATCGAGGCTTTAAAACGTAAATCGTAGCTGCAGATCCATACGGCGGTTCTCGCTCGAAGTGTTTTCAGCCGTGTAGCCTCCGGTGATGTTATTCGACTGCAGAAAGAGAGGAGAGCTGATCACGCCGACTGGTGTATTTAGGTTGGTGCGGTTGAGGATGTTACGCGCATTCAACGACAGGGTGAGGTTGAAACGATGTTCGGTGCTCTCGCCGAACATGCCATGCGGACCGCCCACGCCGAAGCCGCCAAAGCCGCCACCGCCGTGTTCATGTCCTCCGCCACCAAAGCCCGGGCCGCCACCTGCATGGGCACCGCCCGAGGGACCTTCAAATTTTGTCGATCCAAAACCCCAGGTCTTGCTGATGCGCAGATTGATGCCCACGTAATTGGGGCTGACACCTTCATTGAGAGGAATAAAGTCAGATGTGCCAGGTGTCGGCACAACCGGATAGAGATTCAGCAACCCGTAAGGCGTATTGACCGTATAAGGACCAGGGGCGCTGGCAAGCGAGGGACGGACGGTCATGCCAATTTTCCCTTGCAAAAACAGATCATTTCCCGTGGTGAGGTTAAAGGGCTGTCCGCTGTGCACGACGATAAACGGAGAAAAGCGCAAGCCCCATGGAGCAGAGATCGAGCCGCCCAGGAAGAAGTTGTGTTCGATGTTCTGAGGAGACCAGCCCCAGTCGGCGTTGTAATCGTAGGGATCGGATGTGAGCGCGCTCGCGCCATTTGTATTGGTATGCGCGATGCCATAGGAGTACCGCGTAAACAGAGTCAGATACCGGCCTACACTTGCATTTAAGTTGACCAGCACCATGGTTTGCTTGAAGATGCCATCTGACTGGTACTCGTAGATATCGCCCTGATTGGGGAAGGGGCGAAGGTTAGACGGCGAAACCGGTATGCCGAGTGCCCTGGCGACATTCTGCGGCGTTCCCGGAGGAAGATCGCCGGGGATAGGATAGGGGGCATTGATATCGACCAGCCTTAATTCATGCACGCCGCGCGAATTCAGGAAATTCACCGACAGAGTCGTATGACTGAACAGTTGGCGCTCGACCCCAATAGCGGTTTGCATCAATTCTGGGGCTCGCAAGTGACTATCGACGGCGTAAACTTGTGAAACGGCGCTGGCGCCGCAGGCCTTGACCGTAGCCAGAGGCAGAGCGGTAGAAAACGTCGCGTCGTAATTGAGGTTGCAGCCAGGGAGCAATCCGGAAGTCAGGGGATCGAAGGTATAGTTTTGCTCGTTGACACCGTTTTGCCGGTAGGCATTTTCCACATAAGAGGCGCTGAAGCGGTCATAGAAAATGCCCCATCCGCCGCGGATTACGGTTTTCGAGCGACCGCCCTTGCCACCACCCGGCGCCCAGGCAAAGCCGATGCGTGGCGCCCAATCGCTGTGATCGTTGATATTGGTTTGAGATTCCCAGCGCAGGCCCAGGCTCAAAGTGAAGTTCGGCGAGACGCGCCAATCATCCTGTATAAATGGGCCGAAATCGATCTGACTCAAACCGATGTAAGGGTTACCGAAGGTTGCAGTGTATTTGGATGGACCATAGCCCATGGCAGTCACTTGCGCGCCGCTGTAGCCCATGTTGAGTAACCGTACAGTTGTCAGATATTGCTGAATCGAACTCAGCGGCTGAGAGGTGCCGGGAATGGGCAGGCCATTGCTGCCGATGATCGGGAATGTGCCGCCGTTAAATTGCCACTGGCCATTAAAGCCAAGGAGCGAGAGATCATCGTACATACCCGCGCGGATGCGCAAGCCGTATTTGATCGTATGGGCTCCTTCCGTCATCGTTGTGTAGTTTTGGAATTCATAGTAATTTTCAAGGTCGTAGCTGTTTGGATATCCTGGCGCGCTGTAGCCTGAGCCGCCGGAGACGAATGAGCTTTGCACATCTAGCGTGGGAGCTGTGCTCTGGCTGCCATTTGTTTGGTAGCTGCGGTCGTATTCAAAATGCGTTTCATTCACAATCTTTGGACTTATAACGGCGGTATCGACGAGCCGTACTTCCTGTTCTGTCAGGTTAGAAAAATAGCCGGTGCTGGGGAAAAGGATATTGCCAATGACGGTGTTGGGCGGGACATTGAAGCCGCCGATTCCAGTCAGCGGATGATCATTGCTCACATAGCTGTAGCGAGCGCTTAAGGTATTATTGGCGCCGATCTGATAATCCACACGCGGGCTAATCCGGGTGCGTCTTTGGGGTGTGGGGTAGAACGTGCCGGCGGTTTGTGTGCCCAGGAAATTATCCGAAGGTAATACTGCTGTGACCACGCCATTGTCATCGATGTTACGGCGCTCGGCGTCGATAAAGAAGCTCGCGTGTTTGTTGATCGGCCCGCTGAGATTGCCACCGAATAGTTCGGTCCGGAAGGGCGGGGAAACCTTTAAGAAGGGATTGCGTGCATTCCAGATGTCGTCGCTGATATCGAAGTAGCTGGAGCCGTGGAAGCGATCGGTTCCTGGTTTGGTGAAGATTTCAATCCGTCCATAACCAAGTTTGTCGAATTCGGCAGCGAACGGGTTGGTGTTGATGCGGATTTCCCGAATAGAGGATTTAGGCGGCATTTGCCCCCCGGTAAAACCATCGATGAAGAATTGTGTGCCTCCGGGACCGGCTGCTGGACCGGCGAGGGCCTCGAGATCCGCCTGCAGATCATCGGGGTCGTCAGGGAGGGCATCAAGGTCTTCCTGTTTGAGAACGAGTGCGGTCGCATTGTTGGCGGGCTCGGTGCTCACCTGGTTGGACTCGCTCGTGATGGTGACCTCCTGTTTTTGTTCCTGCACCACCATGACGATGTCGGCGTTCAGGTTATGACCCGGGGTGACGCTGACGCTAATCGGATTCTGCTGTTGCAACCCTGCGTAGGTCGCGACGACGCTGTAAGTGCCTGGCGCAATACCGCGGAAGGTGTAGGAGCCATCTGCGCCAGCCGTCGTTTGCTTGATGACCTGACCGGTTGGGCTCATCAGGGTAACCGTAGCGCCGGGAATGATTCCGCCCGTGGTGTCCTCGACGGTGCCGTGAAGGGAACCTGTCGAACGCGTTCCCGTGGCGGCTGGTGAGGCAGGCGCGCCAGGAGGCGTTCCCGTTTGCGCCCATACTGCTGTTGTGATCCATAACAGACAACTCAGTGCTGTAAATGTTCTTTGCTTCATTTGGTTTCTCAATCCCTGCCCTTACGGTTTTGGTTATGAATGGTTTTTGAAGAAATCCGCTTCCAAGGTTCCGACCTATTGCTCCATACTGGGCATCGACATGTCCAGACTCCAATCACCTAGGGATTGGCCCTGGCGCGGCGGAGCGGATTGGAAAATCGGTTCTACACCGGCAACGATGGTGCTGGCGATCAATTGAGAGTGATCCTGGGGGGCCGGGGCTCCGGAAATCGCCACAGCATCACCGGGTTTTAAATCTGAGAGCTGAATCTGAGGCGCGCTCTCAATCAGCCGGGACAAGTCTCCTGGCGTGCGCATATGGCCGCCAGGTCCGCCTGCTCCGGCGCCTCCCTGACCTTGCCAGCGGGCTTGGCTCATCCCCTCACCCGCTCTGCCGCCAAAAGACGGCGCGCCTGTTTGATTGCCGCTGTTATTCCCGGCTGCGTTTCGGAACGCAGGATTGATTCTCCGCGCAAGCACATAGGCAACCTGCTCAGGAAGCTTGTGTATCTGTGTCTGGCTGGTTACCTGAACCGTGACGTTTTGCTTATTACGCAGGTCTTTCACCGTGAGCGTGTTACCAGAAATCGAAACTACTTGCGCGGGGAGCTGTTCTGGAGCGAGATAGATTTTTTGAGCCGTAATCTTGGAGCCGTCCGGGGTGGCATCGCCAATGACGCGGATGATGTCGCCGGGTTGGATATCGGCCAGACTGGACGGAGCAGGGGTCTTGGGATCCTGGGCTGAATAACGCGTGAACTGCGTGGAATCACTCACTGAGACCGTGACCGGCCGGGTGCCCTCGGGCGTGCGTGTGTTCATCAAGAGCGTACCGGAAGCGCGATCCACTGAAGAAATCACCCCGACCGTGCTATGCTGCCAAGCCTCTGCTTCGGCCAAACGAGCTGCTTGTAAGGCGCTGCCGGACATGACGATGGCAGCGCGGGCCGCGATGGCATTGCCACTTGCGCTCGAGGGAAGATAATAGATTTCTATTCGGTCTCCGGGTTGAATATCGGTCGCAGAAATGCGCTTGGCGACCTTCTTTAAATCCTCTGGCTTGGTTCCGGGAGGGACGCTAAAGATCGTTTTCGTTCCCGCGAGCTGGACCGTATATTCGGTGTTGGTTTTATCTTCCTTGACGGTCACGCTTTGATTGGCTGTATCAACAGTTGCTACGGTACCAACGATCTTTGAGGATGCTCTGGCGCTTGTAGTAGAGGTTTGCTGTGCAACGCAAGCTGCAGCGAAGAGCAGCAACGCGAAAGCTGGCAGCAGCGATCTCCAGATTCGGTACCGGTTCAAGCTTCCTTTCCCAACCCAACTAGTCATCAAGTAGCAGGGCGAAAAGAGACACCCGCAGGTTACCGGAAAGTTGGGAGAAAGGAGAAAGGAGGAAGGAACAGGGGCCGGAGCCAAGTCCGGGCAGCAGATTTAGGGAAAAATCAGGACTGCCCGGACTTCAAAAACGGTAGCTCACGGTTAGGCTGCATTGACCAGCAGATCCTCGAGCATGTCATTACCTTCATCTTGGTTCCGATCCGCTTGTTCTTGGCACTGGATGCAAAACGGAGCCCAAGGAACAGCAGCGAGGCGTTTCGGGCTGATCTCCTCTTCACAGTGCAGGCAGGTGCCGAAGGAGCCATCCTCAATGCGACGAAGGGCCAAGCGTACATTGCGTAGCAAATTGGATTCGCGGTCGAGATTGCGGATTGCGAGTTCGCGCTCTGCTGCATGTTGCACCTCATCCAGAGCATCCGCGCTCTTTTCGATGGTGATTGCATCGCGATTGCGAACAACCTGTTCTAATTCGTCCTGCTTTGCCTCCAGGATCTTTTTGAATTTATTCAGTTCAGTCTTCGTCATGTTTTTCTTTTCTCCTTACAAACTGGCATTGCCCACTCATAAAAGCACTTCGGAGCAGCCAAGTCTTCCGTTTAGACGCAGGTGATGAGCAAAAGGTTCAACTACGTTAGCACAGTCTTCGCGCGCTTGCACAGAGCTCGTGATCGCGCGTACGGAAGAGAATGACTGATCGAATTTCGGGATCCGGAGCACGGCAGGCGGTGCCCCGAACGACGAGTGCCTCCGAGTTCTTCGCATCATACCACAGCCTTTTAGCAATTGAAACTCCAATCTGATCGTGGTGCTCTGATTCCCCTGCGGTTCCCGTCAGCCCAGCGCCGGGTACTCAGAGACTGTATCGGTCGCAACCGGCCAAGATGTTATGTCTCAACAAGATATCAGTGTCAAAAAACCAACGGTACAGAATTTTCCGGGATCGCGGTGCATTGGCCCGTATCGACCGTATCTACTCTGCTGAGTTGAGGTGCTGCGATGCGGAAGATTCTCTCATGTATGTTTGAAAGAAAGTAAGGCACTGTGTAAACTCTGGAGCTTCCGAACCTGCAAAAGCACAGCTTCCCGACGACAGGACCGCTTAGACAGTACCGGTGGAACTGCGTGCTGGTCTCACTTCTACCAAGCAGCTATAGAAAGTTGGCCCGCCGCCGATGTCCGTAAGGCGTTCCGATGTAAGCTGGTTGACGCCTGCTCGATAGGGCGCTCGCTTGTTCCAACGCATACTTCGGGTCCAAACCAAGCCCCTTTGCAGCTCCTGTGAAATCTTCGCAGTGAAGAAACAGGATCCCCGCTCATTGAAAACTTCTACTTCCATGCCGTCAGAAATGCCGCGTGAAGCGGCATCCTCCGGGTGTATCTGCAGTGTCGAGGTCTGCTGATCGGCCGTGTCACGATAGCCAAAGGAAGAGTTTAGGCTATCGTCGTTTTTCGACGAAATCAATTCAAGTGGGTAATATGCGCGCAAATCCGCATCACCGAGCCGCGACTCGTGAGGCGGCGTATACGCTAGCGTCTCGGCCCCAAACTCGAATTTTCCCGAAGGAGTAGAGAAGCCGCCGTTTTGAAAAGGTAAAAAAGGCGCGTCTTCGGCTTGGCCGAGATTGAGCCGCACAAAACGCTCGCGCTCCAGCCGCTCGAGTGTGATACCGCGCAAGAACGGTGAATTGGTATGCAGAGCGGCGCGGATCATGTCGTCTTCGCTGTCGTCAAAGCAAGGCTCACTAAAGTTCATTTTTTTGGCCAGCATGCGGAAGATCTCGAAATTCGATTTCGCCTCACCGGGCGCTGCGACTGCTGGCCGCGCTAGCTGTAAGTAATAGTGGCCGTAAGCAAAATAAAGGTCCGTGTGTTCGAGAAAAGTGGTTGCGGGCAACAGAACATCCGCGTAATCTGCCGTGTCGGTCGGCAGGTGATCGATGACGACGGTGAAGAGATCTTCACGCCGCAAACCCTCCAGTACCAAACTTTGATGCGGGGCAACGGCTGCAGGATTCGAATTATAAACAACAAGAGCCTGGACCGGCGGATCCTGTAACCGGGTGAGGGCAGATCCCAGCTCAACCATATTGATGATGCGCGCCTCGCGCCCCAGCGCCAAGAATTGGAGATCTGGCCGCTGCACGGCGACTTCATCGAATGCAAAGGCGCCGGATGTAGAAAGCTGCATTCCGCCGCCGATTTCGCGCCAGGAGCCCGTAAGGACGGGCAGGGCCGCGATCGCGCGCACTGCGGCACCGCCGCGTTCATTGCGCTGTACCCCATAATTTAAGCGGATGGCGGCGGGTCGCGTCGTGGCATATTCGCGCGCCAGGGTCTCAATATCCTCGGGTGCGAGGCCGGTAAGCTGAGCGACCTGGTCCGGCGTATAACGCGCAACCAGGCAGGAGAGCTCTTCAAAGCCGCTGGTGTGTTGCGCAATGTAAGCGGAATCCTGCAGACCATCGCGGAGGATTACGTGTGCCATGCCGAGTGCAAGCGCCAGATCGGATCCGGGATGGAGGGCGAAATGGCGGTCTGCTGCTTTGCCCGTGCGATTCTTCACCGGATCGATGACATAGAATTTTGCCCCGTTTCGCCGGGCTTCGACAATAAACGGCCAGAGATGCACGTTGGTGCCGAGGACGTTTGCGCCCCAGGCAAGGATCAATTTGGCGTGGCGGAACTGTTCGGGCTCTGTACCGAGCTTGATGCCTTGCGAGAGTTTCAAAGCGGCGCCGCCGGCTGCGGCACAGATGGTGCGATCCAGCCGCGAGGCTCCCAATCGATGGAAGAATCTGCGGTCCATGCCGGAGCCGTTTAGCACACCTAATGTGCCGCCGTAGCTGTATGGGAGGATCGCCTCGGAGCCGTACTTTTCCGCGATCTGCCTGAGGCGCGAAGCGATCTCATCGAGCGCTGCCTCCCAACTGATGCGTTCGAAGCGGCCTTCGCCTTTGGGGCCTACGCGGCGCATGGGGAAGCGAAGACGCTCGGGGTGGTATTCGCGATCGAGGTAGCGGGTCACCTTGGCGCAGAGAAAGCCGCGGGTTACGGGATGATCCGGATTCCCACGAAGGCGCACAGCGCGGCCGGAGGTATCGATATCAACCAAAAGGGAGCAGGTGTCCGGGCAATCGAGCGCACAGACAGACAGACGGGATTCAGAATGGGGTACGGCGCGCCTCAACTCTCTAAAGCTACCATTATGGATGCGTATTTAGGAAATTGCCACAGTCGAAGACCCGCGGAAAAGCCTCGAAGCGCCCCGGCAGCAAATCTCTCACCGCTCTTGCTGAGCCCAAGAAGTCCAGGCGCGCTTTTCTCGATTTGTGGATCTGCCTGGGGCTGTTAGCCGCCACATTCGGCGTTTATGCACAGGTCCGCCGTTTTTCATTTGTCAATTTCGATGATCCGGAATACGTAGCGAATCCGCACGTGCGCGGCGGATTGACCGCCGGTGGCGTCGCTTGGGCTTTTACTTCGCGCGATGCCGCGAACTGGTTTCCTCTCACGCGGCTTTCCCACGAGATCGACTGCCAGTTGTTTGGACTGAATGCCGGATGGCATCATCTCACAAACGTTTTCCTGCATGCTGGCGCGGTGCTGCTGCTCTTTGCGTTCCTGCGACGGGCGACGCGGGACCGCTGGGCAAGCGCCTTTTGCGCCTTAGTGTTTGCGCTTCATCCGTTGCATGTGGAGTCGGTGGCTTGGGTTGCGGAACGAAAAGATGTGCTTTGCGCGTTCTTTTGGTTTCTGGCTTTGTGGCTTTATGTGCGCTATACCGAGAGGCCGGAGCTGGGGCGATACCTGCTGGTGCTGCTAGCTTTTCTTTTGGGCGCGTTATCCAAGCCGATGATGGTGACGCTCCCCGTGGTTCTGTTTCTGGTGGATTACTGGCCGCTCCAGCGAGGCGCGCTCTGGAGAGCAGAATGGCAGCGGAAAATCCCCTTTTTCCTGCTAGCCGGGGCGCTTGCCATCTGGACCTATCTCGTGCAGCGAGCGAGCGGAGCAGTGCGCAGCGAGGCAGCGTTTCCCGTTTTGCTGCGAATCGAGAATGCGCTGGTGAGCTATGCCTTCTATATCGTTCAGATGTTCTGGCCGGTGCGGCTGGCCGTATTCTATCCCTACCCGCAACGCTTCCCGTTCTGGGAACCGCTGACGGCGGCGGTCTTACTTGCCGGCATCACGGTTTTCGCCCTTCTTGAGAGACGGAGGCATCCTTATTTGATTGCTGGCTGGCTCTGGTATCTGGTGACGCTGCTGCCGGTAATAGGGCTGATCCAGGTCGGATCGCAGGCGCATGCCGACCGGTACATGTATATTCCGATGGTCGGACTGCTCCTAATACTGGCCTGGGGCGCCCGGGAGCTTTTGAGCCGCGGGGCGATGGTGTTTGCGGCTGCGGGAGCGGGCTGCTGCTGCGCCGTTCTCACATACGGGCAAGTGGGCGTTTGGCAGAACAGCGAAGTCCTTTACCGCCACGCGCTGTCAGTGACTCAGGGGAATTATGTGGCGGAACATAATCTCGGGACCTACCTTATGAGCCAGGCGGGGCGTTTGCAGGAGGCGATTCACCACCTGGAGGCAGCCGTGCGGATCCGACCGGATTCGCTCGAATCCCGGACGGATCTCGGAAATGCGCTGGCAAAAGATGGGCGCCTGGTGGAAGCGATTGCGCAGTACGAGGCGGCACTCCGCATCCAGCCGAACTCCCCGATTACGCTGAACGATCTCGGGAACGCGCTCTCGCAGATACCGGGGCGGTTGCCTGAGGCGATTGCGGATTACCGGAAGGCGCTCCAACTGCAGCCTGATTATGCCGATGCCCATAACAACCTGGGCGCGGCCTTGGCCAAGCTTCCGGGGAAGTTGCTAGAGGCGATTCGAGAGTACCAGGCCGCTTTACCATTCGAACCCAATTCCGCGCAAGCGCATTATAATCTTGCACTTGCCCTCACCCAGACGCCGGGTCACCTGGAGGAAGCGGTTGCCGAATACCGGGAGGCCATCCGGCTGAAGCCCGACTATGCAGAGGCGCATGAGAATCTCGGGACGGCTCTGGTGCGGCTGGGGCGTCTTGAGGAGGCGATTCGTGAATACCAGGCCGCTTTACCATTCGAACCCAATTCCGCGCAACTCCATTACAATCTTGGACTTGCGTTGTCGAAAACGGGCCGCCGGGCGGAGGCGATCGAGCAGTTTGAGACGGTACTGAGATTGGCGCCTAGCTCGGCCGAGGCGCATAACAATCTGGGAGTGCTGCTCTCGCAGAGCGGGCAGCTTGCTGAGGCGATTTCGCACTTTCAGGCCGCCATTCGGGTGAACCCGGATTATGCTGAGGCGCACTATAACCTCGGCATTGCCCTTGTGCAGGCGCGGCAATTGCGCGAGGCGCTGGCGCACTTAGAAGCAGCGCAACGCATCCACCCGGATGCTGAAACGCAGCAAATGGTAAATCAGATACGGGCAGCCCTCGAAGCGGCGAGATAGGAACGGGGCGCGAGAAGTTAGTGGACGCGGACGCGGTGTTTCTCTTTGAGCACTAACTCATCAAAAATTGCCAGAACGCGTTTCCGGTATGAGTACATGCGCTGGAGCGAGGCGCGAAAGCTTTCCTCATAGCGCTGCGGCTGACGCCATTTTTCGAGGACGGGACGGGGCACATCGATATCGCGTCGCAAGTCCTCTGCGGAGTGACCGCGTAGAAAGAGACCATAAAACAGAGCCGCCTCGCGTTGCGGGGCGAGCGGATCCAAATCTTCGCGAACCATGACAGCTATTCGATGGCTCCTTGTCCTCAGTCTAACAACGCTGTCAAGTATGTGCCAGTGAGGAGGCGATCTTCACCTCAAATAGTTGCGCGACCAGCCGAGAGGGGGCTGGCCGCGCAATCAGAGAGCCTTAAAACGACAATTTAGCGGCAAGCTGCAGGGCGCGGCCGCCTCCGGTTCCGTTGACGCCGGTACCGCTGCCGAGGGTGCTGGTCACATAGCCGTAATTCGAGCTTGTGATGGAGGTTCCGGGATTGCCGAACTGGGGCGTGTTGGTGAAGTTGAACGAATCACAGCGCAGCTCGAAGTTCCAGCGCTCTTTGAATTTGAAGTCTTTAAAGAGGGAGAGATTGACATTAAACAGGCCGGGGCCATCGAAGATGTTACGGCCTGCGGTTCCATAGCGCGCACCTAAGGGCTGTGCAAAGCTGCTGGTGCTGAACCAGGGGTTGCCCGTATTGATTCCCCAGAGGATCTGGACTGGGGCGACCTGGTCAGCGGTCTGCGTGCTTCCGGGAAGGTTCAATTGACCGCCGTTGGCTGTGATGGTTAACGGGGTTCCACTATAGGCGCTGATGATTCCAGAGAGCTGCCAGTTGCCGAGAATGGCGGAGATCCATCCGGAATTCATCCAGCGCATGCCTTTGCCGAAGGGTAATTGGTAGACGAAGCTCTGGACGTAAGTGTATTTGCGATCGAAGTCCGTGCGGGCGTAATTACGCTGGAAATCGACATAGAAGTCGTAGCCGCCGTCATCGTCAGTTTGATACGACATGCCTTTGCCCCAAGTGAAGGAGGTCGTGACGAGAAGGCCATTGCTGAATTGACGGTTTAGCTTCACCTGTAATGCGTTGTAGCTAGAAGAGAAGCCTTGCCAGAATTCGGTGGTGGCAGCGGTACGGGGGTATTCGGGCTGGCCTTTAGTTCCAGCGCCGATGACAAGACCGGCGTTGAGGTTATATTGGCCCGGAGTGCGGACGCCATGATTGCCCACGTAGGCCATATCCAGAGTGAATTTGCCCGGCAGCGCTTGTTCAACAGCAAAGTTCCAGGATTCGACATAAGGATTCAGGTAATCGAGCGGAATTACGAAGTAGTTCTGGCTGGCCAGGGCGCCCGTGGCAGGGATGATTCCGTTCGGGGGCACCACAACGGGCACGGGTGCGGGAAACCCAGCCTGGAAGGTAGCGGGCGTGACGCCATCGGCGAGGACTGCTGGACCGAAACCGTTCCCGACAGGATTGTAGGCGTTGTTGGCCCGAACCGGATAGTTGTAAGCGTACGTGTTATCCGGGAAAGGCGTATAGCTGATGCCGAAACCCGAGCGAATGACGGTGGAATCGGTCATCCGATAGGCGACGCCGACGCGCGGGGCGAAATAGCGATAGCGAGTTTGCATCCCGAGGTTTTCCGGGTTGCCTCCCACACCAGCGATGACGAGCTCGTTTGTGACCGGATTGTAATTGGAGAAGCCACCGGGGAAGTGGGGTGTGGCGGGCGGATAGAACTCCCAGCGCAGTCCCAAATCTACGGTAAGCTTGGGGGTGACTTGCCACTTGTCGCCTCCGTAGGCGAAGAACCACCAGTCGCGATACGCGGGGAAATACGTATTCACATCACGTCCGGCCTGGCTGGGTAGATCCAGAAGAAAGCTGGCGAGATCGTTACCGATGCCGGTGCTTGCGCCTGGGATGGAGGTCTGATTAGCGCCGAAAGTATAGGCTCCTCGCGGGCCGAAGGTCTGGTCTTGCAGCAGATCATCCCGCACGCGGCGGAGATCAACGCCCCAAGTGAAGGTGTGGTTGCCGACGATCTTGGTCCAGTTATTCACGGTGTCGATATTGGCCTCGGCGCGAATCCAGGGCAAGCTCGCTGAGTAACCAATCAAGGGATTGGAGTAGCCGCCATTGATGGTGATCTGCGCCTGTCCGCTTGTGAACTGGCTGATGTTGACGCCGGGAATGCCGATCTTGGTGGCGTCATTCGAGCCGTAATCGGAGGGAATTGCCGAGCTGTGATAGTAAGCGACTCCAATGCGCAGTTCCGTCAGCAGCGTTGGAGAAAAGATGTGGTTATAGTTCAGGCCGCTGCTATATGTCTTTTGCGATCCGGTGCCTTGAAATGCGCCGTTGGCATTGCCGCCGGCTTCGGGGCCAAAGATCGGAGCTTGATAGACGATTGGCCAGGAGAAACTCATGCGTCCGCTGAGACGGTCCTTGTCGGTGATGTTGTAGTCCAATTTCGTATCAAAGGACGTGGTCGTTTTGGTGAAGGGAGGCGCGGCGAAGTAGTTGTTGCTGGGATTACTTTCCTTAAATGGTTCGTTCGGCGCGGGCAGAAGGTTGAGCAGCGCTACGGATACCGAATTGATCATGTTAGCCGGAATGATGTTGCCTGGAAACGGCATGCGTCCGACGCCCGTGGTCATATTACTTCCCGGAGTAAATGGGTTGTAAATGATGGTCGGGAAGACACTGAGATTGCCCGTTCGCGTGAGCAGAGAAGGAATGGTTTCTTGGGTAGGCGTGGCCTCATGATCGTTCACGCGCAGCACGTCGGCGAAAAAGAAAAGTTTGTTGCGGATGATGGGGCCGCCTAAGTCGCCGCCAAAGTAGTTGTAGGCGATGTGTCCCACTGTGGGATTGAAGAAGGAGCGGGCATCGAAATAGCTGTTTTGCAGGAATTCGTAGGCAGCGCCGTGAAACGTATTTGTGCCAGATTTGAGGATGACATTCACGACTCCGCCTGAGGCACGTCCTAACTGAGGATCATAGTTGCTGGTTGAGACGTCGACTGTTTCGATGGCCTCATTGGGCGGAATCAGGATTTGCAGCAAGCCGGTCCGTTCGTCATCGTCAATACCTTCAATTTGATATTCATTCCCCATACGCATCTGGCCGTTTACCTCGGTCTGTAGCGAACTTTCGGCATTGAAGAACTGGGAATGCTGGAATGTGGCCGGAGTCGTTCCGGGGACGAGATTCAGCAGGCTTTGAAAGTTGCGGTTCACGCTTAAGGGCAATTGGGCGGTCTGGACATTGCTGATGGTGACGGTGGTGTCGGCGCGCTCGGACTGGAGTAAAGGCGGAGCCGCGGTGACTTCAATCGATTGGTTGATTTCCCCCGGCTGGAGTTGAACGTCGACGCGTGCCGTGGTGTTGACTGCCACAGTGATGTTTTGGCGAATCTCTCGTCTGAAACCAGGAGCCTCAACCGTTACAGAATAAGTACCTTCCGGGACATCAGGGAAGGTGTAATTGCCGCTGCCGTTTGTCTGAGCAGTACGGGAGATCTGAGTGTTTACCTCCGTCAAGGTTACCTTTGCGTTGGCGACTACGGCGCCGGTAGAATCGGTGACGGTACCGACGAGGGCACCAGTTACGGCCTGAGCTTTCAGCTTAATTGCCAGGCAGAATAACAATGCACAGAGAATACTAAGCGAACGTGGCCATCTCATGTTCACCCCTTGAAAGCGAGATTGCTTGAATTAACGAATTGATTATATGTCATACAAGATGGAGAGTCGACCGAGCAAAAAGTGAGATAGAAGTCCGGTGCTTTCTCTGTGCGCCTGGTAGCGTTTACTTCAGTTCGAGGTGCGCGATGACTTCGAAATGATAGGTTTGCGGGAAGAGGTCGATTAGGGTGAGGCGTTGGATGTGATAAGTGGGGTGCAGCTTACGCAGGTCCCGTGCGAGAGTGGCGACATCGCAACTCACAAGGGTGATGCGGGGTGGTTGGAGACGAAGGAGCTGTTGCACGACGAGGTTGCCGAGGCCGGCGCGCGGAGGATCAGCGATGACGAGATCGGGGGCCTTTTCCTGAGAGCTGAGGAAGTTCTCGGCAGAAGCACGAATCGTTTCGAGATTGCCGGCGGTTTGGCGGGCGTTGTATTCCAGATCACGGAAGGCCGGTCCGCTGCGCTCCACGGCGATCACGCGCTCGAAGCGGCTGGCTAATGGCAGCGAGAACAGGCCAACTCCAGCATATAAATCCACGGCGCGGTTTCCGGTTGCATTCGCCAGCACTTCTCGTACGAGATCGTCGATGAGAAAGCGGTTGACCTGGAAAAATGAGCCACGGCTAACCCGAAACGTGAATCCGGCAGCAGGATAGTCGATTGCCCCAGGAGCGAAGGAGGGCAGGAAGGAACGGCACCAATCGAAGAAACGCGCGGCAACGGGCCGATTTGTGCTGGTGACATGGAGCTGCAGATCCGTTTCGTTTGTGAAGAGCTCGATCGAGCGCACAAACTCGGGCCAAGGTGGCTGCGCAAGGGCGTCCTTCAGGGCGGAGATGGCCTGATTCAGGAGCGGGGAGGAGATTTCGCAGTGCGCAATGGCGCAGAGCTCGTGGGAGCCGGAGCGATGGAAGCCCATCGTGCGGCCGGCAAAGTGCAGCTCGATGCGATTGCGGTAATGCCAGGGCGGACCGCTCACGATGGGGATCTCCGGCAGGTGCGAGATGCCTGCCAGACGCTCGAAGGTCTCAATGAGGATGGCTCGTTTTTGCTGCAGTTGGTAGGGATATTCGGCATGCTGGTAATGGCAGCCGCCGCAGCGTGTGAAATATTCGCAGGCTGGCGTTACGCGTTCCGGAGCTGGTTCGATTACTTGGAGTAAGGTGCCGCGCAGGATGCCGGCCTTGGCAGGCTGTGCAGCGATGGAAACCCGCTCGGCGGGAAGCACAAACGGGACCAGAACGACCTGACCGGCCAGCCGCGCTAATCCGTCGCCGCCATAGACGAGCTTTTCAATGGTTACGAGATCCATCCCTTACGATAAAGATTCACCATTTGCGTAATGAGAGCACGAGTTCTTTCTGGAGTTCAGCCAAGCGGGCAGTTGCATATTGGCAATTATCTCGGGGCATTGAAGAGCTGGGCGGAGATTCAGGATCGCTACGAATGCATTTTCTGCATCGTCGATCTGCATGCGATTACGACTTATCAGAACCCCCAAGAGCTTTCTGAGAACATTCGAACGACCGCGGCCTTATTCCTGGCGGCGGGGATTGATCCACGGCAATCGACGATTGTGGTGCAATCCTCGATTCCGCCGCATGCAGAACTGGCGTGGCTGTTGACGTGTGTCACGCCACTAGGATGGCTGTATCGCATGACGCAGTTCAAAACGAAAGCGGAAAAGCAGGAGACAATCGGCGACGGCATCCTGCAATATCCGGTGCTGATGGCCGCCGACATCTTGCTCTATCAGGCGTCCATTGTGCCGGTGGGTGAGGATCAGGCGCAACATCTTGAGCTTACACGAGACATCGCACACCGGTTTAACTCACTGTATGGAGAGACGTTTGTGATGCCGCAGACGTATTTGCCGGCGGTGGGGGCGCGCATTATGGGGCTGGATGATCCGACGCAAAAGATGAGCAAGTCGGCTCCGGGAGCGGGGCATGCGATCCGGCTGCTCGATGAACCCAAGGTGATTGAAAGGAAGATTGCGCGGGCGACTACGGATTCGCAGCCTGCAGTGGATCCGGAACATATGGGGCCTGGAATCGCGAACTTATTCACGATCGCGCAGGCGTGTGATTCCTCGATCACCAAGGAGAAAGTTGCCGGGATGCGCTATGGCGAATTCAAGAAGCTGGTTGCGGAGGTTGTAATTGCGCGCCTCGAGCCGATTCAGCGACGCTATCGGGAAGTAATCGCAGAGCCTCACTACATTGAGTCTATTTTGAAAGAAGGCAAACAGCGAGTATTGCCGATTGCTGAGGATACGGTGAACAAGGCTAAGCGCGCTATGGGTTTTATCGTCAATTTCTGAGCGGTTGGCCGTGTTCGAGCATATGTGAGATGCGAGCCTGTGTCTCAGGCATGCCGCAGAGACTGAGAAACGTTTCGCGCTCGAGCGCCAGGAGATCTTCCTCGCTGACGGTGGCCTGAGCGGTACGGCCGCCGCTGATCACGTAAGCAGCTTTTTCGAGAATCGTGAAATCGTGTTTTGTGAGGATGCCGCTTTGCTGTTTCTGTGCGAGCGCATCGAGCATCTTTCGGTAACCGGCTTCGCCGGAGACTACGACCTCTTTATGAGGCTCTCCGGATTGATAGCTGGCTGCCATCTCTAAGGCGAAGCGCTGAGCGTCGGAGAGCAAGAATTCCGGATTCATCGAGATCCGATCGGCGGGGCGCAACAGGCCCCATTTACGGGCCTCAGCGGCGCTTGAAGAGACTGCCGCACTGGCGATCAGTTCGAACCCTTTCATAGGATCGGAGAAGCGCATGGCGAGTTCCTTAGTGCCTCCGCCGGCAGGAATGAGTCCGACGTTGCGTTCGACCAAACCCATGTAGAGTTCGGCCTGGGCCTGGACGCGGTAGCTTTGCAGGATCACCTCACAGCCGCCGCCCAAGGCGCGGGAGAATCCGGCGGCGATCACGGGTTTGGGAGCGTATTTGATTGCGAGCAGCGCGTATTGGAAATCGCGAATGAAGCCTTCGATGCGGGCAAAATCGCCTGCCTGGGCGGCACTGAGTATGAGCGCGAGGTTTGCGCCGGCGCTGAAGATCTGTCCCTGATTTCCAATTACAAGCGCGGAGAAATGGGTGTGGAGGCGATCGACGGCGCGACGCATCATGTGGATCGTCCCTTCGCCGATCACATTCATCTTGCTGTGGAATTCGAGGCAGAGCACCCCCTCGCCCAGGTCAATGAGCGAGGCGTCGGAGTTGGCATCGACCAGACCGTGTTCGCGCTTCAGATACGAGAGGGAGATGACGCCGCGTCGGGGCTCCAGTGGGCTCCAGGCAGTGCGGGGAAGATCAAAATACTCCTGGTTGCGGTAGAAGGAGGTGGCTCCGGAACGAAGCATGCGGCGGATGTTTTCGGGTAGTTCTGGCTCCATGCGTTTTGCCACGTATTCCAAGCCGATTGTGTCCCAGAGCTCGAACGGGCCGAGCTGATGGCCGAAACCCCAGCGCATGGCGCGGTCGATCTCGACGATGCGGTCCGAGACTTCCGGAACCATCTCGGCCGCGTAGGTGAATACGGCCTTGAGCACGGCCCAGATAAAGAGCCCCGCGCGATCCTGTTCTTCGAGGAGTGCGCGGATGCGCTCTCCGAGCGGCTTTTTGCGAACGCGCTCGATGCTCTGCAAGGAGATGTCTTGCGCGGGATGATATTCAAGCGTTTGCCAGTTGAGGGCGTACCGTTGTTTGGTGGATCCTTCGCGTTTGTAGAAGCCTTGACCCGATTTTTCGCCGAGCCAGCCGCGCTCCAGCATCTTTACCAGATAAGGAGGCAGTGCGAACCAGTCGCGCCAGTGGTCATTCGTTCTGGTATAGACGTTTGTCAGCACCTGCGCCCATACATCCAGGCCGATGATGTCGATGAGACGGAAAGAGGCCGTTTTGGGCATGCCCAGCAGCGGGCCGGTGAGCGCGTCTACTTCTTCGATTGTGTAGTTGCCTTGTACCATGGCGCGCTGAATGGCGGCGCTATAGAAGGCCCCGATGCGATTGGCAATAAAGTTTGGGGTGTCCTTGGCGCGGATAACGCCTTTGCCGAGAACAAGTTCGCAGAATTCCGTTACCTCGTCGAGGAGAGTGGGATGTGTATGGGGGCCAGGGATGACTTCCATCAAGTGCAGGTAGCGAGGGGGATTAAAAAAGTGTGTGCCGAGGAATTGTTGCTGGAAGGAGCTGGGAAAATCGCGCGAGATATCGGCTAAGGGGATGCCACTCGTGTTTGTGGAGAGAATTGCTTTGGGATCGCGGTAGCGATCGACCCGGGCCCAGAGCGCACGTTTAATGTCGAGATCTTCTGCAACCGCCTCCAGGATCCACTGGCAAGCGCGGATCCGGCTGAGATCGTCGTCGAAATTGCCCGTTTCAATCAGCGCAGCCTCATCGCCTGTGAAAAATGCCGGGGGATGGCGACGGAGTGCGAGTTCTATGCCTCGTTTTGCGATTGCATTTCGATCGCCAGAGGAGGGAAGATCCAGCAAAAGCACGGGGATGGCGGCATTGGCAAAATGAGCAGCAATTTGCGACCCCATCGTGCCTGCACCTAATATGGCGACGCGCCTGATTTTCTGCATTTCTGTTGCGTCTCAGCGAAAAGTGTACCGAAGAGGCATAAGGGGGCGCGTGTGAGAGGTGTAACAGGGATGTAACAAAGGGTGGCAGGACAGGGGAGCCGTCGCCTTTGCAGACGATATGATGATTGACTTGAGCACACAGACAGAGCCTTTGCAGCGTGTGGAGCGCACCGGCAGGGCCCGATCCTGGGTGGTCGTCATTGTCACCAATCTGATCTCCCTGGCTTGCCTGTGGTGGGTGCTTTCGGGCGCAGCACTGCCGCGTATTTGGGGCGAAATCCGCCTCCTGCGTTGGAACTGGGTTTTGCTTGCGATGATCGGCGATCTGGGCGTTTATCTGCTGCAAGGATGGCGCTGGAAGTTGTTGCTGTGTCCGGTGGCGCCTGTGCGGTTTACGTCCGCAGTTGAGGCGATTTATGTCGGTCTGTTCTCAAATGAGGTGCTTCCGTTTCGGGCAGGGGAGTTGATCCGCTGTTTTCTATTGTCGAAATCCAGCAAGATACCGCTTTCGGTGACACTGGCCTCGGCCGTGATTGAGCGTATCTTTGATGGCATCTGGCTCATGGCCTGTTTCTGGATCTGCCTGCATTTGGGGCGTATGCCAGGGGTGCTGGTGAAGGGCGGTTATGTGCTGGGTGTGCTCATTGTGATTTGCGGGATTGTCATTGGTTGCGGCATGTATGCGAAGACGCAATCGCTCGATCATTTTTTTGGAGTTGCCTGGCCGAGATGGTTTAACACGCTGGTGGAAGATTTGCATCTGATCGGCCACTCGCGTTACCTGTATTTTGCGTTTCTGGCCAGTGGGGCCTTCATGCTGATGCAGATTTTGCCCATTTACGCGCTGATTCGGTCGAGCGCGCTGCCTGTGCCCTGGACCGCATCGTTCATGGCAATGGTTCTGCTTCGCTTGAGCGGCATTGTGCCGCAGGCGCCGGGCAATCTCGGATCGTTCCAGTGGGTTGCGGCGCGGACGCTGATCCTTTATGGCTTGCCAGCAGCCCATGCCAAACGGTTTTCGTTAATTCTCTGGGCGGTGCTGACTCTGCCTTTGCTGGTGATTGGGTTCCTTGCACTGGCAGTAGCGGGCGTCAATATGACTCATCTGCATCGCGAGGCGAGTGATGCAGCCGTTGCCGTGACCAAACGGCGCAAGCAGGCGGATCGGGTTTCGAAGATTTAAGTGAATCTGCATCCTGGCGGCGGGGAGCTTGTCCTTACCACGCTAGAATGAAACCATCCCACCCATGAACAAGATCAGTTCGGAGCCTGTTCCGATGGAAGACGGGCTTCAGGAAGCATCCAATTTCGGCGAGATTCTATCGCATTTTGAAAGTCAGACGCGCCAGCAAGGGGAAACGGATGTGGTCACGGGCACAGTCGTTTCCGCCGGTCCAGAGTGGGTCTTGATTGATATTGGACGAAAGATTGAAGGTGCGCTGCCTCTAGCCAAATGGTACGAGACAGAACGGGAGGATCCACGGTCGGGCGCCACGGTGACGGTGAGCGTGGGGCCGCGCAATGCGGAGGGCTATTTCGAGCTCTCCACGATCCGAGTGGAACAGCCGAAGGACTGGGCCGGCTTGCAAAGGGCATTTGCAGAAAAGCGCAATATTACCGGCACGGTATTGGAGCAAGTCAAGGGAGGCTATCGAGTGGACATCGGCGTGCGCGCGTTTATGCCTGCTTCAAGAAGCGGCGTGCGCGAGACAGAGCAGATGTCTGCATTGGTTGGCCAGCAGATCGAATGCCGGATCACGAAACTCGATGTGGAGAAAGAGGACGTGGTGGTGGACCGGCGC
>Ga0209061_1002603_pt1 | contig 22149 bp, 22 predicted proteins | sample Coa_R1_10_FD_187157 | JGI IMG/M metagenome (GOLD analysis project Ga0209061, IMG submission 187157) | Surface soil microbial communities from Centralia Pennsylvania, which are recovering from an underground coalmine fire - Coalmine... | ecosystem: Environmental > Terrestrial > Soil >...
GTCCGTTTCGTCTTGTCTTTTGAAGCCAGCCTGTAGGCTCTGCGTTGGGCCGCTTCTTCATAACGCCGCCATTCCTCTTCGGTTTCCGGCACCACTTGTGGTAGCACAATTCGGTTACCAGAGCGGTCCAGCGCGACAAACGTGAGGTAGGCGGAGGAGGTGTGTCTGACTTCGCCGGTCTCAAGATTCTCTACCCAAACCTTTACCCCCACTTCCATGGACGTCCGGAAAACCCGGTTGACTTGGGACTTCAAACGCACCAGTTCGCCAATTCGGATTGGGTGCAAGAACGTCATCTGATCCACGGAGGCGGTCACGACGGGACAGCGGGCATGGCGCATAGCCGCGATGGCGCCACAGACATCCACCAAGTGCATGACGTGCCCGCCAAGCATGTTGCCCAGCATATTGGCGTCGTTAGGAAGACAGATCTCAGAATATTCAGCTTGCGATTCACGCACAGTACGTACAGGAAGCGTCGTTGACATAGTTGGATTTATTTATAATTCTCAGGAATTAGTGAAACAAAAACGATCTAAATAGCTTCGACAAAAGGCCAGAATCTGGGCGCGTATGCAGCTATCCGCAATCTCCGGCTCCAGGCGGCAATCCGGAATGAGATACTTCACCTCGCGCCACCAAATTGGCGTATAATCCTGTTCTTCGATACAGAGCACATCGAGCGCGTTCTCGCTGCGTCGTATGACGCTGTACCGCATTCCGGAATGTGGCTTCTGAGCGGGATAGCGCTGGCAGATCCCACGCGAATAGCCCTGGTTGCAGCAGCGTAAGCGCAACTCCTGCGGCGCGGCCAGCGCGTCATCTCCAGCGCGGCAGACGCCATCGTATTCATCGAGCAGCGGCAAACGCCCGGCTCGCTGTTGCATCCTCCGCACAATCCGCTGCGGCTCGAAATAGGAACACGGCATGTTCGCAGCTCACTTTTCCTCTATTCGCGATAGTACAGCGGAAACAGTAGTGCGAATCGTATTACAATCACGCAATGGTCATTGCTCATGTGGATGTACGGGTGATACCGGACTTCATAGACGCCTTTCGCGAGGCCACAATCGAGAATGCTCGTCATAGCATGCAGGAGCCTGGGGTAGTACGCTTTGAAGTGTTGCAGAGTAAGAGCGATCATACACGCTTTCTGCTGATCGAAGAGTTTCAAACTCCGGAAGCAGCGCAGCAGCACAAGAATACGCCGCACTACCTTGCCTGGCGCGCGGCTGTAGAGAACATGATGGCGGAACCAAGGTTCACCACTCAGTTTCGCAGGATCTTTCCGGAAGACGCGGCTTCATCATGCGATTAGAATTCGCCACCGCGGGTCGCATTCTCTTCGGCAGCGGCATGATCTCCCGGCTGCCGGCCATTGCGTGTGAGTTTGGGAAACGCGCACTGTTTGTGACAAGCCAAAATCGCGACCGCGCACGGCCGGTTGCCCGAGCGCTTACCGCTGAGGGGCTCGAGCTCATCTGGTTTTCGATCTCCGGCGAGCCCGTGCTGGAGGACATACGCCAAGGCGTTCAAGCAGCTCGACAAAGATGCGATCTCGTGATCGGCCTCGGAGGCGGAAGCGCCATTGATGCGGCCAAGGCGATTGCAGCCCTAGCGCCCAATTCCGGCGAACCCCTCGATTACCTTGAAGTAATCGGCAAAGCACAGCAGCTTGAACAGGAACCCTTGCCCTTTCTTGCCATTCCAACCACCGCCGGCGCGGGTGCGGAAGTCACGCGTAATGCCGTGCTCGGATCTCCGGAACACGGCGTAAAAGTGAGCTTGAGGAGCGCTCGAATGCTAGCCAAGGTCGCTCTGGTCGATCCCGATCTCACGATCTCGCTTCCTCCCGAGATCACCGCCTACACTGGTCTGGATGCGTTTACTCAACTACTCGAATCATATGTCTCCCAACGTGCAAACGCCCTGACGGACCTATTCTGTATCGAGGGATTGAAGCGCGTTCGCATCTCGCTCCTGCGTGCCTTCCACGACGGAAACGATCGTGACGCGCGAGAATCGATGTCGTTTGCCAGCCTCCTCGGAGGGATGGCGCTCGCAAACGCTGGTCTTGGCGTCGTGCATGGCTTCGCTGCGCCACTTGGAGGCATGCTCGAGGCGCCTCACGGAGCTTTGGTGGCGGCTGTGCTCCCCCATGGAGTCGAAGCTAATATCCATGCGTTGCGAAGGCGCGCATCGAATAGCGAAACCCTGAGCCGTTATCAACATCTCGCCCGGTTGCTGACGGGCGATCCGCATGCACAAGCGGAAGATCTTGCCGCCTGGATCTCCCAGCTGTGTGGTGAATTAGGCGTCCTGGGTCTGCGAGCCTTGGGTCTTGAACCAGAACGAATTCCGGAACTGGTGGAAAAAGCGGCTCGCGCTAGCAGCATGCAGGCTAATCCCATTGTCTTGACCGAAGAAGAATTGATGTCGATCGCAGAGCGCGCCTTATAAACACTCGATCCTGTATGCTTGCTGCAGAGGAAGAATAGATGAGTATCTCCAAAAAACTACTACCGGAGTTCGACGAAGAGTTTGCCTCGACCCGCAAATTCCTGGCTCTTGTGCCTGACGATAAGCTGACCTGGAAACCGCATGAGAAATCCATGGAGCTGGGGCGGCTAGCTTGGCATGTTAGCGAATTTCCGGAATGGGCTCGCGACACCTTAAAGCAGGATTCTCTAAGAATCACCCCGGAGGAGAGCGAAAAAATGGCGCATTCGTGGAAAAACAAGAAGCGTGCCGATATGCTCAACCGCTTCGACCACGATCTTGCTGAGGCGCGCGCTATGCTTGCCCAGGCGAGCGATGCCGACTTGGCCCGCCACTGGAAGATGGTGTGGGGCGATCAGGTCATCATCGACAGTCCGAAAGAAGACGTCTTGCGTAAATGGGTGCTGAATCACATGATTCATCACCGGGCGCAGCTAGGCGTTTATCTCAGGCTGAATGGTATTGCAATTCCGGGAGTTTACGGACCGTCGGCTGATGAGATGAGCGGCTAGCGTCAGAAAATCTTCCGCCGCGATCTTTCGGATCGGCTCGCATGGCCTTACCGCCGGAAGGAAAACCCTTAAGCCCGGGCACAGAAACGAATTTGTTCGAAACAGCCAAGCGCCTTGGCTATCTTCGTATCGATGCTCATTCTCGCTTCCGCTTCGCCGCGGCGTCATGAGTTGTTATTAGCGGCCGGGATCGATCATCTGGTATGTCACCCTTCCATTCGAGAAGAGCGCCGCTCAAATGAATCCGCGGAAGATTTCGTACAGCGCATAGCCCTGGAAAAAGCGCTTGCCGTCCCGCGCGAGCCACACGACATTGTCCTCGGTGCAGACACGATAGTCTTGGTAGAAGACGAGGTTTTTGGCAAACCCGCAAACGACGACGAGGCTATGCGGATGTTGCGGCGCCTGTCCGGCCGCGATCATTGGGTCTGCACCGGTATCTGTTTGCTTTCAGACAAGCGCCGCATTGTCGACTTGGCCAAAACAAAGGTTTCGTTCGTCAAACTCACCGAAGAAGAAATTTGGGAGTACACTCGAAGCGGGGAGCCAAGAGACAAAGCGGGTGCCTACGCAATCCAGGGGCGCGCTTCCAAGTTTATTCATTACATTGAAGGCAGCTACCACAATGTCGTCGGATTACCGATCTCGCTCGTGTATCGCCATTTAAAGACACTATGAAGGCGGGCCTACATGCGGCCATCGCTGCCGCCTTTTTGCTTGGAATGATCTGCACTCCGCAGTTTGCGCAAACCCCGGACGAGCGCAGTGCGGCCGGCAACAAGCAACTTCTCGCTTGGTTTGCGCAAAGCGGAAACTGGCGAAATGAAGGGGTTATCTACCTGGATCACTCGCTCAATGCACGCTTACACACTGTCCCGCTGCAGGCAGTTCACCTAGGTGATGGATTCTGGGCTGCTCGCCGAAAGGTGGTTACGGAACGTGGCCTGCCCCTGATGCTCTCTGCGCTCGAAGCACACGGCGTGATCGACAATTTCCGCCGCCTTTCAGGCCGAAAAAATGTGCCGCGTAAAGGCCCCCTTTCTAGCGATGCGGATCTTTATGGGTGGATTGAGGCGGCATCCTGGGCCATCGCCTCAAACGAAACACCGCCAGCAAGCAAAATGGAACTACAAAATGAGGTGGATTCGCTCATATCCGACATCGCGGCAGCCCAGGACCCGAGCGGCTATCTCAATACCTATTTCGTGGGTGATAAAGCGCACCAGCGCTTCACCGATTTGCCCCATTCCTACGAATCCTACTGCCTTGCGCACCTGATTGATGCGGGGATTGCTTATTTCCGGGCTACTGGAAACCGGAGCCTGTTGGATGTGGCGATCCGGTTTGCAGATTATCTGGTGAATAATTTCGGTCCCACAAAACGCCCTTTAATCGCAGCTCATCCCGACTTGGAAATGGCTCTTGTTGAGCTGTACCGCACTACCGGGCAATCGAAATATCTGGAATTCACTCAGTACTTGTTCAGTGGGATTGAGCGGGACCGCCTGAAACTGAGGGACTCAGATATACGTTATTCCTTCAGCGTTCGACCCTTCACCTCGCACACGGAGCTCGAAGGTCCGCCCGTTACGGCGCTCTATGCAGCCGCGGCTGCCACCGACTATTTCGCTGAATCGGGGGATCCAGCATATAAGAAAACCCTCGACGCCCTCTGGACGGACCTCACCATGAGAAAAATCTCCATTACCGGAGGCATAGGATCGCCTAGCGAAGGCTTGGGGGATGCTTTTGAGTCTTCCCATCAGCCGGCTTCGACCACCCCCTGCACGGCGATTCCCAATGTCATGTGGAATTTCCGCATGCTCACCCTAACCGGCGAGGCACGCTATGCCGACCTGCTAGAGCGGGCGCTATACAATGGAGCCAACTCCGGCATGTCCCTTTCAGGGACATCTTACTGCGATCGGAATCCTGCCGCTTCAAACGGCGAAAGATGGCGAAACGGGGCCAATGAGGGAGCTTGCTGCGGGCTCGCCCTGCAAAGACTTTTCCAAGTGCTTCCAGACTATATTTACGCCCTCAGTCGCGACGGCGTTTACGTGACCCTATACCACAACTCTGAGCTCGACTGGCATCTCGAAGACGGCTCCGGGATTCAGCTCCTGCAGACGACAAGTTATCCGTGGGGAGGCGACGTGCAACTCACGGTAAATCCGCAGCGAACGGAGAATTTTGTTGTCTATCTGCGATGGCCCGGCTGGGCGCCTTCGGCGAATTTGGCGGTTAACGGCGTGCCGGTCCCACTTTCAAATGCGCAGCGCGGAACCTACGTGCCGATCAGCCGTACCTGGAAACGCGGGGACACCATCCAGCTCAGCTTTCCCCTGCAGCCTTTGATTATGGCGGCCAATCCTCGACTTGTCAGCCTCTATGGTCGGGGAGCGCTGATGCGTGGTCCGCTTGTGTATGCGCTCGAACAGATAGACCAGAATAATGTGTCCTTAAACGAATTGTTTCTCCGTACGCGGGCGCCAATTCTCACCGAATGGAAACGGGAAATGCTGGGAGGCATCACCGTTCTAAAGGTGCCTGGATATGCTGCCGAAAGAAACTCAGGAGATGAACCTCTCTACGAACCACTCTCTGCATCGATCAACCGTAGCAGACGCCCGGTCCTGCTCACCCTTATTCCGTACTATGCCACCGCGAATCGCGAGTCTACAGCCATGGAAGTCTGGATTCCCATTGCACCCTCTGATCTTATGCCTACCATCTTCTCCCCTGAAGGTGCGGACCCTCGCCGTACCGCCTTACGCTAGTACTTGGGGGCGGTTTTAAGACTGTGAAACGATGGAAAACTTTGTAAAATCAAGAATATTGGGATCCAACTGCCAGGATTGCGTATCTCCATGAGTCAGATCGCTCTTGTTACGAAAAAGTCCCTTGTATGGGCAAGTGTGGTGGCCGTTTGCGCCAGTCTTCCCGGCTGGGCGCAACAGCAACCAGTCCCACCACCTCCCCCACCGCAAAACCAGTCGCAAGCAGCGCCATCCTCTTCGCAACGATCCACTCTTCCTGTGCAGACCGGAGCTGGCGCCCCTGTAGATTCAAAAGATTACAAGATTGGCCCGATGGACGTCCTGTACGTCCTCGTATGGGATCAACCTCAATTTTCCGGGCAATTTGCAGTGCACCAAGACGGCAACATCACGATGCCGCTGCTCGGAGATCTTCCAGCAGGCGGCAAAACGCCACAAGAAGTGGAAGAAATTGTTTCAAAGGCGCTTTCTAAGTATGTTGTGAAGCCGTTAGTGACCGTAACGGTGCAAGAGGTGCTAAGCAAAAAATACTATATGGATGGAGCCGTCAACAAGCCGGGCGAGTATCCGCTGGTAGCGCCCACCACTGTGTTAGAGGCAATCAGCAAAGCCGGCGGACTGGGAGAATTTGCCAATAGCAAACATATCTATATATTGCGAGGAGATAAGCGAATCCCGTTCAACTACAAAGATGTAATTAAAGGTAAGCACATGGATCAAAATATTGAGCTCAAACCGGACGATCATGTCGTCGTGCCGGAGTGAGTCGAGCCGGAAGCGTAAGGCACCGGATTTCAGACCCCAAAATTTGTTAAACAGGTAACACTATGCTTGACCGGCTTTCTGTCCCACGTCGTCCATTAGATTTTGAAGACTATATGGACATTTTGCGGCGAAACATCGGCTGGATTATCGGCCCAATTTTCGCCGGACTCGTCGTCTCCACTGTAGTAGCCTACAGTCTCCAAGATACTTATATCTCGACAGCGCTTCTTCGTATCGTTCCGCAGCAGATTTCTCCTGAACTCGTGCAAAACGTCACGAGTCAAGAACTGGCCGATCACATCGCGGCTTTGGCTCAGGAAATTAAGAGCCGGAATACGCTGCAGAATTTGATCACGACCCATCATCTCTACCAAAGCGAGTTAAAGGATGCGCCGCTTGATGATGTGCTGCAAAAGATGAGCGACGCCATTGAGATTGTGCCGGTCGAGGGCTTTATGAATATTTCGGGCAAAGCCCTGCCGGCCATGCGCGTCTCTTTCGCCTACCGCGACAAATACAAAGCTCAAGAGGTCACCAGCGACATTGTGAACCGCTTCATGAACGAAAATGTCCAGGAAGTGAGCGCTCGAACCGACACCACAATCGAGTTTGTACGCGACGAATATGACCGCGCAAAACGGGATCTTGATCAGATCGAGCAAAAGCTGGCGGATTACCAGGCCAAGAACGCAGGCAGGCTGCCGGACGATATGCAGTTGAATATGTCGCAGATGAATGCTCTCGAAAGTCAGCTCGGCTCGCTAAATGAGGCCCATAGCCGTAACTACGAGCAGCATATGATGCTCGAATCCAATTTGCGCATCGCGCAGGATCGGCTAAACGCAATCCAAACCCCTGCGCAACAGGCACATGACCAACATCTGGCGGAGCTGGACAGACAGATTCAGGATCTGCAGAACAAAATTTCACTGATGAAGCAGCAGTATACGGATGATTATCCGAACCTGCAATCGGCGCGGCAGGAGTTGGCGTTTCTACAAAAGCAAAGAGAGGACTATGCCAAACAGCCGGTGAGCGATTCGATCACTGACTCGCGGGTTTCGCGCGAGCTGCTCGAAGCCCGCGCCGCCGTGCAGCAAATTGAAACGGAATTGAAGGCAAACGAGATCGAGAAACGCAATATCGAAAAAGAGATTCAGAGCGTTCGTAATGCTCTGGCCACTTATGAAAACCGGCTGGCTCTGATCCCCGCCGGCGAGAAACAGTATATGGATCTGGTTCGTCAGCGCGACTTGGCGCAACAACGCTTCAGCGATCTGCAGCACCGATTAGACTTGGCCATGGCGTCCGGTGACCTGGAGCGCCGCAAGCAGGGCGAAACATTGGAGCTGATCGACAACGCGTCGCTTCCCGACAAACCTGCCAAGCCGAAGCGCGAACAGATCGTCCCCATCGGCGCGGCAGTCGGTTTACTGGTGGGCTTAATTCTTGTGGCCGTACGAGAGATCAAAGATACTTCTCTCAAGAATTTAAAAGACGCGCGCTTATACACCCAGTTGCCGATCCTCGGCAGCGTGCCCTTGCTCGAAAATGATCTGGTTGTCCAACGGCGTAAACAGATCATGTGGGTCGGCTGGGCAACTGCGACGCTGGCAGGTCTAGCGATCATTGCCGTTACAGTCGCCCACTACTACATCAATAAGGCGTAAAAAAAATGAGTCGTGTTCATGACGCGTTGCGAAAGGCAGCGCAACAAAATCCCGAGCCTACCAGACAAAAAGCGGCTCCCAAGCAGGAAGTCTACCGAGCTATGGAGGAGATTGCTGCGGGTCCTGTGACCAGCCGGCTCAACGAATCGCCGATCTATGGCGCTGCTCCCGCTCCGCCCGCAGAGCCGGCTGCCACAGCAGCGCTCCGCATCGATCCTGCGGATCTTGACAACCTGGAAGACGCGATTCGGGGCGCGCGAGAGTTCCCCTACCGGCCTTTAAACGAAGCGCTCCTGGTCGATCCCCATAACCCGCGGGAAGCTCCTGCCGAAGAATTCCGCTCCCTGCGTACGCGTCTGAACCATCTGCAAACGCTGCAACCCTTACGAACGTTAGTGGTCACCAGCGCCTCGCCGGCAGAAGGGAAATCCTTCACGGCGATGAATCTGGCCATAGCGCAGGCTCAACTGGCGGAGAAGAGAGTACTGCTTGCCGATTTCGACTTTCGCCGTCCCTCCATTGATAAGGCCTTTCAAATCGACACTTCGCCCGGTCTCACGGAATACCTGCAGGGCAAGGCCCGCATCGGAGAGGTCATCCGCAAAATATCGGATGCCAATCTGTACCTGATAACCGCAGGCGAGGCAGTTCCCAATCCGCTAGAGTTATTGAATCTGAAGGAGTGCAGAGCGCTTCTCGAAGCCTTGCGCAGCCATTTCGACTGGGTCATTCTCGACAGCCCTCCGCTCTTGTTTGCTGCCGATGGCAACCTCCTTGCCACGATGTGCGACGGAACCATTTTGGTTGTGCGCATCGGCGCGACCACATTTGATGCCGTCACCCGCGCCATGCAATCTCTCTGCGAGAATAATGTGCTGGGCGTCGTGGTCAATGGAGCCCGTCGCAGCGAACTGTACAGCAAGTACAGCTATTATCACGATTACTACTACGCTCCTGACGGTGAAACTCAAACAGACACGGATCAAGAGGAAGCCGAGACCGTGTCTTCAGAAAGCCGCGCCTGAACACAATTTTTGCTCTCAGGCGGCCTGATTCTTCCGTTGCGAGAATTACCCGCCCGCGCCTAGCTCGGCCTGAATCGCCTCAGCGATGCGGCTGGTCCATTTTTCAACACTCTCATGCGATTCGGCTTCGATCATGACACGGGCTAGCGGCTCGGTGCCGGAAAAGCGCACTACGACGCGGCCTGTCCCTGCGAACTCGCGCTCAGCCGCCTGAATCTCAGCCTGAACGCTTTTCAGCTCGGCCAGCGGGCGCTTATGTCTTACGCGCACATTGATGAGCTTCTGGGGAAACGTCTTGATCTCTGAGGCCAGGTGCTCCAGCGGCATGCCCGAATCGCGTACCAACTCGAGGACGCGCAGCGCAGTCAGCAACCCATCCCCTGTGGTCGCATACGCAGAGAAGATGATGTGGCCTGACTGTTCGCCGCCTAAAGTTGCACCTCGCCGCAGCATCTCTTCGAGCACGTATTTGTCGCCGACCGGCGTACGGACCAGCGAAATGCCATGGGCTTCGAGCGCCTTTTCAAGCCCGAGGTTCGACATGATGGTCGCTACCACCACATCCCCGGCAAGTTTTCCAACGCGTTTGAGCGCAGTCGCCGCCATAAACATCACAGCATCGCCATCAACGATGGCACCGCTTTTAGCAACAAAAAGCGCGCGGTCCGCATCGCCATCGAAGGCGATTCCCAAATCAGCTCCCGTTTCCTGCACTCTTTTTTGCAGGCCCTCCATATGCAGCGAGCCGCAGTTGAGGTTGATGTTGCGGCCATTCGGCTCAACCGCCAGCCAATCGACACGCGCCCCCAGTCGTTCAAACAGCTTCGGCGCGATCTGCGCGGCAGAGCCATTTGCACAATCGACTGCAATACGAAAAGGAAAGGATCCGGACACCGTTCCAGCTAAATAGTCCGTATACAGGCGATCGAGCGTCGTATCGGGTTGCAGCCTGGACGGTACCGCAGGTTCATTGCGATTGAGCCAGTCGCGGATGATAGACTCGATCTCCAGCTCCACCTCATCCGGCAGCTTATAGCCTGCATGGCCGATCACCTTCAGGCCGTTGTCTTGATACGGATTGTGCGAGGCCGAGATCATCACACCGGCGATAAATGGTCCGGTACGTGTCAGATACGCAATTCCCGGGGTGGTAATAACCCCCGCAAACCGCGCCTTGATTCCCTGGCGGGCCAAGCCGCCCGCTACTTGCTCTGCCAGCCAGGGGCCGCTTTCGCGCGTGTCCATCCCGATCAGCACCTCGGCGCTGTCCTTCCCCCGCGGAGCAGACTTTTGAGCCCAAGTGCCAAGCGCTACTCCCAGCGCATGCGCGGTCCGGGCATCTAAAGGCGGCTCCCCGGCGATGCCTCGAATTCCGTCGGTACCGAATAGCTGTCTCAACGATCCTCTTCCTGATACTGTCGAACTCTCATATTAACTTCTGAACCCCGTACTTTCAAAGGATAGAATCGGAAGGGAAAGGAATGAACATATCTGTCAAGAGCGAATACGCGTTAAAGGCAGTTTTCGATCTCGCTTCGCAGTATGTTGTTCCGCAGCGGGGCTCAACGCCCATGACGCCGGTGAAGATCGCCGATATCGCCAGGCGCCAGAAAATTCCGCAAAAGTTTCTGGAACTCATTCTTGCCGGGCTTAAGCAGAGCGGTTTCGTCGATTCCCGGCGTGGCGCCGAGGGCGGCTATATCCTGGCCCGCCCGCCCGACTCCATCACCATAGGAGAGGTTTTGCGCAGTGTGGAGAATATAAAGAGCACACGTCCGCAGGCCGGAGACCCGTTTGCCAAAATTTGGGAGCGGGTAGATCAGGCTGTCTCGAGCGTGCTGGACCAGACCACATTTGGCGATCTCGCGCGGGAATGGCACGAGCAGCAGATGCAATACGTCCCCAACTGGGAAATCTGAAAGGAAGCTTTGATTTTTCAAGATAACTCGTTCAGTATCGGCCGCACACCCCTGGTTAAGCTGAATCGCGTAGTAGATGGCGCGAAGGCCACCGTGCTGGCTAAGATCGAAGGGCGCAATCCTTCCTTCTCTGTCAAATGCCGTATCGGCGCGTCCATGGTTTGGGACGCGGAGAAACGGGGCGTGCTGAAGCCGGGGATGGAAATCGTAGAAGCCACGAGCGGCAACACCGGCATTGCTTTGGCCTTTGTGGGCGCCGCGCGCGGGTATCGCGTTACTCTGACCATGCCCGACACCATGAGTTTGGAACGCCGAAAATTGCTGAAAGTGCTGGGGGCAAATGTCATTTTGACGGATGGCGCGCTAGGTATGGCAGGCTCAATCGTAAAGGCTGAGGAACTGATCGCATCTGATCCGTCTCACTATTTCATGCCGCAGCAATTTACAAATCCGGCAAATCCCCGCATTCATTTTGAAACTACTGGACCAGAGATTTGGAATGACACAGGCGGAAACATCGACGTCTTTGTGGCGGGCGTGGGAACCGGAGGCACGATTACCGGCGTCTCACACTTCATCAAACGAGAGAAAAAGCATCCTTTGATCTCTGTCGCAGTTGAGCCGAGCTCCAGTCCGGTCATTACGCAGGCCAAACGGCGTGAACCTTTGCGTCCTGGACCGCATAAGATTCAGGGCATCGGAGCCGGCTTTATTCCGGATACACTCGATCTGGAGATCGTTGACCGTGTCGAGCAGGTCACTAACGAAGAAGCCTTCGAGATGGCGCGGCGCCTGGCTCGCGAAGAGGGCCTTCCAAGCGGTATATCCTGCGGGGCCGCCACAGTAGCAGCCGTGCGCATCGCAAAAGAGCCAGAAATGGCGGGAAAAACTATCGTTGTTATCCATCCCGATGCTGCTGAGCGCTATCTGAGCTCGCCCTTGTTTGAAGGTATGTTTGACTAGCAATGAAAGTTGTAGCCTGTACCTTCCTCCTTGCCTGGATCGCGGCTGCAGGCCAAGTATGGACCAAGGATCCAGGCAAGTGGACGGATACCGATATCGAACGGATCTTGAACGCGTCGCCCTGGGCACAGCGGGCAACCGTGAACTTTAAGACACCCGAAGACGATCAGCCTCCTCCGATGCCGTTGCCCGGTCCAGCACAAGCCGGCATGGGCGGAAGAGGCAATGTCACCGATGGGAAATGGTGGGGAGTTGCAAAAAACCCAAGAAATGTCCCCGGCCAGCCAGATCTTTCCGTCCTCGTGCGCTGGGATAGCGCCTTGCCGGTCCGGCTGGCGATGAAGAACAGCGCGTTCAGCGAAACCGATGCGCAAAACTATTACATCATTACGGTCCTCGGTTTAGTACCCGCCCGCAGTTACCACGCCGAGGGGAAGATTCCCTCTCAATCTTCTACGGATGAAAGCGATGACAATTCCGATCCGGTAGATGCCCGTAATCCGGAACTGATGTTAGAAGGATTAATGGCGGATTCGATGCTTGCCACGCCCTCTGGCATCGCACTGCATCCGGAAAACGTCAGGCTCGATGCCGATACCGGCGCCCTGCACTTCTTCTTTCCCCGTAAGCAGAACATCACCGCCGCCGATAAAGACGTCATCTTTGAAACCAACTTCGGTCCCATGAGAATTGTCAAGCGTTTTCATTTAAAAGACATGATGTATCACGGTAAATTAGAGCTGTGATCACACCTCCGCCCATTGCCGCAGCAGGTTGTGGTATACGCCGGTAAGTTGCACCGCCGATGGATGCTGCGGAAGATCACGATTGAGACGCTGGATCGCCAAGTCCAGATCAAAAAGCAACGCGCGCTGGCTGTCCTCGCGAATCATGCTTTGGATCCAGAAGAAGGAACAGATCCTTGCACCACGCGTAACCGGCCGCACATGATGCAGACTCGTTGCCGGATACAACACCATGTGTCCCGCTGGTAGCTTGACGCTATGCGTGCCGTAAGTATCCTCTATCATGAGTTCACCGCCGTCATACTCCTCCGGGCTTGAGAGAAACAGAGTTGCCGAAAGATCGGTGCGGATGCGGTGGGCGGTGCCGGTAACCTGCCGAATGGCATTATCAACATGCGTGCCGAAGGATTGCCCGCCTTGGTATCGATTAAATAGAGGTGGAAAGACCCGCGAAGGTAAGGCCGCCGAAATGAACAATGCGTTCTGTCCCAAGGCATGTAAGATCACTTCGCCAACCTGCCGTGCCGCCGGATGATCCTCCGGAACCTGCATATTGTCCTTCGCGCGGGCAGATTGATGACCCGCTGTAACCCGGCCATCTACCCATTCGGCTTCTTCGAGTGTTTGCCGTGCCTGCTTCACTTGCTCCGAGGTAAGTACGTCTGGTATCGCTAATAACACTTCAGTTTCTCCTCACAATCAACAATCAAAATTTAAATTTGAAACCAATCAGCGCGGAACGGCCTGGTCCCAGCACAATATGTCCCGGATGCAGCTCGTCATAGTAATATCGGTTTGTCAAGTTATAGACATTCACCTGAATATCCACATGCTCGTTCAACGGATGCGCCGCCATGGCATTGAACACCCAGTATCCGGGAACTTCTTTAAGCAGGCCTGTGGTGGGATCAAGCGGCACAGTGGAGCTTGCAGTCCGGCTCGATTCATAGTTTGTACCCGCGCCTAGTTCGAAATGATGAGGCAAGTGATAATCACTCCAGAAATTGAAACTGTTTTTCGGAACATTAGCCAGCGGATAACCAATAGCGCCCGGATAAAACTGTGAACTGACAACCCTGCTGTCTAAATAGGCATAACTCGATAGAATTTCCCAGCGGCTTGTTACTTGTCCGCGAACCGTAACTTCAACTCCGCTTACACGCTGGTTACCTGCCAGCACATAGAGCAAGGAATTATTCGGAGCTTGCTCCCGGGCATTTTCTTTTACCGTACGGAACCAAGAACCGTTGATGGTTAGTTTGCCCTGGTTCATGTCCCATTTGGTGCCGAACTCGTAGGTGCGGTTGTGCTCTGGCGGTAGATTGGCTGTCCCCGCACTTAAAGAAAGCGACTCCGCCGACGGATTGAAAGACGTGCCAGCATCAAAGTACAGGCTGCCAATGGGAACCGGCTTATAAACAATGGCGGTTCGCCAGGACGGCATTTCATCTACTCTTCGAAAACTCACAATCGAAGGGATGGTTTGCTTATACGTGTCGTCGAAGTGGTCATATCGTAAGCCGCCTGTTAGTTCCCATCTCTGTCCGAAACTGACGGTGTCAATCGCGTAGGCTCCTGCTGTAAGCGCTGTGTCATTCACCTTCGAAGAGATCGTTGGGTTTGGATTGAGCAGGTCGTTCGGATTCGGATGGAGTAAGCTTGTGGGAGGTGCCGTATAGTTGGGACGCGTGGGATCGGAAGTCTCTCTTCCACCTTCGGCACCGGCTACAAACGTGTGATGCAGAAAGCCGGTATCAAATCTCGCTGTAACATCGAGCTGATCGTCAAGAAATGTTTCCGTGCTATTGACGCCAATTTCATGCCGGTTCACTAGCATCGCGCTGAGCGGCGTGGAAGGCGTGACCGCCGTAGGTCCGGTCGTCAACAATTGCGGCTCTGTGACCAAAACGTCTCGTACGTAGTTGGCATATCGAACTTGATCACGCAGAGTGACATGGGCATTGACGTCATGCTCTACTCTGACGGTGCCAATATCGTCATATGTCCTCAGGTAGTTACCATTTTTTAACCCGTAATAATTGTGACGATCTACCGGTGCAGGTGCGTTGAATAACCACGGAATTCCATAATCGGGAATGTCATCCTCGTTCTGATGAAAATAGCTAAAAATGGCGCGTGTTGGCGTTCCAAGACCCAAAGCGAGCGAAGGTGCAAAGCCGTCGCGGCGATCTTCAGCTACGTCTCTTCCAGCAACATCCCCAATGTCTCCCATTGCATTCAGACGAAACGCAGCGCCCGAGCCAAGCGCCGGTACCGGGATGTTCAGGTCTACCGTAGCCCGGCGCGTGTTATCCGTTCCAAATTCGAGATCACCTGAAATAAATTGGCTCAGTCCCGGCGTCTTGCTGGCCTGATTCACCACGCCGCCGGTCGAACCTCTTCCGAACACTACTGAAGATGGCCCCTGGAGCACTTCCACTTCCTGCGTGTCGAACGGATCGCGATAATACGAGCCAAAATCGCGCATGCCGTCGATGAATAAATCGTTGCGAGCCGTGAAGCCGCGAATCGTAAGGTTATCGCCCTGCGAACCGCCTTCACCCGCCGCCAGACTGATCCCAGCCACGTTGCGCAGCGCGTCGCGTAGCGTCGTAGTCGCTTGCTGTTGCATTACCTGCTGCGGCACGACGTTGATCGTTTGCGGAATGTCCGTAAGCGGCTGTGGAAACTTCGGAATTGACGCAGACAGCTCCTCTACGCTTGTTGTTACGGTGACCGAGGTCGAGGTCGCTTCAAGCTCCAGCCGCACTCGGTCTGCTGCAAGGAAGCGGCAGGTGACTCCCGTGTTCGAAAGCAGCTTCTTTAATGCCTCGTCGACCGTAAAAACTCCAGAAACCCCCGGCGAGTACAGATGCAAGATGCCTTCCTGCGCTACCGAGATCTTCACTCCGCTTACGGCTTCAAAGGCAGGAATTACATCCTCAAACATCCCCGCAGGGATCTGGTAACGCCGCACCGGAAGCGACTGTATTTGACTTGAACTCGGCGGCCGCTCTCCCCCCAACAGACTCTTCTGCGCCAGGGCCATCCTTCCGGTTCCCGTGGCGGCATATGCCGCCAATGTACCCATTGCCACCCAGCGGCGCGATTTCGAAAGGCGCAGCTTGCGCCGGTTTTTCTTAATTCGCTGAACAGCCACTCGCGATCTCCTTTCTTTCCCAATGCCTTGTGCACGATTGCAAAAACGCGAGCTGGCGGCCTAAAATCGATACGTCGCCAGCGAGCGCGCTGTCGATAGCCCAAGCCCAGGCGCTGCTCCGCCAAGAGTTTCCGCGCCTGGAGCTTGGTCTTTAGCGTTCCTTAAGTTGCCTATTAGTCAGCCCCGATATAGGACTAATATGGTCCATGATAAGGGTGACCCCGCTCTCCTGTCAATATGTTTCAGTAAACGGCGATTCACCCGCGCCCAATCGCTTGCTGAGCAAAGCTAGCGGTTTCCTACCGGCTCTCGGCCAGCCACCCTTGCGCCTCAAGAACGCGACGGAAGCCCGGCATGTCCATCGAAACAGCAGGGAAGTAGGGGCCGATTAGCGTCCGTTTCCACCAGGCGCCGGTCCGTTTCCGTTCTTCAGGCGTCGTGAAGTGATATTCGTACAGCATGGCCCGCACATACTTCGGAGGCGCTTGCGCAAAGGGGTTTTTACGCAGCAGGCTGAGCACAGCTTGGTCATTTTCAAGCAGCTTGGCCATGAAGTTCACGAACCACGGATAGTCCTGATAGCTGCTCATGGCGGCAAACCACATCAGCCAGTCGAGCCGGAGATGATACGGCGCAATCTGGGGCGGACGGTAGTTCTGATCTCCCGGCTTTCCCTTAAATTCATATTCACGCCACCGAGTTGCCGGAGTGATGACAGCGTCGGAAGTTCCTTCCACAATCACCTCGTAGCGTGGGCGCGTAATGCTGCCAAATGCTCCATATGAGCCCACCAGATGAAGCGGATTGAAGCTGGTATTCATGATCTGCCGCCGCGAGATCATGTTTTGAACTACGGGAATGCTCATCAGCACGGTGAGCACCAGCATGCCGATGTTGGCGAACCGCAGCGTAGCTCCAGCCGAGCTCAGCGCTGGAGCGGAGATGCGGAAAAATTCGCCATCAAGCGTGGAGAACGCAAGCACAATGGTGAGCCAGTTGAGCCAGGAGAGATTGCCACTGATGAGAATCGTGAACTGAAAAAGGATCGTAATCAGACCAGCGATGCCTGCGGCGGGCTGCGGCAAGAAATACAGAAACGGGATCACCACTTCGGCGAAATGGTTGAACAGCACGCCGCCACGGTTGATCCAGCGCGGCGCCCAATGGAAATACCAGCTCAGCGGGTTCGGCATGGGCTGGGTTTCGTAATAATAATCAAGACAGGTCAGATCACGCCAGCACGGATCCCCCCGCAATTTGATCAGCCCGGCCCCAAACATCACGCGAAAGAGCAGCCAGCGAAATAACCAGATACTGATCGCAGGCGGCGCAATCTTTGAACTTCCCAAAAACATGGCGAAAAAACAGGCTTCGAGCAGAATCGATTCCCAGCCGAAGGCATAAAACGTCTGGCCGACGTTGACAAATGACAAATAGAGCAAATAAATAGCGAGCCAGACACCCGCAATCAGGCCGGTTGAGATGCGCTGCGGTATGCCGGCGATCACCAGACAGGAGAGCACAATGCCTATCCAGGCAGCCGTTGTGAATGCGATATCTCGCGGCCAAAGAAAAAAGAGGCTGGGCGTGCGCCGAAACGAAACTTCCTTCACAAAGATCGGCACCGGCAGCAAGCCGCGCTCCCCGAGCAGAGGCTTAAACTGATTCAGCGCCACCAAAAAAGCGATCAGGCAAATGAAGCCTAGACCGCGGTAGAGTAACAAACGGGTCAGCCAATATCCATGCGGATCCTGTATGACTTCCGGTACGGGCTGAGACGCGATCACACCACTAAAATAAGACGGCGGGAAACGTTCCGGGGAGTGGATCCGAAGCGCTGGAGAGATGCGAAAAGACTTCCGGCCGCTTTTGAGCCGTCCAACTAGGCTATCGCCGGAAAAACCCAACGGCGCGTTCGGTCCCTGGCGCACCAGCGGGCGTGGCGACATCTGCTCTGCGCACCGTAATGTTGCCGGAACCCGTCATCAACGTGATCGGCGGGCCGCCTCCGATGCTTCCCTCCAACCGCGTCCCGCGGCCCTCGCTATGCTCGTGCAAGGCAGCGCCGAATTCGTTCCGTACGTCACCTCGGGCGGCAAACGCCGACAAGGTGAAACTTGCGCCCGCTGGAAGGGTGAGTTCAATATCGCCAGATCGCGTATGAACCGTCATGCCGGCCAGCGGCAAGTGCCGCGGTGTGAGCTCCACATCCCCGCTGTCAACGCTAAGATCCAGAGTGCCGGTAAAGCCGTTCAACTTGACGTCCGTTGCGTGTGTGGCAAGTCTCACGGGACCGACAAGGTCTACGGCGTTCAGATCTCCGCTCGTGAGCCGCATCTCACCATCCACTCTCTGGGCATGAAAGTTTGTATGAAAATTAGAAATCTCGACTGGCTGTGAAAGCTGATGCAGCAAAAACGTTCCCAGATATCGGCCAGCGACGCTGACCGGCCCGGAAATCCCGTCTAATTCTAAGTCGTTGCCATCCCCGCGCACCGTCATCGGTCCTTTCACGCCCGAGCAGCGAATGATATCGCTATGATGCCCCTCTATCGAGACACCGCCTCCAATGTTGTCGATATGCATGCTGCCGCCGCGGTTCTTCAGATCCACATCACCGGTAAGGGAGGAAATATCGAAATCGCCTTGAGCCCCGGCCGCCTCCACGCTCGCCGCTCTCGGAACTTCGATTTCAAGATCTGCCCGTACGGGCGTATGCGCCTGAAAGCGCTCCTGATTGCAACGAATGACAACCGTATTCCCATCAAGCGCCAGAGAAACCGGCGTAGCCGCATTCGCCGCATCCGCCTGATGAGCATCGAACGAACGGATGGCCTTATGACCCGTAACCGTGACCGTGTTGCCGTCGATGCCAGCCACTTTGGCGCTCCCGTGAAAACTCTCGAGAATGACGCGTGGCGCCGGGCCTACAGTCTTCTGCAAGGGAGCGATCACATAATCGTGCTCCTGACCAAAAATCTGCACGCCTTCCACCCAGCCAGCGTGATGCCACCAGAAATCATGACGATGAGCGAAATGAGTCAGGGAACCCGCGATGCAGATCACAATAACAGCGAGCCAGCCGCCTGCCGAGACGGGTTTCAAAGGCAGCGGCGCGCCGCGCAGAAAACGTATTCCAATCTCAAGTAGCAGAATGCCTCCCCAGGCGACCAGTATGTAAGGCCAGTAATCGGCAATCCAGCGTTCCAAATCGAATCCGGGTGAGATCGTGTGTGCGAGAAAAAGACCGCCAATCGCGATTAAAATCAGCGGTCCGGCAAGAGAAGATCGGGAGTTCATCGGGACTGGGCTCCCCAATTCGGATTGGGATAGGGTGGCCGAGGAGCAGCCAGCCTTTCGATCAGCTTGAGAAAGCCGATCACGATAATCAGCAAGGGCCATGTGCGGGAGACAGGCAGAATGCCGGCTTGCTGAACCGCAAATAATACCCCGATCACGATCAGAAGGATGGGATCGCGGACCGCCCGCACAAAAAGCGCTACTCTAGTGTTCATTTCTCGCCTCCAAAGCATCCTCAGAAGGACGCGAAGGCGGCGGAGCTTGGGGTTCCGGAGGTCGGTGTGGTGTGGGTCCGCTGAGCCGGGAGTAGAGCATATACGCGCCCAGGACAATCAAAATTACGGGCCAAAAGCGAGCGATGTCGCGAAAATCGATCAGGTGCAAGGTATCGAGCAGGAAAAGCACGCCGATTACGATCAAAAGAATCGGACCAACCGGTGCGCGCCCCGCATAACCCCGCTGTGATAGCAGGCTCGACCATTCATCCACCGGAACGCCAATTTGGCGCTTCTTCGCCGTATGGTAAGCCTCAAATGGCATGTAGCAATAGAAGACGGCTATCAGCATGCCGAGCAAAGGCTGTCCAGCCGAGCCGTCCGACGCGCTGGTCAGGCTGATCAGCAGGCCGAAGATGATGGCATGCACCAGACCCTTGATGTACTGGCCGTTATAAATCGCTCCCACACCGGGAATCAGGCCGAGAAGGAACGCCAGACCGGGCGAGGTCTGCACCGGCGCTGCCAGTGGACTCGCTACCGCGCTTCCCACAGGAGCCGTGTACGGGTTCAAAGGCACATGTTCCGGGCAGAAGATGGTTCCCTCAGCCGGTCTCGTACAGACCGTGCAGAGTGCCCTGCCGCACATCCGGCAATAGGCGACGGCAGGCGCATCAGGATGGAGATAACAGTTCATTTCGTTCTCCCATTCGAGCCGCTCCCTGAAGGTTGCGGTTCTGTTTTGCTCAAGCCGGACTCCTTGCCGCCAGACTGCGGTGTCTGCTCCTCAGACGCCTGTTCCTGCAGCTCGCTGAGCCGGCTCTCGATTTGATAAACAAATCGGAGATTATCGTAATACTTCACTACTCGATCCTTCACGCGAATGGCCTTCTCCTCTACGCCAGTCCAAATGCGAACCGGATTCAGGTCCGATGCTTCAATGTGCTGCACACGCACGCCCGTACAGCGCTCCAGCATCGCAAAAGAGAGCACGGTCATTGCCATGCCCATGACCAAGCGTGGTTGAAGCAGAGGCTGAAACCATTGCGCAATTAATTTTCTGATGAGAGTCTGACGTTGCCAGGGTTGCTGCACGCGGCCGCAGGGCGCCTGGTGAGCAATGCGGGTCAGCAGCTCATCAGGAGGCAACACCGGCTCCGCCCGGCGGACCAATGCGGCGCCCGCAGCAGCGTCAGCTAGAAAGCTGCGGCAGGCCGCACACCGGGCGGCATGGTCCTCGAATGTGGCGCGATCCTCGGGGGCAAGAGCCCCATCCAGATAGTCGGCCAACCGTGTTTCAAACTCGAGGCATTTCATAACTGCTCCTAGACAGCAATCTTGCTGCGCCTCATGACTCGCGCCAACTCAGCCCGCCCGCGGTTCAATCTGGATTTCACGGTGCCTTCCGGAATATTGAGCGCCAGCGCGATTTCTCTATATTCAAGCTCCTGAATGTCACGCAGAATGACCGCCTCCCGCAACTCAGGTGAGAGCTTCTGCAGCGCGGCCTGTAAAAGCTCATTGAATTCGCGACCCGTCAGCAGCCCGTCTGCGCGGCCCTGCTGCGCTGTCTTCTCCTCCAGCATGCCCAACCTGTCTTCGAGAGTGTCCGTGACACGATCATGCTTGGTACGGCGATAATGATCGACCAGGAGGTTACGAGTCAGTCTGGTAAGCCACACCGTAAAGGAACCCTCACCCGAGCGAAACGTGCTCAGGGTGCGGAAAACTCGCAGAAAGACCTCTTGCGTGAGATCCTCTGCTTCGCTCGCGCTGTTGGTGAAGCGGTAACAGAGTGAGTAGACACGTTTCGTGTATATCTTGACAAGATCATCCCAGGCTCCCTGTTCTCCCTTCAGGCAGCGCTCGACCAAATTGGTTTCAGCATCCAACCGCCAGTTTCTCTCCCCAGCGGCCACTCCCGCCCTGTTAGGCGGTATGGCAATCGCCTTTGAGCTTATCGAAATTCTTGAGGGTAGGGAAACTCCCGCGATGACAGCGATTGACATGCGTGGCCCAACATCTTGATAAACGTTAAATATGCCCGAAAAGTTCGGCCCAAAGCGATGGGTATCGAACAGCCACCTGCCTCCCTTTGCGCTCCTCAATCCCGGGCCAGGGGGGAACCGGCCGGCTGCCCGTGACCAATCACCGAGATCGAATCGCGGAGATCCTGTATGACCTGTCCGTTCTGTGGCCACCGGGAAGATAAGGTAATCGATTCGCGAGAAAGCAAAGAAGGCGATTCCATTCGCAGACGCAGGCAGTGTGTCGCCTGCGAACGGCGGTTCACCACCTATGAGCGCTGCGATGAGATCCCTTATATGGTGGTCAAAAAAGATAACCGGCGTGAGAAGTTCGACCGCCAGAAGGTGCTGAATGGACTCCTAAGAGCCTGCGAAAAGCGCCCTGTCAGCATGGCCAAGCTGGCCGAGCTCGTCGACGAAGTGGAATCCATGCTTTTGGAGAGTCCCGACCGCGAGTTGCCCACCACGCTCATCGGAGAGCATCTCATGGACCGCTTGCGAGGCTTGGATAAGATTGCCTATGTGCGGTTCGCCTCCGTATATCGGGATTTCCAGGATCTCGAAGAAT
>Ga0209061_1002604_pt1 | contig 22129 bp, 17 predicted proteins | sample Coa_R1_10_FD_187157 | JGI IMG/M metagenome (GOLD analysis project Ga0209061, IMG submission 187157) | Surface soil microbial communities from Centralia Pennsylvania, which are recovering from an underground coalmine fire - Coalmine... | ecosystem: Environmental > Terrestrial > Soil >...
GCGAACTGGGCGCGCTCGTCGCGGGCGCTCAGCCGGGACGCCGGGAGGATGATGAGGTCACATTCTTCAAGTCCGTGGGCATTGGCGTGCAGGATGTGACGGCGGCGTGGTTTGTCTATCGTAAGGCGCGCGAACTGGGAGTCGGAGTGGAGGTAGAGGTATAAACATGCTGTAAGGGCAGCCTGCGGCTGCCCTTACAGCATGTTTATAGGACAAATTTCTTTATGCATCGAGCAGCAGGTCGTCGCGCTCTCCCCACTTGGAGAGGAAGCGATAGAAGTTGCGTTTAGTCAGGCGCTGGCGCTCGGCATCAGAGATGCGGGGATCCTGTGGCACCGCATGGCAGGTGATCGGCAGGGCAGGAGTCACGACGGCGCGCGCGCCTTTATCGCGGATGGCGAAGTTGAAATCGACATCCATAAATTGTGGATAGCGGTAGCGCTCATCGAAGAGGCCGACCTGCTTGAGCAGTTTGCGCCTGAAAGCCATGCATGAGCAATCGACGGCCTCGACCTCAAGATCGTGGCTCTCCTCGAAGTGGCGCAGATCGCTGGTATGCAGACCATGCAGGCCAGTGATACCGACGCCGCCATCGGCCAGCGTCTCCTCCAGGGGAGCGAAGATGTTGCCGGTGAGTTCGGCGCCCGTGTCGAGGAGCAGAATATAGCGGCCACGGCTCTGCTTGAGGCCCACGTTGCGCGCCTCTGCCACGCCCATTGGCCGCGTCGCCCGCAGGAGGCGCAGGCGCGGCTCCTCGCGCCTGAACGCTTCGGCCCACAGGTCGCTGCCGTCCTGCGAGGCGTTATCGACCAGGATGATCTCAAGCGAGGTACTGCCAGCGTGGCGCACAATGCTTTCCACACAGCGGCGTGTATAATCAAAACTGTTATGGGACAGGATATTGACGGAAAAGGTAGCGTGATCGGCCTGGTCGAGCAGCGATGGCAACTGGCGAGCTGTGCGATAGAGCTTGCCGTCAACCTCGATGCTCGGCAGGATAATCAGGTGAGCGCCATGCGGGTTATCCTTGATGACAAAGCCGGCATCCTCGATCTGCCGTTTGAGCGCGTCGGCGCGATCATAGTGGCCGCGCCTGCGCAGGATGTCGCGCTCGCGAGAGAGCGCCAGGATCTCCGGGGGGATGCCATGACGATATGATTGGGTAGTCATTCTGCCTTCTTCCTTCCTTCCTTGCTACCTGATTGACACTATCCGCGTTGATTGTCCGATTAGTAGCCCAGCGCCAACCCATCACAGCGTGGATCGGCGGCTCCTTCAAAAACATGCATCTCGGGGTTGATGAGGATGGCCTGTGCATGTCCCATGCCATCCTCCCACGGTCCATATATAAAGATGCGATGGCCCATCTCCGAAAGCGCCGTCGATACCTGATCGGGAAAACGATCCTCCAGCATGACGCCCTCGGAGATCGCATCGGAGAGGTATTCGTCAACGTCGGCCTGCGCCGCTATTTCCAGCGCTTCCGCCGCGGCTGCACTCTGGAAGCGCCCGCTGCGCCAGCGCGGAGCCGAGATCGCTTGCTGCACATTCAGCCCGAAATCTAGCAGCGCGGAGATCAATTGGATATGAATTTGCGGCTGAGCATCGGCTCCCATTGATCCCAGCACGATATATGGAGCGCCATCATGGAAGATCAGCGCCGGAGTGAGCGTGTGCATCGTGCGTTTTCCCGGCTGGAGATAGTTGACGTGGCGCGGATCGAGGGAAAAATACGAGCCTCGATTATGTAAAATTACGCCGGTATTGCCTCCTACGATGCCGCTGCCAAAACTGCTGTAAAGGCTCTGGATCAGGGAGACCACGTTGCCGTAACGGTCCGCCGTACACAGGTACATCGTGTCGCCCTCTTTTTCCAGTCCAGGCCCGACGTGACGCGCGGCCCGCTTCAGATCGATGCGCGCACGCTGCTGCTCCGCGTAGGCTTTGCTCAATAAACGTTCTACTGGTATATCAACGAAGGCGGGATCGGAGATGTAACGATCCCGGTCAGCAAAGGCGAGCTTTTTCGCTTCTAGCAGCACATGCAGGTACTCGGCGCTCTGATAGCCGTAGGATGTGAGATCGTAGCCTTCAATGATATTGAGCATCTCTAAAGCGGTCAGTCCCTGCGTATTTGGCGGGAACTCGTAGACATCGTAGCCCCGATAGCTGGTGGTGATAGGCTCAACCCAGTCGGAGTGGTGCCGCTGCAAATCCTCCATGCTCAGGACACCGCCGCACTGCTGCACGTATTCCGTGATCGCCCTGCCCAGTGGGCCGCGATAGAAGGCATCGCGTCCCTCTTGAGCCAGCAGCCGGTAGGTACGTGCCAGGTTCGGCTGGCGCAGGATCGCGCCGGCGCGTGGCGGCTGCCCTCCCGCCAGGAACGTCTCAGCGCTGCTGCTCCACAGTCCCAGGATGCCGGAGACCGCATCTTCCAGCCACATATGCAGCTTCGGGCTGACGGGCATGCCCTCCCCGGCATATTCGATGGCCGGGGCAAAGATCGTCTCTGCCGGCAGCGTCCCGAAGCGTTCCAGCGCCTCAAACCAGCCATCGACGGCGCCGGGCACATTGATGGAGAGCGGTCCGCGAGCGGGAATGCGGCGCAGCCCTTGCGCCGCGAAATATGCGGGAGTCATACCCTCCGGTGCACGCCCGCTGCCATTGAGGGCATAGAGCCGCTGCGTTTTTGCTTCCCAGATGAGCATAAATACGTCGCCACCTGCGGAGCACATCGCGGGATAAACTACGGTCATAGCGACATTGGCGGCGAGGGCTGCATCGATAGCATTACCGCCCCGGGCCAGCATAGAGAGGCCGGCCCGCGTAGCAAGGTAGTGAGCGGCTGCGACCATGCCACGGGTGCCCAGGACCGGCTGTTCGGAGAGCATGATAGGGAACTCCCTTCCTTCAAAGGTGCAGATTGATGTCCTGGTAAGTATTATACAATAGTTTCGACGCCGGCTTTCAACTCTGCCCCGGACGGCTCAGTGCCTGCGGCAAGGGATCTGCATAGTTACGGCAGATCTATTTCTGCGGGTAGAGAAATGCTCTGTAGCGCTCTTCGGCTGCCGCAAAGGCGCTCTGTTCGGCGGCGTTCAGGGGAGTGAAGAAGGTGGGAGCAACAATGGCTGCATCCTTTTTCAAGGTGGCTTTCCATGTGCCGGCAATCTGACCATCGATAAGAATTGTGCGGTTAGAGAGGATGTCGCCACGTCCGCCTGGCTTATGTACCTGCGACTCGTCAAATATCGCGCTGCGATCTGTGTAGCTAACGATGTATTCGTCAAAATTCGGCAGCAGGTAGACCGTCGGGGATGGATCCTTTACGGATGGTGTAGATGGGGGGAGCCAATAGGTCTGGCCGTCTATCTCCTCGTGTATGAACTGAGAGCCGACCATCGCAAGACCAGCGCGAGCGTCGGCTGCGGTCAGACTCGACCACCACACGAAATCTTGCAGCGTCGCGGGACCGTGGCTCATGAAATAGCGGCTGGTGAGACGTGCCAGAGCTTCCTCGCGATCTATGGTTTCGGCCTGTGGTGCCCGCTCATCAAGTAGAGCGTAGGTGAATTGCTTGCCCCGTCTCGCGCCACTACAGATGATCCCGTCCAGCTCGGCGCGCATGATGATGTAGCCGAAGCGCAGTAAGTCTCCGGTCTCGATGCCAGCATGGTTGAGCGCGGACCGCAGTTCCTGACGGGTGAGCTGCTTGCCGCCCCGCAATGCCTCTGCCAGCGCGGCGTTGCTGCGAGCGAAGATAGCATCGTCTAATCCGGCCTGGCGATAATAATAGGCGTTCAATGCATTGACGCGTGGAGCGGTAAGGGCGAGCATCCAGCGAATAGCGGCGGGCGAGACGAAATGCCAGGTGGGCCGCAGGATATGGGTGCGCAGAATGGCGCCATCGGCCATAGCCTGCTCGATATCGTCGTCGGTGGCGCCCGGCAAACGCAGTCCCACCGCCCACTTTGCCGCCCCGTAGTCCTGGGCCTGGACAGCGCCCAGCCATTGTACCACCGCTTCTGGCGTATCGAAGCTTCTCTCGTTTTGTCTGGTGATGAGCTGGTTGTAAAGCCGCTGCTGTGCGATGCCCAGATCTGGCATGGTAGCTCCTCTCTTGCTGGCTTGACGTGTCTACGTCTTCAGTATACTCTAGAAGGAGGACGGAATCAGCCCTTCTTTGAGAGAAAAGAACTAATGAACGCTATGTGCATGTTTTTGTGCGCCTGCGGCATACCTGGGAGGTGAAGATTACGGGCACAGCGCCGTAGGCGCTGTGCCCGTAATCTTCACCTCCCAGCGAACCGCGCAGCGGTGAGTAGTCAGCAAGACTTGCAAATGGTGTTAATGAGATTGCGGAAAGCGAAGAGAGATCATGTATCATCCTACCAGTCGTGTGCTCACCGTGCTCGAATTGCTGCAAGCCAGGCCATCTATCACTGGCCCGGAGCTGGCTGCTCGCCTGGAGATGGATGTACGCACAGTACGGCGCTACATTACGCATCTTCAGGATGTCGGCATTCCAATCGAATCAAACATTGGGCGGCATGGCGGCTATCGGCTGCGTCCTGGCTTTAAGCTGCCGCCGCTGATCTTTACGGAAGAGGAAGCGACGGCAATCATGCTGGGTTTGCTGGCAAGCACATGGCTGGAGATCGAACAATCGCAGGCTGCCATCGAAGGAGCGCTGGCAAAGGTTTCGCGCGTGCTGCCGCTGCCGGCGCGAGAACGCCTGCAAGCTGTTACCTCACACCTGGTCCTCTTTCCGCACGATCAGCAGGCGCGGCCCGATGCCTCTCTGCTGATCGAGCTGAGCGGCGCTATTCACTCCTCGCAGCGCGTCGCCGTCGACTATCGCTCGCATCGCCAGGAGGTCACACACCGCAAGGTTGAGCCGTATGGCATTACCGGCTGGAAGGGGCACTGGTACCTGACCGGCTACTGCTGCCTGCGGCAGAGCTACCGTACCTTTCGGCTGGACCGCATTCAGCGGGTCCAGGTCCTCGACGAGACTTTTGAGAAAGCGGAAGGGTTCGATTATGAGGCGTTTGTGAAGGAGAGATATAAGTCGAGCGGCATGCAGATGGAGATCGAGTTTCAGGCAGACATGGCTACTGTGCAGCAGCGAATCACGGCGTTGTATGGAACACTGACGCCCACTCCAACGGGGGTACTGCTGCGGGAGCAGTACGATGATGTAGAGAGCATGGCGCGCTATCTGATGGCAATCAATCTTCCATTTGTTGTTCATCACCCACCAGAATTGCGTGAAGCGCTGCGGCGGCTGGGAGAACGGATGATTCAGATGGCGAGTGTGCTGCCCGCTGATGACATCTCATCTGGGCACGGAGAAGAGAATGACAAGGATGACGACGTGTAGGAGGGTGAAAAGGGCGAGCAGCCACATGATCCAGGAGAATTCTCGCTGGAATGCTCGCTGCTCGCGTATAGAGGTGTTTGCGTAGGCGCCGGGCGAGCGCTCGGCGGCAACGAGACCCATGGCGATGCGCAGGCGCACCGGTGAGCGTATAGAGGAACGGCGCATCTCCGCGAGCAGCGCCGCGTGGCAGCGCTGGCAAAGCACCCATTCCTGGCGCGGCTCCGGCGCGTCCTCCGGCTCTTTGAGAGCGGTGCGACGAAACCAGATAAAGCTCGTGCAGATAGAACAGCGCATGCGTTTGTACCAGCGCCCCCTCTGCCCTGTTTCTCGCCGGGGAGTGCCTGTTACATCATTTCCTGGTAACATAAAGCCGTTCGCTCGCTGTCTCCTCCATGTGGGCCTGCCTGGTTATCGGCAGAAGGGAGGACTCTTATTGCTCGCGTCACACGAAACTGTACAGCAGAACAGTACCAACATTGTATCATATAGATCGTAATATGTCTGCGCTATTGCCATAATCTTTCAGGGCTGTTGCAAAGTCCCTGGTTGCCCCCTTCGGCGGGAGGAAGCGAGGGCACCTCGCGCTCCGGCAAGGGGCGGCCGCCCCTTGCATCCTCATCTTTCCGCCATAGCTTCCTCATTTCTGCACTGGTTGTAAGCAGTTCGTCCAGCGTCCCTTCTGCCTCGATCCTGCCATCCTTGAGTACGATGATGTGATCGGCGCGGCGCAGCGCGGCGCGACGGTGCGAGACTGCCAGGCAGGTCACATCATCCCGTTCAAAGATGCGTTCCCACAGGGTACGTTCGGTCTCGACATCAAGAGCGCTGGACAGGTCATCGATCACCAGCAACTCGGCGGAGCGTACCAGCATGCGCGCCGCCGCTGTGCGCTGTACCTGACCGCCTGAGAGCTTGACGCCGCGCGTTCCCACCGGCGTCTCCAACCCTTTCTCCAACGCCTGCACGTCGTGATCCAGGACAGCGCCGCGTATGGCTGCGGCCAGGGCAGCGGGATCGCCGGGGCGTCCCAGCAAGATGTTCTGCTTGAGCGTCTCGCTGAACAGGCGCGGCACCTGCGCCGTGTATGCCGCACGGGGCGGCACAAGGAAGGAAGCCGCATCGTCCACGGCGTGACCGTTCCATCGGATCTCACCCGCATCTTTGGGCAGCAAGCCCAGGAAGGTCTGTAGCAGGGTTGTCTTGCCGCTGCCTGTACGCCCCGTCACCACCGCCAGGGTGCCGCGTGGCAGGCGCAGGTCTATCCCGGCGATCCCGCGCCCCGACTCTGGATGGCGGTAGGTCAGCCCGCGCGCTTCTATCAGGATCAATCGATCCGCTGCGCCCTTCGTCGATTGCGGCACCGCAGGCAGGGGACCGTGCAGGTAAAGGGGAGTATGCGCCACCAGCGCATCGGGCTGAACATCGCCCTGCAAGGCGTGCAGGCGTGCGAAGGCGACGCCTGTCTGCCGGTAGCGCGCCAGAAATCCGCCAAGTTCGGTAATGAAGTCGGCGATGATGCCCAGGTAGGTGACAAAGAGGGCAAAGTCGCCCACTGTCAGGCTGCCGCCGCGCAGGTTGTTGGCGGCCAGCAGCATGATCAGACCGGTGCCCACGCTTACCGCGTTGGACGTGATAGCGTTCAAGGTCTGCGTCGCCAGGCGATCAGCCAGCATAGCGCTGCGGCGCCGCTCGTTCAGGCGGCGGAGGCGCGCCACGATGCGCTCCTCGGCATTAGCCGCCTGAATCGTCTGTACCGCCGCCAGGATATCGCCGATGGCCCCCGTGACCTGGCTGGTGGCCTGGCTGCTGGCTGCCCGGTAGCGCTCCAGCACGGCGCTCGCCCTCCGCGTGATGAGCGCTGCGACTACAAGGGGCAGGATGATGACCAGCGTCATGAAGGCATCGATACGCAGCAGCACCACGAAAGCTACCACGGCCAGCAAGCCCTGTCCCGCAATCTCGTCGCTCCAATCCACAGCGTCCTCGGCCTCATAAGCGTCGTCGCGGAAGCGGCTGATGGTTTCGCCGATAGAATACGGCAGCGCCCGGGCGCCAGGTCGTTTCAGGATATGTCGCAGCAGGTTGAGTCGCAGCAGCCCACTCATCGTGAAGCGCATGAGGATTTCGACAAGGCCGGCGCTGAGCATCAGAGCTACGCGGCTCACTGCCAGCGCCACCAGCAGCAGGATCAGTCCCGTCGTGCCCATCGATACATGTGCCTGTCCGGTGAGCGTATCGAAGAAAGCGCGAGCGATCAGCCCCGCCAGCAGTTCCAGGAAACCGAACGTGCCCCACAACAGCGCATGGAGCAGGTAGAGCCAGGGCCTGTAGCGGACCATTTTCAGCAGGTAACGCCAGGTTGGGATCGACTTCATAAACGAGAGACCTCCGTCGTTTCGACGCGCAGCAATTCGGCAAAGCGCGAAGCGGGATCGGCAGCCAGGACAGGTCGCGGCCCGTGCTCACGCACCTGCCCGTCCTCCAGAACAAGAATATCATCGGCGTAGGCGAGCGTATCCAACCGGTGTGCCACGATGATGCCGGTACGTCCCTGGATCATCCGGCCCAGCGCTGTATGTACCAGCCGATCTGTGGCCGGATCCAGGCGAGAAGATGGCTCGTCCAGGATCACCAGGTCGGGATCACGCAGCAGGACGCGCGCGCATGCCAGCACCTGCGCCTGCCCGGCAGAGAGTGCGGCGGAGCCGGGCAGAAGCAGGGTATCCAGCCCGCGCGGCAGTTCCCGCAGCCAATCAGCCAGGCCCACGGCTTCCAGCGCGGCGCGAATCCTCTCATCCGGCACGCAGTCATCGAATAGCGTCAGGTTATCGCGAACACTGGCCTGGAAGATCTGCACCTCCTGTGTGACCAGGCCGATGCGGGCACGCACTGCTCTACATTGGACCTTCCGCAGGTCCACACCCCCCAGACGCACAATACCAGCCTGTGGATCATGGAAGCGCAGGAGGAGCCGTGTCAGCGTCGTCTTCCCGCTGCCTGTGTGCCCCACCACACCGAGTACACGGCCCGGCGAGAGCGTCACGCTGACTTCGCGCAGGACCGGGGCGTTCTCCACGTAGCCGAATGATACGCCGTCAAACTCCACAGATAGCGGGCCTGGCGGAAGAGCGATGCCAGGGCCATCGGTAAGGCGCGGCTTCATACTCAGGAGCGCCTCGACACGGGCTATGCTTGCGTCCGCCTGCTGCAAGTCCTGCACTTCGTTGCGAAGCTGCTCGGTTGGCTGGCTTAGCATCACGGCGCACTGAAAAATCAGATAGACGGTGCCGATAGTCAATGTGCCGGCCTTGAAGAGCAGGGCGCTCAGGGCAAAGGAGACCGCCATACCGAGTGCGAACAGCCCGAGACTGGTGGCCCGCATGCCGTAGCCCCACATCTGCGCTCTGCGTGTCACAGCCAGCCACCAGCGCATCACCTCGGCGCAGCGGCGCAGTACAAATGCGCCAGCCCCACTGGACCGGATATCCTCCAGACCTGCCAGGTATTCGCCCAGGAAGCCATAGAAGTCGGCGCTGGCCTGGCGCTCCGCTGCCCAGGAAGGGGTGGCAACGGCGCGGATACGGAACATGCCTATCAGAGCCAGTGCAACAAAGGCGCTCATTACGAGGCCGATCCGCCAATCCACGTGGTAGAGCAGCCCGAGTACGCCCAGCAGCAGGAGGCCGTTGCCAGGTACATAGACCACGAACCGTGAGAAGAAGCGTGCCAGCGTGGTCACGTCACCATCCACGCGCTCGATCAGCTCGCCTGGCGTATGGGCCGTATGAAACGTGGCATCCAGCCGCAGCAGATGGGCAACGAGGTCGACGCGCAGCGCGTTGGTGGCCGCCCAGCTCACATTTTCGGCCACGCAGGTTTCGGCTACTGCCATTCCCTGTCCCGCGAAGGCCAGGCCCATAGTCAGCAGCGCCAGGACAATAAGACCGCGCAAGTCGCCGCCCGAAGTGGCCTGATCGATGAAGCGACTTGTAACCAGCGGGGCGATTACCTGCACACACATGGTGCCGCAGAGGATCACAGCGAGCAGGCTCATCCGCAGCCATTGGGGCCGCAGGTAGTGGACCAGCAGCCGCCAGTATCGTTTAAGCTGAACATACATAAATTGGTATTCTTTCCTTCGCTCGTCAGCGTTGTCAATGCATTTTGCAGAACATGAGCATATAAGGTATGCGAATGCAGGATTTCTGCACAGCAGGGATAGAAGTTAGCCCACGATGCAGTGAGGCTATAGATGGTGGAGTGTGGTGATGCTGGGCGGAAGTCAATGCAGCGCTGCTGATGAGCAGGCGAGCAAAAGTAGCCCTACGAGGCGAAGTGGGCTGGTTGTGAAGAGCGAAAGGAAAGCTACAAGAGAAGAGTATCTTTCTGTAGTCTGCCGAAACAAGAGTATAGTCGTATTTTATAAGCGCGAAATCAAAGCGATATCCGCAGGGAAACGACCATGCTCAGTTACAGACACAACTCACTTCGCCAGCAACACCTTTGCTGTAACCCTGGACATAATAGTTGACACCTCCATAAACAAGATGAGAAAATAATAACCTCAACCTGCCCAAAAGTCAAGCAGGCGAGCGCCACAGCAGGGCTATGTAATTCTCCCCACCCCGCGCCCCGCAAGGGGACTGCCACCCCCTTGACCCCCGCTTCTGACGAGCATTAAATAGCCCTGGCGCCGCAGGCGCTTGCCTTTTATCTGTTATGTTGTGGAAAGGCGCGAAGCGCCTTTCCACAACATAACAGATACCCCCTTGCGCGGCGGAGCCTCGCGCACATCCAGCGAGAGAAGGCTATGGTACAATGGGACAGTCGCAATTTGTGATCTGTCTTATCAGCATAAGAGAGAATGAGGACCCATGCTGTTTTCCTATAGCCATTTTATGCTACATAACGGTTCCCTACGCACTGATGTATATATGGTCTGGAAATGCGCTTCGCGCATTTCCAGACCATATATACATCAGTGCGAGCGCCGCAGGCGCGAGCAAGCGATGATGCCGGGAAGAAGAATCCTCTGAGAAAGGACATTGCAAATAATTATGCATTATGGGGTCTATATGCCCAACTTTGGCCCCTATGGGGATGCGCGCGTTCTGGCCGATCTGGCGCATGAGGCGGAGGAGGCAGGCTGGGATGGATTTTTCATCTGGGACCAGGTATCGAAGACCACGCTGACACCAACCTTCGATCCGATGGTCGATCCCTGGGTGGCGCTGACGGCGATAGCGCTGCGCACACGCACAATTCGTCTGGGGCCGCTCGTTGCCGCGATGCCGCGTCGTCGCCCGTGGGTGGTCGCTCGTGAAGCAGTTTCGCTCGATCATCTATCCGGGGGGCGATTGAGCCTGGGGGTCGGATCCGGAGGCGGCTATTTCGACTTCGAGGCGCTGGGCGAGGCCACGGAGCCTGAGAAGCTGGCAGCGCTGCTGGACGAGGGGCTTGAGGTGCTGACCGGACTATGGAGCGGCGAGCCGTATCACCATGAGGGAACGTATTACCATATCAAGGAGGCGCAATTTCTGCCGCGTCCACGCCAGTTGCCGCGCATTCCCATCTGGATAGCGGGGATGTGGCCCGCGAAGGCGCCCTTGCGCCGCGCTGCTCGCTGGGATGGTGTTGTCCCCATTGGACGCGACCTGCCACTGACTGCGATGCTCACGCCTGCACAGATGCGCGAAATAGTCAGTTTCGTTGCATCTCAGCCAGGGTACAGCCCGCCGTTCGATGTCATCCACTCGGGGATCACCGGTGGCACAGATGCCGCGCTTGATCGCGAGGTCGTTGCAGCATATCAGCAGGTTGGCGTCACGTGGTGGATGGAGAAGATCGTGCCCGAGCGCTGGGGAAGCTGGACCAGCTGGCCCCTTGAAGCGATGCGTGCGCGGATCCGGCAGGGGCCGCCAGGGAAGCCTTAAGGATAAGGGAAATAGCGAGATCACCGCTGACACGAACTTCTTATAGTCATAGACTATTACAGTACAACACGGAACGGATAGTAAATCAACACCATGAAAGCTGCCGATATTGCCGTTATTTACCAGGATCACTATTTGCTCATTGTTAACAAACCGCCCGGCGTGGTCATCCATCCAACCTATAAGCATGCGGATAATACGCTCTGGGACGCATTGTTGGAATATACGAGGCTGCAAGGCGGCGATGATTGGCGGCCTCCCGCCTTGCCCGACGATCCGGGGTGGAAGCTCGCTCCGCCGGATGTGCAGGTAATGCTGCGGGAGAAACGCATGCAGCGTATCTGGAAAGAGGAGGGGTTGCTGGCACGTCCCTCGCTGCTGCATCGTCTGGATAAAGATACATCGGGCGTTGTTGCGCTGGCCCGTACCGAGCGCGCGCGTCGTCACCTTGTGCGGCAGTTTGAAGATCATAGCATTGTGAAGCGCTATCTCACTGTCGTACAGAAAGGCGTCCCCGACTGGTGCCGGCCTCGCGCTACCTTCAAGGTGACGCGTCGCAGCGATGGTAGTGTGACTGACGCTGCGGCGATATTTTCACCGCCATATGAAGAATATCTGCTTGACGGCCCCTTGAGCCGCGATCCCGATGATCGGCGCCGCTGCCTCGTAGCCGCCGGGGGCCAGACCGCAATAACGGTGGTGAAGGCGCTGGCTAGCGACGGGGGCTTTACACTGCTCGAAGCGCGCCCGGTGACCGGGCGCACGCACCAGATCCGCGCGCATCTTGCCGCACTGGGCTATGCCATTGTTGGCGATAGCACCTACGCGCCGCCCGCTGCGCCGGGCACGCCGCAGGCCGCGCTCGCGCGCCAATTTCTGCACGCGCACAGCCTGACCCTGCGGCGCTATCCAGAGAACGACCTGTGCACTTTCGTTGCACCCCTCGCGCCTGATCTGCTGGTATGGTTGAAACAATGCTTTCCTATAGCCATTGGAATATTACTTCCCACACCTCCAACAATCTGACGCCAGCCTGCCAGAAACAGCTTTTCAGAGAACAACTTTAATCTGTTTCAGCGATATTCCCTGGGATCCAGCTACCGATACCAATACATCCTCATTGCAGGAAGATTGTCTTTCCTCACAAAATCAGGTATGCTTTGTTCCGCAGATTTATTTTTAAAGATGGAGGATACGATGTCACCAGAAGAGCAGCGCTTAAGCCGCGCGGATTTGTTAGCCGCTCTGGAGAAAGGATGGAGACACTATCTGCCAAAATTGAGGGAGCTATCGGAGGAGGAACAGGCTCGTTACGCCCGGGAACAGGGATTTGCCCGTATTGAAGATGTGATCGCGCATATCTTCGGCTGGTGGGAGCTATCGATGCAGCGGACGCTCCAGATCCTGAGCGGCCACGAGGTCCCTATGGTAAACGATATGGATGAGATTAATGCTGAGATAGTCGAACGCTTCAAGCATTGGACGCGTGCAGATATCGAGGAGAGGTTCACAGCGGCGCTGGCAGCCTTCGAACAATTTCTTATAGACTTGCCAGAAAAAGCGCTTGAGAATAACCACATTCACCTCTGGCTGAGCATCGACGCCATTGACCACTACGAAGCTCACCGCCTGCCCAATGGGCCACAACTACCAGGAGCGTAGGCAAAGATGCAGGCACAGTACCCACCCGATAGCGGCTCCCTTGCCGGACTCAGGCCGGAAGAGAAGAAAAAACGCCTGGACGCGATGGTCAGGCTCTGGCAGCGCGATAGCGAGCGCCGCCTGGAACGTGAAGGGCAGCAGGCGTTCATTACCGCTTTGGGCCTGGACGAGTACCGCTACTCCGTCTGGCTGCGTTTCCCAGAGTGGGAGCGCTCCGCTGCCGTGGGACAGGTCGTCACCCTGCGACAGCCACAGCCCGGCGCCCCCGCCACCCCCACGCTCTTCAGCCTGTGGCGGCGCGACCCGCTCTTGAAGAAGATGCCCGATTGGAAGACGCAGCTGCCCAACGAGACCGTCTTCAATATCATTGTGCGTATCACACCCGGCGGGCTGGGCGAAGGGAGCAAGTGGGCGGTGATGATGCCCAGGGAGATGATCCCGCGCTACAGACCGGGCTGGCCGACGCAGCGAGAATGGATAGCATGGACCGGCGCCTTCGACTGGCTCTCCATCGCGGTCGGCTTCATCCACGCCCTGCTCGATTCGCTCTAGTATGCTCAACATGCCGCTCTCACCAGACGCCTCCCGAACTCTACATGAGCTTCACAACGGCATCGAGAGTAGAAACGCTTTGTAGTTCTGTACCCGGCTTTCTAGCCTCAACACAGGCTCTATGCTTAACGATCCTTGCCCTACCTCCAGTCGGCCAGGAGCGCCTGCGCTGCATTATGCCCCGGCGCGCCCATGACGCCACCGCCAGGATGGACGCCGGAGCCACAGAGATACAGCCCGGCAATCGGCGTGCGGTAGCGGGCGCACTCCAGCGTGGGCCGCAGCGAGAAGATCTGATCGGGCGTAATCTCGCCGTGGAAGATATTGCCGTTGGGCATGCCATAGCGCTGCTCGATATCGACAGGGCTGAGCACCTGGCGATAAAGGACGGCATCAGCGAAGTTGGGCGCGAACTCGGTCAGCGTCGCAATGATGCGGTCCGCCATCTCATTTTTCACCGAATCGGACCACTCGCGCCCTTTCAGATGGTAAGGAGCGTACTGGCAGAACATCGAGATGGTATGGTAGCCCGGGGGAGCAACCGATGGATCAGTAGCAGATTGCATGTAGGCTTCGATATAGGGCCGCTTTGAAAGTTCTCCGCGCATGGCATCTTCATACGCCTCCTGCACCCAGTCGGGCGTCGGGCTGACCTCGCACGAGCCAGCATGCTGCAAACCCGGCGCTGCACCGGGCAGGCAGGTGAAGCTCGGCAGTTCTTTCAAGGCAATATTAATTTTGATGACCGCGCTCTCGGTCTTGAAGCGTGAGATGCGGTGCAAGAAATCCTGATCCAGCCCCGCATCGGCGCAGAACTGCAAGAAGGTGCGTTTGGGATCGGCGTTGGAGAGTACAGCCCTGGCACGCAGTTCCTCTCCATCCTCCAGGCGTACACCCTCCGCGCGCCCATCGTGAACCAGCACCTTCGCTACCCGCGCGTTCGTGCGGATAACAGCCCCGTGCGCCTCGGCGGAGGCGGCCATCGCGAAGCTGATGCGACCCATGCCGCCGCGCACATAGCCCCACAGGCCCTTCTGGCCGTTAACTTCACCGAGCATATGATGCCACAGCACATAGACCGAGCCGGGCGTCTTCGGCCCGAGAAAGCTCCCGATCACGCCCTGTCCCGCGAACGCCGCCCGCAAATAGTCGGACTCGAAATAGTCGGCAAGCATATCGTAGAGATTGCCGAACATCAGGTAGCGGTAGATCTCTTCATCTTCGCCCCGGAAGCGGGCGGCAAGATCGGCAACCGACGGCGGCTCCTCCAGCAAAATCGGATTGAGGATCTCAGATGCACGCTCGAAAAACCGCAAGAAGCGCGGATAGGCTTCGGCATCGTGCGCGGAGAAGCGGCGGATACCCTCTACGGTCTTCTCTGTGCTGGCACGGATGAATAAATAGTTACCATCCTGGAAGGGCACAAACATCTGCGGATCTTTGACATAGGCATCAAAGCCATAGCGATGCAACTCAAGATCGCGAATAATCTCCGGACGCAGCAAGCTCACGACATAGGCACAGGGCGACATTGTAAAACCCGGGAACGGCTCCTCAAGCGTGCAGGCGCCGCCAACGCGATCTCGCTGCTCTAAGACCAGGACCCTCTTGCCCGCGCGGGCTAAATATCCGGCCGCAACCAGGCCGTTATGTCCGGCGCCGATGATGATTACGTCAAATAGATCACTCTGCTTCGCCATACGTGCGTGCTCCTTCTGAAAAGTAGATACAACGGGGCCTGAGCACAGTATAGCATACAGCGCAGATAGATCCCGGTAGGCCGGGTACACCGGCCCACCGGAACATTGCTTACTTCACCGATGGCGGTGCGGGGAACACGCGGCGCACTCGGCCGCGCAGGCGCGCGACCAGCCACCCGATCAGGGCTACAGGAATGAGGTAGACGCTGAAAGCGAGCAGCCAGATGATGAAGGTAATCAGGCCCTGGCCGAAGGCCAGCGACGCCGCGAAAGCATCATGGAATACCTGACCGATACTCCACCCGGCGGGCGGCGGCGGCGGAGGAGCAACCTCTACTGGCTGCAAGGAAACCTCAACGGTATAAAACGCAACCTGGGATTTGAGCGAGTCGAGATGCCCCTCGATGTCCTCGATCTGTCCCTCGATGTCTGTCAGTCGCTGGTCTATCGAAAGAATATCGCCCATCGCCTGCGCATGGGCCATCAGGTCAAGCAGCCGCGATTGCTCGGCCCGCAGGTTCCTGAGACGAGAGGTCGTATCAACATAATCGTTGGTGACATCCTGCACGGACTCGTTGAAGGCTGTGAGCCGGCCGCCATGCTGGCGCGCGTAGTCTCGCAGGTAAGAGTAGACCAGCGGATAGAATTTAGCCTCCACAGAGAAGGCCATCGATATGCTGTAGAGATTGTTACCGGCCTGCTCATAATCGGTGCCAGCCGATGACGAAAGGGGATCGGTCTGGCTGATCCAAGCCTGCAAGTCATCGGCAACCTTTGTGGTATCTTTGACGCTCATACTGACCTTGAGCGTCTTGATGAGGTACTGCGGCGTGGCGACAGTGGATTGGGTGTTGCTGCCCAGCTTATGGGGAGCTTGAACGGAAGTAGAGCCATTGGAGGGTGCCGAGGCAGATGCGCCGTTGTAGCCCGTTCCAGCGGCGCTACGAGCGACGCTGTACTGCTGGGAGGGACCCGGCGCTGTTGAGGTGCTGGCAACATTCATTGTACCGGCCCCACAGGCGGCGCAGAGAAGTGCCAGCAGTATAAGGCTACTTAGCCAGAGGGTACGCCGCCTGCCTTTGATCCATCGGTGTAGCATTGATTTGCTCCTTCATGCACAGGTTTGTTCTGATTTTAAGAATATGAACCATGAGATAGCGCACATAGAGTAGAAGAAGGCTTTACTGCGCCGCGTGGGTAGAGATGCGCTATCTCTGCTACTAAGATGACGATGGGCGGGGATCAATAGTTCCCGATACTGAACCCTCCCGATCAAGAGCCGGAAGCCTGGTCCCCTGTCATCCTTCGCTGCTGCTCAGGAGGACAGGGATGATGACTTTACCGATTGTGGTATTCCCCTACGGACGCAAAGGGTACGCCCTATTAACCGGTTCGTTCAGGGAAGCGGCGGCTCGGCACTGGGAGCGGGGAGTTCGAGCGAATCGCAATAGTCGGTGCATCGCAGAGCAGGCTGCTTGCTATCGGGCTGATACCACCAGAGGCGCTGTATAGCATCCTTCTGCCCGGCTGTCCAGTGGAAGCTAATATCGCCGAGATTGTTGTAGCCAACGATCATCGTTCCGGCCTTCCATTTGCGCAGCAAGCCCTCGTAGTTAAAGAGAACATCGACCAGGTGATTCTTCCGCTTTTCCAGTTCGCGCTCGAGTTGGTCGGCTCTGTGTGCGGCTCTATGGCGCAGCGCATGCGCGGGATACACTACGAGATCGCGCGGCTGCCGGTAAGACAGCCGCTGGTGTCCATGCTGCCTGAGCAGCGCTTGCCTGATATTACGCACAGCCTCACCGACGAGCGAGAGTATGCCGAGAGCCAGACGCACAGGCTTGAGCGAGAAATTGGCAACGTGCTCGCGCGCTGATATCTCCGGCGCAGCCTCACCAGCAGGTGCGGGATAGAGCGTGTTGCGCAGGTAGCGCAGGCGGTAACTGCGGTCCGGCGGCATCCTGCTAAATGCTCCCTTTTCCCACCCCGTGGCCGGCAGCACGACCTCATATGGCGAGCGGGAGGCGGCGATCATGCGTGGCAGCGACCACCAGAACTGGTAGAGCCGTCTGTGGATCAGGGTGTGTATATAGCGGGTGAAGCGGTGGTGATTGCCGGAGACGAGATCCCAGGCGAAGTAGGCGATGGATCCGGCCTGTCGCCGCAGTATGCGCAGCAAGCGCGGATAGCCGATGGCGAGCACAGGGATCTGCGAGCCAGCCCCCTCGTTGCAGAGCGGGCTGGAGGTATAATTGATCAGCCTTGCCGTCTTCCGGGTATGCAGATCCCAGTACTCCATGCTCGCGCCAAAGGCGTAATGTACATCGCCGGCGAGGAACACGACGCGCCGCATTGCGCTAACCGTTTTGAGGAGATGCTGGAAGGTTCCCCACTCCAGTGCCCAGGCTTCGCGGTCATAAGAATAATTGTCCTTGATACGCCAGTGGCTCCAGAACTGGACGTTCTCGACAAAATCGATGCCGATCACAGGCGTGGCCGAGATAATCACGCTGACATCAACGTCCTCGCGCACGTTAGCGGCCAGTTGTGCGTGCATAGCGGCGGGCGAGAGCAGGCCGGGAAAGTCGTCCGGCGCGTGATAGAGACGATGGGTCCGTGTATCCATCACAATCACCTGGTAGCGCGGCGCGGCATAGCTATAGTACCAGCGCAGTGCCTGCTGCGGCACCTGCATCTGGCCATCCTCCAGGCCGAGCGGCATGCCTATGGTATGCTCGATGACGGCCACACGCGCATCCGTCTCCTGACCACGCCAGCCGTCGAGCGCAGTGAGCAGCAGCCCACCCTGCTCACCGGCGAACTGCCGGGGTGTGTTGCCCCATGCCTGAAAGACTGCGTAGGCCAGCAGCGCATTGCGAATAATGCGCCTGCCCAGCGGGTTGAAAATCACGCGCTGGCACCATGCCCCGTCGAGATACCAGTCGTCAGTCACCTCGTGATCGTCGCAGATCATGTAGGTGGCAATGTTCGCCAGGGCGCGTCGCACCCGGGGCAGCGTGTCGCAGAAGCGGTAGAGATGCACCAGCATCTCATCGTAATGTCCGGCAGCTTTATCTCTGGTATACGTGTCGGGAGAGTTCCGCCAGCACTCCTCAAAGGTCGGCAAATCATCCGGCCAGAGCATATCCGACCAGGCAAACAGATACATTGCCACATACTCGTTCAAAGCCAGCAAATGGTTCTGTGCCGTCGTGGTAGTGAAGGCAGCATGGTTGCGAACCAGATCGCTACGACTGGAGGGCGGAAACGAGCGCGCGGGTGCATCGACCAGGGGCAGCCTCTCCTCGACATTGCCAGAGAAAAGGAAAGTGCCCGCATCGATCAGCGCATAGAGCAGAGGAGCAGCAACGTCATCGGCATAGATCTGGTCGCCGGTCAAAAAGAGTTGCTGTGGGCGTCCTTCGTCCCGCCGGATAGCTGTCTCCAGCAGTGCATCGAGGGCGGATAGAGCTTCACGTCCCTCGCCGTGCGGCTTGCGACACGAGCCGTGAATGATTCTGACGCGGTTAAGATCCTGGGGCGGCAGGATGAAGCCGGGCAGGGGCTGGCCCGGATAGCAGAGGCGCGCCAGAGGATCGGCGGCAGCGGGATCGTCAACCAGCACGCCGGGCGTGTAGAGCCGCTCCGCCGGTGCTGCCTCGCTCACATTGCCATCGAGCGGAAGGAAGAACACATCATACCAATAGCTTTCGCCCCAGGTCAGCTTCTCATCCTGCGACCTGGCATGAGCCGTCACCGCGACCACATGCAGGTGATCGCCCAGGCGCACCGTGCTGCGCGTCCCCTCCATGCGCGGCACAGGCGCCCCGGTGGCATCACGCGCGTAAACTCGCAACGTCACCAGCCTCGGCTCTTTCAGCGCCAGCCAGACCGTTGCGGATTCCGGCTCCACGCGCCGCACAATTGGTCCGGCCAGGATCAACGGCAAAGCAGCAAAACGTTCGGCCAGCGGTACCCAGGCCATACGGTAGATCCCTCCTCCTGAATATCACATGTTACTCTCAGTGTAGCGCTCCATCCTGCCGGATGCAAGGCGTAGCAAACGTCTCGCAAGCCCTCGCTTACCCCCCGGGCCAGCCGTTTAGCACGGCGGAGTGGAAGCGCACCGGGAAAGAGACCCACGTCCATGCAGCCGCACGGGGGCACGGCGCGTTATAATTAAATGGAGGCGGCTTAAAGGTCGACTCTGGCCGAAACGCTTCTAAACAGAAGTACTAAATTCATTATTGGAGCCTGTGAACATGAGGAGACTGCGCGCGGCACGCAAATATCTGGCAGCGCTAAACACCCGCCTCATCCTCGTCGCGTGCTGTACAGCTCTGCTGCTCTCCGGCAGCGCCGGGCCGGCATTCGGCCACATCTCAACTCCGTCGCCCCGGCGTACCCACACTGCCTCGCCAGTCATCGTTCAGCCCGCGCAGGCCGGGGCAAGCCCGGAGGATAGCGGGCCTCAGCCATCGATGGCACAACTCAGAACAGTGCAGAGAATCATGGAAGGCATGTCGCTGGACCAGAAGCTCGGCCAACTGCTGATCGTCGAATACCTGGGAAACAGCTACCAGGACAGCGGACTACAGTATATGATAAAGCAGCAGTTTGTTGGCGGTTTCATGTACCAGGAAAGCAACCACAACTTCGACGCGCCTTATAACACCGAGAGCAGCGTCAACGCCTTCTCGCAAGAGGCCATGACCGACGCCGCTGTTCCTCTGCTCATTGCCACCGACCAGGAAGGGGGCCTCGTCAACCGGCTCTACACCTTTCATGGTGATCTTCCCTCAGCGCAGGACATGGCAGCCAGCGGAGATCCGCACGTAGCCTTTGTGCAGGGAGCGCAAGATGCCCAATGGCTGGCGGATCTGGGTATGAACGCCGATCTCGCCCCGGTTGTCGACGTACACACTGTCAACCCCCCTATCCTGGAGACGCGCATGTTTGGCAGCGACCCACAAACAGTTGCCGCCTACGCCGGAGCTTTCCTCGACGGACTACAGGAAAACGGCATCGCAGGCTGCCTCAAACATTTCCCCGGGCTGGGTGCGATCACCTCCGATCCGCACAGTGGACTGCCGGTGGTCAATCGCAGCATGACCGAACTGGAGAAGATAGACCTTGCACCCTACCGGCTCCTGATTTCGCAGGAGCATCCCGCGATGATTATGGCTACTGACGTACTCATGCCTGCCATCGATCCCACGCTGCCCGCCGAGCTATCGCCGAAGGCTATCGACGGCATATTGCGCGGCGAACTGGGATACAACGGCGTCGTCATTACCGATGGTCTCTATATGAGCGGCATCAGCGATCAGTGGACGTTGAGCCAGGCTACGGTGCTGGCAGTTGAGGCCGGAGACGACCTGATCGAAGGCCCATTTACCCCCGATCAGGTATCAGCGGTAGTTAGCGCATTGAAGCAGGCGCTGCAACAGGGACAACTGAGCATGGAGCGGATCGATCAGTCGGTGCAGCGCATCCTGCTCATGAAAATGCAGTACGGAATCATCAAATAGGAAGCCGGACTACTGCTCCAGGTGAGCATTGACGCGGATCGGAACGTTGTTATGCAGTGCCTGCGAGACAGGGCAGCCCTGGCCGGCCTGCTGCGCCGCCTGGTCAAAGCCGGCGGCATCCAACCCCGGAACCTTGCCACGTACATCGAGCGTCATGCTACCGATTCTGAAGCCCGCCTCGGTCTGCTCAAAGGTGCAGACGGCGCTGACCGTCAATCTCTCCGGCGTCTTGCCGGCGCTCGATAGCGTATGCGAAAGGGCCATCGAGAAACAGGCCGCGTGTGCGGCAGCGATCAACTCCTCGGGGCTGGTCTTTCCATCGGAACGCTCTGTACGCGAAGCCCATGTGACCGGTAATTCCGGCACGGCTCCGCTGCCCATACGAACGCTGCCGTGCCCGCGAGCCAGATTTCCCTCCCAGGTGGCCTCGGCTCGTCGTTCTGCTTTCACCATGACTTCCTCTCTTTCTTTGCACTAGCTTTCCGGGCGGGCGACTGCGCCCTCCCGATATCCTACATTGTGCGCGCCACCAGTGGCGTATGACCGCGCAGAATATCCAGCCCCTCCTCAGCGCAGCGGGCTGGATCGGGGGTAATGGTAAGCAGCATAAGTGCATCGGTGCGGGCAATGACGCTGTGAAGTACACTGGCTTCCAGCCTCAGCAGCAGCCCGGCCTGCAACCTGACATGCTTCTCCGGCGTCTCGATGATAATGCGCCCGCGCAGCACCTGCATCAGAACCTGGCCGGGTGAGCGATGTTCCGCCAGTTGCTGGCCGGCGCGAAAAGCAATGAGCACGACGCGGGCCGAGCCGAGGTCCGAGAGCACCTGAATATGCGGGTGGTCATCTCGAAAACGGGCCAGCGTCCGCAGATCGAAGACGATCAGGTTGGTCGTCGTTGCCTGCGCATCCGTATGCTCCTGTTCCCCTGCCCCTTCGGGCCTATGCTGCATGATACCCCTCTTCTCGAACAAATGGAAGAGCCGCGAAGAATGTTCTACCCTTTTTATATTACAACTATATTGCAACCCTCTACTGACGCACGGGGCCGTGCTGGCAATGGGGAACCGGCAAGGCGAGGGAACCGGCAAGACGGGGGACCGGCAAGGCGAGGGAACCGGCAAGACGGGGGACCGGCAAGGGGAAGACGGCCGCAAGGGCCGTCTCTACATTTCGTCTGTGCCTGCCAACGGGTAATGTAGAGACGGCCCTTGCGGCCGTCTTGTCCTCTGTCGCGTACCCCCCTGTCGCGTACCCCCCTTATCGCGTGATCCGCTAGCGAATTGACTGATCGCGGTGCGTCTGCGGATGAGATTGCTCCAGGCGATAGCTTGTCTGGTAGGCATCAACGACGATATTACAAAT